>Ga0209636_10002276_pt1 | contig 19584 bp, 11 predicted proteins | sample DeeMarSWOR152_54_FD_187464 | JGI IMG/M metagenome (GOLD analysis project Ga0209636, IMG submission 187464) | Marine sediment microbial communities from White Oak River estuary, North Carolina - WOR-1-52-54 (SPAdes) (version 2) | ecosystem: Environmental > Aquatic > Marine > Intertidal zone >... | reverse complement strand
CCATCGTTATGACAGCGCCTTGTTCCGTTATTTTGAAATGGCAGCCCTCATTCTCCAGGCTGGCCAGGCCTTCGATTGGGCGGCAGTCGCAGCGCGCGCCCTTACCTGGCGGTTGGGCATCCCCGTGCAACGTGTCATAGCTCATCTGGAGGCGCTTTGGCCGGGGACAGTCCCCCCCCAGGCGTTAGCAGCCATTGCCGAGCTGCGGCCTACGCTTGCCGAGCGTTATGTCCACCGTCATTGGGTGCTGAAAGAGAGGGATAACCCCACCGTCGACTTTGTGTTAGACTGCCTCACCATGCCGGGTCTGGGACGTCGTTTGCGATTTCTCCTGGAAACGGCCTTCCCCAGCCCGGCCTACATGCGGCAACGCTACGGTCCCTCACCGGGCGGCCTTTGGCCCCTGTTGTATCTCCGCCGCGTAGCGGCAGCGGTGAGGCACATCACTGGTGTCCACCCCCGCTGACACCGGCGTTTTCGTGTGGTACAATTAGGCGGTAGGGTGGGCTCGGCCGCGCCACCAGGATTTGACAATCGCTCCCGCGTCGTGCTATACTACTTTGCGTACCGGTTCCTCTGCCAACTTTCAAAAACAGGGCATGGCTCACTCAGAGTGAAAACGCCCTGATAAATTGTCCTTTGCTCCCGCCGGATTTTCAATCCGGCAGTCCGGCGGCTGGATTACAAACCCAGCGATACTCTGTCCATTTTCAGTGAACATCGCGGAGCGTCACATTACCGATCTCTACGACGTGAGCAGCCTGTTCGTCACACGGACGATTGTGGAACTGACCATTGAGCAGCTACGCAATAAGACATGAACACCTGGTTTGGTTATCTGAAACAAGGGCTCTCCCGGACACTGCCGGATGATCGCATTGCCGGTCAGCAGGACTACGCCGGCGCGAGGGCCAACCTCCAAAACCTACAGCCTTTTATCGCCCAGCACTGGCGCAAAGGGGTACTGGGCGCTCTCCTCATCCTTCTCAACTCTCTGTTTGGTTTTCCTCAACCCCTCATCCAACGCTACCTGATTGACGACGTCATCCTGGGCCGGCAACTGGGCCTGCTGGCCGGGGTCGTGCTGCTGCTGGTCGGCGTCAAGGTGCTTGGAATACTGATCGGCCTGTTGCAGCGGTTCTACTTTGCCCGCTTTGAGCAGGATATCCTCCTCGACATCCAGCACGACCTCCTCGACCGCGTCCTGCACTTTCCCAAGTCCTTTTTCGACGGCAAAGAGACCGGCTACCTGATGTCGCGCCTGTTATCCGACGTGGGGGGAGTGCGCTGGTTTTTCTCCAGTACCCTGGTGCATATCATCAGCCAGTTACTGCATTTTGTGGGCGGTGTGGCATTGCTGTTTTATCTAGAGTGGCGATTGGCTGTTGTGGTTCTCCTCACCATCCCTGGGCTGATGATCGGCGTGCGCTACTTTTCCCGCAAGACACGCGTTTTGAGCCATCAGAGCATGGAACAACAAGCTAACGTCTCACGCTGTATGCAGGAATCGCTATCTGCCACTTCGTTGATCAAAGCTTTCTCCGCAGAAAACCGCACAGTAGGGCACATCATGTCCGAGTTGCGGGCCGCCCTTCAAATCTCATTGGAGCAAATGGCGGTCGGTTCAGTTGCCGGTCTGGCAATCAACTCCCTGCCCGATATAGCCCGCGCCGTCGTACTGGTGGCAGGGGCCTACTGGGTGATTCGAGGCGATTGGAGTTTGGGCTCTCTACTGGCTTTCCAGGCTTACCTGGGGTACGTGTACGGCCCAGCGCGATTTCTGGCTTCAGCCAACCTGCAACTGCAAAACGCACTAGCTGCGCTGGAGCGGGTCTCGGTCCTCTTTGACATCGTCCCGGAAGAGAATCTGGATATCGGCCAAAAGGTCGAGCGGCTCAGCGGCGAGATCGAGTTCAAGAACGTCTCCTTCTCCTACGATGGCCGTGAGCCGGTGCTTCAGGACGTGTCGTGTCTCATCCGTCCCGGAGAGCACGTGGCCATCGTGGGCCCCAGCGGCGTGGGCAAGACGACGCTGGTGAGCCTGATCCTGCGTTTCTACAAGCCGACCCAGGGCGAGATTTGGTTCGACGGTTTACCGGCGTCAGAATACGAGCTGAGTTCCCTGCGCCAGCGCATTGGCTATGTATCGCAGAGCACGCTGCTGTTGTCCGGGACGATCAAGGACAACCTGCGCTACGGGAACCCCGAGGCCAGCGAGGAGCAGGTCGTCCGGGCGGCCAAGACAGCCGGCATCCACGAGTTCATCGCCGACCTGCCGGAGGGGTACGACTCTCCAGTCGGCGAACGAGGCGTCAACCTGTCGGAAGGACAAAAACAGCGCCTGGCCATCGCCCGGGCGCTGATCAAGGACCCAGACATCCTGGTGCTGGACGAACCCACGTCTGCATTGGACAGCGTGGTGGAGAGGTCAATCTTTGAAGCGCTGCCAACGCTGGTCCAGGACAAGACCTTGTTTGTGGTGGCTCACCGTCTGTCAACCGTCCAGCGATCGGATCGCATTCTGTTGCTGAACGAAAAGCGCCTGATCGCTGTGGGAACGCACCAGGAGCTTTTGGAAAGCAATGACTATTACCGTTCGTTGGTCGCCAACCAACAGATCATCACCCCAATTGGAAATGAAAGATGACTTCAAATCGAGCCAGGCAAATTGCCTGGCTCTTTTATAGAGTGGACTCCTTGAAGCCCGAAATTCTTTGCAAACGCGTTAAAAATTTGGAACACGGATGAACACGGAAAAGCACAGAAAGCTCCGTGTTAATCCATGTCTTTTAGCCTGTTGGTTTAAGGCGCAGCTTCGTTAGACTTTTACTCAGGGACTGCTCCCAGGGCCACCGCCAGCACCTGCGGCTAGTGTGACGCTTACATAGTAACCTGCTTTGACCCTAGTCTTCACCTTCATAGCATTGCCTCCTCTAGCTGATGGGATCTCTCGGAAATGGAGAGCCGCCCAACTACCACTGTTGCGGTACAAGTGGCCTGCTACCTGTCAAAGAGCCTCCTGCTCCACTTTCCGCGAGATCTCTGGGTGGGTAAATTATACATCAAGCTTCTCAGTTTGTCCAGAAAAAAACTCGTTCGGGCCTGCGCAGCAGGTCGGGGGGGGGGGAATATCCCCTCTCCCTTTTCGCGGTGCGGGGCATTGGCCCTTCGGGCTGAGCCTCGAGACGAAGCCTCAGGACAAAGCCCACTGGCCCCGCTCTCAGGAGGGGAAAAGTGGAGTTGAGGGGATACGTCTCGACTGAGCTAAGTCCCCTCAAGCCCTCGGCCTGAGCTCGGGCCGAAGGCTCCCCAGGCTTTGCGCAAGCCCTGCAGCCCTGTCAGACAACTTTGCATTCTCCGTCCACTATGCTATAATAAGTCTATTGAATCCTTTAGACTGTTGGAGGTACTTGTGTCAATTGCTTTCTCCCGTTCCATGCGCTCACTCAGGGCCGATAGATTCCGCCCCGCGCTGGTGGGGTTACTCTTTGCCATGGTGCTTTTGGCAGTCTGGGCTGCCTGGTTTTTCCTGGCCCGGATTACGCTCTATGAAACCAGTAAGACAGTGCGCGTAACAAAGGGGGGAATTGTTGTGACGGATTTTCCCCCAGAGGCACTGGGACGTATCCAGCGTGGCCAGCGAGCCCTTCTACGCCTTGATGGCGCCATTGGGGACCAAACCGGTACCATTCCAGCCATCGTTACGAATGTCACCAGCCAGGGGGAGGAGGGACAGGTCCGAGTTGAACTTTTTGCCCTGGTAGATGCTACTCCAATCCCCCTCCAGGATGGCTTGACAGGCCAGGTTGAGATTGAAGTCGAATACGTCTCACCAGCAGTCTTGGTCATGCGCGCTTCTGGGCAGTTTCTTGACACCCCCCAAATCTCTCTTAGCCCCCAAAAAAGTCGCGGATTAGGCCGAACCCAATGATCTTTGACCCTTCTATCAAAGAACGGCGCTTTTTTGTGCCTGAGGTCGTCCAGACCTCCGGTATGGACTGTGGACCAGCGACGCTCAAATGTCTCCTTGAAGGCTTTGGTATTTCTGTCAGCTATGGTCGTCTCCGCGAGGCCTGTCAAACTGATGTAGATGGAACGTCCATTGACACGCTGGAGGAGGTGGCGGTGCAGCTCGGGCTTGAGGCCGAGCAGATTATGGTGCCGGCCGACCATTTGCTGTTGCCCGAGGCCCAGACCTTGCCGGCCATCGTGGTCGTTCGCCAACCCAATGGGCTGACCCACTTTGTGGTCGTCTGGAGTCTTCACGGCCGCTTTGTCCAGCTAATGGACCCAGCCACCGGCCGGCGCTGGCCAACCCGCCGGCGCTTTCTGGATGAACTCTACATTCATACGTTCCCTGTTCCGGCGGAGGCCTGGCGCAATTGGGCCGGTTCGGAGGGATTTTGCGATCCGCTGCACCAACGCCTGGTCAATCTGAGACTGGACGAGCCGGACGTAGGACGACTCATTGATACAGCGCTGGAGGATCTTGGTTGGCGCTCGCTGGCCGCCCTGGACGCGGCCACCCGCATAGTTGATGCCATCGTGCGCGCTCGTGGCCTGGAGCCTGGAGCGGAGGCTGGGGGGGTGCTTGAGCGTTTCTTCAAGCGGGCCCAGGAAGAGATCCCGGCCGAAGGTGGAATCATCCCCTCTCCCTACTGGTCGGTCTGGCCGCTGTCCCCCGATCCAGACAAACTAGACGAAGAAGAACAGCTCCTTCTACGGGGGGCTGTGTTAGTGCGGATGCTCGGACGTCGCGCGACCGCCCAGCTCCCCTCAATAGACCAGCCAGCCGAGGGCGCAGAGACCGAGGAACCCACCCCTCTCTCACCCGAACTGGTGGCCGCACTCGAAGAGCCGCCGAGTCGGCCAGAACTTGAAATCCTCCAGGCCTTACGAGCTGATGGCCTCCTGACCCCCACGGTTTTGGTGGCCGCGCTGGCCCTGGCGACGGGTGGTGTCATCATTGAAGCCCTATTACTCCGAGGACTCTTGGATATTGGACGTAGCCTGGGCCTTGTTGGACAACGAATTGGAGCCACGGGGGTATTGTTCACCTTTGTTATCGCCCTTCTCCTTCTCGAACTCCCCATCGCTGCCACTGTATTACGCCTCGGGCGACGGCTTGAGACTCGCCTGCGGATCGCCTTCTTGGAGAAAATTCCGCGTCTTGGCGACCGCTATTTTCGCAGTCGCCTCACTTCAGACATGACCCAACGTGCCTATGATCTCCGCCAGCTTCGCATTCTGCCAGGTCTTGGGGTCACCTTTCTCCGGCTGAGTTTCCAGCTTGTTCTGACCGCTGTAGGCGTTATCTGGCTTGAGCCGATCAGCGCCCCAATTGCCTTCCTGGCCACCATCTTTGCCGTCGGCCTGTCGTTTATAACCCAACCCATCCTGGTGGAGCAGGACCTCCGCCTCCGTACCCACATCGGGGCCCTGAGTCGCTTCTATCTTGATGCCCTGCTGGGCCTTGTTCCTGTGCGTACTCACGGCGCAGAACGTGCTGTCCGGCGTGAGCACGAAAGCCTGCTGGTAGAGTGGATACATGCGGGCATAGAGTTTTATCGAGTTGAAACGATCATTCAGGCAGTTGGGGCCATTACGGGCTTTGGGTTCGCAATCTGGATACTGTTCAATTACATCGCCCGGGGAGGCGAAGCCAGTGGCGTCCTTTTACTATTCTACTGGACTCTCAACCTGCCTGTCTTGGGGCAATCGTTGGCGGACGTTGCTCAGCAGTACCCCATTGTGCGCAACAGAGTCCTCAGGCTACTTGAACCCCTCGGCGCCCCCGATGAGACCGACGTCCAAGATGACGGCCAGGCTGATGTTCCACCTACAGCAAAGCCTCGGCCGGAGCCAGCCAAAGGGGTGGCTATCGTCATGGAGGATGTGATGGTGCAAGCCGGCGGGCACACCATCCTGACCGATATTCATTTCACCATCAAAGCCGGCGAACACATCGCCATTGTGGGGCCATCTGGAGCCGGCAAGACAAGCCTGGTTGGGATTCTGCTGGGATGGCATCGGCCGGCGACTGGACGAGTCCTGGTTGATGGCGTGCCCCTTAAGGGACAGCACCTGCAAGAATTGCGTCGGGAGACGGCCTGGGTCGATCCATCCGTGCAACTCTGGAATCGTTCCTTCCTTGACAATCTTCGCTATGGGGATCAACGTTCCGATTCTGCGCCGATTGGCTTGGCCATTGAACAGGCCGACCTCTTTGATATATTAGAGAAACTCCCCAACGGGCTACAAACCCCCCTCGGCGAGGGCGGCGGGCTGGTTTCGGGGGGCGAGGGGCAACGCGTGCGCCTGGGACGAGCGATCCTCCGTTCTGGAGTGCGACTGGTGATCCTTGATGAACCGTTCCGTGGACTGGATCGGGGGAAACGCCGGGAGTTGCTGGCCCGTGCGCGTCAGCATTGGTCAGAAGCGACCCTGATTTGTGTCACCCACGACGTGGGCGAGACCCAGGCATTTGAGCGGGTGTTGGTGATGGAAGAGGGGCAGATTGTTGAAGACGATGCGCCAGGGGCTCTCACCGAACAGCCCGATTCGCGCTACCGGGCTTTATCAGACACGGAAGAAGCGGTGCGAAAAAGACTCTGGGAAAGCGCAGCCTGGCGGCGACTATGGCTAGAAGAAGGGCGGCTGAGTGAAAAGCATGTGACATAGGATTTTGTCCTGGATGGCGTTTTTTGATATAATAGCCCCAAACCCCAAAAACTGTAATTGAAGAGGAGTCAGAAATGAAAACGAAAACAAAGATAAAGGCTGGCAGAATATGAGACAAGATTAAAAGCTGGCTAGGTGGCCAGGCTGGAAACAGATAAAAACTGAATAATCCTGCAAAACCATCTATGGAGGTATTGAAATGTCTGGACAAACCGATTGGAAAGAAATAGAAGCAAAACTCATTACCCTTGCCTGGGAAGATGATGCCTTTAAGGCAACCCTGCTCAGTGACCCCCGGGCAGCCATCAAGCAAGCGGGGCTAACCGTGCCCGAAGACGTTGAGATCAAGGTGGTGGAAGAGACACCCGGCATGTCGTTGGAGGAAAAGCCGGGCGTCCGCTACCTGCTACTGCCTGCCAAACCAGAAGGAGACGAGTCGGAAGGGTTCGAACTTTCCGAGGAGGAACTGACTACGATCCGCGGCGGCGTTCGCAAAAGGACACCCACAGTCACCACCTATCCAGGTTGTGGGGGGTGTTAGTAGGACAAGTTGTCATCTTGTCCGGCGGGTGGACAGGACCGCTCCTTGTTTGCCTGCCTCCCTTATACTGGAAGCATGGAAGACATCTGGGCCAGGATTGTTGAAAAAGCCAGTCTAATCCCTGAACGTCTGGCCGGCGGTTTTGTGCCTGATGATGCCCAGCCGAACGACGTACTCGTCGCCGCAAGGCTCGATAAATGGGGCCAAACCGTTGCCAAGGGAGACTGGAAAAAGTTTGCGCGACGGCTGGCACACGACGATCTTGACCTGAGCGCAACCCGCCGCGTGCTGGGCGCTGTACGCCTGGACGAGGATCAGACCCTACCCGCCTGGTCATATACTTTGCGGGAAGTGATCCAGGACGCGGAGGCACTGCCTCTCAAACACCTGGAGCAGAGTGTGGAGTCCCCAACTTGTTGGGGCAGGACAATAGCCAGGGATCGTTGTTTGGACCCTGCGGATCCCATTCCCTTTGAAGATGTGCTGCTGCCGTTCATCCACGTTGCCCGGCAGCGGTTGATCGCTCAACCCGACACCCACTACCGTCTCCTCCCGGAAGCATGCCAGGCGGCGCTGGAGCGCGACCTTCTCCGCGCCCTGTCCTACATCGGGGCACGAACGCTCCTGTTGGCATTCTCAGTTTTTCGCACCCTGGAGCAGCGTGAAATCCTTCAGGTATCGCCCGAAAATCCCTCGTTAGCGCGAAAAACCCTCGAGTTTAATGACCATTCCAGGAAATACTACATCGCTTTTGTGAAGGAGTTGGTGCGCGGCGGGTTACGCGCATTGTTTCAGGAATACAGCGTGCTGGCCCGTTTGCTTGCTACCCAAACCGATTTTTGGGCCGAGGCGGTGGGAGAATTTCTGCGGCGCTTGCAGGCCGACTGGCCTGAGATCCAGCAAATTGGCCAATCGGCAAGTCAAGTAGGACAAGCTGGCGACTTTTCCCTGGGCCAGATAGTGGCCATTGAGGCCGGTCTCTCCGACCCGCATCACGATGGGCGCTCAGTGATCGCGATTGAATTCGCCTCGGGCCTGAAACTGGTCTACAAACCCAAAGACGTGGGCATCGAAAAAGCTTACCACACCCTGATCGAGTGGTTGAACGCTCAAAGGCTCTCTCCACCTCTCAAACCTCTCAAAGTGATCAACCGCACCACCCATGGTTGGGTGGAGTTTGTGGAGCACCGGCCCTGTCAGAATCGTGAAGAGGCCAGGCAATATTATCAGCGCGCTGGCATCCTCCTGGCCTTGTTGTATGCCCTGCAGGGCACGGATTACCATTGTGAAAATCTCATTGCCTGTGGCGCACATCCTGTCCCAGTGGATCACGAAATGCTGATGCAGCCCTCCCCCCCGGAAATGAAAAGCTCCCATGGAGTCTCCAACTTGTTGGGGGCTGTCGGCGATGCGGTTCAACTGGCGGCCTATCAGCAGCTAAACCGGTCCGTTCTAAGCACGGGGCTCCTGCCAACGTGGGAAGTTGGAGCCGACGGTCAAGCCTACGACATTAGCGCCCTGGGGGTGACGAGTAGACCCAGTTGGCAACTTTTCCAGCTAAAGTGGAAGCACATCAACACCGATCGCATGGCGCGGGTTTGGGAACCTGTAACAGTCGAAACTTCACAACTGAGCACCGTGCCCACGCTGGATGGCGTCGCCCTATCGCTGAACGATTATCACCAGGATCTCCTTGCCGGTTTCCGGCGCATGTACCGCTTTCTCCTGGATCACCGGGAGGCGCTCCTTGCTCCAGACGGCCCGTTGGCAGCGTTCAAAGGTCAGACCACTCGCTTCACTTTTCGGAAAACCAGCCTCTACCGGGCTGTTTTGCATACCACCCTGGCCCCAAGATACATGCGGGATGGCGCCGACCGAAGCATCCAGCTCGACCTCCTGAGCCGAGCCCTGCTCTCCTCAAGAGCCCAACCTCTCCCCTGGCTCCTCCTGCGCGCCGAACAAGTCGCGTTGGCTCAAATGGATATTCCGCGCTTTAGGCTGCGTACAGACAACTGTGCGCTGATCCTAGATGACGGTGAAATCATCGAAAACTGCCTTCCCGAATCGGGTTACCAGCTCGCTATCTCCCATTTTGCCAGCCTGAGCGAAGCAGATTTAGAACGACAGATTGGCTTTATCCAGGCTTTGCTGGTGGACTGGGGGGCTCGCGAGGCGCACCGGACGACCGTTGAAAACCTTGAAGGCCTGAGCTTGCCTGACCCTGAGGCGATCATGACGCTTACCCAGGAACAGATGATAAAGCAAGCGGTCGAGATCGCGGAAACACTTCAGAAACACGCCATCCGCTCGGCGGACGGGGCCACCTGGATCCACCTTGAATGCAATCCCAGGATTGGGCGCTACCAACTGGAGCCCCTCGATTACGACCTTTACAGCGGGTCATGCGGCGTAGCCCTGTTCCTGGCCGCACTGGGCAAAATCACTGCCGAGGCCCAATACCGCCGTTCGGCTCTGGCGGCCTTGCAGCCTGTACGCCAGGCGTTGCAAGCACTTTCAAAAACTCAGGCCCTAACGAATATCGGTGGAGCCAGCGGATTGGGCTCCGTGATCTACGCCCTGGTTCAGATTAGCCAATTCCTGAACAAGCCGGCCCTCCTGGAAGACGCCCAATGTGCCGCCTCCCTTTTGACGCTCGAACGGATTGCCGAGGATCAAGCCCTTGACGTTGTATTGGGCGCGGCCGGCGCGATCCTGGGATTGCTCGCCCTGTATGACGCTTGCGCCACCCCGCCTATCCTGGCTCGGGCGGTGGCCTGTGGGCAGCACTTGCTAAAGGCCCGCGTCGCAAGCAATGGGATAGATCGGGCCTGGCCCACCCTGGACGGAAAACTTCTGACCGGATTTTCGCACGGTGCGGCTGGTATCGCCTACGCGTTGCTGCGCCTGTATGAAGCAACGGGCGAGGCCCCCTTCCAGGAGGCGGCCCGGGAGGCCATCGCCTACGAGCGCAGCGTCTTCAACCCTGAGGCCGGGAACTGGCCGGACTTCAGAGCGTCCGCTGCGGAAGGACCGTCCTTCATGACCAGTTGGTGTCACGGTGCGCCCGGCATTGGCCTGGCACGCCTCGGAGCCCTTCGGGTTTCTGACAGTTCCGGAATCCCCAATGAGTTGAGGCTGGACACCGGGGCAATCCGGGCGGACATAGACGTCGCCCTGGAGACGACCCAAAGGTACGGTGCGCAGGGTCCAGACCATCTCTGCTGTGGTACCTTGGGCCGGGCAGAGCTCCTGCTTACCGCCTCATCCCAACTGTCACGCCCGGATCTACTAGAGATTGCCAGGGGGTGGGCGTCCTGGGTCGTGAACAGGGCGAAACGGGTCGGTGGCTACACCTTGCGCCTGTCTCCCCAACTTGATCATGCCTACAGCCCAGGTTTCTTTCAGGGAACTGCTGGCGTAGGGTACCAATTGCTGCGGTTGGCCTATCCCAGCCAGCTTCCCTCAGTGTTACTTTGGGAGTAGAGCAAGAGAAGCGATGAAAAAGAGACAAATCTTTCGAAAAGTCGCCCTGGAGCGGTTGTCCTCTCCCGAACAACTGGATCGGTTGATGCAGGTCACCAATCCCACGGGCTGGGTGGCACTGCTTGCCCTGGGGCTCTTGCTAGTTACGGCCATCCTGTGGGGGATTTTCGGCAGCATCCCCACCAAAGTTGCCGGAGAGGGCATCCTAATCGCACCCGGAGGTGTAAACGACGTCGTATCGCTAGTTTCTGGGCAGGTTGCGGACATCTACTTCGACGTTGGGGACGTCATCCAGGCAGGTCAAGTTGTGGCCAGAGTTACCGAGCCCACCATGCCCATAAACACGAAAGTCGTTAGTCCATATTCAGGGCACATTCTGGAGATCAAGGTGAATGAGGGCGGTCTGGTCGCGAGAGGCACGCCGATCTTGAGCGTTGAAGCGACGGGTGAAGGACATCACGAGCTCGAAGCGGTTATTTACGTCCCCCCTACCGAGGGGAAAAAAGTAAAGTCGGGTATGGAAGTGCAAATTTCCCCCTCAACGGTGAGGCGAGAAGAGTTTGGCCTCATGCTGGGCAGAGTCGTTTCGGTAGGCGAGTTTCCGGCGACTTATCAGGGTATGTTCCGCCTTTTGGGGAATGAGGAGCTCATCGAAGCCCTATCTGCTGGCGGCGCGCCGATTGAAGTCCGCGTCGATTTGATGCCCAGCGCAGAGACCGTCAGCGGCTACAAGTGGTCGTCACCAAAAGGCCCTCCCATCCAGATTGATAGTGGCACGCTTTGTGAGGCGTGGATTACAATCAGCGAACAACCTCCCCTCAGCCTGGCGTTGCCGATATTCAGATGATCCATGGCAGGCTGGCGGCTCCATTTAGAGAAGCTAGCGGGAAAAGTTGATCCCATGCTGTGCAGAGTCGTTTCGTAGGCAAAATCGGCTGGCATATCCCGAGGGACTCACGCATATGCGGACAGGAGCGAGTGGCAATGAAGACAGCATTGTACATCTTGAGCGAATTGAGTGACACCGATGTAGAGTGGATGATCACCCACGGTCGGCGCGAGCGGCTGGCCGCCGGCACGGTGCTTATCCAGGAAGGCAACCCGATTGAGGCATTGTATATCTTGCTCGATGGGCAGCTCGCGGTGTCGGTGGAGGCGCAGCAGGGGCGTGAATTAGCGCGGCGGGGCGTTGGCGAGATCGTCGGTGAGGTGTCCTTCGTGGACGCGCGGCCGCCGTCTGCGACGGTCAAAGTGGTAGACAACGCACTGCTGTTATCTATCTCACGCGACGTGCTGAACGCAAAGCTTCAGTCCGACTCAGGTTTCGCGGCACGGTTCTACCGCGCGCTGGCCGTCTTTCTGGCCTATCGTTTGCGTGACATGACTCAGCTTGACTATGGTAAAGAGCAGCATCTGCGCGCAGAGGAAGAGAAGGAAGAGGACGAGTTGGACTTGGACGTGCTGGATAAGGTTTACCTCGCCGGGCAGCGCTTCGATCGCATCCTGAAACGACTGGCAGGCGAACCCACCGACTAAACTGTTCCGCAAAGCTACGCTCGAAAGGATGCGCTGATATGGCAGCTCCCCCAAAAGCACCTATCCTTGGGCACACACCCAAGGACCTGTGGCGCCTTCTGCAAGGAACGCTCCTGTCGGCTCGGCGTGTCAAAACACCGACCGTGCTGCAGATGGAAGAGGTAGAGTGTGGTGCAGCTTCGCTGGCCATGGTGCTTGGGTATTACGGTCGGTATGTCTCCCTGGAAGAGTTGCGCACCGTGTGTGGCGTCTCCCGGGACGGCAGCAACGCGAGCAACATCCTCAAAGCGGCCCGCAGGTACGGCCTCAAGGTTAAGGCGTTCAAGAAGGAACCGGAGTCGCTGCGTTCGCTCCCTTTGCCAATGATCGTCTTCTGGAATTTCAACCATTTCCTGGTCGTGGAGGGATTCGGCAAAGACCGGGTATATTTGAACGATCCCGCCGCCGGGAAGAGAGTGGTCTCCACCGAGGAATTTGATCAATCTTTCACCGGCGTTGTCTTGATCTCCGAGCCGGGGCCGGACTTTGAGAAGGGCGGTGAAAAGCCCAGCCTGTTTAAAGCACTGAAAAAGCGAGTGGTTGGATCAGAGGTCGCTCTGGCTTACGTGGTCCTGGCTGGCCTGGCCCTGGTGATTCCGGGACTGGTTATCCCCATGTTCAGCCGCGTTTTTGTGGATAACTACCTGGTAGGAGGCCTGAAAAACTGGATCGCTCCTTTGCTCGCAGGAATGGCCCTGACCGCCCTCATGCGGGCCGCACTCACTTGGCTGCAACAGTATTATCTCCTACGCCTGGAGACGAAGTTGGCCCTAACCACCTCTAGCCAGTTTTTCTGGCATGTCCTGCGCCTGCCCATCGAATTCTACAACCAGCGGTATGGCGGTGAAATCGGCGCCCGCGTGGCTATCAACGACCGAGTCGCCCAATTGCTGTCCGGCGAGTTGGCCACCACCATCATCAATGTGGTTTTGGTGGTGTTTTATGCCGTTTTGATGTTTCAGTATGACGATGTCTTAACCCTGATCGGCATTGCGATTGCTGCTTTGAATCTGGTCGGGTTGAGATACGTCTCCCGCAAAAGGGTAAACGCCAATCGGGAACTCCTCCAGGAAAGAGGCAAGCTCGTGGGAACCGCCATGAGCGGTCTGCAAATCGTCGAGACCGTTAAGGCCACTGGGGGAGAGTCGGACCTCTTCGCCCGCTGGGCTGGCTATCAGGCCAAGGCGGTGAACGCCGAACAACAATTCGGCGTTTCTTCGCAACTGCTGTCCGTGCTGCCTCCTTTCTTGAATTCCCTGAACACCCTGGCGATTTTGGCTATCGGGGGCTTGCGGATTATGGATGGCCGTCTAAGTATGGGCGAGTTGGTTGCCTTTCAGAGTTTGATGGCCAGTTTCCTGGCACCCATTAATCAAATGGTTGATTTGGGCGGCACCTTGCAGGAAGTCCAAGGGGGCATGAACCGACTGGACGACGTGCTCCGCTATCCACTTGACCCACAAGTGGACCGGGGCGTCCTTGGACAAGAGACTATGGACATCACCACCAAGTTGTCGGGTCATGTGGAAATCAGGAGTCTGACCTTTGGCTACAACCGGCTTGAACCACCCTTGATCGAGGATTTCTGCCTGATCCTCAAACCGGGGTCTCGCGTCGCCTTGGTCGGCGGGACCGGGAGTGGAAAGTCCACCGTTGCGAGGCTGGTGGCCGGACTGTACGAACCCTGGTCTGGAGAGATCCTCTTTGATGGCAAACCCCGTGGCCAAATTCGCCGCAGCGTGATCAATAACTCTTTGGCCATGGTGGATCAAGACATTTTCCTCTTTGAAGACACCATTCGGGGGAACCTAGCCCTGTGGGACACAACCATTCCTGAAACGAACGTTATCCAAGCAGCCAAAGACGCCCTCATTCACGAAGAAATATTGGCCAAAGCCGCCGGGTATAACTACAAAGCAGAAGAAGGGGGACGCAATTTCAGCGGCGGACAGCGTCAACGCCTAGAAATTGCCAGAGCCCTGGTGGGCAATCCAACAATCTTGGTACTCGATGAGGCCACCAGCGCGTTGGATACCAAAACGGAAAAACTGATTGACGACAATCTCAGGCGACGGGGCTGCACCTGCCTGATCATCGCGCACCGCCTGAGCACGATTCGCGATTGTGACGAGATCATTGTGCTGGATCGGGGCAAGGTGGTCCAGCGTGGCACTCACGAGGGGTTGATCAAGGTAAGCGATGGCCCCTATGCTCTCCTGACTGAGGCTGAAGCACCCAAGCCCAAGAAGAAAGAAAAGTCTCCGTTGGAGTATTTGTACTGATGAACAAGACCGAAGGCCTCGGCACCGGCCCTGGAGCGGATGACCACATTGATGACAGCAAGACCACAATCAACGAACTCTTCCTGCTCAAACTTCGGTACAAACTAGGCAGGCTTATCCGATCTGGAGGCAAGGAACCCATCTTACTGGACGATAGCCAGAGCGTTTGGGTTGTCTACTCGGGAAGGGTAGACATCTTTGCCGTTTCGGTCGAGAACGGTCAATTGAGGGGAGTCCGTCATCACCTTCTTCGCGCGGAAGCTGGTCACGCCGTTTTCGGGATGGAATTGGATAGCGACGACAGAGGGATAGCAATTTGGGCTGTGGGGGGGCCGGACACCCAGCTTTTGCAACTGAAGCGCTCAAGGCTTGAGGAATTTGCTCAAGACGGCGAACATATCGAGGGAACAGCCTCTTTGATCAATCATTGGGTCAGCAGGCTCTCTTCAGGAATCGCCAAAGATCTACCTCCAAAAGAAAGCGAACTATTGGCGGCTGGAGAGGAAATTCTTTTGGAGGCGGGCAGAACAGCTCAGCCTCAGAGAGGCGTACTCTGGGTCAAGCACACAGAGGGAAGCTCACAGTTCATGGGAATACCGGCGTTGTCTCTGATTGGGGATGCCTTTTTCCCTATGTCCAACCACACCTGGCTACAGTCGGTCAGCGATAGCAAGCTCTGTACGGTTGACACCGAGACGTTCATCAGGGAAGATCCTTCGTGGTCTGGTCTGGATCGTTTCCACAAGCTGGTAGTGGACTGCGTCAAATTTAATGTCACCCAGGCAGAGCAAGCCGAACGTCAGCGTTTGCAAAACAAGGCGGACGCCGATCGGTTGGTCGTGGAAAATGCGTTTTCTCGCCTTACGTCCATCCTAGAACCCGAATCGGCCACGCCATTTGTGAGCGAAGACGATGCCAGGGCCAATCCGCTGCTGGCGGCCTGCCGTCTGGTGGGTCAGGCCCAAGACCTGACCATTCAGCCTCACCCTGACACCAGAGAGAGCCACACCCAGAGAGATCCCCTCAGGAACATCGCCAGAGCTTCCAGGGTCCGCTATCGCCAGGTGGCCCTCCGGGGAGAATGGTGGCGCACCGACAATGGTCCTTTGTTAGCCCATATGGAAGAAGACAACAGGCCTATGGCCCTGCTGCCCACTTCTGCCCGCAGCTATGAGTTGCTTGATCCGGTTGCACAGACTAGAACACTAGTGACCCCTAAAGTGGCTGCTTCACTCGCGCCTCTTGCCTACGTCTTCTACCGCCCTTTTCCCAATCGGGCGCTCACCGTCCTAGATTTGCTCAAATTTAGCCTCCAGGGGACCAAAGATGATTTGCTGATGGTTGTTCTCATAGGGATCGCTACCGGCATTCTGGGGACGGTCACCCCGCTGGCAACTGGAATTCTCTTTGATACTGTGATCCCCAGCGCGGAACGGGGCCAACTCCTGCAACTCGGCCTGGCCCTGCTGATCAGCGCCCTGGCGGCTGCCATGTTTCAACGTACCCGGAATATAGCCGTACTTCGATTGGAGGGAAGATTAGACGCCTCGCTTCAAGCCGCCGTTTGGGACCGTCTGCTGCGATTGCCCGTACCTTTCTTTCGCAATTATTCGGCGGGCGATTTAGCCGACAGAGCGATGGGTATTAGCACGATTCGACGAATCCTGTCTGGAACGGTCATCTCGTCCATTCTCTCCGGTGTCTTTTCGATTTTCAACTTTGGCTTGCTCTTTTACTACGACACCCGATTGGCATTGGTCGCTACTGGACTGGTCTTCATTTCCGCCCTCGCCACCGGCATAGCCGGGTACCTCCAAGTGCGGTGTCAAAGAACTCTGACCGACCTCCAGGGACGGATTTCGGGCACGGTCTTGCAGTTTATTAGCGGTATCGCCAAGTTCCGCGTGGCAGGCGTCGAAGGCCGGGCTTTTGCAGTTTGGGCCAGAGAATTTAGCGCCCAGAAAAGGGCCGCCTTCAAGGCGCGAACCATAGCGAACGGTCTCTCGGTTTTCAACTCTGCCTATCCGATCCTGACCTCGATTGCGATTTTTGCTATGATCGCTTTTGCCAGCGAGAGCCAGGCGGGGTTATCCACCGGCACTTTCCTGGCCTTCAATGCGGCCTTCACTCAGTTTCTCTTTGCCGGCCTGGCTGTCAGTTCAGCCTTTGTTTCGGTCCTCAATATCGTCCCTACCTACGAGCGCGCCAAGCCTATTCTGCAAACCCCGCCAGAAGTGGATCCGGCCAAGTCCGATCCGGGTGAACTGACCGGAGGAATCGAGGTCAGCCATGTAGCCTTTCGGTACAAAGAAGATGAGCCTCTGGTGCTGAAAGACATCTCACTGCAAATCAAACCAGGAGAGTTCGTGGCCCTAGTCGGTCCATCCGGCTGTGGCAAGTCAACGCTCCTGCGATTGTTGTTGGGCTTTGAAACTCCACTGTCGGGGGCGATCTACTACGATGGTCAGGATCTGGCCGGGCTGGACGTGGAGGCAGTCCGCCATCAGATTGGGGTGGTGCTCCAAAACGGCCAATTGATTCCAGGGAGTATCTTCACCAATATTGTTGGTTCGTCCCCATTGACGATTGATGACGCCTGGGAAGCAGCGCGCATGGTCGGACTTGACGAAGATATGGAACAGATGCCCATGGGAATGCATACGGTGATCGGTGAAGGCGGGAGCACCTTGTCGGGCGGACAGCGGCAAAGACTGCTGATCAGCCGGGCCATTGTCAACAAGCCAAGGATCCTTTTCTTCGATGAAGCTACCAGCGCGCTGGACAACCGCACCCAGATTGTTGTCAGCGAGGGTTTAGAACGTCTTTACACAACCAGAGTGGTAATCGCTCATCGGCTCAGCACTGTCATCAACGCCGATCGCATTTTTGTCATTAGTGAAGGCAGAGTCGTCGAGAGTGGTACGTACGATGAGCTGATGAAGCAAGAAGGGCTTTTCGCAGAGCTGGCCAAGCGGCAGCTTGCATAAATAACAGGTAGCTTACGCATTACGGAATACGCGACACATTACGCTTATTTGGAGGCAATATGTCTAGATTCAAGGCTATCTGTCTTGTATTGTTCATCCTGTTATTTGTTGGTGCGTGTGGCGGCAGGCGCGATATAGCTGAGGAACGTGCCTATCGGGCGGCGCGCGCCGATGGCGAGATCATCATCGGCGTTGTGGAGCGGCGTGAGGGCCCTACGTGGAAAGCCATCCAAATGGCCGTCGAGGAGATCAATGCGGCCGGCGGAGTACTTGGCCGAAAGATTCAGGTCATCCAGCAGGATGATGAATATTCAGTGACCAAAGGCAAGCTCGTCGCCCAGCAGTTTGCCGCAAATCTGGACATGGTCGCTGTTATCGGGCACGGTAATTCAGATGTTTCAATCCCCGCCTCGGCCACCTATGAGTTTTCAGGGCTTCTAATGCTCTCGCCCACGGCTACCGCTCCCAAACTGACCCAGCAAGGATTCAAATTGGTATTTCGCAACATTCCCTCAGATGAAAAAGTCGGGAGCCAAATGGCAGATTTCGCCGCCAGACAGGGTTACAAGCGAATGATGATCTTATCCGCAAAGGATGCCTATGGCCGCGGATTGGGTAACATCTTTGAAAAGTGGGCAGGGGAAGTGGGCATCACGGTGGTTGATCGGGTGTCGTACAGAGACGGTGAAAGCAATTTCCAGCAGGTCCTGACCAACTGGAAAGACCTGGATTTCGACGCCATATTCATTGCCGGGCGGAACCCAGAAGCGGCCCATTTTATCGCCCAGGCCCGAGAACAAGGGCTAACTCAGCCGATCTTAGGCGGCGACGGCTTGATGGACGGGAACCTCTTGAGAATCGCCGGGGAAGCAGCAGAAGGGACAGTGGTCGCTACATATTTTCACCCGGACGACCCCCGGCCGGAAGTGCAACAGTTCAATGCTGCCTTTCAAGAAAAATACGGCACCTTACCCGACTTTGGGGCAGCCCAGGGGTATGATGCCGTCAAGTTGCTTGCTTATGCCATGGAACAAGCCGGTTCCACCGTCCCGGTGGAGGTAGCCGAGACTTTGCGCGCCATGGAACGTTGGCCTGGGGTCACTGGTCCTCATACCTTTAGCCAGAGTGGCGATGTCATCGGAAAGCCCATCGCATTGAATATTGTCCAAGACAGCCAGTTTGAGTATTTCTTGACGTTAGAAAACCCCTGAAAAAGTCGGTTGGGCGGCTCTCCTGGGATTTCTGGAGATACCTTCGGTGAGTTGGCCCTTCTCGATGATTTGCCCCGCCCGGCCGGTGCCTACGGAGCAGACGGTGACACTCGCCTTCCAGGGGCAGAATCACCATCTCGGACTGACAGATTGAAGAAACAAATCTTGTATTGAGCGAATAGTCACGACTCAGAGACTGGGCTGGGAAGTGGCTTCCCTTCCCCCTTTTCATTGGCCCGGTGAGGAGAGGCCAAAGTGTGATCAAGTTCACTGTCAGAGTGTGAGCTGGTTCATTGACAGAAATCAGCCAGATGGTGTACCTTAGAGCTAAGATTGGTATGATTAAGGAGAAGTTCACCTGAAAAACTATGAAAGGAGTTTTGAAAAATGAAGTTTCCTAAAAAAGCAAATTCCTTGAAGATTAAGACAGGTATGAAGGCTGGCGAGGTAATAGGTACAATAATAGGTACAGGGATTGCTGACTTTGGCGGGATTGTAGCTCGCTACATAGAAGTCCAAGATCCTTATGGACTTGTGTCACAGTGGGTGAAGGTTGATGACCTAATAGGGGGCGGATTAGTCTGATATAACCCACTGATCGAAGCATGCCGAAGAGCATTGTAAACAAACGGGGCCTTTTTACATTTGTCTATGATTGCAAGAGACACGGTTGATTTGCACACCCTCGCCTGGACTCCCTCAAGGTTAGGCGAGGCAGTTGAATTACTGGCCCGAAAGGGGAAGCTCTTACCGCACCCGGTGGAGGCGCCAGTCCCGCCCGGAAACCTTGGGCAGGCTGATGATGAGGCGCTCGGAAGGTGGAT
>Ga0209636_10002275_pt1 | contig 19592 bp, 15 predicted proteins | sample DeeMarSWOR152_54_FD_187464 | JGI IMG/M metagenome (GOLD analysis project Ga0209636, IMG submission 187464) | Marine sediment microbial communities from White Oak River estuary, North Carolina - WOR-1-52-54 (SPAdes) (version 2) | ecosystem: Environmental > Aquatic > Marine > Intertidal zone >... | reverse complement strand
CATCCTAATTCGCTGTCGAAAATCAAGAAATGTACAGGGTTCATCTATCAGATAAACATCTACATTCTGCACGAGTGCAATCCCTATTGCCAATCGTTGCAACTCACCTCCAGATAACTCGGAAGGAATGCGCTCTAAAATAGATTCTAATTCCATTAATTTGATTACTTCATCACTCGAAAATAACCCCTCTTGGAAGCTAGAAGAGATAACCTCCTGAACTAAATCTGAACTTGCAAGAAGGTCAGTGAACACTTGGGGTTTATATGCAACCGATTCAGGCTTCAGATCAGTTAAGAATTGTCGAAAACTAGCAATGGATAATTGAGATAAAAAATCACGAAGTCCTTCTTCTGGATTACGAAAATTACCCCCATTTGGCTCTTTTCGCCCTGCTAAGATTTCTAATAATGTCGATTTGCCAATACCATTTACACCTAGCAAACCAATGACTTTTCCAGGATTGATTTGGGGGACACCGAAAAAACGGAATCCATTTTCACCATAACAATGAACTTGAAGGCCAGCAGTCTCAGAATTAGGGAGATTGACAACACTGATCGCCCCTGGAAAACATTTATTGATACAAATACCACAGGTTCCTTTTTTGGCCATTAAGCATTTCTTATTATTGATGATAGGTTTACCGGTGTCCTTTCGAATAGTAATGACATTCTTTTGTCCTTTTTGCATAAGGGGACAATATTTGAGACATGCGTATCCACAGAGGTCAGGTTTGCATTTGTCAAAATTAAGGTTGATAATTCGGATAATGAACCACTCTACCTGATTGAATCAATTCATTCATTAGTTCATTTTTGTTTGTTGAATATTATTGCTGGTTATTTGCTATTTTGTGATTATTGAAAATATTATTTCATTGAATATTTTAAAAAACCCAAAGGAATCATTCAACACCTTTAAATAATCTCGCTTTGTAGAAGGCATTACACTGTCTTAACGCCAATGGTTGGATTGTTTCATTGAAAATAAACACATGTAAACGTTTTAAGACAGTCTACCCATAAATTTTAATGGAACCAACTACTAGTGAAAACATGGAGATCTAAGATCCATTGGAACCAATTGCTCACTTAGAATGGACCTTGGGCATAAGTTTAATCTGTTTATCTATATGGAACACTTCAATTGATGCAGTAGGACTCCTCTTATTAGCTATCGGATCAGTCTTTCCTGATATATTTGACTGGGCATTGTTTCGTGGAAAGCAGTTTTTTCGTGGTCATCGTGAATTTTCCCACACCCTTTTTTTCGTGCTTATTCTCATGTTATTCAGCCAAGTAAGCCCTGTTCTCATCTTCCTGACTTTTGGTACAATACTTCACATTGTGGAAGATATTGTTTCAGGAGGCAATCCGGTCTTTCTATTCTCCCCTATCACCCATCGAGGGAATGTTATGCTTATCAGTAAAGAACAATCCATTAGAATTGGTGCTTGGTTTAGAAAAGTGATTAAAGGATCATATATTGGGTCTGAAAACATTGGTGACGAACTCTCATGGCTTTGGCTCTTAACTATATTAGGATCATGGATTTTAATGCTTGGAGTCTTCTTATTTTTCGGTATAGTATGATAAAAGAAGTGAATCATGAATATGGAAGCTTTAAAACACACGGAATGGACTCTTGGTGTAATTTTTTTCTGGTTTGCTTTTTATAATACCCAGCTCACGGCAAACTGGATTTTAATCGTCCTCATAAGTAGCCAGCTTCCAGATTTTCTCTCACTGTTCTTACGGAAATTAATGCTCCAACCCAAACTGGTCCGCAAGATTACTCACGACTATATTTATGTTATTCTACTTTGGCTGTTTTTTCCGTTCTATATTTATCCAGAGATCAGCTTATTAGCAACTGGAATCGCTATTCATTATGGAGTGGACTTATTTTCTGGCTTGGAACCTATATATGTCGGCGGTTTGCTTTTTGGTGATCGTACGGCAGCTCTTTATGTAACTGCAACTCATAGAAGAGCCATTGGAAAGCGTGTTGAGAATTGGGGATCAAACTATCTGACAACAAAAACTGAAAAACCGACTCCGGAATTGGCGTGGTTCTGGATTATGCAATTATCGGGAACCATTTTTTGTGGAATAGGAATGATATTCTATTTAATATGATCAAAATGAAGATTCAAGAAAACTTCCTCTAATCGGTCTTATATTACGATATTCGCTAATAAACCAAAAGTTGTTTTTTCTAGAAGTCTCTGTTCAGAAATTAGAACACAAATTTTTTCACTGTTCGAAAAAATGACTTCTTTAAAGATGTTGATGACAGGCATAAATAGATATTATCCCCCCTTTACTTTTGCTATAGGAAACTAGGGATGAGTATCTTCCAAGATATTAAATTTAATATATATCTTTCTGATATCATATATTGTTTATCCAATTTCCAATATAAGGAATATTTATCAATCGTTTAACCATATTTCGTGGGATTTCGAGCCTTATGTCAATTAAATTACTATTCACAAAAATCACCAACCACATATTTTTAACTTATGAATTAGTCATTGGAAATAGAAGACTAATTGTACCGACAATGATCGGGCTTATTATTGCATTAACAGTCATCTCACAAAGTGGAGTCCTTATTGAGTCCTATCGTCAAGAGATCTTCGAAGAACTTGTCTTAAAAGAACTAGAAAAACGATATTATTACAATGATGGGGATGTCATGATTGACTTGTGGCGATGGGACTCTAAGCAATCAGGGGAATCTCATAATATAACTGATTTTGAATTCTATAATAATATCATCAATCGATCTATAAACCAAGTTAATTACTCTGATTATATTTTAAACTATTTTTGGCATACTCAACTAACAAGTTACACTTGGTTACCCTCTTCAGATGAGTATCCTGGTGAAGAAATATATCCAAGGCATACTCCCCTATATGTTTCTTCTGCAATCGAGTTTTACTCAGCCCTCGAGCAGTTTCTGAGTTTAACAGGTAAGGGTCGTCTCCCTAAAAATTCCTCTGAAATTATTTTACTCCGCCCAATTTATGATCAAGAATGGTACATAGAAGAGTATGATGAATTTGAAAATGTTACATTAGATGCTAATGTAAATATTACATTAATTTCTGGGTGGCGTGGCAGAGGAGCAAATAAGACTGTTAGAATTGTTGGTGTTATTGAGTACACACCAGGACATTATAATGATCCTGGCAATAGCACCTCATTGATTAGAAATTATTTAGGATGGGACTTATGGGATCATGGGTTTATTACTCAACCTCTTTTTTTGAAACAAATCTTTGAAGAACTTTCAGATCCCAATATGGATGCTAATGTAGATATTAAAGGGAAAATCTCTCTCGATAGAACACACTTTGATGCGTACAATATTAATGGTGAAATTCGTAAACTGGAAAACTTTATTCGGACTTTAGAATGGCAACTTAATTCCTATGGGATGGACTTTGGGGTTTATTCAAGGATATTAAATTTAATGAAGGATTATGAATCCACTATCTTTAGCTTACTCATTATCTTACTACTGTTAAGCTTTCCTGTTCTCTGTATTGCTTTATATTTAGTGGTTTATTCATTTGGCCTTATCAGAAAACAAAAACAGGAACAAATTGGTATTATAAAAACACGGGGAGGATCGTGGTTACAAACATTGATGATTCTACTTGGTGAAATGATTATTTCGACTGTTTTAGCGGTTTTTATCGGATTTTTACTTAGTACATTTTTAGCAGATGTTGTATTACGTTCCACGAATTATTTAGAATTTCTAGGAGTAGCTGTGCCTGTTCAAATCACCATTGGAATGGTTCAAGCATTGTTTTTTTGGGGAGTGTTTTTCGCTCTCATCCTTAATTTTCGGAATATCATCCGAATGAGCCGCCAAGAGATTACAGAAACCTTGGAACCGACCGAAACCCAAAATCCAGTTTGGAAACGATATTATCTTGATATAATTATATTTGCTATTGGCACTGCTACTTGGATAATTCTTATGACTCTTATTCGTATGGGTGGTGAAATAGTTCTGCCAGAATTCTATTTTATTTATTTTTTAATCACATTGCTAGGAATTCCTGCTCCATTCCTCATGTTTTTCGGTACAATCATGGTAATTGCGAGGTTTTTCCCGTTTATTATGAAAAAGCTCTCTGAGTTTCTCTGGCGATTAGAAGGTGGAATCAATGCTTTTTCCATTCGAAATATAGTAAGACATAAACAGGCTGCCAACCGTGCGGTACTTCTCATTACTCTTGCATTATCATTTTCGATTCTTTCTTCTTCATTAATCTTCTCAAATGATGAAACAGAACATCTTAAGCAATATTACAAGATAGGCGCTGATATATCTGTCCCTACAGGGAGTTCTTTGAATGATTCGGTGTTAAAAAATCTTCAACAGAATGTTTCTCACCTAGAAAGCATCTCAGGCATGTATTCAACCCGATATTACCCAGGAAGTGGTTTTCGGCCAAATTATCAGTTTTTATTCGTAGATCCGTCTACATATGCCAAAACGGCATTTACTAATCCAAGCTTTAAGTTGAGTAGTTCATTGACAAGTTTAATGGATCAACTTAGTGATAATAATTCGTTTATCCTCTTTAAAGAAAATCTGGAAGCTGATCTTTCAAAACCAAAGATTGGGGATGAAATTGAGCTGCGATTCAGTGATAAGCAGCTATCATTCCGTGTTGGAGGAACGTTCAAGTACTGGCCCACAATATACCCATACGAATGGGAAGATCCAGCATATAATTATTGGGGTATTGGAAGTTTAGGATTGTTTAACCGATTTAACCTATCGAATTATGCCGACGCAATTGAAGCTAGTTATTTGGTAAAAATTGACTCTCTATCTAATATTGAGGAGACTGTAGAAAGAATATACAATGTTACAGGCATCACACCCAATTCTCCTGCGCTCTCTTACAAAGAGTATAAAACGGGCTTTGTACGACGTTTTTCGCTTTCGATACTTAATTCTGACCTAATTGTCTGTCTTGCAGTAGCAGTGATTGGCGTAATTATGTTTGCATTCTTTACATACGTTGAACGCGGTAAAGAGATTGGAGTAGAAAGAGCCCTTGGGATGACGCAAATCCAAACAGCCCATTCGTTCCTAGTAGAAGCTGCCACGATCCTATCTTTTGGTTGTATTATTGGATACTTTACTGGAGTTTACTTTGTGACGATGTTTTTACAGGTAATGCAGTTTGGAGAATCAATCCCACCTTTAATGGTAACACATCCTACAGCGTTATTAGTCCAGATATTACTGGGAATCATCGTTACAGCAGGAATTGGTACTGTCATACCAGCATATATTGCTACACGTAAAGATATCAGCCGTATTTTAAAGGTGGAATGATTAAATGGCCTTCCTTGAATGTAAAGATCTGATAAAGTTGTATGTCGAAGAACAGAGTAAAATTCAAGTCCCTGCTTTACGGGGAATTGAGCTCTCAGCCAATGAAGGAGATTTGATCGCAATCATTGGTCCCAGTGGTTCTGGTAAAAGCACTTTAGTAAACTTAATTGGGGGAATTGATCGCCCATCTTCAGGAGACATCATCTTAGGAGACAGTATCATAACTAAAATGACCACTCGACAATTAACAAAATATAGGCGCCATCGAGTAGGTTTCTTATATCAACTTCCTGAACGAAATTTAGTCTGGAATCTGACCGCTCTAAAGAATGTAATGTTACCAATGAAGCTTGCAGGATTACTAACGCAAGGAGAACAGAAAAAACGAGCACAGTTATTATTAGAGGATGTGGGGCTAGAACGGCGCGCTAATCACAAACCACACCAATTATCCGGAGGAGAAGCCCAGCGTGCAGGTATTGCTGTGGCATTAGCTAATGATCCAGAAATTGTGTTAGCAGATGAACCAACTGGGGAGTTAGACAGTGTAACGACGTTTAAAATTATTGATTATTTTAAATTCCTTAACAAAAGTCTTGGAAAAACCTTTATTGTAGTCACACATGATCATAGATTTGCTAACATGACAAATAAAGCATTGCGAATCTTAGATGGCAGAATAGTAGGTTTACATCGTGCAATAGACCCAACAATATCGCTTTCTGTTCGTGAGGAAGTGATTTTTGTTGATGATCATGGTAACCTACGACTTCCAGACAAAATTCGCAGTGAAGCAGGAATCAAGAATCACATTCAAATAGAAATGCGAGACGGATTTGCTACTCTTATTCCCGTTCAAGGTGATATTAAAAGTGAGTAAAGAAAATTTGCCGCTTATTGAACTGGAGAACGTGAATCAAAGGTACACTCTCGGAAGTCACACCATTGATGCTCTTAACAACATAAACTTATCCATCTTCAGAGAGGAATTTATCATGGTAATGGGACCTTCTGGTAGTGGTAAATCTACTCTCATCAATGTGATGGCTGGTCTCGAGCAACCCTCGGCAGGCACTGTTCGTATTCATGAGGAAGATCTATCCACTCTAAATGATCGTGAATTATGTCATCTTCGACGTTACAAGTTAGGGTTTGTATTTCAATTTTTCAATCTCCATCCTGTCCTTAATGCAATTGAAAATGTTGAACTACCCATGATAATCAGTGGTATCAAACGGAGGCACCGTGAACCACGTGCTTTAGAACTGTTAAGGCTAGTAAATCTTGAGAATCGTAAACATCATCTCCCACACGAACTTTCAGGCGGAGAAAAACAAAGAGTTGGTATTGCACGATCTCTAGCTAACGATCCCGAGGTTATTCTAGCAGATGAACCCACAGGAGATCTAGATTCAGCAATAGGGAATGAAATCATGGCTCTGTTGAGAGATCTTAACCAAACTCATAGAAAAACTATTGTTTGTGTTACCCATGACGAAGAAATGTTGAAACCAGGTATGCGTTTAATTAAAATGGAAGATGGACATATTGTATCGGATTCCCATTTGTAAAAGCATGTTAAACCTGCTTAAATCATATTCTTTCTCAATTCATTCTGATATGAAAAAATGGCTTGAATTCTTTTTTTTCCTTTTTCAGTCGAGTTTTCGCTCTTTAATCTCCTCTTGATTGAGGAGATGTCCTATAGTCCTATTCCCTCCTCTTTCTAGTTTTTGATACAATTATTTGAATACGTTCTTCTAATGAATATGTCTATTAGCATATTGTTATAAACAGTACTTCAAGTAATGTACCCAAAAGATCACAATTCAATGGTGATAATCACCCTTGTACTATTCTAGAATTATTTCTATGGCCCTATTATTAGTAATCATCGGAACAGGATGGTCAATGTTATCGACATTGCTAGCTATTGACGAGGTGAGTACAAATTCCCAACAATTCCAAATTAATATAGATAACTCCCCTCAAAATGACTTTAAAATTAATCCACAAACTTTGATTCAATCGAAAATTCAGCCAAGTAAGATTGAAACATCTGATCAAAGCACTTCCCCACCAAAAAACCAAGTTGCTGAAGCTGAAGAAGATATAAGACTCTTCTGGGTTCTAAACCTAGATGAGTGGGAATATGAAGAAATTAATGCCACTTTAATATTAGAAGGAGCACACTCCCTGATTTATACAGACCTCACTGTAGATACGAAACTTAATAATGTTATCATTGCAATAAATGAGTCATTTGAAACCAATATTTTTCCAACAATTACCGATGTTTTCGGTCCTCCTCCAGATATCGATAAAAATGGGAAAATTATCATTTTAATTTTTGACATAATTGATGGCCAGAGCTCTACTTCCTTCGTTGCAGGCTTCTTTGATCCACGTCACGAATATGAAGATCTCAAGAATAGCGAAGAAGCAGAGATAATCAATATTGATGGCAATGAGGGTCTTGACCAGCTCGCTGATGGTCATTTTGAAACAATAGCTCATGAATTTCAACATATGATACACTTTCGTAATGATATCAATGAGAACATTTGGTTGGATGAAGCAGCATCCATGCTTGCAGAGTATCTTATAGGAAAGGATCCTTTTAGTGGAAATAATCCCTATAAACCAGCATTCGAATCAAATCCTGATGTCTCTCTGACTTATTGGGATTATTACGGCACTCCAGGGCTTGTATTCGCCAATTATGGGGCAGCTTACGCGTTTTTCCTTTATCTTCTCGAACATTATGGTGGTTCTAGCATCATTGAAAATATTGTCAAGAATCGTAATAATAGCATCCTTAGTGTTGAACAAAGCCTCAATAAGGAGGGATATCCTGTAGAATTCAAAGAAGTGTTCCGAAATTGGACAATAGCAAATTATCTCAATGATATCTCTTTTGCCAATGGAAGCTACGGATATAAATCTATCTCTCTTGAAATGAAGCTTGATAATTACCCTTATACACAATCATCCATTCCTCGAACAGAGAATTCCGTTCCGTACTGGAGTACTGATTATATAATGTTTTCTGATCGCATTGATATTCCCTTTAATTTTGAGTTCCAAGGAGATCTTAGCTCTGATTTCATGGTCACAGCTATTCTGACTAACCTTACGACTTCAAATACTGAAGTAATTCCAATTGAAATCTCTCCTGATGAATATGGTAATTTCTCAACAGGAGTCCAAGGTATATCTGCGGACGAAATCGTCCTCGCTATAAGTGCTTACACCCCACTTGATAAAAATGACCACAGTGATGATAATCCTGCACCTTCACAGAATTATTGGTTTATGGTCAATCCTAAAGGAATAATCATTTCCCCAGGTAATTTCTCTTTTTCTGATAATAGGCAATATCTTCGACTCTGGAATATCAGGGCTTATGACCAGAATGGGGTTTATTGGGATGATGCTGATGGAGCTACTTACAGTATTTTTACTACTTCTAGTAATTATACTGGAATTAGTGGGAACCTGACTTTCAATTCTGAAGCTAATTTCTGGGAAGTAACAGATATTGATCTATCAACTCTTCCCACAGGTAATACTACCTATCGTATAAAATATCATTTCTTCAACTCCACTTGTAGCGGAATTGCTTTCTCTGAGACATTTGAAATTCAAACTAATACAACCCAATCATCTACCAGCACTACAACTGATGTCACTCCGATTCCAGGATTCATGTTGGTTATTTCTATCTTGACCATAGGTATTCTTATTGGCAATCGAAAGAAAAAATGATTAGATTCACTGTTCTTATTTTCTAAAGACAAGAATGCTTTGATGAACAATGCTAGGAATATAGGAAAAAGGATACCCAAAGACATGTAGTGCCTTATCTGGAGAGTACCAAATGATTTCGGTTTCAAAGTTATAACCAATATCTAACAACACCTTGGAAAGCATTGAAGACAGAAATAGGTATCTCCCCACCTTTGAAGCTTTTCCGTTTTTAACTTCTTCGATAGTTCGATACATATTACCGATGAATACCACTAAATATTTTCCAGCAATAAGCTTCGGATAACACTGACTAAAAACTGTTTTTAATAAATTGAGCCATTCTTTAATTGTAAGAATAGAAGCTTGATTGAAACTATGTAAAGGGGAGGGTAATTTGTCTTGTGATTGCTCCCCAGCTTTAGAAAAACGACCTCGTGTTTTTTGAAGCTTATCCATTGCCCAATAGGGAACATCTGTTAAAATTAGGCTAATACTATCATCACTTACATTTATGTTTACTACTTGTCGTGAATCTCCAATTATGAATTTTTGTGGTGTTAGGCCGTTATCTTGTGAAACTTGTAAATAGATGGTTTTCCAGCGTTCATTGATATCTATTCCAATAGCTTTTCTCCCCGATATGCTAGCTCCTAACAGGGTTCCTCCAACACCAGCAAAAGGATCTAATATCACACCTTCTCGACTTTTTGAATATTTTTTAATCAATATTTGAGCCAATTCTGGAGGTTTCATACCTCCATGTTCACTTCGTAATTTATGATTGAATGAGGGTGGGAAGGATTTGTGTATAATGTGTGTGTCGCCTACTGGAATATTTTTTTCAAAAAAAAGGGAGGGATCGTTAAGACAATTCTCATTAGAAGATTCCTTTCGAAAAACTAAGAAACGACGAAGCATTCTCTTATAAATTGTCTCTTTTGATGAATTAGGATCAAACTGAATTCTTTCTGCTTTTAGAACCAATCCCATCTTTTGTAGATTGTGTGTTAAAACTGCTGAAAGAGCAAAATTCACGGGTGGAAAGCCCCTTTTTTTTGATATTCCTTTAATAAATCCATTAGGAACTGAAACGACAAGATATTTGGATTCCTTCAATTTTTTTGTTGTCTCAGAAAGAATGGTGCATATCAAGGAACACCAGTGTTTTACGGATCTTTTAGGTGATTTATTAAAATTATTAAGCGTTATAGCAATTTTTTCATTATCTTTTGGCCCCGAAATATCCCAGATTGGGATATCAGAAAGAATAAAATCAACGGAATCATTTTTGATTTTTGATAGAACTGGAATTGGATTACCAGGTTTCATTCCTTGCTCTGGGATGTTTAGCTTCTTTATCAATTGGTAATATCTTTTTATGAGGGATTGATTATTTTCAATTCCAATACATCTCCTTCTAGGAGGAGGAGTGCATTCATTTGCAAAGAAGCTTCCAATTAATGTACTACCTATTCCCGCAAAAGGATCTAAGATAGTATCTCCAGGTTTTGAGAAGGTTTCTATGAAGTCTTTACTCAAATCACTAGGAATGGGGTTGTAAGTCCTACTTTTTATATTAGATGGCCAGATCAGAGGAAATAATTTAGGAATGATTGTTTTTGTTGAAAAAAGCCATTCTTTTCCCGTTAAATCATTCAGAGTGTTACGCTTATCATAAATTCCCCTTTCTTGACGATTTTCTTGATAATCTTTCAAAGCGAGTGAAGGCAAAATTACTTTCATCCATTATAAGAATTATCTGTGTTATCTACCTTAAATTTGCAATAAAATCGCAGAAATGAGCCATAGGACAACTGGTCCACCAAATAGAAGTAATAAACCTAAGTAAGCAATCATACGAATCCGTACAACACGATTACGACATGGTTTGCAATATATTTTCTTAACAAAATTCCTTTTTTGTCCAACAAACTGTTGAAAGAAGTTTACAGACCAATCTTCAATATAACAATCAGGGCAAAAATACTCATGACACCGTTCACACTCTTTTGTTTCAAAGTTGTTTGAATGATTTACGCATCCACGGCCCTTTCTATGTTGTTTCTCTTTTGTTTTCGCCATATAATGTATCACGCTTTGTCTGCACGTTTCTGACGTTTCAATTGCTCTTGATAAAGCTGTCTAACCGTTTCTATGTTGTCTACATCTTCAATTTCTTTATCATTTCGAATTCTCTTTATTCTTGCAAATCGTAACGCCATGCCTGAGGAATATTTTGATGATTCTTGAATATTGTCAAATTCAACTTCTACGACTATTTCTGGTTGAACACTTATTCCATATGGTTCTTGTGATAATTCTAACTCTTGTAATCGTTCGGTTAATTGAATGAATTCTTCATCCTTTAATCCTTTGAATGTTTTACCGATCACACAAAATTCATTATTGTCACGTGCAGCTAGATGATAATTTGATAACCATCCAGTTCGTCTTCCATGTCCCCATTCTGCTCCTACAATAACTAAATCGAGAGTGGGTAAGGTAACTTTAAGTTTTAACCATCCTTTCCCACGTTTCCCAGCTTGATATTCGGATACTGGGTCTTTAAGCATTAAACCCTCCGAACCATTTAGGATAGCTTCTTGAAGTTGGTTCTGAATATCAACCTTATTTCCTAGGATTTTATGCTCCATTTTAATTATATTCTTTCGGTCTGGAATTGAAGAATATAATATCTCCTTTCTTTTCATCAGTTGAGTATTTAAAAGAGATTTTCCTTGGTGTAAAAGGATATCAAAGATGTAATAATAACATGGAATGGATTTGACTGAAATATCGATATCACGTTTTCTCTGAATTCGTGTTGAAAGATCTTGAAAAAACACTGGTTTTCCATCAACGAGTGCTACAACTTCACCATCAAGGATACTTGGAGTTAATTGCTTTCTAAGGTCGCTTGAAATTGAGTCTATGATTTCAGGAAACGCGTGTGTGACATCTTCAAGGTTTCTTGAGTAAAGTTTAGACCTATTCTTGCCCACATGGAGCTGTGCACGAAATCCATCAATTTTTGGTTCACAAACCAGCCTTTTATAATTATCTAACACCTCATCAATCGATTCAGCCTTTGAAGCTAACATAGAGCGTAATGGATGAAATATACGTGGCTTTAGTAAGTGTAAATCAACTGAATGATCTTTAGCTACTTGGGCAACTTCTCCAATGTCACTAAGGACCATGTATGCATATCTGACATCTTTATTGCTACGATTGAAGGCTTCAGCGATTGCATCTAATAACAAACCTCCCCGAAAACCAGTTCTTGTGTCAGAAGTAATAATTCGAGCAATATATTTTGCCTCTAAGGGGGAAGCATTTCTTAATGATTGCGATAATTGGCTTTGCTTTGCTTTTTGCGATCCTTTCCCTTTTAATGAAGCTATTTTTACGAGATGCTTATTTACACCTTCAATTGTAAGTTCTTTAGTTTCCCTTTGTCCAAAATAGCTGTCAAGAGATTTAGGCTGGGGTGTTCGTTCTAGTAAAGCATATTCAATTAAACTCCCAAAATCTGCTTTTATTCCATAAAAACCACTCAAATCGTCAGGAGTTCTACTAGTGAGTTGATATATAACATTCATAAAAGAACTCCAACCAAATTGAATTTTATTTTCCGAAGTCTTTGAAAATGGTTGACCTGTTGCATAGTAACACACGAGAGGTAGTTGAGATTCAGATAATTTTCTTAAAAACGACGCAAAAATTGTCACCTTTTCATTCTTCTTGCTAGTTGAATCGACTTCCTCCATCACTTTGCAAAAATCTTTGAATTTCAGTGTCATCGTCCTCTAAGACTTCTTATTACCTGTTATTATAATATTAGAGAGAATTACCTTGAAAATAAATCTTATCTTTCTGAATTAGGTCAAGTGGGAATTATCTAGAGGATAAATCAAAGGCGAATTAAATGAACTTCCGTGAAGCAACAAACGAAGATCAAGTGGTAATTAGAAAAATAGCACGATATGCTTTTAGTGGTTACAGAAATAAGTATGAAGATCCTAATAGCCCCGAGCCATCTGATTTCCCATATTCAGCCAGAGATTATGTAGTTGAGGATTTTAATACCATCATTGCTGTCATAGGAGTAATAGATTTTTCCCAACGTCTTCGAGGAAGTTGGATAAAAATGGCAGGGATGACGAGAGTAGCGTGTCGGCCCGAATATCGCCGTCAAGGTCATATTACAAAGTTGTTTCAATTCGTCTTTAAAAAGATTCATGAACAGAATTTCTTAGTTTCAGCGTTATATCCCTTTGTTTTTAGTTTCTATCAGAATTTAGGATATGGACAAGCAGATTCTCTCCATGTTTATACTATCAAAAGTTCTGATATAATCCAAGAACCAGTATCAAACCGTGTCATCGTTGAAGACTTCGATCCAAACTATACACGATGTCAACCTCTCTACAAGCGTCTGAGTCAGCAAATAGATGGGTTAGTCAAAAGACCAGCTAGTGTATGGAAAAATCTTGACAGTTGGGACTGGAAAAAACACGGATTTCAATTTATTTGTCAAGACTCCCAAGGGAGAGATGTTGGCTATCTGTTGCTACGATTTGAACGAAAAAACCAAGATTATCCTTTTCCTTTCCTCGGAGTAAGAGAGATAGTGTATTTTGACTCAGAAACCAAGCAAGCATTCCTGAATTTTCTTGCAAACCACGATTCGCAGAGAGAATATATAAAATTGGTTCCTTTTGAGTTCAATCTGTTACCATACCTGAAGAGCCCTCGAATGAAGGAAAATCAAGTAATTGCGAATTCTATGTTTCGAATTATCGATGTTGAACACTTACTACCTCGTTTAAAATATCGAGAGGATATTAATGAACGAATTACTATTGATCTTGAGGATCCAGCTACTCAATGTCCTTGGAATAATGGAGTTTTTACCCTGGAAGTTAAAGACGGAAATGGGAAAATAACAACTCAATCTTCTTCAGATAGTCTTCGAATGGGTATTAAAGCTTTTGGTCAAGTTCTTATTGGATTTCATGGCCCAAAGGAACTCGCTGAAGCAGGCCAAATACAGGGTTCCACTCAATCCATAGATGTTTTGGCTAGAATATTCCCCAAACAAACAACCTCTTTACGTGATTTTTTCTGAGTTAAATACCTCAGATAAAAAGCCTCTATCAATGGTTGAGTATATGTAAAACTAACTGATTAATTTCTGAAACAATTTTTAGCCACAAGGAGACAAGGATGAAGTTTTACCTGTCTTTAAAGGCAATTTCAAATTGTTTAGCGAACATCCCCATTACAATTTTGGCTTTAGCCAATCTACCGATCTCTGATTGAACTTCTGGATCTAAGCCTGCTGGAGAACTATTTTCCCAAGGGGTACCTGGAAGAGGCATAAAGTAATGGAGTCTTACACGAGCTTTTTTTCCAAGGTCTCGAATTAAAGTTAATGTTTGCCACTGTTCATCGATGGTTTCAGAGGGCACTCCAAGTAAGAAGTCAAATACAGGTGTGAGGCCTTGGGAGATCAGTAAATCTAATGCTTGCAGCCCATCTGCAACAGAATGGCCTCTACGCATTTCATAAAGGACACGATCAGAGCCACTTTGAAATCCAACTGATACTTGACGATTAGTTACCTCATCAAATAATGATATAGTTTTATTTGTTATATACTCGGGTCTAACCTCTGAAGGAAAAGTTCCAAAAAAGATTCGTATATTATATTGTGAAAGTCGCTTTAAGAGCTTAGTCAGGGCTTCATAATTTGGTTGACCACGTTTTTTCTCCATGTATCCAAGTGAATTGGGTGCAATAAAGCGAATATCAATGGTTTTTTTCAATGGTTTAAAATGTTGAATATAGTGCTCTACAATCTTAGTAATAGTATCGATCGATCGAAATCGAGGATTACCATACACATAAGGCACTTGACAAAACCGACAGCGAAAAGAACATCCCCGCATTAACTCAATGGGAGGATGTAGCGGGAAATTTGTGTTATCAGAGTACGGGCAATGATCATTTAGATTTATCGGATCTCGTGAGGGAGTTTGGACTAACTCTCCTCCATCATTCAGAAATGCGATTCCAGGTAAAGATGTTATATTTTTCTGTTGAAATCCAGTGTTCATTAATGTACGTATGAATTCAGGAAAAGCTATTTCCCCCTCACCTTTTATCACATAATTTGCTCCCATTTCTAAGATTGTTTGAGGATCTCCAGAGGCATGGAACCCACCAATTACTGTGATCAACTTTGATGACGAGATCTTCTCGTTAATATGTGATAACCGATCCTTTAGCGAACTAAGAGTTGTGATTCGTGCTGATTCTCCATAAATTACATGAAGTCCAAGATCTAATTTTGTATGAATTTGAGTGATGGGATCTCCCTTAATAATCTCATAAGGAAGCCTATGTTGCTGAAGACTAGAAACCAAAGGTCCAAGTGCATACCACGTGGTTTTATCCCAATATAACAGAATCATACATTTACTGGGAGATTGTTGCATGAAGACAGAATACCTCAATGACAAGAATTCATGTATCTCTGCATCAAGACTTCATTTATAAGTAATATTAGGTGAATAAAAGAAAAATACAATCATCACATAATAATAGCAAATCAAAAAAATCACAATGAATTTTAAAAAAAATTGGTAGTTCGGTCTTCATGTGAGTTTTTGGGGAAAAAACTACACAAACCAAATTACATTGGTTTTTAATGAATAATACCTATTCATTCCCTTGGTAGCTCAGCCTGGCAAGAGCCCCCGGCTGTAGGCGCAGATGCCACACCTTGGATGATCCGATGAAAAGGTTGTTAGTTGGGCTTTAGCAGAAACCGGGTTGTCCCGTGTTCAAATCACGGCCAAGGGATTTTACATATTCCAATTACTCTTCTGAAGAAAGCTCAAGCAAGCTTTCGATCTTGTCGAGCCGTGTGTGGAGTTTTTGAAGCGAGCTTATGATAATGGTTAATTTTCGATCTAATTCCGTGGCTTCCCCCTCTAGTTCAAATTCTTGTGGTATTAGATCCTTTCCTTCACCTAAACCTGCTTGTTTATAGAGATCTCCTGCTACTTGAATTAAGGCTGCTTCAGTGATTTGATGTTCAATATCAGCTTCAGTACAGGCTTGATTAAGAGCACTTTGAATTGAGGATTCAGTTAAAGTTCCTGCAATGTCCACAGTTGTGATGGAATCACCACGAAAAATCAGCTCTACAACATTGGCTCCCGATTTTTTTGACAAACGGGCACGAAAAGCCATCCCAGGTATTGAAACTTCAGGCATTCACAATTTCCTCTTTAATTTAGTTTTTATCATTGGACTGAATAGATTAAGCTTTATGTCTTAATGATATCTTTTAAGTCTAGAGGAATGACTCAATCATTATTCTACTCTAACTTGCGAAGAAAACAGCCACAAAGCTTTTACAACCAGAAGCTTTACGAAAAAGTCGCTTATTACACCATTAACCAAACAGATCCCGAAAACCCCGTCGTACTGAATCTAGAAATGAAAGCCCTTGGAGCATTAATCGTTGTACTTCTAGAAGATAACGTCTACGCGCTAATGTTTCTTGAAAAACGAAATAAGATACAATGAAATCTGCAGCTGCTGCCACTCCAACTAATAAACGCACAACACTAAGGTCTTCACTTGTATCAAGTAGAAAAAGAATGATTGATACCCCTAGCATAACTACTCCTGCAAAAACTGCTAAAATTGTTATGAATAACCAGATGTGATATTGACGTTCTAACTGGGCTGCCTCTCCACGTCCTGAATCGAGAATTTTTCGAATACTGGGTGGTATTGCTGATGTGATGGTAAATCCCTCAATTGAATTTATGTCCGCAATGGATACAATAAATTACTTGTTGGGGAACAGTCTGGGAACATGCAGGGCAGGTTTTTTCTACTGGTTTAATTGGTTCCTCTGCTACTATTGGTGGTGATTTCACAGAGCTAGGATATAATTTCAGGTGATCACCTTCTGAGGAAATGCGGAATTGTACTAACCGTTCTAACCCTACTTGTCGTCTAAGCTCCTCTGGGATGGTAATACGGCCTTTAACACTGATCTCATATAATTCTTCTGCTGAAGTATCTTCCCTTAACCGTTGTGTTAGAACTGATCCATCTTTGATCCTTAAGATTCTATTGGCTTGCGATGCAATCTGTTCATTGTGTGTGACAACTAGCATCGCTAAACCTTGCTCTTGGTTTAAATCTTTGAGATAGTCCATTACTTCCTGTGAAGTTGTTGTATCTAGCTCTCCTGTGATTTCATCCCCCAATAAAATTTCAGGGTCATTTGCAAGAGCACAAGCTATTGCAGCTCGCTGCAACTCACCACCTGATAGTTGGGATGGTTTGTGTTTTCGTCTTTCTGTTAATCCCACGGCACTTAACAACTCTAGGGTTCGTTTCTTCGGATCTTTCTTTCCAGCAACTTTCATTGGAAGCATAACATTTTCCTGAAGAGTCAGCATTGGAACTAAGTTAGAAATTTGAAATACAAAACCCAAGTGTTCTCGGCGAAATTGGACCAATTGACTGGTTGGTAACGTTGTTATAGTCGTCCCTCGGATAAAAATTGTTCCTGCAGTCGGTCGGATCAAACCACCTAAAACTGAAATCAAAGTGGTCTTCCCTGAGCCAGATGGACCAATTATCGACACAAATTCTCCAGCATGAAGCTCAACATTGACTCCCCGCAAAGCTACAACATCTGTTCGCTGTTCTTTTCCTTCATATATCTTAAAAACATCATGAGCTGCCATTGCTATTGTCAATACTTTCCACCTCAAATTGTCCGCAGAACCTCACTCACACTAGTCTTTCTAACCTCCCAAAGGCTGATGACTACCGCTATCAGAATTCCTAGAACAACACATCCTAACAATATTCCAAAACCAGCAATTGAGAAGATTGTAGGGCTGGCAATTGATCCTGGTTCAGTACGAAAGCCCCTAAATAGAATTGTAACAATGAAACCGATAACTGTCCCTACTAGAATTGAGAAAGTCCCCGCAGTAATCGCTTCACCAATGACAAACGTTCCTACCTGGTTGTACGTTGCTCCTAAAGCAATTAATGTTCCAACTTCCCGTTTCCGTTTTTGAATTGCAGTTATGAGAAAAATACCTGAGCCTATACATGCAATAATTATGACTATAACAAATTCAACACTTAGCACTCCGTTGAAATTAGCTATCCCTGGTTCTTCGATCGTTGATAGAATCTCAGAAGAGGTCATAACATCAAGACTCATTCCATAAACATCAAATAGTTGAGCTTGTAGCTCTAAAGAATCGACTTGAGTGTTAATCAAGAAAAAGGAAGCATTACGAGGCCCAAAAAAAGTCTCAAATGTGTTTAGACTTGTTACAATGAAATAATTGCCAGAACTCGAAGTGCCAGTGGAAACGGTTAGACCTACTCCATATACTATCTGACTACCTAATGTTGGGAAGTTATAGGCAAGATCACTCACAATGAGACCAGATTCACCCAAGGAGTTGGAAATACCAAAATCAAAATCTAGAGCAAAATCATTACTGATTACACAATTATTCTGAATTAACAGATTGGAAAACACTTCTTCAATTGTTGAATCGACAAAAAATTGATTACGAAGGAATGCTACTTTATAAAAATTAGAATCGACCCCTAAGATAGAGATTTGCGTTCCACCAAACATCATGTCGTCTTTATAAACAGCAGATACAATTGCATTCGAATCAATTAACTGAATACTCTTATTAAACTCTTTTGTTGATAAAGGAAGAATGGATTTGACCCGAACATCAGCTCCAGAAGCAAATTGCGCTTGAGAGACATTTGTTTGATGGTCTGTATGTGCAGTAGTACTAACCATGATTCCAAATGAAAAAGTCAAAGCTAAAATAATGATAGCTTTACTAAGACTCTCTGGACGTCGTGTAACTGATTTAGCAACTACCTCACCAAGAGAAAATATCATTGTAAACCCCTGGATTAGTATATTCTCTGTTTTCAGGATCAAATGTGAACCAAGACGAGCTATTAAAAGAATGGATCCCAACCAAAATAACGAAGGGGTCACTGCAGCCCAAATCACGAATAGTGCTCCCCCACTTTCGATGTCGAAATCGAATCCTATTTGTAACGCTAAGAATAGCAAACCCATCATTGTAAACACAACATCCAAGTAAATTCGTTTCCATAGTGGTACTTTTTGAGTACCTTCTTCTTTCATCCCCTCTAAGAAATCTTGATCTTTGATTAGACGCCGTGCAGGAAGATAAGCGGAAATAAGAGCTAGAACTATACTGATAATTGCTAATAATGAAACATTCGTGAGATTCATAGAAGAAAATGTGAAATCAAAATCAATCAATAATGGATCGACGATGAGAAACTGAGGAGTCCACAACATGACTTGTGCTACCAATTCACCACATATGATCCCAAAACATGTC
>Ga0209636_10002274_pt1 | contig 19593 bp, 15 predicted proteins | sample DeeMarSWOR152_54_FD_187464 | JGI IMG/M metagenome (GOLD analysis project Ga0209636, IMG submission 187464) | Marine sediment microbial communities from White Oak River estuary, North Carolina - WOR-1-52-54 (SPAdes) (version 2) | ecosystem: Environmental > Aquatic > Marine > Intertidal zone >... | reverse complement strand
TACACACATTCTCCCAATTTGTCATAATGATTGTATAGCCTAAATCACGAAGATATTGAAGCATTGTGTGCTCGGTAACAGCTTGGTTCTGAATGTGACCTAAAACAGTAATTAATAGTGTAAATTGTACTTCATCCAAAGAAAGCGGATCTAAAGAGGGAATAGGAGATTCATCCTCACCCCTATGTATGGATTCTACAGGGTCTAATGTAAATGGAACGAAATGATCACAGGTATGGATATTATCCTCTCGAAATAATAGTCCCTCCCCTTGTAAACTTTTGAGAAATGCAGATACATTGGGAACATCATCAGCAAGTTTCGCTTCGAGAGTATATCGAACTGAAAGCCAGTCCCGATCTTCAACATTTAGTAACCTAAAAAACACTCCTGTCGTAATATCTTTTTGTATTTCGGGGTGCAAAGTTGTCACGGAATGGGTAGCAAGTACCAAACAGCCTGAGTGAAGAATCTTAGAGTAAGGTTGGTTGACGGATTCTTCAAAAATTCGTTGTTGAAGATTGTCATTCTCTTTTCCGAAGAGTTTTGACGCATGGGTTACAACAACTATTGTTTGCGTATCACAACGAGCTGCCAATTTTTGAAGTAGAAATACAAATGCAAGTCGCTTGTGGACGTAGGTCTGTGTTGGAAATTGAATCAACGTAATCCCAGGAGTCCAGCCAAGATTATTGATAACATCAGAGTATTTATTCCCATCATTAAGTTCTGGGGATGCTGAATAATACTCGAGTTCTCTGCCAAGACGTTCCATGGTAAGATGATCGGTTGTCCGAAAAACGTCAGAAAAGACCTCAGAATTTGTAATTTTTTGAAGGGACAACTCTTCGTGTGACTCCTTAGGATTTAACTTCTTAGCTACCTCTATCATGGCATGTCTAAGTTGTACAAGATTCGTTACCAGTACATCTGTTTTACTAGCATAAGCCAGCATATGAACGACGGTATTCATTTGATAAGCGGTCTGGCTGTTCCGGTTGGAGATGTGGGCAGGAGGTTCGACGTCGTAGATATTGAGCGAGAAGTTTTGTCCCAATTGTAAAAGTGTGATAGGAGTGTTATCCTTTTTTCCCCGAGAAAGCACATTAACAAGACTCCCAAGGTCATTATTAAAATCAATAATGATAATTTTTCTCTCAGGTGTTAAGATTGTTTTAATAAAATGTTGTAAAGCGCCAGTCAAAAGTTCTTGATCTGATCCACAATAGACAATGAGTTTCGATAACTCTTTTAATCCTATGATTTTCTCTGGATTAATAAAGTTGGTACCCAATGGGATATTAACAGGAACCGTACTGTAGGGTAACATGGGGATCATCCTGCCAGGAACTCGGGTTAGCTGTGTGACAGCGCGAAGATATGCTTGATCATACTTGACTCTTCCCTTTCCCGTTTCAACAGGATTCTTGTGAAGAAAGACTCGCATCAAGTCTTCTTTCTTAATATCAGTACATTTAAATCCATTCTTGACAAAACTGAGGACATCCTTTCGTGTTTCAAGGAGTTGTTCATATAATTGATCCAAGGTCTGTTGGAAAAAAGAATCCGCTCCTTGAAGGGATGATTTAATGATGATATAATTTTGTGTGGTGAAAATTTTCCGAGGATGTAACCAACCTTTCTTGTATTGCTCTTCCACCCGATTCCAACGCCAAGTAGAGACTCCGTTATGTCCCTCTGGAACTCGATTAAGCAGGTGGAAATTATCTTTGAGGTCTGTTGTTACCCCAATAATTGAAAGGAGTACTTGTTCTTTTACTTTAGGATTATCGGGAGAGATTTTTGTTATGAGAAGAACGTCGTTATTGTATCTTGTTACTTTCACTTTCCCTAAATTGATAAAATCAGAAGCTAGGAGTTCATCCCATCCACTATCTCCATTAAAGCCATGTTCTTCTAATATTTCGGAACGGGTAAGAAAACGAAATTTTACACCCGGAATTTGTTTCTGGAGAACATGTTGAGTATTAGCAATTTGCTGCTTTATTTGCTCCATATGATGCTGTTGGCGTTGTTTGGATGAAGAGTGCCAATCTTGATCCATAGGTATCTCATAACAACAGAGATAATAAGTGCCAATCTGTGATTCCCCCTGATTAAGATTAAATTGGGTCTGATATTCTATAATAGGGGCATAATTATCAGTTTTAGTCGTGGAAGAAAAGAGGATTCCAAAAATGGTACTCAATTTATACCCGAAATCGAAAAATAATGCATTGGGGAGTTTGAGAAAGCCATAAAGCTCGGCTTCTTCTTCATAAGACATGTTCAGAATTCTTTCTTGTTGATCTATCTGATCGAAGAGGTATTGTCCTAAGAAAGTTCCTATCAATGAAAGAAAGACTAATCGGAGGATATCATAACCCTCAGAATACTGGATCGTGTTTAAATAATTGTATCCTACTATAACAAAAATGCCTGGTAGCATAAATTGGAATATTATTACATTTCGACGCGACATGATTCTTCGTTTATTTGATCGATTCATCCTCTTGCCTGAAGAGGTAAATGATGGGAACCCCAAAGAGAAAGATGAGCCAGAAGGGCATCATAAGCCAAGAGGGGATTGGATGAGCTGGTAAACTGCCTTGGAAAATAGAATGATTTTGCTGCTGTATCTCGGTGGAATGAAGTTTCAATGTTACAGGGTAGGAGTGGCCACTAATCATTCCTTGGACTTCAAGGCTAACTCTTCGTTTTGTCAGGTTGGTGATCATGACGACTTGAAAGCTTGTCAGATTACCTGCATTGTTAATTTGTGTTATTTCGGATGATTCAAGGACTCTAACAGAAACTTCAGTCTTTAGTTCTATTAGAGCGGAGAGTCGTTCCGAAGCGGTAATATTTGTAAGATAATATGAAGTTAAGATAAAGTGAGCTGTTTCAAAGGAATATGTGTGATTTGGGAAGTTAAGATTAAACTCTGTAGGAAAGATTAAGAGATCAGACTCGGGAACAGAGCGGATTTGGCGCAATATGGTTTTAAGAAGGCTAAATCGTGCGGAAGTGTCACTGAGTTGAGGATAATATTCAAGGATGAGAAATATTTGTAGAGTGAGGGGTGGAGGTAAGTTATCAATTCCCTCCAAAGGTACATATAGCTCGGTTAATTCCGTAAAATCATAACAATAATCAACTAAAGCCTCTTTTCTCTGAAAGAGTTCCTCCCACTCATACCCCCTAGCACTCAGGATTATGGTAATCTTTTTCAACTCATCTCCTGCATTTTCAACTTCAAATAGTGCAAATGTCATATAACTCGACTCAGTAAGATAGAGAGGGTAGGATTGAAGATTAATCGTCATAATTTGTTGATTTACCTCAATCACTCGTGCTAATCGTAAATCATGATCTAAAATGTGCGATTTAGCTTCTATACTAGAAGCTGTGACACATTCGACAGAAGAAGGATGGATCAAAAAAATATAAAGCAACCCGACAACTAACCAAGTGAAATATTGCTTGAAATGCTCACTCTTTAAAACCATGGTTTCAGTTCTCCCTTCACAAGCATAATCCACCCATTTAAGTGTGCAAATACGATTTGATAAAGAGTGGTCAATATTTCTGGATTATAGGTAATTTCCAGTACTAATACAAAACAATATACGAGTAAAATTAGTTTACTGGTGAGTATGATATTTCGATTAGCATTACTACTGTCCCTTGAAAAAATCCCTTGAAACAATCGCAATCGCATACGGGGTTTGGTAATATCATTGAAAGAGTAATTTTTCGTATCGTCCTGACAAAACACGGTTGGGGTAAGTCCGAGAGGGAGGCCCTCTGGAGTCAGCATATCAAGTACCAAATGAGAGCCAATGGCTAGGAGAATCATTTTCGCAAGAAGATGATACACCCGAAAATATGGTGGGGTTATAGGAATCAGTCCAAAAATCCAGATGAGTACAAATACGAGTACAGGATGATGAGTAAGCGGATGACGACACCGTTCGGTGCAGGTTCGTGTCTTTCGGTCAATACAAAGCCATTTTTCCAATTTATTTGGTAGAAGTGTTAAAGATCCAGCTCCAATCACAACAGGAAATAACAGGAGTTTTTCAAGAGAGGATAATGGATCCAAGAGCCAGATGTCGACCAATATTATTGCCACAGCAAAATAATAATGGGTAATGTTCTTCATCGTTTTCTATTCTATATATGCCTCCAGTACCTTATATACTCTAAAAATGTCAAAGTTGGTTATTGTGCTTTCTTCGGTAAATAATATTGGGATTAGGATGAGATTGTATTAGTTTATGTTTAAGTTGCATTAATTTTGTTTCCCATGAGTATCGGGAGAGGTTACTTCGGGGAAATCCATATGCTTGATCTAGAAAGCGAAAAGTAGCAGGTTCCAACGAATCAAAATTCGCAAAATAGGGAGTGAATTGAGCAATAGCCTCTTTCAGTTTATGCCGAAGAAAAATTTCAGCCGAATTCCTCCCAACAAAATTATCATAATATTTCCAGATCAGACTTCGGACAATGGTCGAGATTTCACTAAAAGTGAATCCCAAAAAGGAAGTAATGATCTGATGCCATTCTCGTGAGGTAAAATCAATAGCAATTCCCAATTTTCCTAACAGATGTTCTAGGAGGTTATAGATCGTATCATAATCTGGTGGAGGAACATAAATCCGTAAGTCAAACCGTCTCATCATAGCACCTCCTAAAAGATCTGGCCGATTGGTAAGAGCGATAATAATGGTTTTATTCTTGGTTGGGACGTCAAATCCGTCAATAAGGGTTAATAATCCTTTCTTCACCCGTACCAATGCCTCTGAATCCGTACGAGTCGAACCGACAAGGGCATCAAACTCATCAAAAAACAAGATACACCCAGATTCCTCTAGATAAGCTTTTTTAAATAAGGAGGTTAAAATTTTCTCACTCTCACCGATATATTTACTGATCACCTTCGCTGGAACTATATCGTAGAGGGGTAACCCTGTTTTTTCCCCAAAACCTTTTATCAGATGTGTTTTCCCACATCCTGGAGCACCAAATAATAACGCCTTCAAAGGTGGTTTTTCATCTACTTCCCATATCTCCTCCCGAGTATATGGTATCAAAAGTCTATCAAGAAGCTGTTTGACAGAGTCTAACCCAATGATATTTGGATTCCATACTCCTGTTTTTGGATAAACATGGCGCATACTTAGAATGAGCTCCTCATACATTGAAGGATGAAATGAGTAGGATGATGATTCTGAAGTGGAGAGGGAATGTATGGGCTGAATCGTTTTCATTTTACGATCTATCAAGGCCAACTCTTTTTCCCAGATTTCTTTGTTAGGAAATTGTGGTGAGTGTTGTAATTCAGTAGTGAAGAGATCAGACGCTTTCTTATAATAATCTAATGCCCCAAATATATTATTAGCATCAAGCTCTCCTTCTGCTTTCATAAAATAGCTATGTGCTGTCATTATAGTAGAAGGGGGTTGATTTGATGTACTCATTCTGATCATCTGATTCTGATTTGTATATACCTCTTATATATTTGAAATCAAAGAAAGTAATTCTGTATATTTAAGTGAAGGATCCTAATAGTTTTATGGATGAAACTCCATGATCCTGTTCGAACTTCTCTCAGATCTGTTCCTCATTTTTATCTGGTATTGTAATTTATTTGACATAAGCGATCCTCTAATAACAATTCTTTTTGTATTAGTGAACCTTTTTGTGTTACGACTTCTTTCCTATCTGATCCCTTTCCTTAGTCGGATTGCTGCTGCCCTAACACGTCCTTTTAAAAGATCACGATTTATAATACGGGTAAATACTGCCCGAGGATTAGAAAATGATCAAAAAGAGGAACAAGCATATGAACAGACTTATCTTAGTAAATCATCAGATAACAAAGTAGATCGGATTGAGTTAGGAGTATATTGCCGTCTAGAATTGGACTCACAACTGGATGGCTCAAATGTCTATTTTTCTTCTACTCGGTTAGATGACTACATTCGAGTTTCTATGGCTTCGTGGAAACCATTCGCCATGTTCTTGATAAGCTATATACTAATATTCCCGTTTCTTCTTCAAGCTAATCCAGCTATTAGCTATTTTATTCACTTGTACTTTTCATTGGTGCTCAGTGTGATCATCCCTAATGGAACGGACTTTGAAACAGTGTTTTATGCGATGGTACGCAACGGATGGGTTCCAGATTTCCTGATGTATTGGATGGTATTTGGATTCGTCTGCCTTTTTGTGGAATTCACCTTCCGTACAGGTGGGAATATGCTTCTTGCCCTTATAGGTGCGTTAGTCTGGGCAGAACTATATTATTTCATAATAATGCTCCTGATAAATCTATCTAGGAAGTGGAAAGAGAACACTCGATCGAAATACCCCAAACTGGGGCATATTCCCGATAGTGATAGCCCCGATCACAAATCTCCTGGTCAATCCACGTCATTATCACCCTCAATCTATAATGATATGAGTCATAAATAATAAACAGGGAGAATACAGAGATAGGGGATCTGATCTATTCTTTAAACACAAAGAGGAAATCATCATAAGGACATCAGTGGACTTGCCATAGAAAAGAAAAATGGAGAGGAAAAGAGCGAATGGCAGAAGGGGAAAAGACTGCACAAGAAGAGTTATACACCAGAATAATGAAGGACATTGAACAGTTAAAGATTATACAGCTGACAACGCTAGAGGCGATCTCAACGGTGGAAGGGTTACAGAGGGAACAACAGGTCATCATGGATCAGGTGACACGCGAGGTGTTTGAAGTACTAGATGCTTTCGGGAAAAAGAAGTTCACCAACGAAACAATGCGAAGTGCAGCGGTGAGGGAAGAGTTAGCGGGTATGGAGGAGTATCAACAACGGGAAAAGGAGATTGCCAAGCTAGAAACGGACATTCAAAAACATAAGATAGAGTAGGAGTATTTGCGAAATAAGATTACAGTCAACCGAGAATATCTGACAACATTCCGAAAAATCGAATAAAATCGGGATTGGTTCACATTTTTTAAAGTGGGAATTCTCTCGTGACCATAGAGTAAGAGGGATGAGGAATGTGCTTCAAAAGCCACCCTTTCCAGTGAATTGGGGTTCTCAAACTCAAAAAAAGTCACTCTGTCTTGGGGTAATTTAAAAGCGAGAGAGAACCATTGGGTCACTGTATGGAGTCAAAACCACCAGTTGATCAGATGTGTTTCAGCTCTATTTCAAACATTTCCTGCCATTCTACCCTGAATGGCAAGAGGCCCCATTCGCCTTGTGGAGGTTCAAGGAGTCCGTGTTTTTATCGGTACTCTCATTCTTCGAGTCAGGGTTAATCCGGAGGGATGATTTTTTGTTAAAACAAATTTTACAATGTCAGCCAATATTTATGGACTCGGGGGCGTTTGCTGCGGAATCGTTGGGATTCGTAAACGAGCATTGGCATTCGAAGTATCACTCAAACTCTCCAAGTTTTCACTACTACCAGATGAAATAATTCACAAGGGGAACCGACAACAAGACCACAATACCCCCATAAATTAGTAGAACCACGACAATGTCTTTATTATTCTCAGGCCACTCCTTTTTTATCAACTTTCTCATAGGATATGTAATAAATGATTTGATTCTTCGAGGTAAAGGAACTAGGAAAGATGTTCGCTCGCGCCAAGGAATATATTCCTCAGTATGTTGTCGAATCATTGTATTCTCTTCATTCAGAGCCATCCCAATGATTACCAAAGACAATACGAGGAAAGGGAAGGTGGGGGGGAAGAGGCCACTATGGGAAATTAATGAAAATGATGATAACATTAACAGGCCATAGTTCCAGATAATAAGGCCTAAATATTGTGGATGTCTTGAATAACGATAAATCCAAAAATCTATGACCTTCCGGCCTTGAAAACGTCCATATAACCACGTCACCACCGCAAATGTAAAAATGAAAAAACCTATTCCACTAATAAAAAGAAGGAACATATAAATCAATACATTCCCTATCGGGGGAGGTATCAAGAGTGATTTAGCTAGAATACTCATTAAGAAAAAAAGAGGAGGAACAATCAGTAAAAATATCACCAATAGTGGAACGTAAAATATCACGCCTAGATTCAAGAGTTCGGGGGCTTGCTCCAGAACAGGTAGCCAAAGGGTTCGTGACACGCCAATGCCTGCAAAGAAATATTGAGGGCCCATCATTACAGCAAATTGACCAAAAATTGGAAGGTAGAAGGTTAATGATCCTAAAAAGCTCAGCTTGTACCGCTCAATGATTACTCCAAGGATTATTATTGAAATCATTAACCAGAACGAAAGGTACCCTATGGGCTTAAGAAAAGCTACCACTGACTCATATTGTGCCCGTACTTGGAGTTCTTCCTCAGATGAATCAGTATACCATGGATCAGAGATGTAATTTTCTAAAAAGCGATTTAATTCCTGAGGGACTATCACCATCAAAAATAATCCCCCTAGCGAAAAGATGAGCGACAACATAATCGCTAAAACGAGTGAACGAACATTTATTGGAGGGATTTCTGTTCTACCTTCTGTTGGTGTCTTATTTCTTGATTCAGTGCTTTTCTGCATTGATCTCATCCCAAGATAGGCTATTTTTAATGATTAAAGTCTTCATTCCAGATACCTAAAGACCTAATTTTTCTAATAGTCTGGTTATTTGGTCACTTGGATAACTGTACTTCTTTCAGGTTACTAATGATCACTATTTTCAATTATAAATAATTTTTGACGGGTACTTATTTCTTTCAAATTGGCTAGTTGCACCATTTTCAAGTACTCACTATTTGCTAGCGTCGTTCGGTATAATTCTTCTCGATCATCCATTGTGCAACTAATTTCCTCTTTTTCTTGGTAGTATCGGTAATCATCATTCTGAGGTGGAGCTCGATCAGAAAGAAACATTATCTGTTGATTCTGAGATTTTAAATAGGATTCAGCTGGAAACAGTTTGCCAGAGTATATTTTCGATGACTTTTTGAGTATTGATAGGAGAGTTAGAGAAGGGGAAGAAAGGGTGGTTAGGGAGGATGACACGCGCCCACACCTTGCAGGGTGAAGTCGCGGGTAATACAGAGGCAACCTTGTTTGATCTGGAACACCTCGTCTTTGGAACAGCCTGTCAAGCAATAGACCATGAAGTTACCATTGATTAGGTCAAAGTATCGATATCATACAAGAGAAGAACTTCGGAAGCGGACAATTCCTCATTGAAGAACCGCACATTGTCAATTTTTCAATCAAATTGATAGTTACTTGTGTCACCTCTTCTTCCAACGTAAAGATTAGCATTGGTATCAGACATACCTGAATAAGACCCACTCGACAAATCATTAGAACTTTCAAAACAATTAATGTATATTTTTATATCTGACAGACTAGTGCCCCCATTATAAGTGACAACCACAATTCCTTTGTTACCTCTATCGATTACCGTGTTGTTATTGAAGAAAAATCAGGAACTTTTTTGAAACTCAATAAAAAAGTAATAGATGTAAAGACCCAAAAAGCTAATGCAGCATTAGAACGGTTAGATTCTATTAATGGAGTTATTAAAGAACTCATAATCCCAAAATCCCTTTCATTTCTTATTTCCTGAGATTTTTTTATTTTTTGTTCTAAGATCTAACTAATTGAAAAAAGTAAGTTGTTGATGATTTACTAATTAAATTATGGTTATTCTAATTAATCTGATAATTTGGAAAGATAATTTCACATCGGTTCGGTTAAAGTTAATGAAGGTATTAATTACTTATTATCTGTCAAATAGCAGAAAATTATGGTTTGAAATCAAAATATGAATGGCTTCGTAAAATAAATGGATAAAAAGAGGATATTTTGCATCGATCTAAATCTAAAAGATATCCCCTAAATCTTTGGTTCTGTCCCTCTTTGGAATAATTTTTAGTAGCTTTTGTTGGTAATGAAGACATAAAACTTGTGAATCCATGAATAGTGATAGATAGCAAGGACTGATATATTGAGAAAGTATGATCAGGCCATTTAACATATTTGAACTGGAGAAGTTTATAATGAGGAATTCAAAGATTATCGGTTCTCTTATTTTAATTTCGGTTATATTTGTATCAGTTGTCTTATTTCAGCAATTAGTCAGTATAAATTCACCTAAACCGTTAGAGATGGGTCATGTTGATTATATTAAGCTTACTGTTTTAGTTGACAACAATTCTAATGTCTCACTTCACTCTCCTTGGGGTTTAAGTGTGTTTATTGAGACAAAAAATGTGAGTATCTTATTTGATGCTGGGCCAAGTCCAATAGCATTAAAGGAAAATTCAATAACTTTGGGTATAAATTTGAGCGTTACCTGTGATTTAGCAGTGGTATCCCATGAACATGGGGATCACATTGATGGTTTTTCCTACATAGCTACGACTAATCCAAACTTAACTGTGTGTATTCCAGAGAATATGACCCAATCAAGCGAAGAAAGGATAACGAATCTAGGATTTGATGTGAAGAAATATCAGGCCACAACAGTCATTTTTCCAGGAATAGCAATAATTGGGCAGCTCAATGGACCACCATACGAACAAGCATTAGCAGTTAACGTTAAAAATTTTGGTTTGGTAGTTGTTGTTGGATGTAGCCATCCTGGGGTTGAAAACATTGTAACTAAGGCAGTAAAAGAGTTAGATGCTTATGATCCTTACTTGGTGATTGGAGGCTTTCACTTAGCAACCGCTTCTGAAAGGACCATTAGCAATACAGTTGAGAGTCTTCTCAAACTTGGGCTACAAAAGATATACCCGATACACTGCAGTGGTGACGATATAAGGGATTTTATACTATTTAATTATCCGGATTATTTTGGAGATGCTCGAGTGGGCTCCCAATTATATCTTAATGGAACATCAAACACTTCTGACAATTAAGAATAAAATTACTTAAGAATGGAAATTACAATCTCATATTTTCTCTCCGATTAACTCCAGAGGTGGGGAATAACGCTCTGGTTCTCTGTAGGAATTATTTTATCTGCCTTGACCCCATCATTAATTATTATTAACCTATCTAGTTCCCATGAGTGGGTAGAATGCACCCATTTCCCATATTATTATTCTGAAATTGATAGAAACCCATCTGGTGCTAAGCTTGTTGCTAACATTACCCTATTAATATCCTTGTGTTCAGTCCAATCACTATTCTGAAGCCAATAATTATTAATTTCATCTATTAATGACCAATACTCCTTTAAAACTAGCATTTTTTTTGCAGCTTGTATTCCAATTGCTAAGCCAAGTTCTCTAAATGCTAAATCATGTGATAATCGACAATATTCGAGTCCTTTTTGTGCGGCATTAATGATTATCTGTCTCTTTTCAGGATCTATATCCATCTGTTTAAGTCGATATGCATCAAACAATAACCCTCCAATACCGAGAGGATCAGTTGTTATGGGATTAACTTGTTGTATCAATTTTTCTAATTTTTTTAGTGTTCCTCCTAAATCTACATCAGTGAATGTTTGTAATTCTAGGAAGGTGACATAACCATCAACGGGATCATGTTGCCCCATCGAGGGAACGAGAGGATAAGAAAGGTCAATACTCATTTTCCAGAACATCCTATTATTACTAATGAAGAATGTTGAAGCCTCTGCAAGATCTACTGCCCAACTGAGATATTTTTCTTCTTTAACGACTTGATAACCCCTATTTAGAGCGTGCATCCACTTAGTTAGATAATGGAAATACTGGCCATCGCGATCCCATTCGAGGTTTGGATCAAAAGGTTCATGTGGCTTCCTCTCTGGTAAAGGTTTTCCTATTCTCAATCCCTTCTCTGTTGGATGATCCTTGCTTCCCAACCACCCTGATCTTTCATCATCATCTCTATGTTTGCCTAATGTCTTGTGAACTTGGTTAATTAACCGTAAAGCCAAGTTTTTGAACTTATTTTCCCTCGTCATTTGGTATAATCCCAATAAATTACAGACTGCGAACCCATCGGTCCAAAGATATCTCCTTTGGGGTTTATTTGATGTTAATCCAGTGTCATCTGAAAATTGTATCATTAATTCTATGGCTTTTTTTGACATAAAAGAAAAAGTACATCATTAATTATAAGAATTTTATGATCTAATTATTTTTCTCTTTCTATTATTCCATACAAAACACAGTTATTCTTAATGCTTGGATCACACATCTGGGAATGGGATAATAGACACGCTAGAAAATCAATGCATAAATGATTAATCAAGCCTTGTATCGTTAATAACATCATAATAAAGATGTAAATAAGAGTATTTTAGAGTTTTACATTTCTTAAGGGTTAAAGCTTTAATATTTAATAAATCGTCAATTGTACGAGGAGCTTTCCCGTCAATTGAGGTAGAAGTAGTTTTTCCCCCTACTAAACAAGGAGCAATAATTAGGGAAATGTGATCTATCAGCTTTTGTTTCAAAAATAAAGCATTTAATGTCCCCCCCGATTGAATTGAAACTCTATTGATGTTATAATTCTGTTTTAATTTTATTAAAAGATCTTTTAAATCAATATTAGTTGGATAATAAATTATTTCAAGTTCTTTCTCACTCTCTAAGTCAAAAACAGGATGATTTTTGTTATTAGTTACCAGAAATAATTTATTAAAAGATTTAAGTAAATTATTAACTCCTTTCTTAGTCAAATGAGGCTTTCTATCAATAACAATCATGTTAACATCCTTATGATCCTCTAACTCATTCCGAATATTGACCCCAATCTTCGCCAAAACAGTTCCTGTTATCAAAGCATGTCTATCGGTCTTTAATAAAAACTCATAATATTGATAGAGACCTTCTTTAATACCTTTAATTTTAGGGAAATCTACCTCCTGATCACGTTCATCTATATCCCCTGTGGATATTTTCCCATCTACAGACTGAAGTAAAAAAAGAGTTGTTTCAACACGATTATTAGAAATCATAATTTCCTCTATTAATAACTAATTTCTAAGGATATCTGAAGTACAAGACATGAAAATATAAAATAAATCTATCAGGAAAAACCTACTATTACACATAGTCTCTCCTAACAAACCATGATCCAAAACTCAATCCGATAAAACCTTTCATAATATCTAATTACCCATGGATCATACTTGAACTCTTCATCAAATAATTGTTCAAATAACTCTACTGTTTGATTCCATTCATGACGATCCAGTTCTATCATTATTGAGTCTAACGACTCGTTCGAGATCAACTCATCTAATAGCGAAACAATTGTGGAAGCTGAGATCAACTCACTTCGCGTTACATTAATGTAAATAGAATCAGTTGTTTCGAGTTTTTCTATGTCAACACCATATGTTGGAGGACATTCATTCAACACTACACACCCAGATAGAATGATAATTAGTGGAAGAAGAGCTGAAAGAAATAAGGTTTTTATCAATTTCATCATTAATTCTATGCCTTTTTCTGACATAAAAGAAAAAACGCCTCGATCATTATAAGAATTTTATGGACTATTCTTGGTCATTTCACTTTAATTTTACAGTTCCCTTAAACAAGATTTTTCATCAAACTCTTGTGACAACAAGCTATATTTCATGGTCAACAGTTTAGATAATTCCAGCAAAGGAAAAAGATAATAGGGGGTAATGCTGGAGAACAAACAGGTAGCGTATCTTTTTCAATGGAACGTGACTATAATTCTTAAGTCGTAAAAAAGGTAAATTATTAATAGAATCTATTTTGAGGTTAAAATAATGGATCAACTCAGTCTACGTAATAGTAATAACGGTTTTATAACATTTGGGACAATTTTATGGATGATAGCAGGTATTTCCTTTTTTTTTGCTTTATTATTCTCTTTAGCTTTATTCCAAAGTCTTTTTCTTGAGGGTAGTTCCGGTGTAAGACTTGAGATCTTATTGTTATTAATGGGGATACTCAACGCGACATCAATTTCAGGAACTATTATGCTAGTCTCTTCCAAGAAACAACGCTTATAGGGCAGTGATTCATGCATTAAATCCATCATTCAGATGTACAAAGGAACCTTGCTATACTAAGACAACTCTCTGGAAAAGGCGCGATCAATCCACAATGATCAACACCCTACCTCTATGCAAATAGGGCACTGTGGAATTCCCTGAAATTGTGAGTTCAAATTTCACTTGAAATCCAGAAGTCTAGGATAACCAATTTCAGGGCATAATTTTTTCAAATCTAGTTGTTGTAGAATTTGTTTTGTGATTGGTCTTTTTGCGTCCCAATAGATGAAAGAATGATAGAATTCGTGTGCAATTGGATGATTCAATATAGAATGAAGCATTGATGCTTCCTCCAACGATTTGGCTGGAATGAAGTAACAAGTATCATCAAATACAACAGGTTTTTTTTCAAACGGGCCTATTAATCTGAATTTCAGATCTTTATAAAAACCAGAAATCGCAACCTTCCAAGGAGAGAACGTGTAACTTCCGACACCAAATATAGAATATTGAGGACGATTCCAATATATGCTGCTTGCTCGATTCTCAAAAAGATGTGCATTCTTCTCCAAATATTCCCATGTTAAAGGAGCCTTCTGTTGGATAGTAGATGTATCTTCTCCGATAGACTTCTGTGTAACAATCATCCATCGCTCAATATTCTTGGTTCGGTCATTAGCTAAATCAGAACTTTTAAGCATTGGGTAAATATAATCATCTTCAATAGTAACATTTGTTCCAAATCCGTTAAGAAATCTATTCTCTTTTCTTTTTAGTTCCATCACTCTTGCACAATCATGTTTGATCCCTGAACGCCAAACGTAAGTACCTTCCCCAAGTAAGTGTTTCCACTTTTTATATAATGATATATTTGCTACCATTCTTTCATCAATATATCCAATTTCTTGAATTGGGTTGGTTGAATCAAATTTCTCATAAACTTGAGAATAATAATTATGTGATTCAGGTCTTAAGTTACAGATGAATAAACACGCATCAACAGAGGCGTCAAAATACTCTTTAGCATCAATAAGATGTATTTTCGAAGAAAAAACCATTAATTTTTCTTTTTTAGCATACATCAATATTTTTCGTGCAACAGTAACTTTACAAAGCATAGCAAGAGTACCTAAATGTCCATTTAAAGCTTTTAAGAGCTCTATTATCATCCATTCAGAGATATCAAAATTACTTTTCCCAGTTTTAGTATCTAATCCTTGATAACTATAAATATTACACTTTTCAGGAATATTAGTTCCACCTAAGACACTAATTCCTGAAGATGTTACCCATGGAGGATTTCCTAATATTAACACTGGTTCAGTAAGCTCTCTTATCTTTTCTTGCCAATCTGTTTTGAAAAAGTCTGCCTGGTGAAGTTCTACTCTTTTTGAGGTATTATCTTGCGTTAATTGTTCCGATAGAGAATTTATGTATTTAGAATTAACATCAAATCCGAGAATCTTTGCGTCTGAAAATGATTTTAGTGACGCAATAATAAATGAGCCAGTTCCACATGTTGGTTCGATGATAGAAGCAGGGGTGATCTTCATTTCTTTCAAATGATTGACAATCTTTGCTGCTAATTCGATGGGGGTTTGAAAATCACCAAATTCCACTTTTTTCTGATTTATTCGTTTTTTCACTGATATCATCTAAAAATGATCGATTGGCTTTTCCTTTCGATTATTACATAGGTTCGACAATGTACAGTTATTAGTGATTTAAAATCTGTTTTCTTTGCTACTATTTTCTGCCTAAATGATAACTTTTATACAATCCATTTCGGGAAAATGAACAGAACTTATTCTTGGGAATGAACACCGTGGGAAATTTTTTATATAATATTTGGTTGAAAGCTTCTAAATTCACTTATCATTCTGAAAGAAAGTTAATTCTGGAATTTTTAGGTCAAAAATCACATGATTTTGATAGTATAAGGGATTTTTTTCTGTTAAATAAGCAAAGATATTTCCATAATGTAGACTTGAGAGTCGAAAAAGCTCTGTTATATCTCAAAGAAGACGAATTAGTGACAAATAAAGACTATATGTATTATTTAACCGAAAAAGGTAAATCTAAAGTTGATCTTTCCCATAAAAGAACCCAACGTTACAAATCATGGACAAGAGGCCTAGCAAATTGTAGACTTTCCTTTTTTATTTTATTAACAGGATCTCTGGTTTTATGGCTAGTTAAAATAATAGGATACATACACACAGGCAATTTAATATTCTTCTCTGATAGTTTTAGCTCAATTTTTGGAATATTAACAATAGCTGTAGTAAATTTTGCTATTAAAGTAAAGCATGAAACCATCCTGATCCGAATCATTCAGGTTTTCTACATACTCACAGGAGCATCGTTCTTCATAGCTGGAATTCTTCTGATTCTAAATCCAGGTGGAGGTATAAATCTAGAACTTTCTTTTCTCTATGTTGCTGTTGCAATACTCATTGGGTTATCATTATTTCTGTATTTACGGTTTGCTTCCTCAGTAAATAACAGTCTTAATCTATTGGTTTATACAAAAAAAGTTAAGGGTGATATTTTTCTTCCTGCATTAGCATTATTCCCTATTGTCGCTGAATTATTTGGTTTATTTTTTTTTGAAGGGTTAATTGCCCTGTCATATGGTATAATAATAATGGGAGAGGCAATCAGGATAAATCTAGGACGCTACACCAGACATGTTCTCATGTTTCTTAATGAGAGAGCTTATAGCTATCATGAAATTTTAGATATAGATGGTAGAATTGCGATGTTTTTTGGGGCACCAATGTTTCTTGAAGAAGCTAGAAATCCTACTCATACATGGTGGAATGAAATTGGATTAACGCATCTGGAAAAGAAAGGAATTATTAAGAAAGAAGAAGGAATCTATTCATTAACAGAGAAAGGAAAACAGCCTGCTGATGATGCAGTAAAGAAAATGATCCAGTTTTTACAATTTATCTTCTCATTAACAAAGCCAGCGATATCCCCGATATTTTCTCTCATATTACACTTAATTTTAGGGTTTCTTAAACTAATAGGCTTCGTAATCACTGGAAGCATTAGTCTTCTGGGAGATGGATTAGATTCAGCAATTGATGGGGTATCCTCAATCATCGTAGGGTTATCTATGAAGATCAAAAAGGAAACCCAAGCAACCTATATTTTAGTCGGGCTTATGGTTTTTACAGGAATTGGTGTCGTATTCTCAAGTATTAATCGAATTCTACATCCTGTGGCCCTAGCAGAAGAAATGCTCGCAATTACAATAGCCATTCTTTCTATTATTCTCTGTATTTGCCTTTATCTTTATCAACGATATAGTGGCTATATTAATCAAAACCTTGCCATTTTAGCGCAATCTGAAGATAGTAAAAATCATGTTTTAAACGCACTGTTGGTGCTTATTGCCATAGGGGCTGACTATTACCAAATTTACATATTTGACGGATTGGTTGGATGTTTTATTGGATTTATAATACTGAAGGGCGCATATGAGATATATCAAGATTTACGTAGTGTGAGTCAGGGAGAAACAATTGATTATGAAAAGTATAAATTGGGTGTATGGAAATCATACAGCAGTTTCCAAGATCATATGCTAGGAAATTGGGTTCTTTACCAAATCTTAAATGGTACAAATCAGTTGAACATGTTAGAGTCAGCTTTTGATCATAAATTCAGCCCTATTACATTGTACCACAGTCAGGGGGATAGTTTCACTATTAATTATTCTCATGACCAAGAGAGTCTACATCAACAAATTAACTCTCTTTTTGAGAATAAATTAATCCAGAAGCAAGACAATTCATTAGTTCTGACAGATGCGGGAAAAAAACAGATTCTAAAAGTGATAGCAAGACACCGAGGTCGCTTTTGAAACTAGATTATAATCAATCCACTTTGTTATTTTAATTATTATTTGTAGTAATGTCGTCAAATCATTGTTTGAAGACCTTCTACATCACTACATACAATAATAAACACATTTTCTATACTAATAAAAAATAGTGAAAAATCATAAATGATCCCTCTTTAATTTAATCATTTTTGAAATACCTAACTGTTTCCTCGTAACGAGACGTTTTGTTTCAAGTCGAGAGACAACTCGGGAGATGGACATAGGAGTAAGATCTAATTCCTCTGCTAAGGATTTTTGATTCATGATTCCTTCACTATACAAAACTTCAATAACTTTTAATTCGTTTTCAGATAGAATAGTTTCCCATTTAGTTTGAATCGATTGCCAGTGGAAATCTTTCTCCTCAGGATTAAGGATAATAGCGGATTCATTGTTATATGATGAAATGGATTTCCGAGTTTGAAAATAGTTTATGTATTGCTTAGATTTTGTTTTTAAATTCGTAAGATTATCTTTTTTATAGATAATGACTCCAAGAAGAGCAATTACAGTCATAATTGTAAGGATTTCAAGAAATGGAGAAAATAGTCTAGTTGATTTGTTCTGGATAACAATGACAGGAATAAGAATTTTCTTAATACTCTTCTGAATACCAATAGTAGATTCGAGATTAATAATGATTTCAATATGTCCAGTCATCTCAGGAGTGGCCAATGAGTTAATTGCGCAACGAATGCAAATCTTTTGGGCTGATGCCAATTTAAAATAGGAAATATTTGTGGTAATCCATGTTGGACAGATTATATTCCCTTCAATCGTGAAAAGTTCCTCATTTTGAATGATTACTTCCCGATAGGTCCCATAAGTCGCATTCCATAAATCATAGAGTTCTAAATAATCATTTGATTCCTTTCTTAAAAAGAGCTTAGTGTTAAAATCTTGTACACTAGTTTCACTCCATATTAATTTAATAACACCTAAATTAATCGAAATGGTTGAAGAAGGTTTCAATCCTTGCGTAATGAGAGTATATTGATCCCTGAATCTAATACTAGCACGTTGAAAACCAATCATACATCCCCAATCAACTCCTAAATCAAAAGAATATAGATTTGAGGTATTAGAAGTGAATTTACCATAATAACTACCCGAAATATTGAAAGGAGTTCCTTCGGGAATCGTAAAATTTTCAGAAGAGAAAGAGATGAGTGAATAACTATCGACATGAGTTTGGCTTAGATCCATAAGGAAATCAGGACCACTCAATACGAAATCGCTCAATGTATTTCCATAAAGTCTAAATTCTCCACTTAAATTTCCATTTTCAGTGAAGTTATTTCCAAGAGCTTCAAGATTAAAGGAACAGTAATATTCTCCAAATGGCCCGATATCATAAGATAGAACAGCACGATTAATATTCAATTCAGTGTTGATAATAGTAGAATTATTATGATTTAGCCCACAACACTGAAAATCGATGGGGTACCAAAGAAATGATGTACAAAAGAGAATTATAAATAGGAAATGCTTATTCAGCTGTATTTCCATACTCTTTATACCTCTCTGGAGTTTAAATAATTATAATTAATCATTTTTTTCTCCTAAATAGTTTTCGACTCATTCCTAATATTAATCCAACCAATAAAACCAGTGAAAAATTAAAAAATGGGGAAGCTGCTACACTTGTTGTCGTACTTGTAGTTGTAAAGGTATTCAGAATAATAAAGGGTTCATCTGAGATATCACTTACAGAAGCTCCATCTTTAAAGTTAGCAACCACTTTTATC
>Ga0209636_10002273_pt1 | contig 19594 bp, 17 predicted proteins | sample DeeMarSWOR152_54_FD_187464 | JGI IMG/M metagenome (GOLD analysis project Ga0209636, IMG submission 187464) | Marine sediment microbial communities from White Oak River estuary, North Carolina - WOR-1-52-54 (SPAdes) (version 2) | ecosystem: Environmental > Aquatic > Marine > Intertidal zone >... | reverse complement strand
ACATAGCGGGTAGAACATGCGTCTCAAAAAAAGACCCAGGGCTCCAGGAATCCAGCAGAACAGGAGGAGGATGAGTTCATATTTGGCGAATTGGAAAAGACCCTTTCTCCCGATAAAAAGATCTGTGTACTTTCTGAAGGCCGACTTTTCCTTGTCCAACAAGGCTTTGTGCACGCTGGCTTCTGAAGGCTCTCTCATCCCTCAGCTAGTGTACGCCAAATCATGGAAATGCACAAGAAATAAAGCCTTCCCAGTATGCATCTTCCTCACGGAAATAAGGATAATATTACGCAATAATTCGTGTGACATCCTATCTTGGGCAGCCTGGAAGCCGCCCTCAGCCCCCGAACCCCGGGGAACCAGTCCCGTCGGTTCCCCCCGTCGGATAAGCCGACGGGTCCCCCCTCCGCTACGGGGGCTCGAGGGCGGCTTCAGGCCGCACAGGGATTGTAACCTTATTTACCGCGTTAAATTAGCTTCCTCCAAGATTTGACTTGCGCATAAAATCCTATTATTGTTTATTTGACTCGGATTCCCGACATCAATTGTAACAAAAGATGATCAGAGACGACTGTGTTTACTTTATCGGGGAGAAGCCCTGCCAGTTTAAGAGAGTCTGTGAAGGATGCCCCCATTACACTCCCTTTCCGATGAAAATCTTGATCATCAAAGGGAGAGCTTTGGGGGATGTCCTGAGGACGACAGCCCTCTTGCCTGGACTCAAAAGAAAATACCCAGCCAGTCACCTCACCTGGCTGGTGGATGAGGAAAGCCTGGATCTTCTCTGCCACAATCCCTACCTAGACCGAATCATCCCCTTCCGCTGGCAGGACCTCCTGAGATTTTTGGCAGAGGAGTATCAGGTGTTGATCTGCCTGGATAAAGAGATCCCTTCCACCGCCTTGGCCACGCACATCAAGAGCGACCACAAATTCGGGTTCGGGCTGAACAGACACGGCAACCTGGCTGTTTTCAACAAGGCCAGTCAATATGCCTACCGTCTGGGTGTAGACGATGACCTTAAGTTTAACAAGAACACAAAAACATACCAGGAGATTATCTACGAAGCCTGCGAGCTGGATTATCAAAAGGACCGGTATATCTACCAACTCGTCAGCGAGGACAGAAAAAAGGCGCAGACATTCCTGCAGAGACAAAAGCTGAAAAAAAACAAGCCCTGGATCGGCATAAACACGGGGGCTGGTTCTAAATTTGAGACGAAAAGATGGCCTAGAGAGAGGTTTCTCGAGCTTGTGAACTTATTGACTGAGAACCAGAAGGCCGCCGTGTTCCTGTTGGGAGGAGAGAAGGAAGAGACAGTTAACCGCTGGATAGAGAAAAAGGCCTCGGCCAAGGTCTATAACACGGGGTGTGCGAATACCTTACGTGAATTCGCCGGCTTTCTCTCTTTCTTGGACTTGGTCGTCAGCTCCGATTCCCTGGCCATGCATCTGGCCCTGGCCTTGCAGAAAAAGACCGTTGTTCTCTTTGGCTCCACCTCTCCTCAGGAGATTGAGCTCTACGGCTTAGGCCAAAAAATCTTTGCCGGTGTCGACTGTTCGCCGTGTTATAAAGCCCACTGCTCTGATCTGAAATGCATGGAGGCGATCTCTGCCCAAGACGTTTATCAAGCGATAGTTAAGCTGATATGAGCCATGGCCGGTGAGAACAGGACTAAAGTAGCCATCGTCATCCCCACCTACAACGAAAAGGAAAATATCCAGGAATTACTCGAGCGAATCCTGGCCATTCCCCTCCCATGGGATCCAGCCCTGATCATCGTGGATGATGATTCTCCTGATGGGACCGGAGAAGTTGTGGCCTCTCTCGCTCACGAAGAAAGACGCCTCCATCCCCTCATCCGGAAGGGAAAAAGAGGGCGGGGGACAGCCGGGATCGAAGGCTTCAAGCTCGCCCTAGAATTGAATCCTGAGTGTATCATCGAGATGGATGCCGATTTTTCTCACCTTCCAGAGGAGATCCCCCGTCTCCTCCAAGAGGTTCCGCGCTGGGATATTGTCATCGGCTCTAGATTCGTCTCTGGAGGTAAGGATATTGATCGCCATCTCCTGAGAAAATGTCTCACCTTCCTGGTCAGACACTGGCTCAGGATCTATCTTAAGATTCCAGTCAAGGACATCACTTCGGGCTTCCGATGCTTCAAGAGAGAGGTCTTGGAAGCCATCGACTTCGGCACGCTCAAATCCCAGGGCCCTTCTCTCGTTCAAGAAATACTCTTCCGCGCTTTCCGCTCGGGATACAGAATAAAGGAAGTCCCAATCACGTTCGAAAACCGCAGAAAGGGAAAAACAAAACTCAACCTCTCCATACTCATCGACACGCTCATTTTTAACTGGAAGCTCAAACGAATGTCTTAGGCAAGCATGAACAAAAGAAAAGCCCTCGGGCAGCATTTTCTCGTTGATAGGCGTGTCTTAGACAGGATCGTTAAAACCATCGATCCTCAGCAGGATGACTTGATTATCGAGGTCGGGGCGGGCAAGGGCGCTCTGACTTTTGCCTTGAGTGAAAAGGCCCAAAAGGTCATTGCCATCGAGAAAGACCGTTCCTTGATCCCCACCCTCCAAAGGAAAAAGCTCCCTTCCCTCACGATCATCGAAGACGATATCTTGAAGGTGGATTTCAAAGAACTCATCGAAGGCGAAAAAAACCGTGTCCGTCAGGTCAAACTCGTCGGCAACCTGCCCTACTCCATCTCATCGCCTCTGTTGTTCAAGCTTCTTCCAGCCAGAGACCTTTTCACCCGCTGGGTATTCCTTCTCCAAAAAGAAGTGGCCCAGAGAATAGACGCAACACCTGGATCGAAGAAGTATGCTCCTCTCTCCATCCTCTTCCAAATTTATTTCTCGACCACCCTCCATGAGGTCATCCCAGCCGCAGCTTTCAACCCGCCTCCCAAAGTCGAATCCGCTCTGATCTCCCTGGTGAGAAGACTTGACCCGCTTTTTCCCATCCAGAATGACAACCAGTTCATGAAGTTTTTGAAGGCCGCTTTCCGCCACAGAAGAAAAACCCTCTGGAATAATCTCGAAAAAATGGGCTTCTCTCCCACGATGATTCATCAGGCCTTCCGCAGCCTGGGCTTGGAACGGGATCAGCGGGCCGAACAGCTCCCGATCTCTCAGTTCATTGATCTCTACGCTTTCTTCTCATCGGCACTAAACTCAAAAGAATAAAATCTCTTAAGCAAGCCCCTCTCCCTTGCTTAGTAAAAAAATTCAAATGTGCTATAATTTTCGGTAATGAAGAAGCCAAAAAAGAAAAAAATTCCCCCATCCCCCAAAAAACCCAAGAAAAAAAGAAAAATAAAGACTTCAGAAGTCATGGCCGTGCTGATGATCTTCGTTGCCCTTTTCATGATCATCAGTCTCATCAGCTACGATTCCCAGGATCCTTCTTGGGCTAATGCCGCTCCCCCCAATCAAAGAGTCCATAATTATGCTGGAAGGTTAGGGGCCTCCTTTTCCGAGGCTCTTCTTCAGTTCTTAGGATTCAGCGCTTTTCTCCTCCCGTTAGGCTTAATCTACATCAGCCTTAGCGCCTTTTTCCCTGAACAGCGCTTCTTCCTCAAATCGTTGACTTCCCTCCTGTTCATCATCCTTTTCGCCGCCCTTCTTTTCCTGCTTTTTGAAAAGTTCGCTTGGAGAGGAACCGAGATTCAAGCCGGTGGGATCATCGGTAGTCTGGTGACGTCTCTGCTCATCCGGTACTTCAACTCCGTCGGAACATCCCTGCTCTTGATCGGTCTTCTTGTCCTTCTCACCCTGCTGGAGACAAAAATTTCCATCGGGAACATCCTCTATGGCCTCTCCCGTCTATTCCGTTTCCTCTTCAAGGAAATCAGGGTCAAAATCGTCCGCTACCAGAAGGACAAACAGCGGGAGAGGATGAGAAAGAGAGTCGTTGAAAAATATTCGGGACCTATCGGAGTGGAAAAGGAGAAAAAAAAGAAGAAGAAAGAAAAAAAGAAAGAGAAAGCCCTTCCCCCCGAGAAAGTCATCAAGCCAGAACCTGTCCAGGCCAAACCCGAAAAACCGCCCCCCCCGCAGAAACCTCTCTTTCCAGAATTGGGTAAGAGGGGAGATTACCAGTTTCCCCCTTTCAGCCTCTTAGACCCGGGAAAGGCTTCAGAGAAGATCGACAAGAGTGAATTGTTCGATAAAAAGCAACGGATCGAGGAAAAACTCGCCGAGTTCCGCGTGGAAGGGGAAGTCAAAGAATACCTTCCTGGGCCGGTGGTCACCACTTACGAATTTTATCCCTCTCCCGGAATCAAGGTCAGCCAGGTGGCCAATCTATCAGAAGATCTGTCCTTGGCTTTGGAGGCCGAGTCGGTCCGCATCCAGAGAATCCCGGGTAAGTCCACTCTCGGCGTCGAGGTTCCCAACAACAAAAGAGAAATCATCAAAATCAGGGATATCATAGAGTCTGAAAAGTTCCTCCGTTCCCCCTCGAAGCTGACTTTTGCCCTAGGGAAAACCATCCATGGAGAAGTTTATATCACGGACTTAAACATCATGCCCCATCTTCTGATTGCTGGAGCCACAGGAACCGGGAAGAGTGTGGCCCTCAACTCCTTGATCGCCAGCATCCTGTACAAAGCCACTCCCGAGGAAGTAAAGCTCATCTTGATCGATCCCAAGCGATTGGAATTCACTCTTTACGACGGCGTCCCTCATCTCCTCTGTCCGGTTGTCCGAGACCCTAAAAAAGCGGGTTCGATCCTCCTCGATTCTATCCGAAAAATGGAAGACCGGTACCAGAGGCTGGGGTATCTGAGAGTGAGAAACATCGAACAATATAACCAGAGAGCCAAAAAAATCCTGCAGGAAAAAAAGGGCGAACTCACCGAGGAGGAAAAGAAAAAACTCAAGCCTCTTCCTTACTTGGTCATCATCATCGATGAGTTGGCGGAGCTGATGATGATCGGAGCTCAGGATGTGGAGTACTGTATCGCCCGCTTGGCTCAGTTGGCCCGGGCCGTCGGGATTCATCTGGTGATGGCCACCCAGCGTCCATCGATAGATGTCATCACCGGCACGATCAAGAACAATTTTTCCAGCCGCATCGCCTTTCGTGTCCCTTCTAAAGTGGATTCTCGGATCATCATCGATTCCTCAGGCGCAGAAAAGCTGCTGGGCATGGGAGACATGCTCTTCATGCCTCCCAACTACCCCCGTCTGATCCGCCTCCACTGTTCATACATCTCCCTGCCCGAGATCACCAGGTTGATCCGGTTCATCAAACAACAGGGAAAACCCACGTATGATGAGAAAATCGTCCGGGTCCTCAAAAAGCCTTCCACTCAGGCTGAGGAGGAATTCGGGGAAAAAGACACCTTGTATGAAAGGGCGGTCGAGCTTGTTCTCCTGACCGGACAGGCATCGGCTTCCTACCTCCAGAGAAAATTTAAGCTGGGCTACGCCCGAGCGGCCAGGATCATTGACCAGATGGAACAAGAGGGCATTGTTGGCCCCACGGAGGGAAGCAAGCCCAGAGAAATCCTGGTCGATCCCAAGACCTACTTGGAAAAGATGAACGGGGAGAGATGAGTGAACTCCCTCAGGGCACGAAAGAAAAAGACCAAAAAAGCCCTCCGAGATGAAAACCTGCAAAAGGCTCTGGACAGAGCCTCAACCCACCATCATCAGAAGTTCAGCCGGACGACGGCTGAAATCCCCTGGGAAGATTACAAAGAAAGAGCTCGGGCCATCCGGAAAGAGTGTGTCGCAAAGCTTCCCGAACTCATCCAGCAATTCAGTCAGGAGGCAGAAAAAGCCGGCGCTCATGTTTACCAGGTCTCGACACCCCGTCAGGCCGTCCTCCAGGTAGAAAAAATTCTCGGCCAAAAGAAGGCCAAACTCATCGTCAAAGCCAAATCGATGGTCAGCGAGGAAATTGCCCTTAATTCCCACCTCGAGAAAAAAGGTTATCGAGTCGTCGAGACAGACCTCGGCGAATGGATCGTCCAGCTGGCTGGAGAAAAGCCGTCCCATATCACCGCTCCTGCCCTTCATAAGACAAAAGAAGAGATTGCTCAACTTCTCAGCCGCCACCTCCGCAAGTCCATACCCCCCGATTCTAAACAGATCGTCGAACAAACACGGTCTGAAATGCGGAGGCTCTTCTTCGAGGCGGATGTCGGCATTTCTGGAGCGAACCTGGCCATCGCCGAGTCCGGAACCCTGGCTATTGTCAGCAACGAGGGCAATGCCCGCTTGGTGACCTCGCTCCCTCCGGTCCACATCGCCCTGGTAACAACCGAAAAATTCGTGGAAACCATGGAACAGGCAGTCTCCCTGATCAAAGCCCTGACCGCCGCTTCCTCAGGAATGAAACTGACTGCTTATGTTTCCTTCATCACCGGCCCCAGCCGGACGACCGACATCGAGAAAGAAATGGTCATCGGCGTTCACGGACCGCAGGAAGTCCATATCATCATTCTTGATAATAAAAGACTGAGCATAAGCACAGACGATGATCTGAACGAGATCCTGTATTGTCTAAAATGCGGGGGGTGTCTGCTGGTCTGCCCTGTTTTCCAAGCGGTAGGAGGGCATGTCTTCGGAGGGCCGGTCTACCCAGGGGGAATCGGCACGCTGCTCACAGCCATAACCCATTCTCACCGGGCCTCTTCCAGAATAATTGATTTTTGTGCTGACTGTAAAAAATGCGAGGAATTCTGTCCGGTGGGCATTCCCATCGGAGATCTCATCCTCAAGCTCAAGAGTGAAAAAGGGCCAAAACTCTGGGAAAAGGTCCTTTCCGCTATGTTCGGCAAAAAAGCCATCACTTCCTCAGGAGCCCGGATTTTCTCTTTCCTGCAGAAACCGTGGCAGGAAGACGGCTATCTTGACAACCTCCCCCTCCCTTGGACAAAAGGAAAATCTATCCCTGCCATCCAGCTCAAGAAGCCAGCTGCTTTAAAAAAAGGAAAAGGAGAAAAAGTTTATCTCTTCGAGGGCTGTCTGGCGAAATTCTTTTTTCCCGAAATCCGAGAAAGCGTGGTGAACGGTCTGTCCCGCTTCGGCCTCCACGTCATCTGCCCCTCAGACCAATCCTGCTGCGGGGCTCCCAGCTATCATCTTGGTGATAAGAAAGGCCTCGAGCGCTTGGCCCAGAAAAATCTCAAATCTTTCGAGAAAGAAAACCCCAGCATTATCTTGACGGTCTGTCCTACGGGAAATTCCATGCTGAAGCAGGTCTACCCGAAGCTTGATCCGAAGCTTTCTCGGTGGGCGGATAAAACCTACGATTTTACCGAATTCGTCTCGAAAAGAGGATACGTGGAGGATAAGCCTGAGCCTGACCAGAAAGAGGAGATCCTTTATCATTATCCCTGTCATACTCTGAAACAGAGCCACCTGAGAGAGGAACCGAAGAAAGTCTTAAAGGGCCTCGGGTTTAGTCCCAAACTCGAGGACGACCCCCTGACCTGCTGTGGTTTCTGCGGCGTTTTTTCTCTAAAAAACCGCGAGATTTCCTCCCACTTGTGGGAAAAGAAAAGGGGGAAAATCGAGAAAATCCCAAAGTCGCTGGTGGCGACGGACTGCCCCGGCTGTCTGTTCCAACTCCGGACGGGCTTGAAGGAAAAGGGGAAACCCCAGCGCGTTTTTCACACAGCTGAACTCTTCGGGAGGGCCATGGAAAAAAAAGGCAGGAACAGTGACTCAGTCACTGATTAATGGACGGTGTGGATGCGGAAGGACTCTTCTGACTCCTCTTTTATCTGCTGCCATCTGTCTTTCGTAACAGAAAGAAAGGCTTCGACGACTTGGGGATCAAACTGACTGCCTTTCCCCTTCTCGATCTCTTTAATGGCTTCGACGAAGCTCTGAGCCTTCCGGTACGGCCTGTCGGAGGTGATGGCATCTAAAGTATCGGCAAGGGAGAAAATCCTTGCCTCCAGGGGAATCTCTTCCCCGACTAATCCATAAGGATAGCCACGGCCATCATAACTCTCATGGTGGTACAGAACCACCTGAGAGGCTTTTTTCAAGAAGCTGAATTCTTCGAGCATCTCATAACCGATGAGAGGATGTTCCTTGATGATTTCTTTCTCCACCATCGTCAGGGACCCGGGTTTTCTCAAGATAAACTCAGGAATCCCTATCTTTCCGATATCGTGAAGCAGAGCGCCTCTCTCGATGTTAACCAAGTAATTTTTGTCTTCGATGCCCAAAGCTTTCGTCAGCATCAATGTGTATCTGGAGACAAGCTGCGAATGTCCCAGGGTGTCTTCATTCCCATCCGTGGCTGCAATCAAGTAGAGAAGGTTCGAATTGAGGAAAACTTGCATCTCTGAGTGATCCTCCTCCCAATCCCCGCCGTGCTCTCGAAAAATGGTCTCGTAATACCGACTGAGGTCCTTCAATATCTTCTTGGCCGAGTTCACTTTTCTGATCTTCTCCATCTCGGTCTCCCGGGAGAAGTACCCCTGAGTCTGGCTCCAATCGGTCAGGGAAGACGGGTAGGTTGCGTTCTGAGATCGCTCTCTGTTGAAGGATTCCTTGCCGGGAACAGAGATCTCCTTCAACCCGGGGAAAAACGAAAATTCGGTTTGGTCGGGAAGGGGACGACGGTTCCGCTCCTTCTCGGCCTCGATGGCAGGAATTTCTTCTCTTACGGCCTGATTCTTGCTCACTTTGATTTTTCTCCTTTTCCGTTTCTGGCTTGAGTTTAGTCGCCAAACCTCGCAGGAAATTGAAAAATTCCTTTTTATCGATAAAAAAAGCGATTAAAACACACTCACCTGGACATACCCAAGGCCCGGGACTTCCGAAACCGTGTTGATGTGTCAAGGAGTTGATATCCCTGTTCCCTCATCCGGCGTTCAATCAAGCAGAAAAAATCTTTTTCGTTGGCCAACTTGTGCACTCTCGTCTTTTTTTGCTTTTCTGGAAATGCTTTCATAGTCGGTTCGCCTTTCACAAACAAACTTTTTAGTCGATGCTGCGAAATAAAAATTGAAACCGCTTGAAAACAAAAGGGGCTTATCATTGTGATGAGCCATCTCAATTTTTCGACTAAATTACTGTAAGGAAGATAAACCTAATCATCCATCTAATTTGGAGGATAGCTCCGTTGGCGAACGTTAACCTCGAAAAACTGCGCTTGTCAAGGCTCGGAGCAGCTAATATAATGGATTCCGTGCAGAGTCAGAAAGACCAATTGAACTTAAACGAGATCTTCTCCAAGTACAGGCCCATAGTCGGTTTCAGGGTAAAAAGAGCTTTGGGAGCCTCCACTCCGGATTGGGAAGACGTGGTCAACGAAATCATGACCAATGTTCTCGAAAAAATTCAAAAGGGCGAATTCAGGGGAGAATCCTCCATCGGAACATTTATCTATACAGTCACCAGCCGCAGGATCGTTGACCACATCCGGGAAAAAAGCAAAATCCTCAAGCATGCCCCCGAACCTCAGCCTTTTCCTGCTCCTCATGAGCAGGTCGAAAACAAGGAGAGAGCGAAACTGATTGACTCGGCCATAAGGCAGTTAAAGCCAAAATACAGGGAGGTTTTATACCTTTATTATTATAGGGAGCTCTCCCGGGATGAGGTGGCCAAAAGGCTTGGCATCTCACCCCGTCGAGTGAGCGAACGGGTGAACTACGCCCAAAAGCTCTTGAAGAAGTTGATAAAAAAATGATTTTTTTTCCGTTTTTTGGCTGTGGGGACGACTAAATCGTTGAAGTCAAAAGAATAGAGAGGCGAGAACGATGAGAAAATGCAAGTACGAAGACCAAATCGACGATTACTTACTCAACAGACTCCCCGAGACGCAAAAAGAAAAATTCGAGGAGCACTACTTTAACTGTTCCTACTGCTTCCAAAATATGATAGAACGAGAAGAAATCCTTTCGGTTATCAAACACGAAGGATATTCGATCTTCCAAGATGAATACATGGCCGAGGAAACAAAAACAGTCTCTTGGTTCGATACTGTCCGGGCTTACCTGACCCCTAGAACCTGGGCTGTCGCGGCCGTTTCAGCTGCCTTACTGCTGGTCGTTCTCTTCGGTGTCTTGCCCAGCCTCAAAACGACTTCCCCTCAATTCTTTATCAACGAAGATCTTGTCCGTGGAAAATCGATCACCCTGATTTCTCCGGTCATCGACGTCAGCAACATCCCTTCCCAGTTCAAATGGAGAAGCCATGGTGAGAACGTCGAGTACAAGATCTATCTCTACAATCAAAAACTTCTGTGGACGGCGACAACACAAGAAAATTCTATCGTCCTGCCCGAAGCCGTGAAAAGAATGATGATCCCGGGAGAGACGTATTCCTGGCAGGTTAAAGCCTTCGCTCCCGAAGGTGGGCTGATCGCCGTGTCCAGCCGGGTCCGGTTCAAGATCACAACCCAAGACTAAGGCGTTTTTCCGGACTTAATCCTCTTCGACTTTATCCTCATCAGTGTACATCCGGCCCCGAGTGTCCTCCTCGAATCCGAGGCAGCACATCAAACGGCCGCATAATCCGCTGATTTTCGTCGGATTGATGACGATTTGCTGCTTTTTCGCTTTCTGGATGGTCACTGGCTCAAAATTCTTGATGAAACTGAAGCAACAGAGGGACCTTCCACAAACTCCCAATCCTCCGATCATCTTGGCCTCGTCCCGAACCCCGATCTGCCTCATCTCGATCCGCATCTTGAGTTCTTTAGCCAGATCCTTGACGAGCTGTCTGAAATCGATCCTCCCGTCGGCGGTGTAGTAGAAAATGCCTTTCTTCTCATTGAAGAAGTAGCGGACCATGACCAGCTTCATCGGCAGACTCCGGGCTCTGATCCTTTCCAGACAGAAATTATAAGCCCTCTTTTCCTTCCCCTTGAGCCATTCGAATTTCTCCCGGTCATCATCCGTGGCCTTCCGAATAAGCTTGACAGCGTCTTTCTCAGAGTGGGAATGACCGCAGACTTCCCTCGACATAGCGATGACCACGGCTAAATCTCCCCCCAATTCAGATTCAATAATGCAGTAATCCCCTGAATGTAAATCTTCTTTCTCTTTCTTGATCCGAAAGACCTTACCCGATCTCTCGGCCAGAACGCAGATGATTTCAGACATCTCTCTAAACCATTATATTCGAAAACAGGGAAGAAAGCAGTAGGTTAGTATTTAGATTCCGCTGTAAGCCATAAAGGACATACTCCATTTCCTCCAGACATTCTAAGGACTTCTCGGTGCTCAGATACGCTGCAGCTTTGTTGAGCTTCTCAGCGTAATCAGGATTCATCATCAAGCAAGGATCCCCTCCTTCTTTGATCAGGATAAGATCGCGACAGTAGGAGGAGAGTATTTCCAGGATTTGTTCGAGTTCTTCCCTCTCCTGTCCAAGGGAAGAAGTAAAATTTTGCAAGAAGGAGGCCATTTTCCTTTTCTCGACAAGAGAAAGAAAAATGTCCCAAGCCCTCTCTCTCTGAGCCTGAATTTCTTCCCAATCGACCTCGAGAGCCTTCTTCAGGTTGCCTCTCACCAGAAGTGAGAGGATCTTGGCTCTGTCCCTCTCGACCCCCTTTTCGACAAGTATCTTTTCTATATCTTCCCTGGATATCGGCTGGAAGCTTAAAATCTGACATCTCGATTTAATGGTCGGCATGATGATCTCTGGATTTGACGTGACCAGAATGATGTGAGAAAACAGAGGCGGTTCTTCCAGTATCTTCAGCAGAGAATTCGCGGCCTCCTCGTTCATTCTTTCGGCTTCGACAACGATGAAAACCCTCTTTCTCCCGACCATCGGCTTGAGGTAGGCGGTATGCTTGAGTATTCTCATCCGATCAATTTTGATCACGTTCTTTTCCGGTGAGATAATCATCACATCCGGGAAGCTGGCTCTCTCGATGGTCTTACAAGACCGGCAGATATCACAGGCGTCGTCTTTCTTCCTTTGGCAATTCAAGGCCTTGGCCAGTTCCACAGCCAGGCTTTTTTTCCCTATCCCCTCATTTCCACAGAAAAGCATTGAATGCGGCAACCTCCCCTTTTCGAGGGCTCTCTTCAGGATCTTCTTCTGTCGTTCGTTGCCCAGGATATCTTTGAAAGCCATTGGTTATCCTTTCAATTCTTGTCAGATCAGGATGGCTGCTTCGCCGTCTCCAGCACCCTCACCAAAAAGCGGCTGGTGTACGATTTTGGGGAGCGGGCCACTTTTTCTGGAGTTCCTTGAGCGACAATCCAGCCTCCTCTCTCTCCGCCCTCAGGACCTAGGTCAATAATATAATCGGAATACTTGATGACTTCAAGGTTATGTTCGATGACGACCACCGTGTTCCCCAGCCGGACGAGCTCAAACAGAACCTCAAGCAGTTTTCGTATATCATCGAAATGAAGTCCGGTGGTCGGTTCATCGAGAAGATAAAGGGTTTGACCCGTGTCCTTGCGGCTCAATTCCTTGGTCAATTTGATCCGCTGAGCTTCTCCACCTGATAGTGTCGGGGCCGGCTGTCCAAGCCGGATGTAACCCAAACCGACTCTGTTAAGGATGCCCAGCTTCCTCTTCAGGATAGGATGGGCCTTTAAATATTCGAAGGCTTCATCCACGGTCATATCCAGGTAATCGGCAATATTCTTACCTTTGTAATGGACCGCGAGCGTTTCCTTGTTGTACCGCCGGCCCTGGCATCGATCACAGGTGACAAAGACATCGGGCAAGAAATGCATCTCAATCTTCTTCGACCCCGCCCCTCGACAGTCCTCACATCGTCCGCCGGGAAGGTTGAAGCTGAAGCGGCTCGCTGTATACCCTCGCGATCGAGATTCCAAGGTCAAAGCAAAAAGCTGTCTCAAGAAAGTAAACAGCCCGGTGTAAGTGGCGGGGTTGGAACGAGGAGTTCGGCCGATGGGTTTCTGATCGACTGACACAACCTTATCGATCTGACCGATTCCCAAAATGTCCTGGTGTTGTCCCACCTTTTGCTTGGCGTTGAAGAAGGTGTTCAACAGACTTTTATAAAGAATATCATAAACGAGGGTGCTTTTCCCTGAACCAGAAACTCCTGTCACCGCTGTCATCACTCCTAAGGGAATCCGGACATCGATGTTTTTCAAGTTGTGTTCGGCGGCTTTCTTGACCATCAACCAGCCTTTTGGCCTTCTGCGGCGTGAAGGAAGGGGAATGGACTTTTCCCCCCGCAGATACTGAGAAGTCAAAGAATCAGAGGAGGCGAGAACTCTCTGTAAATCGCCTTCAGCCACCTTAAAACCGCCCCCTTCCCCGGCCCCAGGACCAAGGTCAAGGATATAATCGGCCGCCCGAATCATCTGTTCATCGTGTTCAACAACGATGATCGAATTTCCGTCATCTCTGATGTCTCTCAGCAGGGAGATAAGTTTTTTGTTATCTCTCTGATGAAGACCGATGGTCGGTTCGTCGAGAACATACAAAATCCCTCGCAGACGCGCCCCGACTTGGGCGGCCAAGCGCACTCGCCGGGCTTCACCGCCAGATAGAGAACCCGTTGTCCGGGTCAACTGAAGATAAGGGATCCCAAGCTCAACCATGATTTTAAGCCGGGAATCCATTTCTTTGAGTATTTTGGAGACAATGGGCTGCTGAGAAGAAGGGAAATCCCAAGAAGAGACCTCTTCGAGCAGATGATTTACAGTCAGGGAACTCAGTTCATGAATATTCCTCTGCCCCACTTTAACAGCCAGGCTCTCGCTTCTCAACCGGCTGCCTTCGCACTCAGGACAGACCTCATCCGTGAGTTCCACTTCGCCCCATTCATCCAACACTGTTTGGAAGCCGATGCCATGACAGACGGGACAAGCACCGTAGGGACTGTTGAAAGAGAAGGTTCGAGGCTCAAGCTCGGGCAGGCTGATATCACAGTAGGGGCAGAGAAGGTTCAAGGAGTAGAAATGATCTTTACCGTCCTTTTTGATCATCAGGAGATCCCCCCCACTCATCTCCAGGGTTTTGTCCACGGCCTCTTTCAACCGCTTCAGGGAAGAAGGGAATATTGTTATCTCATCCACCAGGACTTCGATGTTATGTTTTTTGGTCCTTTCCAGGGAGACTTTCTCTTCGACCTCCCTCAACTCTCCATCGACCCGAAACCGGAGAAAACCCTTCTTTTTGTACCTCTCAAAGAGCGTGTGGTATTCTCCCTTCCGGCCCTTGACCACCGGAGAAAGGATCTTGACCTTTTCCTGAAAGGCGAGGGAGGATATCCTGTCGACAATCTGATCTGCCGTCTGAGAGGTCACTTTCCTCCCACAGCGAGGACAGTAAGGTGTGCCTACCCTGGCGAAAAGAAGTCTCAGGAGGTCGTAGACCTCGGTGACGGTTCCGAGTGTGGATCGGGGATTAGAGGAGATGGTTCTCTGGTCGATAGAAATCGAGGGAGAAAGCCCTTCTATGGACTCCACATCAGGCTTCTCCATCTGTTCTATATACTGACGGGCGTAGGTTGAGAGGCATTCGATATAACGTCTCTGCCCTTCAGCAAACAGAGTGTCAAAGGCCAGAGAGGACTTTCCAGAGCCGCTCGGCCCGGTGATCACAATTAACTGGTTACGGGGCAGGTTAAGATCGAGATTCTTCAGATTATGCTGAGCGGCCTTTTTAATTTGAATCTCTTTGAGCATGTTTTTATTCTAGCACAATCACCGAGATAAATAATTTTTCTCTGAAAGACTGCAAGCTTCATGAAAATTGATATTCTTAACATCAATCCGAAAGCATCTCCAAATCCGTGATTGCAATGTTGTGTTATGAGACCATTAAAGGCGAGGCCCAATCCGTCTTCGCCGAAGACCCACCCACCCACCACCATGCGACTCTGACGGACAGGACCTCGCCTCCATTGCACCTATCCATACTTAATCTGTGTCTCTTATCACGGGATTGGAGATGCATACCCACAATCCTTTTTCATTGACCACCGCCGAAACACATAATAATATAAGATCACGCATGAACCAGGATCTGTGATGACAAGAGAAGATAACCTCCTTAAATCTATCCAATTTTTAAAAGAGATGGGATTGAGGAGCAGCTCCATCCGGTCCATCAAACACCTGCCTGCTCAGGAAGGCCGTTATCAGGATTACCCACCGGAAATTCATCCGGCTCTCGTCCAGGCTCTTAAAGACAAAGGGTTTTCCAAGCTGTATACGCATCAACATCTGTCTTGGAAACTCCTTTCCGAGGGGAAAAATATCGTTGTCGTCACTCCGACCGCTTCTGGAAAAACCCTGTGCTACAACCTTCCTGTCCTCCACACCATCCTCCAGAATCCATCAGCCCGAGCTATCTACCTCTTTCCCACCAAAGCCCTCTCTCAAGATCAGCGGGCTGAACTCGATCAAACCATCAAACTCCTTCCTGAGGAGATCCGGATCTTCACCTACGACGGCGATACGCCCCAGGATGCGCGGAAAGCCATAAGGGCTCGCGGTCATATCATCCTCACCAACCCGGACATGCTCCATGCCGGAATCCTTCCTCATCACACCAAATGGATAAAACTCTTCGAAAACCTTGAATACATCGTCATCGACGAGCTCCACAACTACCGGGGTATCTTCGGAAGCCACTTGGCCAACGTCTTACGCCGGCTTAAACGTATCGCCAGCTTTTACGGAAGCCAGCCTCGTTTCATCCTGTCCACGGCCACCATAGCTAATCCGCTGGAGATGGCCGAAAAAATGATCGAAGAACCCGTCAGCCTGGTGGATAACAACGGAGCCCCCCAGGGCGAGAAGTACTTCATTTTCTACAATCCCCCGGTGGTCAATAAGTTCCTGGGCATCCGGCGCTCCTATGTCAACGAATCCCGGCGGGTGGCTTCAGTCTTCCTCAAAAACGACCTCCAGACCATCCTCTTTGCTCAGAGCCGCTTGATCACTGAAGTGCTGGTGACCTACCTGAAAGAAGAACTGGAAAAAAAAATCGACGATAAGGGGCTTATCCGCGGCTACCGGGGAGGATATCTCCCGCTGAAAAGACGGGAAATCGAGAAACATCTCAGAGAGGGAAAGATAAAGGGCGTCGTCTCCACCAACGCCTTGGAGTTGGGTATCGATATCGGCAGCCTGGACGTGGCGGTTTTGGCTGGGTATCCGGGGACAATCGCCAGCACCTGGCAGCGGGCTGGCCGGGCCGGCCGGAAAGCCGGAAAATCGGCCGCTGTGCTGGTGGCCACCAGTTCGCCCATCGACCAGTTCATCATCAACCATCCGGACTATTTCTTCTCCAAAACTCCTGAGAAGGCTCTGATTAATCCCGACAACCTCTCCATCCTCGTCAGCCACATCGAATGTGCCGCCTTCGAGCTTCCGTTCACCAAAGGAGAAAAGTTCGGTCAGGTCGAAATTGACGAAATCCTTAAATTCCTGGAGGAGGAAAACCTGGTCCACCACTCCAAGGACAAGTGGTTCTGGACATCGGACGCCTATCCGGCAGACGGAGTGAGTCTGAGGAGCATCAGTTCCGACAACTTTGTCGTCGTCGACACGACAGAAAAATCCAAAGCGATCGCCGAGGTCGACTTCGCCTCAGCCCTGACCACACTCCACCCCAAGGCGATCTACATCTGCGAGGGGGAGCAGTACTTTGTCGACAAGCTCGACTACGACCAGAGGAAAGCCTATGTCAAAAAGACCGATGTCGATTACTTCACCGATGCCATAGACTACACCAAGATCAAGATCCTGGATGTCTTCGGCCAAAAAGGAATGCCCCGATGCACGCTCTCCCATGGAGAAGTCCACGTGGCCACTCAGGTCGTGGGGTTTAAGAAGATCAAATTCTTCACCATGGAAAACGTCGGGGCCGGAGATTTGAGCCTCCCTCAGAATGAAATGCACACCACAGCCTACTGGGTAACCATCCCCGCTGATATTTTCCACGCCCTGCCCTTTTCATCTGAACAGAAAATTAACGGCCTGTTCGGTCTCGCCTACCTCCTCCATCATGTTTCGCCTCTGTTCATGATGTGTGACATCCATGATATCGGCGTCTCGATTGGTGACAACGCCAGCGGAAGATCTCTCCCACCACGGGATATATCGCTGAAAATCCAGAGAGAGGAACAGGCCTTTTTCTACGATGACTTACAGTTTGAGCCCAACATCTTCATCTACGATAATTTTCCTGGAGGAATTGGATTAAGTCCCTCGCTTTTCGACCTGGACGAAAGGCTCCTCCGCCAGGGCATGTCAACAATCGATGTTTGCCCTTGCCAGGAAGGTTGCCCCTCCTGTGTCGGCCCCTCAAAAGAAAGCGGCGAGCAGGCCAAACAGGTGGCTTTGGAAATCCTGAAACGTCTCTTATCCTAAGTTATATATCGCTACGATGATTGATGGGAAATCCAAGATAGAGGTGTTCATTCAATCAGCAAAGCAGAAAAGGAAATTCTTATCCCTTCAAAAAGGTCAGAATATTTTTTCAGTGGACTCTATTTAATTTAAGAAACGAGTTTTCTTGTCTGATCGAGAAATTGATGCGCTGTATCCAATAGCCTTTGACAACCCTTCTTTGACCACCGACCATAATAATCCGCGTCCTCTCTCAGGCCCTTTGCTTCTTTGAATCCATCCAACAGGCTTTTTTTGAACTGTTCAGTTTCCACAAATAGGGTTCTGACCGCGGCAACAAGGCAGAAATGACTGTGTTCACGTAGATTTCTTGAAAAGAGCAAAGCCCGAGCCGAATGAAACATTGAATAATAGAGCTGGACAGCTGCCCATTTATAATTGCCATCCAAATATGTTTTTTCGGCTATTTCCAGGTCTGAGGCCGCCGATTCGATTTCTTTCCGAGTGAGAGACTTTCCCCTTGAAAACGGCCTGATCTTTCTTTTCCTCAAGCATTCCTCATAATCGAGGTTCATTCTTTCTCTTCCCACAGGACAATACCTTTTTCGATTTCTTCAAAAAACACTTTTTCTCTTTCCTTGAAATCGGGCCATTCCGCAGGGACCAGGATAATCGGCTGTATTTTTCTCGCTACTTTAAATGACGCCAGGAACTCTCTAACAGTCTCAGAATCCTTGGAAAGGATGAATAGATCTATGTCGCTTAAAGCTGTGTCTTCACCGCGGCTGGCGCTGCCAAAGAGGACTATTCTCACCGAGAGTGGCTGGATTTTGAGAATAAGGGGTTCGAGATGCAGGACGTTCATCAAAACTTTGAATTGTCGGACGATGGGATTTTCGTAATTTACAGAATAAAGATGGAATCGGCCTTTTTCTGCCTTGATGACGAGTCGTTTTCTTATGAGATCCTGAAGCGCCAGATAAGCACCGGCCCTGCTGACCACAACTGCCGCCTGAATTTCGCTGCTCAGAAATTCCTGGCCGGGGTTTTTTGCCAGAAAAGAAAAAACTTTTAATGAGTTCGTCGCTTCAAATATTTTCGCTAGAGGTTTTTTTTTCATGGATGCCTTATGTCTAATATTATAATCAATTGTATAATATATTAGACATTTAAAAAAGTCAAGGATGTGATCCCGGGAGTTCAGTCAATTTTCTTCTCCAGAAATGCGCAATCTTCAGAAATTTTTTTTCGAAAGGCCTATCCTTTGGGGGGGAGATGAGATTATGAATAATATTCGGTCGAGGACTCGGCTGCCATCAGAAGTACTCGAAGGACGATGTGAGCGGTGTGAGGTTTGTCCGCGACAAATGTGAGCTTGAGGTCATGGATGAGCGGAAGCAGATCAGAAATTCCTTTCTATCCTATAGAGAGCCTCCCAGGAAAAGCAGCGGCCGAATCATGTACTTTCCCACCCGATCGGTCGGATGAATCCACACTCCTTCTCGAGGCAGCTTCGCTGTCCCTTTTGATGAACTCGCTGATCCTTGGATCTTCACGGAGGCCGCCGAACTCTTTTTCCTCATTAATTCGATGCCAGTCCCGGAACCCGGATTTGCGGGCTTTCTCCAGATATTCAACTGTTTTTTCAACATTTCCTTTTGCCGCATAAGCTTTTGCGTAGGCAAAATAAACTTCCGCTAATTCTGATTCCGATGAAGGAGTATTCGTCACCAGATTTTTTTGTCTCTCCATAAATTTCGGGTCGAGCTCGACTCCGCGGCTCAGATAACGGCCTCCCTCCTCGATCTTCCCGGTGAGTAAGAGAATCGTCCCTAGGCTGTAGTTTGCCGAGATAGAATCAGGTGATATGGTCAGGGCTTTACGGAACATCTCTTCGGCTTTATCGAAATCGCGATAAATGAAAAAGACGCTTCCTAGGTTATTGAAGGCTTCCTCATAAGAAGGCTCCACAGCCACCGCTTTCCAGAATTGCTCCTCCGCCTTGCCGAAGTCCTTCTGCTGAAAATAAGCGATTCCGCAAAGGTTGTGGGCCCTGGCCGATTTCGGATTGAGAATGATTGCTTTCTTAAACTGCTCGACGGCAGTTGGGTAATCCTCCTGGGTAATGGCCTGAATGCCCTGCTGGAAATAAAAGCCGAAATCCTTTCCCTCGATCAGATTGGCTGCTGCAGACGGAGGCTTTTGGGTCGCGCAGGAAGCCGAAAAAAAGATAACAACGGTGATGAATATAGTTTTTTTTCTCATGAATGTTCCCCCTCATAAATTCAAGCAAACCGCATCCCAATC
>Ga0209636_10002272_pt1 | contig 19596 bp, 20 predicted proteins | sample DeeMarSWOR152_54_FD_187464 | JGI IMG/M metagenome (GOLD analysis project Ga0209636, IMG submission 187464) | Marine sediment microbial communities from White Oak River estuary, North Carolina - WOR-1-52-54 (SPAdes) (version 2) | ecosystem: Environmental > Aquatic > Marine > Intertidal zone >... | reverse complement strand
CAAATCTTCCTTGGGAAACGGTCTGTAACATCTTATTTTTACTAAGCCAACATCATTTCTAGAATCGATAACTTCTCTCATCGTCCCAACTACAGAACCCATAGAGACTATTGTCATTTTTCTGTTGTTCTTATACTCCTCTACTAAACCATTCCCATATTTTCTTTTGAACTTCTTTGCAAACTCTTCATTAATTTCTGATATTACATTTTTCGATCCATCAATTGACGTTGAAATTTCTTTTCTCAACTTGAAGTAAGGTTCTGGGTAAGCAAATGGTCCTAAAGTCATTGGTCTATTGGGATCGAGAATAGCATGAGTAGGCTTGTATTTCGGTAAAAATTCTTGAACTTCTTCTTCGTTTGGAAGTTCGGCTGGTTCTACAGTATGTGTCAAAATGAACCCATCCATACAAACCATTATTGGCAACAAAACTCTCTTATCTTCAGCTATTCTATAGGCTTGAATTACAGAATCGGCGGCCTCTTGAGCAGTTTCCACATAAAGTTGTATCCAACCCGCATCTCTTTCGGAAATTGAATCTTGTTGATCATTCCAAATGTTTATTGGCGCGGATAGTGCTCGATTAGCGACAACCATGACTAAAGGCAATCTTAACCCAGCGGATGCGAACAACATCTCGTGCATCAAGGCCAAGCCTTGAGAAGATGTAGCAGTGAAAGTTCTTGATCCAGCGGCACAAGCACCAGCAACGCTCGATATTGCTGAGAATTCTGATTCTACCTCCATAAATTTGGATTTCAATTCTCCGTTCGCGACAAGATTGGCAAGCTTTTCAACTATATGAGTCTGAGGAGTGATAGGATAAGCACTCACAACATCTGGTTTACATAACACTACGACTTTCGCTACAAGATCACTTCCTTCAATAAAATATCTCGTCATTATTTCTCCTCTCTTTCCTTGTTAATCGCCTTAGCAGGACACTCGTTCATGCAGATCAAACAACCCTTGCAATAGTCGTAATCAATCTTTGCCTTTTTATTTTCCAGCTTTACACAACCTTCTGGACAATATAAAATACAAATACTACAACCAGTACATTTGTCGGTAATAATCGGTTTAAAAGTTCTCCATGCCCCTGTTTTTACCTTTTTTGAACTACCAGGCTCTTTAATAGCTATGCTAGGCTCTATAATTTTTTTGAATTTCCTCATAAGTCTTCTTCACCGCTTCAACATTTTTTTCTCCTATATCACCAGGAAACCTTTCTATCAAAGCCTGATAAACAGAATCTATATTTACCATTTTCGTCACACCAACTAATGCTCCGATCATTGGTGTGTTAACAAAAGGTTTACCGATGATTTCTAAGGCGATTGCAGTAGCATCGACTATCCTAATCTTCGCATTGGCATTCAACTTAACTTTCTTATTTGTGTTGACGATTACCATTCCGTTGTTTTTCAGACCTTCAGTAACGTCTATATTATCCAATAAGGTTGGGTCTAATACAACGACATAATCGGGTTTATAGATCTGTTCCCTGGTCTTGATGAATTTATCGTTTATCCTAGTAAAGGCAACGACAGGTGCTCCCCTTCTTTCAGTCCCGAAGAAAGGAAAAGCCTGAGAATACATCCCATCTTTAAAAGCAGCCGTTGCCAAAATTTCCGCGCTTGTGACTACGCCCTGTCCACCCCTTCCGTGGAACCTAATCTCCTTCATATTACAACAACATCTTAAGTTTCTCTTTTATAAGTTTTTGTATTTTGTAAAAAAATAGTTAATTTAAAGCCCTTCAGAAAAGTTAAATAAAACTTAGAATAAATAGTAAATATGGTCGAAGAATACGAAAGGATAAAGGAGTGTAGAGGACCAAAAAACCAGTTTAAAATCTTTTTGTCAATCACTGTAATTATTTGTTTCCTATTCGGTTTGAGTTTAATGAGAACTGAATCAGGACCAACAGGATATGTAGTCTCAGGGGTCAATGTGTTGAATTTGTTGGGTTTTCTATTCTTAATGATTGGAATAATTTTTGCTTTTCTTTGGCTTAAAAAACCGAAAAGATAAAAATTTTAAATCTGCATAATCGTTAAATGTTGAAATGAAGTTTCTAGTTATCGGAAATTTAACGAAGGATATAATTCGAACAAAAACAGAGGAAAAAGTTGTTTTTGGTGGTTCTTCAAGTTACTGTTCTATAACAGCTGCTAAACTCGGCTGTGAAGCATATGTCTTGAGTAGAGGAAACCATGAACTCGATGAGTGGGTAAGAGAATTAAAAGATCATAGGATAGGAGTTGAGTTACAGAAAAGTCAGAATGTGACTACTTTTGTTAATGACTATACTTACGACCCCAGAATACAACATGTTTTGAGCGATGCTGGGAAGATAAAATTCACAGCAAAGAAAAAAATGGATATAATTCACATAGGGCCTGTTTTTAATGAAATAAATCTTGAATGTGTTAAGGAAGCTAGAAAAAATTGTAAGTTACTTTCTCTTGATGTTCAAGGATTTCTGAGAGTAGTGAAGAATAAACAAGTAGTAAATAAATTTTGGGATGAATGGAGGGATTTCCTTAAATTTGTAGATATTTTGAAACTTGGGGAATATGAAATATCGTCGTTGTCTAGGAAAAAGAAATATGAAGATGTTTACAATGAGGTGTTAGATGTAGGAGTAAAGGTCATTGAATTGACATTGGGGGAAAGGGGAGCTATAATAGCTGGAGAAAAGATATACAAGATTCCTGCTTACAGAACGATTATAATAGACCCGACTGGCTGTGGAGATGTGTTTGCCTCTGCCTTTGCAATTAGATATTTTGAAACTAAAGATGAAATGGAATCTGGTTTATTTGCATCGGCTGCTGCTTCCTTTGTTGTTGAAGCTTTTGGAAGTAAAAATATAGTTGGAAAAGATAAAGTTGAAAAAAGATACAATGAACTTAAGGTGAAATTATGAAAATAACAAATATAATTCTCGACATAGATGGTGTCCTTTTAGATAGTACTAAAATCATGATAGAATTTCACAAAAAAGTCGCCAAATTGCTCGGTTTAAGAGTACCCAAAGATTATGAAATTTCAAATTTATGGGGAGTATCAATTGAAGAATTTATAAAAAGTCTTTGGCCTGATGTTAATATGAAAGAATATAGAAAGTTCGCCAGAAAAATGTTCAATAAGGAACGAATTAAATTTCCTCCAATAAAAGGTGCAAAAACTGCTTTAAAAAAATTGAAAGGCTTGGGATTTAAACTCTCTCTTGTTACTGGGAGGAGGAAAAAATATACAAAAAAACACATGAAAGAGGCGGGGTTTGATCTAAAGATGTTCGATGTCATTATATCAAGTGAAGATACAGAAAAACATAAACCGAATCCTGAACCAATCATACAAGCATGTGAACTTTTGAAGATTAAACCTGAGGAGGTTGTTTATGTTGGAGATTCTTTGCTAGATTACCAATCTGCTAAAAGAGCAAAAGTTAAGTTTGTAGGAGTTCTTACAGGAGATTTTAGTGAAAAAGAGTTAAGAGAAAAAGGTGTTGAAAATATAATTACTTCTATATCTGAATTACCTAATTTTTTAAAGGTGAGGAATTGGATCTCATAAAAACGATTAGAACAAGAAGAAGTATAAGAAAATTTCAAGATAAAAATATTCCAGATAAAATTATCAGAGAATTGATAGATGCCACGAGACATACGCCTTCTTCCAGGGATTCTCAACCATGGGAATTTATCATAATCAAGAGTGATGAAACGAAGAGACAATTGGCAGAAATAAAGGGCAAAGAGAATGAAGAAATCCTGTTAAAGGCTCCAGTGATAATTGCAATATGCGTTGACACGAACAAATCATCATCAAGATGGGCTGAAGATGGTGCCTGCGCGGCCATGAATATGCTTCTCATGACTCATTATCTTGGTTTAGGTGCGGTTTATGTAACTGGTTATAGCCAAACAGCACCTGAAATAACACCTAAACTTCAAGATATTCTTAGTCTTCCTAAAAATGTAATGCCTGTCTGTTTGATAGCTGTTGGTTATCCAGATGAAATACCAGAACCGAAGAAACTGAGAGATTTAAAAGAACTTATCCATCATGAAAAATGGTAAATATACTAAGCAAAAAAGTTCTTCATCTCCATCTTGTTTAACCTAAGTTTTTCCTTGTTCAATTCCATTGTAATGTTTCCAAACTTGAATATCTTGCCATTAATCGACCTTATCAATTCCAAGTCACTGGGTATCATTTTCATTTTATGAGCTTCATTTATACCAACCCATTTAACTATCCCATCTTTACCTGATACTAAAGTATCGGTCTTAGCTTCAGTATTAAACAACAACTTCAAGAAATGATATTTGGTATCCCCATTCTCCTTTACTTTTTCTAAGAAACTGGCTATTAACTCCACTGATGTCAATTCAATGCCAGCTTCTTTCTTTATTATCCTTTTAACAGCATCTTCTGGACTCTCATCAAAATACATCTTCCCCCCAGGCATCGCCCAATAATCTCTGAAAGTATCCTTAGATCTTTTTATCAGAAGGATTTTATTACCGTACATTACTCTGACAACAATAACAATCAAGGGTTGTAAAGAAACGCTGAGAATATCAAAATAAGGGGATAATGAACTTCCTAACCACGATAGTTTATATCCATCTTTTTCTGGTTCTATCATCCCACCTTCTATCAGCAGTTTCAGATGATATGCGAAATGATTGGACGGTATGTTGGAATATTTCATTAATTCTGTGAAAGTCATCTTTTTTCCGTAATTAAGCATCTCTAGGATTTGTAGGCGGGTTTCATTAGCAAGAACTTGCCTTATATCTTTCATATAACCATTAATTCTCGGAATCCAACTTTAAAACCTTTACTAAAATTTTTGATAAGAAGTTAGATGAAAATTTTGTAACGGTGACTTGAAAGATTTAAAATTCCAAGATTTATTTATTGAATAAGTGATAGAATGAAAATAACATTATGCGGAAGTACAGCCTTTTTCGAGGAAATTAAAAAAATAAAGCAACAACTAACCAGGATGGGGCATGAAGTTTATTTGACCCCTTGGGCAAATTTGACGTTTGAAGAAGTAATGAAGAGAAGATCTGACAGAAATAAATACTTCAATGATTATAAACCAACGCTCATAAGAGCACATTTCGATAAGATCCTGAAGAGTGATGCAATACTCGTCGTTAATTTAGAAAAGAACAAGATAAAGAATTATATTGGTGGTAATACTTTTGCAGAAATTATGTTCGCTTACTATTACAAGAAAAAAATATTCTTCTTGAATCCTATTCCGAGACACGATATGTTTTCTTATATCATGGATGAGCTTGAGACTGTTAAACCAATCGTTATATACGGTAATTTAGATTTAATTAAATGATAAGATGATAATAATTGGAATTTGTGGTTCTCCGAGAAAGAATGGAAATACGGAAATTCTTCTTAAGGAAGCACTGAAAGGCGCTGAAGAATTAGGAACAAAGACCGAATTAATTTTACTGAGAATGAAAAAAATAGAGTTCTGTAAAGGATGTGAAGAGGTTTGTGAAAAAACTGGCAGTTGTCAAATAAATGATGACATGATGGAAATTTATGATAAAATAGGTAAATCAGATGGGATTATAATTGGGACGCCGACTTACTTCAATATGATATCAGGAGTTTTAAAAAACTTCATTGACAGATGCTTACCAATGTCTTGGTCTGGAAGATTAAAAAATAAAGTTACTGGAATAATTGCAGTTGGCGGCGATGGAGATGAATCAATAAAAGAAGCTGCTGAAAACATTAAAACTTTTATCGAAATTTGTGAAATGAAAAATATTGGTAAACCACTTTGTATTAAAGCATCAAAATGTGGAGAAATTGCCAAGAACGATAAGGCATTGACTGATGCAAGAAATTTAGGGGTAAAAATCGTTAAGAGTATAGTGGGCAAATGAAAGAAAAATTAAAATATGGTATAGGAGTCTTGATAGAAAGGGATGGGAAAATTCTACTCGGTAAAAGATGTGAAGGTTGGGCCAACGGAACATGGACTTTTATCGGTGGTAAATTAAGACCAAGTGAAAATCGTATTGAAGCGGCCAAGAGAGAAGCTAAAGAAGAAACTGGTTTAGAAATCGATGACTTAGAATTAATAACAAAACACGTAAATGATATCAATGGAGTGCCTTACCTCACGTTTGGATTTAAGCCGAGAGTAGTACTAGGTGAACCTAAAGTAATGGAACCTGACCAAATAGAAAGATGGGAATGGTTTGATCCAAATAAGCTTCCTGATATCATTTATGTACCTACAAAGAAAATGATAGACGACTACTATTTTAAAAAAGGTGAATGAATGCCTGTAATAACTGTTGATAGGAATGACTTCTGTAAACTCGTAGGTAAAGATATCCCTATGCAAGTGATAGAAGAAAGATTACCGATGTTAGGAGTGGGGTGGGAGAGTAAAGAAAAGGATGAATTCAATGTTGAAATCAACCCGAACAGACCTGACATGCTATCAGTCGAAGGATTGGCAAGGGCATTCTCATCCTTTATGGAAATACAAACTGGACTGAAAAAATACAAAGCAGAAAAATCTGAATACATGGTAAAGGTTGATCCTTTGACAAAATCAATAAGACCTTTCATCGTTTGTGCTGCTGTAACTGGGATGACTTTTACTGACGATTTAATCAAATCTTTGATGCAGATTCAAGAAAAATTGCACATAACTCACGCCAGAAAAAGAAGAAAGGCGGCAATAGGAGTTCATGATCTAGACAAGATTAAATTCCCATTATTCTACACGGTTAAAGACCCTTCTTACAAATTCATCGCATTAGGAGAAACGAGAGAAATGGCTTTGGATGATATACTGAGACACACGCCAAAAGGAAAGGATTATGGTTGGGTACTGAAGGGAAAAGAAAAATATCCAATTCTGATGGATGCCGAAGAAAAAGTCATGGCAATGCCTCCTATAATCAATTCTATCTATACGATGGTTGATGAGAATACCAAGAATCTTTTTATAGATGTGACAGGGACAGATGAAAAAACGATAAACGAAATCTTGAATATAGTAGTTACTTCTCTGGCAGATAGGGAAGGAAGAATACACCTCATCAGAATTAAGTATCAAGATAGAATTATCGAAACACCAAATCTTGAAACAAAGACTATGAATCTTGGATCTGCTTATGTCAACCGTTTACTTGGTTCGAAACTAACGAATTATGAAATCATCAACTGTCTCCAAAAAATGGGTTTTGATGCCGCTGAAGGTGGAAAGGAAAACTTGCAGGTCATAATACCTTGTTACAGAACGGATATAATGCATACAATGGATTTGGTTGAAGATGTATCTATTGCCTACGGCTATGATAAGTTTGAACCTGAGATTCCGAACATTTCGACTATAGGAGAGGAAAATAATTTAGAATCTTTTTCCACAAGAATTAGGAATCTGCTGACAGGCTACGGTTTACAGGAAGTTGTTACGTTCATGTTGACGAATGTAAACAATTCTTATAAAAAAATGAGAATGGAAGTTAAGGATGTTATAGAGACTGCTAATCCCAAGACAGAAGAATATTCGATAATTAGAAGTTGGTTACTTCCAAGCCTAATGGAAGTTCTTTGGAGGAATAGGCACAGGGAATATCCACAAAACATTTTTGAAGTTGGGGATGTAGTTGAGGTAGATTCTCATTCCGAGACTGGGGCAAGAACGAGAAGGGGACTTGCTATTATTTTATGCCATGCAAAAGCTAATTTCTCTGAGATGAAATCAATAGTTGAGAGTATCCTGAGTAATCTTGGGATTAAAGGGTATAAAATAGAAGAATCTTCTATTCCCTGTATGATTCCTGGGAGGGCGGCTAAGGTGGCCGTAGGTGGCAAGGATTTTGGAAGATTTGGCGAAATTCATCCTGAAGTTGTCACAAACTGGGAATTGGAAATGCCTGCTGCTGCTTGTGAAATTTGTGTTGATTTACTTTTTGAATTGGTCAAGTGATGTTAATAGTCAAACTATCTAATTCTTTCAAACTTAGCCAGAAAATGCCCTAATAACGGCGGAACATAAACTCTCTTTAAACCCTTTACTTGATCACGCCTATTGAAAATTTTCATGACATTATCAGCAACATAATCCATATGGTTGTTTGTATAGACTCTTCTTGGTATCGCAAGTCTGAGTAAATCTAATTTTGGCAGTTTAACTAATTCTCGTGTTTTCATATCTGTTTCCCCAAAACAAGACGTTCCTAATTCCACTCCTCTGACTCCTGATTCTATGTATATTTCTACGGCTAGTGTTTGTGCGGGAAATTGTTCTTGGTGAATATTCGGAAAGAATCTTTTACCGTCTATGAAAACCGCATGACCGCCAGGTGGATTAATTGTAGGAACTCCTGCATCATGGAGTTTTTTCCATAAATATTCAACTTGTCTACACCTAGCCTCAAGGTAAGTTTCTTCAGTTGATTCACGTAAACCCACAGCCATGGCCGCTAATTCCCTACATGCCAAACCACCATAGGTAGGGAAACCCTCGGTGACGACAAGCATGTTTCTTATTTTTTCAAACAATTTCTCATCGTTCGTAGCAAGAATTCCGCCAATATTGGTCAACGCATCTTTCTTACCACTGAAAGTACAACCGTCAGCATAAGAAAACATCTCTCTCGCAATTTCTTTTATTGTTTTATGTTTGTATCCACTTTCTCTTTTCTTAATAAAATATGCATTTTCGGCAAATCTGCATGCATCTATGAAGAATGGGATGCCATAGTTTTTCGCTACCTCACTAGTCTTCCTTATATTTTTCATAGATACAGGTTGACCACCGACTGTGTTGTTCGTCACAGTAGTCATTATTAACGGTATGTTATCGTTTCTACTCACGAAATCCTCGAGTCTTTCTATATCCATGTCCCCTTTGAAAGGTAAATCTTTTTCTGTGTCACAAGCATCTTCAATGACAAAGTCCTTAGGAATTCCACCAACAAATTTTATGTTTGCATGGGTTGTATCAAAATGGGAATTGTTAGGAACTATGTTTCCAGGCTTAACAGTATTCGTGAATAAGATATGTTCTCCGGGTCTACCTTGATGTACTGGAACAAAATAATTGAAACCAAAAATGTCTTTTACTACCTTCTCTAACATATAAAAACTATTGCTTCCTGCATAAGCCTGTTTGGTTGTTAACATTGCTGCCCATTGTTCATCGCTCATCGACGCCGTTCCACTGTCCGTCAATAAATCGATAAAAATGTCATCTATCTTTAGGTTAAAGACATTAAAACCTGCCTCTTCGATTAATCTTTCTCTTTCATTTTTAGGAAGTAACCTTATTTTTTCTATCATCTTTATTTTGAAAGGTTCAGGATCCATAAAAACACAATAATAGGAATTATTAGAGATTAAAGATTTAAGAGGGACAGTCGTGAGCATATAAAGAAGTTTTATAAAATAAGAGAGAGTAAAGGCAAAGGCAAACAAAGATTGGAATTTGTTCTCGAGTAAACAAATTATTAAATAATTTCCATTATTAATTGATGTTATGCAAAATCCTATCAGGCCTAGCACTCGAACCAGAAATCTTGAATCAACTCTTCGGGATTTAGCAGCTAGAGCCATCGAACTAAAGCCAAAATTTGACAAAGAAGGAAAAAAGATGTATTTCTTTAATCTTGGTGATCCAAACAAGTTTGATTTTGACACACCACAATACATGAAAGATGCGTTAATCAAAGCATTGGAGGAGGGTGGCGGATACTATTCGGTTTCACAAGGAGATCCTGATTTGATTAAAGTAATAATTAAAAAAGAGAACAAAAACAATAACATCAACCTGACTGAAAAAGATGTTGTAATCACTTTTGGTATTAGTGAAGGTGTACATTTTCTCTTTGAAGCATTATGCAATCCAGGAGATGAAATTGTATTACCAGGGCCTTCGTATCCCCCTTATATCCAACACATACAACTTGCTGGAGCAAAAGCTGTTCCTTACAGAACTATTGAAGAAAATGGATGGAATCCCGATGTCGATGATTTGAGAAAAAAAATAGATGGTAATACTAAAGCGATAGTGATAATAAACCCCAACAACCCAACTGGTGCAGTATACGACAAATCCATGCTCAAGGAAATAAGTAACATATCTTTAGAGAATGATATTCTTCTCATTTCTGACGAGATATACGATAAAATGGTTTTTGGAAAAACAGAGCATGTTGGTTTACCATCTTTAGTAAAAGATGCTCCTGTAGTAGGTTTGAATGGTTTCTCAAAGATTTACTTAGCTCCTGGATGGAGATGCGGTTACATATTTTTCCATGATCCTACAGAAATATTGGGAGAATTAAAATACGCTATAATTCAACTAGCAAGACAAAGACTGTGTGCATGTACTCCTGTAATGAAGGCATGTGCTGTTGCATTTTCAGGTCCACAGGATCATATAGATGATACAAATAGGAAATTGAAGAAAAGGGCTGAATTTGCTTTTAAAAGACTAAATGAAATTGATGGCATAAGTACTCAAAAACCTGAAGGGGCATTTTATATCTTTCCAAAGGTTGACATTGATGGAAGATGGAAATCAGATAAAGAATTCTCTGTTGATGTTTTAGAAAATACAGGTCTTGTTCTACCACATGGTTCAGGTTTTTGTCCTATTTATGGAAAAAATCACTTCCGTTCTGTTATTTTACCACCAGTAGAAATGATGGATGAAGCCTTCAGTAGACTTGAAGAATTTATTAAGAGAAAATCATCTAACTAACCAATCAACAAACCTCTGTATAAGACTCCTTCTTACCTTGGGTTGTTCATGTTTTTTCCCAGTCAAAACTGCAGCCAGTTTCTTTATCTCGACAGCGGCAGGAGAATTTGGGGAATATTCAATCAATGGTTTTTTTACTGAAATGCTCTTTGAAACATTAGGATCTTCTGGTATCTCTGCAAGTATAGGAATGCCCAACAATTCCTTTATATTTTCTATCGATAATTCATGTTCACCCTCTTTAATCCTGTTAACTACTGTGCCTAGTACTTTTATGTTCGATTCTTGAGCAAGTTTAAGCATCTTTAAAGCGTCGGTCACAGATGGTAGGTCTGGATTGGTAACTATTACCACTTCATCTGAAGCAGAAATAGCTGAAATAGCTTCCCTTCCAAGTCCAGCAGAAGAATCCATTATTATGTAATCGGCTTTTCCGAGAAGTCTGAAACTCACCTCTGGGAGACGGCCGACATCAACCCCTTTCAAGTCATTTAAACCTAAGCTGGCAGGAATTATCTTAAATCCATAAGGATGTGGATAGATTGCATTTCTCAGTCTTGTCTCCCCTTTCAGAACATCATGTAAAGTATGTGGCATAAGGTGCATACCAAGATGTAAACCAAGATTGGGTGTTGTTAGATTGGCGTCCATTGCAATCACATTTTCACCAAAATCTGTCAAGGCTGCTGCTAAATTAGAAGTTAAAGTAGTCTTTCCTACCCCGCCCTTTCCAGAGGTTATTACGATTAATCGTGTCATACTATCAATATAAATAAAACGTACATTTAAATTTGAAGTTTTTCCAATATTATTTATGTTTGAATTTAACACCACAGAAATAGTTCAATCCTTCCAATCTTTTGATCTATACTATGCGCTTTCTAATTTAATAGGTAAAAGTTACTTAGAATTATTGGTCTTTACGATTAGTATTTTTTTCTATGCGGCTTTTGTATGGATTTTCTATAAAAATTTAGCAAAGAGAGACATATTTAAATTGGATTTGAGCAAGTACGACCTTCCTGAAGTTAAATGGAGAAGAATAAAAAAGGCGAGTAGTACATTTCTCTATATTTTGAAGTACGGCATATTACTTCCGTTTTATGTAGTTTTTTGGTTTGTAATACTGTCCATATTCTTGTTTGTAATGGCAAAAGATATTAGTGTTAGACAAATAGCCTTGGTTTCAATGGCTTTCGTATCCACAGTTAGAATCACTTCATATTTTAAGGAGGATTTGTCTCATGATTTGGCAAAGCTATTGCCTTTTGCCCTATTAGCTATTACACTGGTTGATCCCAATTTCTTCTCTTGGGATTTATTGCAGAATAGATTAAGTGCTTTTCCATCTTTAGGTTGGGAAATACTTCAATTCATAACTTTTTCTATTCTATTAGAATGGACACTCAGAATTCTATATTCCATGAAAGTAGTCGGTAGTCGAAAAATAAAAACTCCTGAGAGTCAATGAATTGAGATTTGAAAAAGTAAAGATTAGAGTTTAAGATTCCTAATCCATTTTTTTACTACCAGTATAATATGAGTACCAATGAAATGTATTACCCCGAATATTAAGAATAGGGCAAATACGAACAGAATCAAACCAATTAAAACTCCTGATAATCCAATGAAATTCAATAATTGTGATAGGAAAGTGAAAAACCAGCCAAACGGTTTCAAAAATTCACCATAAACACTGCCAACAGTTGAGAAGATAATACCTAAGCTCAATAAAATCATGAAAGATAAAGCATAGTAAAGACATCTCTTCCAAGTAACGTAGTAAATGGATTTCTTATTGTAGTTTATTAGTCTATTATTCACCCATCCAATCGGTATGAATAAAGCGGTAAGAACCACTGTTAAAATTCCTATCCCAAACACGAATCCTACCCATTTCGCGGCATAGTTAGGTTCATATACAATAAGTCTGTATTCTCTGTTATCTTTGGCTTGTGCTATCACCAAGTCTTCCATCTCACTGGGGTACATAGACCTTCTCATCTTTGTCAAGAAGTATCTGTCATCCAACAACTGATTTAAGTAGTAATAAACATCCCTTCGATAATATTCTGGAACTTCAGAAATGGGTTTGTCTCCATAGAGTCTTCGATATTCAAGATAACTTTCTGTTCTCACATCTTCTGGTGTAATCCATTTTGCATACTCTATCTCGAAACCATTTATTTCTGTTTTATATTTCGTAAATACATACAGCAAAACTTCAGCTGCCCCTTTGTTTATCGATGACATCTTCAAAGGATATACTATTTCATTAGAAGGGAAAGTTATCATCAATGGTTGAACCGTCCCAGCATTCAACTGCCCTTTCACTTGTTCATATTCAAAATAAACTACATTGTTTACAATTTCTTCCATTGTATTTCTAAGTTTGACTTCATCATGATCTCCTTCATGTAACCTCTTGTAATTTTCATACTCGCCAGAACTAATCAGGCCAAAACCATAAACGTATGATTCTAAGAAGGTTTTACCGTTTTTAATGTCCTGCAATGTCCTGTCTGCAAAGAAATATGCAATTGTATTTACGTTACTGAAACTCATTCCTGTCTTTTGGGAATATTCTTGAGCCAATTGTTGTTCAAGTTGTAGATGAAGGTTATTCGAATTTTGATTTAATTTCACCATCAACTGATTTCTAACCTGATTATAGACATAATCGAATTGTTGTTGCCAATTCTGATACCAATCCGTTTTCGTCTCTGTTATTCCAAAATAGTTTTTAACATTCTCATTACCATTCATTATAGCATTTGCTGCAACGTATGCTAAATCATCCGCTGAATACTGTTCTTTTGTCGGAGAAATCCTAGAGCAATATTGACCGCAATTGACATTCTTCAAAAGATTATATTCTCCCGAAACCTTCGTGAAGTACCAAACATAACAGTTGGAATAGTTAACATTCGTTTGCCAATAATTACCTTCATAACAACTATGAGAATATGGAATCTCTATCTTTTGGTTAAGTCTATACTCTATCTCATCCTCTATATCATTCCTTAAGTGATCATCCAAATAACCGTTATAAGTCTCATATATTCCAGTATACGTACTCTTATCAATCAATCTTGTCGGTGCTCTGTCGTATTGGATCCAACGCCAATATGGAAATTGTGTTATCTTTGTTTTAGTTTCCTCACCATACTCTATCTCAGTTTCCCTTATCGTAGTCAATTCGTCGTATAATTTTTCTTCTTTGACATAATTCACAAGATCCTCTGTCAAATACTGAACCGCATCTTCTTGAGTATTGATTCTACCGTCTATTTTTTTGAGGGTTGATAGAAGATTTTCGTTATACGGGGCTAAATCGATTCTAATGGCAATGAAATACCAATTTTTATTGATGTAATATCGGATTACTCCTCTTGCAGTCTGAGAAATCGAATAACTATTCTCATTCAACCAATCAATCAAAGCATCAGGATCCGTTGCGGATAGTATACTTACATCATAAATCCCAACTTGGTATCTTTCATGGACTGTAACTCCTGCTTCCTTCGACAATGGAGCACCAGCATAATAGTAGCCCCAAAACCAGGGCCAAGCAGGAGCTTGTCTATAAATAGGTTCAGTTAAATAGTGAAGTTCTTCAAACAATAGAGGATCTGACTTGTCGACAACAGGATAACCTGGAACTGGTACTACCCAAGCAAAATCCTTCATTGAACCGCTATAGCCAACTTGCAGTATTATCCTCTCTTCACTGTTGCTATAAAATATTGCAACTTTTTGAGTTGGTTCAAACAAGTCTTCTTTATAATATACCGGAGGGAAAAATCCACCATCTGCTTTTACATTAGATATTAAAAGAAACATGACAAAAAGTGAAATTAATAAGGTTGAAATTTTTGTCTTCATAATCAATATTTGATTTCTTCCATTAAATTTATTAAAAGTACAGATTTTTTAGGGTGTTTAATTTTAATATCCTAGAATTAAGTGGGCCTGGAGGGATTCGAACCCTCGACCTTGTGGTTAGAAGCCACCTGCTCTATCCAAGCTGAGCTACAGACCCGCTTCTTCTATAGATAAAAACATTTTTATTTGCTTTTATTTATTCTTAGTGTAAGGTGGTTTGATATCGTTGAAGAGTTGAACTTCAAGGTAATAGAGCAGAAATGGAAACAAAAGTGGGTAGATGAAAAAATCTTTGAAGCAAACCCTGACGAAAGAAAGAAATTTTTTATTAACTTCCCTTTCCCTTATGTCGATGGCCCTCTTCATTTAGGTCACACTTTTACTTTAACTAGACTTGATGTTGCATCAAGATTCAAAAGGATGCAGGGTTATAATGTTCTCTTTCCCTTTGCCTATCATGCAACCGGTGAACCAATAGTCGGAGCAACGGAAAGACTAAAGAAAGGTGACCCAATTCAAAAGAAAATTCTAATCGATTCTGGTGTATCAAAGAAAGATATCGATAATTTCAAAAGTCCAAAGTTCATCGTTAGATACTGGCAGAAGAGGATAAAGAATGAAGTTGATGATCTTGGTGTAACTATAGATTGGAGAAGGGAGTTTACTACAATCGACCCTACTTTCAACCGATTTATCGAGTGGCAATATCGTTTATTGAAAGATCAAGGTTACGTCGTTCAAGGTACGCATCCTGTCGTTTGGTGTCCTTCTTGTAAGAGTCCAACTGGGGATCATGACAGATTGAAGGGAGAGGGGGAAAGTCCAATCAATTACATCATATTCAAGTTTACACTAAGTTCTGGAGAAGTATTGCCTATGGGAACCTTAAGACCGGAAACCATTTATGGCGTAACGAATGTTTGGGTTAATCCTGATGTAGAATACGTTAAAGCGAAAGTAGATGATGAAATTTGGATAATGAGTGAACCTTGTGTAAACAAGCTAAAGGATCAATTACATGCAGTACAAGTAAAGGGAAAAATAAAGGGAAGTGAATTAGTAGGTAAGATTTGTATTAATCCAATGTTAAAGAATGAAATATTGATACTACCGGCAAGTTTTGTCGGTCCTGAGAATGCTACTGGTCTGGTAATGTCAGTTCCTTCCCATGCACCTTACGATTGGATGGGATTAAAGGATTTAATTAACAACCCCAGTTTTCTAAAAAAATATGGGATTGATGTTAAAGAGGTGAATGCAATTAAGCCTATATCGGTCGTTAAAACACCTAGCCTTGGAGAACATCCTGCTGTTGATTTGTGTGAAGAGTATGGAATAAAAAACCAGAATGAAGTTGAAAAACTAGATAAGGCAACCAACTTTCTTTACAAGAAAGAATTTCATCAAGGTATATTAAAAGAAGTTTGTGGTGAATATCAAGGACTAAAAGTATCTCAAGTTAAAGAAGACTTATCAAACGACTTTCAAAGAGTGAATGCTTCAACAAGCATGTGGGAACCATCTGGAGAAGTGGTTTGTAGATGTGGGACAAAATGTCACGTTAAAATCCTAGAAAATCAATGGTTCTTAAAATTCTCTGATGAGACTTGGAAAGAAAAGGCTAGGTTATGTTTGAGAAATATGAGGATATCTCCAGAAGAAGGGAGGAAGAATTTTGAATCGACAATAGAATGGTTGGAAGATAAGGCATGCGCAAGAAAATCAGGTCTTGGAACTAAATTGCCTTGGGATAAGGAATGGATTGTGGAAACTTTAAGTGATTCTGTCATCTACATGGCATTCTATACCATTGCAAATTATATTAAATCCGAGAAAATAGAACCAGACCAATTAAATGATTATGTCTTTGAATATGTGTTTCATGGAAAGGGGGATTTAAAGAAAATATCCGATGAAATAGGAATCAGTAAAGAGATCTTGCAAAAGATGAAAAATGAATTTGATTATTGGTATGGGTTTGATTTGAGAGGATCAGCAAAAGAATTGGTTCCTAATCATCTGACTTTCAGTATCTTCCATCACACGGCTGTATGGCCTGAAGAGAAGTATTGGCCTAAAGCTTTCACTGTTAATGGAATGCTCAACGTAGAAGGGGAGAAGATGAGTAAGTCTAAAGGTAATTTCATACTTCTTCAAGAAGCCCTAAATAAGTATGGTGCTGATGCGACTAGAATCGCACTAATGGATTCTGCCGAAGGTTTGAATGATGCAAACTGGTCTGAGAGGGATGTTTTATCTTGGAAGGACAAACTATCTTCTTTCTATGCTTTGGTCAATAAACACTACAACAAAGGTAAAGTAATGTTGAATAGACCGATTGACATTTGGTTGATTTCTAGATTCCAGAAATATATCCAGAAGATAACTGAACATCTCGAAAATATTGAGAACCGTTCAGCTTTGACTTACTTCCATCAAATGATGAATGATTTACAATGGTATTTTAAGAGAAATGAAGAAAGAAATGAAGTGATTCTGAATGATACTTTGGAAATTATGATCAAGTTTCTAAGTCTGTATTCACCATTTATCTCAGAAGAGATTTGGAGTAAGATGGGTAAAAAGAAGTTCATATTTCTCGAAAAGTTTCCAGAGTTCGATCAGAAAAAAATCGATGAAGAAATTCTGAAACAAGAGGATTTATTTATGAAAACTTGTGATGACATAAAACAAGTGATAAAATTATCAGATAAAAACAAACAACTCTACTTGTATATTTTAACAGAAAAGGAATTATTGCATCTTCAAGAGGCAACAGGTTTCTTAAAAAGGGAGTTCGGCTTCGAGATTGTGAAAGTTTTCAAAGTCGATGACCCAAATAAATATGACCCTGAAAATAAGGCGAAAAGGACCAAATTCGGAAAACCTGGTATCTATATCGAATAATTGATATTTTGTGACATACTAAGATTTTGATTTTTTTCTGACTAAATCTATCCTATCGACTATTAATTCACCGATAATGGCAAAAGGAATGGCCACTATGGTTATTATTAATATCGATTCCAATGTTATTGGTTGTCCTGTCACTAAGGTTACCGCAATTACATCTTCAGTCACACCCATCAGTATTCCAAATATTAAGAACTCTAGGAAGACCTCTAAACGGTTATAATTCATGAATAAATTTTGGTTATCTGAATTAAAAAAATTTGAATAGACCTTAAATTATCGCAATTTTTCATCTTTAGGTTTAGAAATTTAAGAAAAAAATCCTAAATAATAGTTTAAGTGATATATTGTGGCATAACACGCTAATGTTAGTAGATAACAGAAGTAAACATCTTTGGGACGTAGTGAGTTTCCTTAGAAGTAGAAATTTAGTGACAGTAAGAGTAGACCCCTTCAAATGCAACATAAAGAAAATAAAGACTGAAGGTATAGATGGAATTATCTTGAGTGGTGGGGGTAGAGCCGAACCATTAATAACAAAAAAGAGAGATTTTAATTTCAATGTCATAAGGCTCTTCAAAAACAAACCAATTCTCGGTATCTGTCTTGGTCATGAATTCTTGATTGAATATTACAGAGGAGCATTGTATAAGATGAATTGGCGTGCACAAGGGTTTACTTACATTAACATCACAAAGGATAATGAATTGATTGAAGGGAAGAAAAGACTATATGTATACAAAGGACACAGTTATGCTGCCGGGATAATGCCAGATTGTTTTGAACAACTAGCATGGTCTGCAGATTGTGAAAACGAAATGATAGAACATAATAAAAGACCGCATTTCGGAGTTCAATTTCATCCTGAGATGAACCCTTCGGGGCAAATAATTCTGGATAATTTCTTGAAGTTATGCAAAAGAAATGCTATATAACCCATTCCATTTCTATAGCATTATCTCCATTCTTGTAATACCTTTCTATCCTCCCTTTCTCTTTAAAACCAATTCGTTTCCAGAAGGTTAAGGCTTGTTTATTGTTTTCCCTTGTTCTACAAACAATTCTTCTAGATTTCTTCATGATTTTTTCCATCAAACCCTTTCCTATACCCTTTCTACGGTAGTCTGGGAGTATAACCAAATTCAATACTTCATCTTCTTTGTACATGACATAACCAATAACTTTTTCGGAATCTAAAGCGACAAGAATATTATCTATCTTATTAGAAAAATAATCGATTGAATGCTTTGCCTCTAGATAAAGATCATCAATCTCTTTAATGGATCCAATGTCATTCTTATTGGCTTTTCTTATCCTAATCTTCCAATGCATCCAAAAACCATTTCGGTATCTTTGCTAACTCTTTTTCTAAATAATAACTTATCTTCTGTATACCTTCTTTTGGTTTATACAACTCGCTTCTATCCGCAACATAATTTGCTATTATTTTCTCAACATTGATTCCTGTTATATTACTTATCTTCATACCAGGACAGATATTTAATTCAACAACAACAGGGCCTTTTGGACCTTCGATTATATCGATAGCACATATCTCCGCTCCTACAGATTTAGCAGATTTTACAGCTATTTTTTCTATATTACTATCGATATTATAAGAAACCCCTTTTCCACCCGATGCAAGATTAGTCCTTTTCGCGTCCTTTGGTGCTATTCTCTTCATAGATGCAACTGCTTTCCCCCCAATGACAATTACCCTGATATCTTCTCCAGGATTATTCACATATTTCTCTATAAATAGTGGTTGTTTTAGAACATTTAAAGTATCTATCAATGAGAATGCATTATCCTGATTATCAGAGAACATAACACCTTTTCCACCAGAACCATTCAGTAATTTCATGACTATCGGTCCTTTCATCTCCAATATAGCTCTTTTTGCACTAGGTGGTGACATAGTCAGATATGTTTCTGGTATCGGAATTTTGGCCTCATTCAAGACCTTTAAAGTTAGGAATTTGTCATGGGCAATTAAAATCGATTCTGGC
>Ga0209636_10002271_pt1 | contig 19605 bp, 15 predicted proteins | sample DeeMarSWOR152_54_FD_187464 | JGI IMG/M metagenome (GOLD analysis project Ga0209636, IMG submission 187464) | Marine sediment microbial communities from White Oak River estuary, North Carolina - WOR-1-52-54 (SPAdes) (version 2) | ecosystem: Environmental > Aquatic > Marine > Intertidal zone >... | reverse complement strand
GTAAGCCACTACAATCCTGACTATGTCAAGTTCGTCCAGGCAGAGCGGCAAAGACTGGGCGAAGAGCATCCCCTGTTCAGGACTCAATATGCTTTATTACCTATCACCCACGGCGGGGGCTTCCTATCACGGCAGCAGATAGCTCTGGTGCTAGGAGAACACCAGAGGCAATCGCAACCCGAGGGGAAAAAGACTTATATTGCTGGCGTAGATTTGGCCGGGGAACATGAGCTAGAAATGACAGGAGGGAACGCTCCTGGCAATGATAGGGGAAGAGGGCGTGATTCCACAGTAGTCACCATTGCCGAGGCGGATGCCACTAACCTGTCGCAGCCAGTGTTGAAAGTTGTGGAACAATACCGGTGGACGGGAACGCCCCATAGCCAACTTTATACCCAGATGATGGATATCCTTAAGAATGTCTGGAACTGCCACAGGATAGTGGTGGACGCCACAGGTATTGGTCAGCCTGTAGCCAGCTTTCTCAGAAGGGAACTGGGAAGCAGGGTCATCCCATTCGTCATTACCTCAAAGAGCAAATCTGAGATGGGCTTTGAACTACTGTCCTTTGTCAATTCCGGGAGGCTTAAGCTCTACAAGCAGGATGGCTCCCGGGAGTATAAAGAGACCTTGTTTGAACTGGAAAGAGCCAGGGCGCAATATCGCCCGAACCAAACGATGAACTTTTACGTTGACTCTCAAGAGGGCCATGATGATTTTCTCGTGAGCCTGGCTCTGGTGGTCCAGGCTGCTAAAGGTCTTAGCCCCAGGGAAGCAAAGGGTTGGCTCAGGGAAAGCTAGGCAGGCGCCTACCGGTGTCATTTTGTAGGGTCGGGCTTGTCCCGACTTCATTCCAGGCTAGGCAAGTCTTTGCTTAGCTCAGCCAGGGATTCAATCCTCTTCTTAGTTTGCTCTAGCTGTCCCTGATGTTCTTGGGCATACTGCGTAGCTTGCTCGTAAAAATCTTTTATCCTGGGAACAAAGGATAACTGGGATAATATCAAGGTAACGTCGATAAAGTGCTTTTCTCCGGGAAAATCGCCGCCTCGAATCAGGGCGTTGTATGCCAGTTCCTTGATGTAATCGCTAACGCTCTTGACCATGTCCATATTCAGCTCTTTTTCCGGACCGGATATGATATATATAGCTTTGCCGGCGTCCCCGGGGCTACAGGTGAGGGAAAGGTCAGTGAAGGTGGCGTCTAAGGCTTGTGTCCCTCTGAAGCTTTCCAGAGCTTTGTCGCGGAAACTTTTCTTCCCTACCTCCCAGGGGAAGCGGAATGAAGGGAGCTCAGTTCTCCCCAGGCCAATGGTGGTCCATCCCTCCAGGCTGGCAATTATGTCCCCGGCGTCTATCGTCCGCGAACCCACGTATTTGGCCTTAGTTACCTCACCAGCACACATTAAATCATAGAAGGGCTCGGCAATCATCCTGTTTATTCTATCTATGTTACTAACGAGACTGGCATCCTTTCTCACATATCTCTGGTTATCAGCGAGAAAAATGGCATCCACTATATCATAGGTGGATTTCAGGCAAGTGGCGGTGTTATATGTGCTCCTGGACTCTGTGGTCTGCTCATGCTCAAAAGGCAAGACTACCAGGGCATAAACTGGCTTGCTGATATATCTATCCTTAACTGCCCGGGCTATTATGGGCAGCGCTCCCGACCCCGTGCCGCCGGCAGCGCCAGCTATGAGAAGAAAGGCGTGTGTCTCGTAAAACTGTGGGCTAGATTTCACGGCATCCAGTACCTTATCACCGTCCTCCTTGGCCAATTGAGCTCCTAGCTCGTTTAGCTTGCCTACCCCGTGTCCCAGGGTCCGGCGCAAGCCTAGGAGCACCCGGTGCGCGTAGTCGTCCTTGATAAACTTTAGCCCGGTCAGGTCTGCCTGGTCTGTATTGACGGCAATGACGGTGGGGACTATGGTTGCCTTGCGCTGAGCACGCGCCTTGAAATTTAGCCTGGCAAATTGGTCAGCAATCCGGCATCCACACTGCCCCAGTCCAATAACTGTTAACTTCATTTTTTCCCTCCTTCTTTCTTTACCTTTATTCCCCCTTTTCCATCAGTAGTAATATATCCTTCTCCTTATTATGAAAAAGTAAACCAGGGTGCCGATGGCCACTACTATTGCGACTATGATAACAATGAATGCCCATAGGGGCAAGAGTCCAGCTCGAAAGGAACGGGCTGTGGTCCAGCCGCTTTCGTTCTCTGCGCCATCTACGGCTTGCACAATCCAGTAGTAGGTGCCGTAAGGCAGGGCTTCTGTCTCCTCCAGGGTGTAGTTCGTTCCGACTAAGCCCTCTTTCGAAACTACGGGGTCAACAAATTCTCCGGTGGCGGTGACGTTGGTACTGGTCGCTATTTGCAGGCTATAGTAAACTCCACTGTCATCGGATACCTCCGACCATTCAAATGTCGGCCTCACCATGGCTATGAATCCCACCCTGCCCTCGTCGGGCAGTGAAATGAGTTCGGGTGTATCCGGAGGGTCTGATTCCATGGTGAAGATAACGGTAGCCTCGTTCTCGGCAGCATCCTCGGCTTTTACCTGGCGCGCGCCATATTTGCTCTCAGGCACGGGAAAACTTACATCAAAGCTGCCTTTGTCATTGGTCTCGGCTGTCTCTACCTGGATACCATCGTACATTATGTCCACATCTTCGTCGGCGGCAAATCCGCGGCCAGCGACGGTCAAGTTCATACCCACATGTCCTTCGTCGGGGGACAGCACTAAGCCAGGCTCTATCTCGAAGCTGAGCTCGTTGATGTCTTCTTTCTTGGTCCGTTCTCCCTCAGCGGTGACGCTGTACTCGCCTTTGGGCATCTCGGGCACCTCGAAGTCTTCCTCCCAGTAACCCGCATCGTCGGCCCTGATTTCCGTGACCACTTCCTCTCCATCAAAGGATATCTTGATGTCCCTCTCGTCAGTAGCAAATCCGCTGCCTGTCATTGTTATGTTGTCGCCCACGCTGCCCGACGACTCATCTATGCTTATCCCCGGCGTTACTTCGAAGTCGGCATCCTCGACCTTAGCGAAGCTGCTGTCGTCACCCCCGGCGTCTAGCTCATGGTGTCCCTGGGCAGAAGGGGGAATTTGGAAACTCAGATCCCACCAGCCATCGTCATCAGCGGTGATATCATCGTCTATTGTCTCATAATCCCCGTTGAGATAGTACCTTAGCTCAATATTTTCCTCATCCTCGGCAAACCCGTGTCCTTCCACGGTAACAGTGGTGCCCACAGGACCCTCTTCGGGACTTACTGTCAACCCTGGCTTTACTGTAAAGTCTTCATAAGCGCTAATGTCATCTTCGTCCTCTGCAAATACCTCATGGGGTCCCGTGTAGCTTTCGGGGACGGTGAAAGTCACCCGGAAATCTCCATCTGAATCAGTCTCGTCTTCGGCTACCCAGGTACTGTGACCGTTAAGGTAATAGTAAATATCAACCCACTCATCAGGCGTAAAATTATAGCCATAGACGGTAAGCTCCTCCCCGGGAACTCCGGAGTTGGGGGAGAGCAAGATATCTGCGCCATTAGCTTGTACGGGCGCTTCCGGCAGGGCAATAGCCACAAGGCAGACGACAATAACAACCAGCAGTCGAGATAGCAAACGCATTTGACTCACCTCCCTTTTGCTATTATAAACAAAAGTGCCACTAAAAAGTAAGTGCCCACCGGGATTGCTTCGTCCCGATGAATCAGGAGTGGCAATGGCGCTTCTTTATTAGTAATATATTCCCCTCCTTCTTAAGAGAAAGCGGACTAGGGCGATGATGCCTACCGCTGTTGCGGTTATGATAGCAATGAATCCCCCCAGGGGCAGGAGTCCGGCCCGGAAGGAACGTGCTGCGGTCCAGCCGCTTTCGTTCTCTGCTCCATCCACGGCTTGCACAATCCAGTAGTAGGTGCCATAGCTCAGGGTTCTCTCCAGGGTATAGCTCGTTTCGGTTAAATCTGTAACCAAAACTATTCCAGCGGATGCGGTGACATTGGCGCTGGTCGCTATTTTCAAGCGGTAGTAAACTCCACTTTCATCGGATACCTTGGACCACTCAAATGTCGGGTTCACCCTGCCTATGAGTCCCACCCTGTTTGCGTCGGGCGGTGAAATGAGGTTCGGTGTGTCCGGAGGGTCTGATTCCATTGTGAAGATAGCGGGCTGTTCGGTCTTGTTCCCTTCGGTATCCTCGGCTTTCACCTGATGCTCGCCATATTTGCTCTCAGGCACGGAAAAACTTACATCGAAAAAGCTGCCTTTGTCGTTGGCCGTAGCTGTAGCTACGCGGCTGTTGTCGTACATGATGTCCACATCTTTGTTGGCGGCAAATCCATGACCGCCACTGGTCACGGATTTGCCCACATGTCCTTCGTCGGGGGACAACACTATGTCTGGCTCTATCTCGAAGCTGAGCTCAATGATGTCTTCTCTTGGGGTCCATTCTCCCTCGGCGGTAACGGTATACTCGCCTGCGGGCATCTCGGGCACCTCGAAACTTTCCTCCCAGTCACCTTGGGCGTCGGCCTTGATGTCCGTGGCCACTGCCTGGCCATCAAACAATATCTTGATATACCTCTCGTTAACAGCAAATTTGATGCCCGTCATATTTATGCTTTCGCCCACAATGCCCGACGATTTATTTATGCTTAGCCCCGGCGTTACTTTAAAGAAGGCATCCTCAACATCGTAAATTTTGCTCTCATCGCTCTGGGCGTCTATCTTGTGTTCTCCCATTATGGAGGGGGGAATTGGGAAACTCGCCTTCCAGCTGCCTTCTTCGTCCGCGGGAATATCATCCTCTACGACCTCATAATTGCCATTAAGATAATACATCAGCTCGATGCCTTCTTCGTTCTGGGCAAAGCCCTTGCCTTCCACTGTAACCGTAGTGCCCACAGGACCCTTTTCGGGACTTACTGTCAACCCCGGCTTCACGCTAAAGTTAGCTTCGGCTGTTTCATCCAATACCTCGGCGTACACCTGATGGACTCCCTTGTAGCTTTCAGGAACGATAAAGGTGATTGTGAATTTTTCGTCTTCATTGGTCCTGCCTGTGGCTACTCTGGTCCCGTCATAATAAATTTCGACAAATGTTTCCGCATAAAAACGCTGGCCCTCAACGGTGACCTCTGTTCCGGGAACTCCCGAGTCGGGAAAGAGCTCGATAAAGGGTATATAGCACTGGACAGCTTGTGCGGGCACAGCGGGCAGGGCAATGGCTATAAGGCAGACGACAAGAATGATGACCAGTCTTGGCAGCGATTTCATCACATTAAGCTACTCGCTTATATTCGGTGAACTCCTTCTTTTTGCCCCTTTATAATCCTTATGCTTTTACTATTATAAACATAAATGCCAGTGAAAAGTAAGTGCTCTTGACCTTTTTGGGACAAATTTGCCGGGAAAATACTCAACTGTTTGTCATTCTGAGCGAAGCGTGGCAATCTCGTAGAGGTGGGTCTTGTCCCCGTCCAGTTCACCCTCACCCTAGCCCTCTTCCGTCGAAGGAGAAGGATTTGATAACTCCCCCTCGCCCCCTCTTATACTAAGAGGGGGGACCCTAACTTAAGGATTCTCTTCTTATCCCCCTTAAGGTAATGGCTCTCACCTTCAACATCCCCCTTAAGATAAGGGGGATAAAGGGGGTTATGCCTCTTTCTACCAGCGATCATAAAAGATGCTTCGTCTTCTTACGAGAGCACGAATCAGAGCGACCAGAAGCACCACTATGGCAGTTGCGGCAGCAATGAGTCCCCACCGGGGTAGAAGGCCAGTACGGAAGGAACGTGCCTCGGTCCAGTCGCTTTCGTTCTCTGTGCCATCCACGGCTTGCACAATCCAGTAATAGGTGCCGTAAGGCAGGGCTTCTGTCTCCTCCAGCGTATAGTTCGTTCCGACCAAGCCCTCAATTGAAAATATGGGGTCAGCGAATTCTCCATTGGCGTTGACACTGGTACTGGTCGCTATTTGCAGGCGGTAATAAGCTACTCCACTGGTGTCGGATACCTCCGACCACTCGAATGTCGGCGTAACCTTGCCCATGAGCCCCAACCTGCTTCCGTCGGATGGTGAAATGAGTTCCGGTATGGGTGGGGGCTCTGATTCCATAATGAAGATAGAGGTGGCCTCATTTTCCGCGGTATCCTCGGCTGTCACCGAGCACTCGCCATATTTGCTCTCAGGCACGAGAAAACTTATATCAAAGCTGCCTTTGTCGTTGGTTTCGGATGCCGCTGCCTGGCTGTCATCGTACATTATGACCACATCTTCGTTGGCGGCAAAACCGCGGCCAGTGATGGTCAAGTCCATGCCCACGTAACCTTCGTCGGCGGACAGCACAATGTCCGGCTTTATCTCGAAGCTGAGCTCGATGGTGTCCTCTTTCTCGGTATGCTCTCCCTCGGCGGTGACGCTGTACTCGCCTGCGGGCATCTCGGGCACCTCGAAGCTTGCTTCCCAGTCACCTGCGGTGTTGGCCTTGATGTCTGTGACCACTGCTTGGTCATCAAACAATATCTGGATACCCCTCTCATTATTGGCAAATCTGCTGCCCGTCATATTTATGCTTTCACCCACGATGCCCGCCGATTTATCTATGCTTATATCCGGCGTTACTTTGAAGGTGGCATCCTCGACCTCGTAGAGCCGGCTCTCATCGCCCTCGGCGTCTAGCTTATGTTCTCCTTTGGTGGAAAGGGGAATCTGGAAGCTCGTCTCCCAACTGCCCCTGGCATCCGCTGTGATCCTCCCTTCTACCGTTTTATAGTCGCCATTGAGGTAATACATCAGCTCGATGCTCCCTTCGTTCTTGGCAAACCCCCGTCCTTCCACGGTAACCGTAGTGCCCACAGGACCTTTTTCGGGACTTACTGTCAACCCTGGCTTCACGGTGAAGTAAGTATGTACTTCGGTATACGGTAACTTGGCTTTTACCTCATAGTGTCCCGTGCAGCCTTCAGGAATGGTGAAGGGGATTGTGAAGTCTCCCTTGCTATTGGTCCTGTCTGTGGCTATTATTTTCCCGTCATAATAAAGGTCGACCAATGCGTCATCGCGGAAATCATGACCGTAGACGGTGACCTCTGTTCCAGGGACTCCCGAGCTGGAGGAGAGTTCGATGCCATAAGGTGCACACTGGGCTTGTGCGGGCGCAGCTGGCAGGGCAACGGCTATAAGACAGATGACAAGAACGGTGACCAGTCTTGGCAGCAATTTCATCCCACTAGCTTGCGTAATAGTTTAGTTTTTCGATAAGTTCTCTCTTAAAGTTAGGGCTCTGTCCTTCATAACTCCCCTTGCCCCTCTTAATCTTAAGAGGGGGGGCTTAACATAGAGATTCTCTCCTTATCCCCCCTTATCTTAAGGGGGGATAAAGGGGGGTTATAAATGTTTTCCAGCCTCCTCTCTAATCTTTTTCCCTACCCCCTCGATATTCTGCAACACGTCGTTATTCCAGAATCTTATCACACGAATGTTCAATTCCCTGAGATACCTATCACGATGAGCGTCATGTTGTTGGCCATATACATCTGCATGTTGTCCTCCATCAACCTCAATGGCTAATCTTTGTTCAGGACAGTAAAAATCGAGGATATATGAGCCTACGCTATATTGTCGGAAGAACTTAAGACCAGCCATCCGTCTACTTCGCAATATACTCCACAATTTTCGCTCAGCATCAGTTACATTCTTCCTGAAACGGCGCCGATCTAATTTTGTACTTGGATCGTTATAAAGGTATTTATTCATAACTCCCCTTTCCCCTCTTAATCTTAAGAGGGGGATTTTTGGAAAAACTTACCTGGTATAAGCCTACTTGCTAATATTCGGGGGATTCCCTTTTTCGTTAGTCCTTTATTATCCTCGTATCCCCTATATTATAAACGAAAATGCCGCTAAAGAGTAGTTGCCGTTGGCACTATTGAGCCTGAAAAAGGGGAGGGGCGGCTTTCGCCGCCCCTCCTTGGAAATCACCTTCGCCTCTCCCTAGAGGGAGGGGTCAGGTGGGGTGTGCTTATACCCGACGTGTCCTGAAGATGAGCACTATGACCACAATCACCAGGACAGCACCGATGGCGATAACCACCCACACCCAGATTGGAGTTTCCACCTCTTCATCTATTGGTGGAGCTTCCTCTGCCTCAGTCATCGTGCGGAATGTGCCTACCGCGCTCATGCTTATGGCAGAGCCCTCCTTGTAGGCGATCACCTGCCAGTAGTGAGTGGTGTCGTAGTCCAGTGTCTTGGTGCACCCGTAAGCTGTGTCGGTCAGCCCGGTCTTGGATTCTACGGGGCTGGACAGGTCGGCGTTCTCCGACAGCACCCAGTCGAACTCATCGGCCTCCGCTAGCAAATCCCAGCTGAAGCCCAAGTTCTTTACGGCTATGCCGGTGGCTCCGGGCTCAGGGGCGACAAGGGTGATTTCGGCGGCCCCAACACTGGGGGCAACCGTGAAGCTCCGCGTGTCAGACCACCAGCTCCTGATTTCCTGACAGGTCTCGGCCTCGATAGCCCTGATCCGGTAGTAGTAGGTGAATTCACACGTGAACCAGTCCTCTATCCAGGCGGTGGGGTCCATTGGTGCAGATGGCTCGACATAGAGACGATCGTACATACCTACCCCCTCCCAGCCAATCCACCATATCTCGGTGAATTCCTCATCCAGCGAGAACTGGACCTCGTAGACGCAGGCATCGCATATGCGATCCCACGCGATGGCAAACGGTACGTTATCGCATTCGCAGGGGTCAGCCGCGACAACAAAGCCGTCAACAGGAGATGTAAGGTCGACACCTGTCTTGGCATAGCAGTCCTCGAATGTCCAGACGGTGCCGTCTTGGCCTTCACACATGTCGTAGTCGTCGCCGTCGATGGCAAAGAGGTTGCTGTTGGTATCGGCGCTCAGGCAGCCGCAAATCTTCAGTGCCTGGGGCGGCATGCAGAATTCCGCATCGTCCGTGAGTCCCCAAGTGAGGTAGTCCCATTCAGCCTCTCCGACGCCGCAGCAAATCTCCACGATAGGCGTCAGACAGCGGGCCACGCCAGTGTCCCAACAAAGCCCCTCCTCACCCTCACCTTCCGGCTCCCAGTAACCCACACCGCACTCATCGCAGTTTTCTCTCTCTTCGTAGTACCAGGAGAGGTAGCTGGCGTAGAGAACGCCGCCGGTGTCAGGGCCGGTCATGGGATTGCCCGGGCTTGGTCTATCCAGCACCAGGCCGGTATAGTTGTAGGGCTCGGCAGCGAGTTTGTACCACTCGTCACTTTCGCCGTCAATGACCAAGAGATAGATACCGTTGTCGTCCGAAGCATTGGCTAAGGCGGCATAGACTGTGTCGTTCTGGTCGAAGTAGCTATCAAAAGCCACAGTGACGTGGGCAGCGCTATATTCGCTGACATTCTCCAGCTCAACGAAGTTCTCACCGCCATCGTCGGAGTAAGAGACATCACCATCTTGGCCGCCGACAAGTATGTCGTCGCCATGAACGGCGATGGTCCAACCATAAGCTACCTCGCTGTCCACCGATTCCTGCCACTCATCATCATCGAACATGGCCACATCGCCATTAACATCCAGGGCGAATAGGGTATCTGCGTCCTGAGCGACCAGGTCCACGATGTGATCTACCTCGGTAGATGCTATCGGGTCCCAGCAAGCCAGGGTTTCCAGGTCATTCCAGTACACGTTGCCGCTCTGGCGGTCAACCAGGAAAACGGTATCGCCCGTTGTTTCCTCGGGAGCCAGCCTGAGCAGGCCGCGCTCAGGAACCCACGGAAAGTCCCCAGTGTTGTTGCCCTCGAGCAGGCCGCACCAGGTCCTCAGCCACTGGTCGCTGTACTCCTCAGCCTCGGGAAGGTCCTCGGCATGGAGCCAGACGCTGTCGCAGAAGCAAGAACCATGATCTACGTTAACGCTGACCAGCATGGTCTTGTTGCAGTCGGGCGATACGGCGACATCCGACAGGTAGTCGATATAGGTATCGATCAGGCTGAGCTGGTTCCAGGTATCGCCGTCGTCGAAGGTTACCGACACGGCGCCCTCTTCATAGTCGGAATCGCCCATCAGGGCAACAGCGTAAGCCTTGTCGTCATCTACATAGGCTACGCCCATGGCATTGTTTCCCGTTGGCGGCTTGCAGGCCTTGTGCCATCGCTCGCAGCAGATATCCATGTTGACGATGCCGTCATTGCGATAGACCTGAACGCCATCGCAGCAGGCTGTAAGGAGGTCATTCAAGGAGCCTCCCTCCGGATACCCTCCGTCGCCCAGCAGGCCGGCGATAGCCTCGCCTTCAGCGATGGTGCCCCTGTAGGATATGTTGGTCAGGAAGACTTCGCCGTCCTCGATCTGCCCCATCGGACCGACGGGGTCGGCAGAGTCGTCTTCTACCCGGGATATCTCGCACATGGGTTCGTTGGTAGAAGGATCATAGTAGTTCACCCAGGCCCAGAGGACTCTATCTTCGTCGTTCTTACTGTTGTAGTCCTCGGGCAGGGTCATGCCGGCTATTGATCTGGCGTCATAGGGCATAAGCTCAGTTGGGAGGTCTACATCATCGATTATTTCCACAGACTCGATGCCCAGGGTTGACTTCTCGTTCCAGCCCTCGCTTGTTCCCCAGCTACCGCATTGCATGTGGACATCGAAGGGGGGACCTCCGACGTCAGAAACGGTGGTAACCAGGATGGTCTTGTCCGTGGACCAACTGGACGAGACTACGATGTCGGTTACGAACCACGAGTCGATGTCGTCCGTAGCATCCGTATCGCCAGACCACATGTTGTCCCAGCCGTCATAGGTTGTGGCATCCTTCCAGGCAGCGGCCGATTCTCCGGTAACCGTGCAGCGGAAAAGCCCCGCGCCGTTAGTAGTGTTAGCGTCACCGCAGATGGCGATTTCCCGCTTGCCGCCCGCTTCGGGGGAGACGACGAGGTCAGAGACCGTACCGAGTAAAGTGGTGCCATCCCTAACTTCATCGGCGTCAATGAAAGTCGCGCCGCCGTCAGTGGAGAAGAACACATGCAGATAATAGTTGGGCGAACCACCATTATAATCATACCACACGAGGGCGACAGCCACGAACTCGGGGTCCACCCAGTCGGTGGCGACTCGCAGTATCATATATATGGCGTCTTCGGCCTCGTTGAACAGCTCGTCATCTGCCTCATCCTCCACTGCATCGGTGAGGTCAGTCCAGGTGGCAGCATAATCGTCGGACTTCAACAGGCGATAATCATAATCCGTAGGCGAACCAGTAGCACAATCCTCATCATATGCCTCCACGACAGCATAGGCCACCTCTCCGCCGTCAGCGTAGTTAGCATCGAGGATATAGGACTCGCCTGCCAGGACCCAGCCGTCCATAGTTGGAGTAGGGACCCGGCTCCACTCGCTGAGGTCGGGGTCGGCACTCACCTTCTGGGGGGGTGCCGCTATAATTATGAGACTAATGGCCAGTGCCGCAGCGATGAGCAAATACATCGCCTTCACTGGCCATGCTCTTGCTTTAACCATTATTTCCTCCTTTGTTCAAATTACTTTTCTCGCTGAGCTTTTTCTCAACGAGACAAGCTTTTTCTATATGTCTCAAAGCTGGAGTCTCCTCCAGCATCGAGTTCTTGTTTTTTCAGTAAACCTAGTTTTTAAAGCCTGCCTCATTTCAGGCTACCCTGTTCAACCTCACCTCAGTCCTCTCCCTTCGAGGGCGAGGAAATACGGTCAGGCATCTTGCCCGGGCCAGGCATTCTTCTCTTCCCCTCGGCGAACCCCTGAGTCAGCTTAGTAACTCCCCTTGCCCCTCTTAATCTTAAAGAGGGGGATTTAGTGGATCTTACTTTAAGAGGGAGGGGAGCGGCGATTCGCTTCGGGACTTTGCCATAGGCATCACCTCCTTTCCATTTTATTCAGTAATGTCACTCTGCTATCCGTAGTTGCTCCGATTTCATCGGAGCTCGGCTCAGAATGACAGGTAGATTTCACCGAACAATATTCAATTATTAAAGTTCAAAACAAGCCCAAATTTCTCGCCAAAAGCCATAATAATAGGCCTCAGGCCTAGCCTGCCTTCTACTTTAAAACTTATATATTTATTTTGTCAATAGGTAATTAGTAACTTGCCAAATATAACTTAATTTTACCAAAAATAACTTAATCTTATTATAACAATTATAACCGCCAGCTTTCTTTTGTCAATACCCCTAATATAACGAGGTATAAGCAGGACAAAACTCCCTTGCTCTTTTAGAACAAAAGTGCTAATTTATATGCGTGTTGCAACTCAATTTGTCATTCTGAGCGTAGCGAAGAATCCAGACCTCTCCCCTTCATTCAGGGTGAAAAAATAGAAACAAGATTGATATGGAAGAAAGATTGCTCTGGGATTTATTGCCCGAGGAATTTCCCTACGAAGATAAGGGCTGTGAGCTTTTCCCTTCCTGTCTTAACTGCCCCTTTCCCGATTGCCTTAAAGAGGAGCCCTGGGGGAAGGAGAGGTTCCTAAAGCGCAGGCGAGCCGAGAGGATGATGGAGTTGAAGCGGGAAGGGAAAAGCGTTAAGGAAATTGCCCGCATATTCGAGGTGAGCCCGCGAACGGTGCAGAGATGGCTGAAGGCGGTGGGAGCAGCCTCGCAAAATTAAAAGGCAAGATGCAAAAGGTCGGGGACAAGCCCGACCCTACGGTATTGAGAGATGACTGAATTCACCCCGTCGCACCTGAACCGCAGGGACACCCAGCGCCTCGCCAACTATCGCACCAACCTGGACTTTTACCAGGGCGCCCACTGGCCCACCACGTCACGCCACCGCCAGCTCGTATTCAACTACGCCAAGGTCTCTATTGATAAGGTCACCAGCTTCCTCATGCCGGGACTCGGCTTCGCCTGCTATCCCGTAGCCGGCGTTGCGAGCGATAGCGAAGCAATCAAAGCCAGAGTAAGGCGAGCCGAGCAGTTGCTACACCAGATATATGAGCGGAATAACCTCCAGCAGCTCGATTACGAGACCGAGATCGACGCCGCCATCCTGGGAGACGGCTGCTATAAGGTGATATGGGATACAGACGAGAAGCGTATCCGTGTCACCGCCCCCGATGTCTCCGGTATCTATGCCTGGTGGCTGGGAGATGACACCTCGCGGGTCTGGAGGGTAGCTTCACGCTATACCCTCACCCAGGACGAGATAGCCATCCTTTATAGATGGAGCATCGAAAAGAAGCAGGCCGCCATAACCGAAGTCTGGACAGCCCAAACCTTCGACCTTTACCTGGACAATGACCTCATAGAGTCCCAGCCCAATCCCTATGGCTTCATTCCCTTCGTCATCTTTCCCAACCTCCGTGAGCCCAAGAAGTTCTGGGGAACATCCGATATCCCAGCGCTTATCCAGCCCCAGCGGGAGCTTAACCGTGCCTTGAGTCAGCTATCCCGCATCCTGGAGCTGTCAGGAAATCCCATCGCCGTCCTGGAGAACATCGCATCAGCTGAGGACATCAAGGTTCAGCCCGGAGCCCTATGGACCATACCGGAAGACGCTAAAGCTTATCTTCTGGACTTACTGCAAGGCGGCGGAGTCCGACTTCATGTCGATTATATTGATTTGCTATACCGTGCCCTGCACGATGTATCGGAGATGCCTAGGGCCGCCTGGGGAAGCATTGAGAAGGAGCTCTCAGGAACAGCCCTGAGGATTGAACTCGGCAGCCTCGTTCAGAAGGTGGTGCGAAAGCGCACCATCAGGACCGATGTATATCACCAGCGTAATGCCCTGATATTAAAGCTGGCGGAAATGTTTATGGACGAGGACTTTGAGGGAGTGAACCATAGAGTGGTCTGGGGTCAAATATTACCGCAGGACGTAGATAGGCAGGCCCAGACCGAGCAGCTCTTAGTCCAGGCCGGAGTCCACAGCCGGCGGACGGCCATGGACGAAATGGGAGTCCAGGACCCCGACGAAGAGTTCAACAAATGGCTGGAAGAGAGGGAGAGGATCCTGAAAATGAACCAGGAGTTCAGGGCAGCGTCCACACGCGGCGGAGCGAGAGAGAGAGCGGTTGCCGCAGAGATGGAAGTGCCTGAGTAATAACTCAAACCAAGGAGCAACTTATGCCAGAAGAAATCAAAGAAACGCAAGAACTACAGGAAACCAGCAACGAGGTTTCCACCCCCGAGGACCTGGAGGCTATCAAGGCCCAGCTCGAGGAGGAGAAAAAGGCTAAGGCCGCCGCTGAGGCAGCCCTGGCTGAGAAAGACGCCCGCATCGCCGAACTGGAGATCTCGCTAAGCGAAGCCAGGCAGGGAAGCGAAGCGGCTGCCGCTGAGCTCGCCTCCATCAAGGAAGCTAAGGACCAGGCCGTGGCCAAGTACCTCAGTATGGCTAAAGCCCTTAACCCCGCCATACCCGAAGGCATCATCGCTGGGGAGACTATCGAAGAGATAGACGCCTCTGTTGAGAAGGGCAGGGTCATCGTCGAGTCCGTAAAGAAGGCCATGGAAGCCGAGGCTTCCATGGCTAAGGTCCCCGCAGGGGCACCCACCAGGGGCGAGATATCCCTCGAGGGACTATCCCCCAGGGAGAAGATCGCCGCTGGAATTCAGCAGAAAGGAGGAACTAGCTAAATATGAGCATCTCTTTAGACGAAGCCAGTAAGCTCTCGACCGATATCCTGCTTAAGGGAATCATCGAGACCATTATCAAGGATAGCCCCATCCTTCAGGAGCTGCCCTTCATTCAGATCGTGGGCAATAGCCTGAAATACAACCGGGAGAAGACTTTGCCCACCGTAGGCTGGTACGCCCCGGTGACCGGCACCTGGACGCAGTCCGAGCCGGCCTTCGAGCAATGCTCTGCCAGCCTGTGCGTCCTTGGCGGAGATGCCGATGTCGACAACTTCCTCAAGGCTACCAGGAGTAACATCCAGGACCTCGAGGCCGCCGTCATTGAGCTGAAGGCCAAGGCTCTCAGGAACGAGTTCGAGAACACCTTCCTGAACGGCGACTCCGACGTGGATGCCAACCAGCCTGATGGACTGTACAAGACCATGAAGGGCACAGCCTGGGAGGCCACTATTGCCTACTCCCTGGGAGATATCGTTGTCCCCACGGCCGGCATGGAGAACGGCTTCCGCTACGAGTGTACCACCGCCGGCACCTCCGGCTCTTCCGAGCCTACTTGGAAGACTACCGAGGGGGAGACCAACACTGACGGCACCGTCGTCTGGACCTGCCGCTTTGGCAACCACCTCGGCTCGGGCCAGAACGGCGCCGCCCTCTCTTTGACCAGCATGGACAAGCTCATTGACCTGGTGAAGGGCGGCAAGCCCGATATGCTCTTAATGAGCCGCCGGTCCCGCAGGAAGCTCGCAGCGCTGGCCAGAGCCCAGGGCAGCAACCTCCAGGTCGGCCAGGGCAAGCTCGGTGAGTTCGTCGAGCTCTATAACGGCATCCCCGTCGCCATCTCCGACTGGGTCAAGGACAACTACACCGTGGGCACGTTCAGCGATTGCTCGGCCATCTTCGCCTTCCATATGGGAGAAGGCGCTGTCTGCGGCCTTACCAGCCCCGAGATGATTCAGGTCGAACGCCTTGGGTCACTGGAGACCAAGGACGCTTCCCGGACCAGGGTCAAGTGGTATGTATCACTGGCTAACTTTTCCATCGTTAAGTGCGCCATGCTCACAGGAGTGAGAGACTAGCGGAAAGCAGGAGTCAGTAGTCAGGATCCAGAATTCAGAACCTATTGGCTACTGGCTCCTGACTACTGGCTACCGACAAGGTAAGACGATGAACCTGACCGAAATGCGAGCCCGGGTCCGAGAGGACCTCCAGGATACCGACAGCCAGAATTACCGCTGGGCGGATGGCGAGGTCGACGGAGCCATCGACAGGGTAGTCACGGAATACTCCCTCCACGCCCCCATCGAGCAGCAGGACGACATCGCCACCCCCGACGGAGATACCGAGCTCAATATCTCTTCCTTGTCAGGCCTGCTCAAAGTAGAGTCCGTCGAGTTCCCCATCGGCCAGACCCCTAAATATCTCCAGCGGATCGAGTACTGGGCTGGTCACCTTTACATGGAAGACGAGGGCGACGGAGAAGACGCTCGTGTCAAGTGGCTTAAGAAGCATACCCTGGACGCCCAGTCCACCACCATTCCCGCCGAGCACGAAGAGATTATAGTCCTCGGCGTGACAGGCTACCTGGCCATGTCCGCCTCCGCCTATACTGTGGACGGGGCCAGCATCGCCGGCCGCCATGCCACCATCAACTACAAGGCCTGGGGTAAGGAACGCCTCGACCGCTACGACAAGAAGCTTGAAGCCGTCTCCCGCACCAGCCGGGTAATCCAGAGGCAGCTCTATACCGATGAATAAACCAAAGTTCCCCTCTTAAGGTAAGAGGGGCCAGGGGAGTTATGCTAGAGATCGCCATCCTCAAAAACTTCGACAGCGGTACCTATAAGGCCGGCGTCCAGCTGGCAGGCTCCCTCACGACCTACTTCGACGACATCAGCGTGGCCAAAAACATCTCATCATCAGCCCTGGTCATCGGCAACTATGTCATCGTGGCCATTCCCGGGGGTAACCCCAAGGACGCCTGCGTCATCGCCGCCTGGCCCCAGGGCAGCCCCGGCGGAGGTGGCGGAGCCAGTACCTTCCTTCAACTATCAGACACCCCGTCCAGCTATTCAGGCCAGGCGGGCAAATCGGCCGTGGTCAACAAAGGGGAGAACGCCCTGGAGTTCCTGGCCAGAGCCAAAATCTCCACCGGAGACAAAACCATCTATATCGATAAGGATGCCACCGGCAATAACGATGGTACTTCTTGGGAGAATGCCTTTACCTCATGGGCTGCCTGCAAAGCGTGCCTTACAGGCTGGATTATAGCTCATGACTGGGTTATCAAGGTCAGGAAAGGAAGTACTCCGTACAACGAGGAGCTTGACTTCGATGGCTTCAGGGTTTGGGGCAGCTTAACAGTAGAAGCTGAATACTATTGGCAAGGGGATTGCGAGGCGAATGTAGGTGGCGCTGGTGAGATAACAGACACAGGAGCTTTCGCTGATGTAGCAATCGGCGATAGAGTTTTGGTCATGGACTTCAACGGAGCTAATAGCAGAATTCAGAATCAAGAACTATGCACTGTGGATGATATTAGCGATAAACCTAATCGAATTGGCACGGACGGAGCATTAAAACCGACAACTGGTTGGAAGTATGTCATTGTGCGCACGGTATTAAGTGGAAATGGTTTAGATAACCTGTTCAGCTTTACATCTATGAAGAACATAACCGTTAAAGGATTTAAGCTTACTGATGCTACTAATTCCAACTGGTGCTCAATAGGTTACAGCGATAATGTTTCACTAGAAGCACTTATACTGGAGACAATGGGCAAAGGTGGTTACATCTTCGCCTCAAAGATATACCTCAGAGACATATATCTCGACGTAGACTTGGCAGGAACCTATGGCTTTTATGCATCTGGAGTGAGCTATGTCTATTGGTATCATGGGGTAATCAGCAGCCCTGGCTACTGTGCTTATCTGCAAGGCAACTGCTTTTGGCTAGTTGATGGCGTCTACTTCGAGAATGCTTCCTATGGAAACTATCTGGAGATAAATGTTGGAGCTTATCTAATACGCAGCTTCATAGAGAACACTGTTTCAACTGGCATTAAGGTTAGCCACAACACAGCAGTTAGAAAATATGCCCTAACCAATAACGCTGCTACACCAGAAGATCCTGCAGGAACAACAGACGGAGCTTACATAGGTTAGGAGGAACAATGAGCAAAGTAAAACAAGCACTCGAAAAGGAGAAGACCAAAGAGGGACTCCCCAAAGAGGCCTTCGCCATCGTCGGCGACCCGGAGGACCCTGAGACCTGGAAGCTCCCCCACCATACCAAGGCCATCTTCCGGGCCCTAAAGGGCCGCCTCAATATCGAGAAGACCGTGGACTGGGATCGCATGCCTGCCGCCGTCGCCGCCCTCAGCCCTGGCGGTTACCGCGGGGAGAGGGTCCAGGCCTCAGAAGAGGACATTATCAAGGCCGCCCGTCACCTGGTAAATCATTACCGTAAGGCTGACAAAGATGTCCCCGACGCGCTGAGAGCCCTGATTTAGCATAAAAGCTTGCGGGAAAAGGGTTATGAGTTAAACCACGGAAAAACAAAGATAGGGGCTTTCTTGAGCCTCTCAGGGCGTTCCTAATGCCATCTTGAGCGAAGCGAGGGAACTAAAATGAACAACCCAATTTTGGAGATATTCCGGGGGGCCACCAGGCCCATTGTTACCGTCATTTTCGCCGCCGTCATTGCCCAGGTCGTCGTCGAAGAAATCACTGCCCCGCAGTGGTTCATCGGCCTGGCCGTCCCTTGTATTCTCTGGTGGTTTGGTGAGCGGACGGTAACACATATCAAAGAGAAGAAAGAGGACTGATGGAGTTCCTGAAAGGCATTAGCTTTTCCAACTTTCTGAGCACTTATGCTGAGTGGCACGCCTTCGTCATCGGCTTTTGTGAGGTCCTTTGCCCCTGGCCTCCCCGGCATAAGTTCATGCACAAGGAGCTCCGGAAGCAAATCGCCTCCGAGTACCACTACTACATGTTCGGCCGAGGCATCGGCGTCATCGCCTGGCTTATCATCGCCACCATCCTCAAGGAGGTCTTTTTCTGATTCCCCTCTTAAGAATAAGAGGGGTCAGGGGAGTTATGAGAACCTTATCGGACACGCTCTTATCAGCCCAGAAGAAGCCTCACCGCCTCCCCGACGTTGAAGCTGAAGTCCGCGACTATGAACAGGGCATCAAAAGGCTCACTTGGACTCGCCTCTACGAAGGCTCCGAGCCCGACAACCATCACGGCGTCGCCTTCGACGGCCAGGGCTCTATGCACCGCATCAGGGCGGCAGCTAGCAACACGCTATACCGCCAGAAAATCACCAGCCCCGGGCCAAGCTCTGACTTTTCCCAGTGGACTCAAATCGCAACTGACTGTGCCGGTCCTTGCGCCATCACTGCCTATGGCGCCAAAGTCTATATCTTCTACCGCACCACCGGCAACGTCCTCGGGAAATACTACTCCCACGACTACGGCCAGACCTGGGATGACGCCCAGCTCGTCGCCTATGCCGATGTCCTCTCTATGGCTGCGTGCTGGTGGGGCACCGGTGACGTCGTCGTCTGCTTCGCTCTGCAGTCCAACCAGCTAAACGGCATAACCCTGGACACTTCCACTCAAACAGCTACGCCGCACACCTGGTCCGACTCCAACCATCCCTTGCTCGATACCTACGGCATCGGAGTAGCCTTCAACGCCTTTTGGCCATGCTGCGAGATAGTCTTCGCCGGCAAGGAGTCCGACACCCCCTATAATCATTACGACCTGTTTCGCACCAAGTTCTCTGATACCTATAATTTCGGTGCCCTCGAGAGCTTCCTGGCATATCCTGTGGGAGAGGATTTCAGCCTCGAGTACCCCGACTGCCATCTCCCAGCGTTAGCCCAGTCCTATGAGACAAACCGTATCATCGCTGTGGAGAAGTTCACCGGCATAACAGCCTACACCCGCCCCCTCGCCTGCCATATGGTAAAGGGCAC
>Ga0209636_10002269_pt1 | contig 19620 bp, 17 predicted proteins | sample DeeMarSWOR152_54_FD_187464 | JGI IMG/M metagenome (GOLD analysis project Ga0209636, IMG submission 187464) | Marine sediment microbial communities from White Oak River estuary, North Carolina - WOR-1-52-54 (SPAdes) (version 2) | ecosystem: Environmental > Aquatic > Marine > Intertidal zone >... | reverse complement strand
TTGTCCAATTTGATTATTATTTCTATTGATTCAACATTAAAAAATCCTTATCTTCGGTCTAATTCGAATTAAATTGGATTATTCATAGATTTCAACCATCAAGGCACAAAGTAACAAAAAAATTAAAAATATAGAATCCGACCATTTGTTAAGGAAAGTTACTGTTTCTAAGTCAATATACAAATTCTTTTATCTGATGTTTATCAAATGAAATCTTTGTGATTCATTTATGCCTTTGAGTCTTTGTGGTGATCAATAATTCTGATTAAAAAGTAGCTTAAAGAAGGATTAGGAAAAATGAGTATTTTAACTAGAGACGAGATTTTAAAGGAGATTCAAGCTGGAAACATCGCTATTACTCCCTTTGACAAATCCAAAGTTGGACCTGGATCGGTTGATTTACATCTCGGCGAAGATTTTCGAATTTTTAAAAAAGTACATGATATCATTGATGTCAATGATAAGATAAATTATGAGGAAATGACCGAACTCATTCGTGCACCAGAGGGAATTATACTGATGCCAGGCGAAACGATTTTAGGAATCACCCGAGAGGTGATTAAATTAGCTTCCAATATTTGTGGTTGGTTGGAAGGTAGAAGCCGTTTTGCTCGTCTGGGCTTGTTAGTTCACATTTCCGCCAGTTTTATGCAACCGGGAATCAATAACCAACAGGTGCTGGAAATGACAAATTTCAGCCCGATGCCGTTGAGAATTCATCCCGGAACTGCAATTTGTCAATTTATCTTTCAAAAGACTATCGGGGAAGCGGTTTATGACGGGAGATTTAAAAACCAAATAGGAGGTATATTTTAGAGCAACGGATTGATTACCTATTTTCGGTTTAAATTCCAAATCCCAATATTGTTATTTTTTTTACTCATTTTTGAATAGTTGGTAAAAATGCTTGACAAATACAATTTTTTTTGTTATATTTAGGGTACATTATTACCCCGTTTGGTAGGAATTTTATGAGAAAGGTAATTACTGAGACACAGAACAAAGTCTTTCAAGCCATTATTGATTTCGTTGAGGAACGAGGATTTCCGCCGACCATAAGAGAAATTATGAGTCTCATGGGATATGCCTCAGTAAACAATGTACAGAGAATCCTGAACGTTTTAGAAAAAAAAGGATACATCAATCGCAATCTAAGAGGAGGGGCTCGCTGTATTGAAGTCGTAGAACGTCTCTCCTCATTAACTGAAATTGTAAAAAAAATCCCAATATTAGGTACGGTTGCTGCTGGAACTCCTTTGTTTGCTGAACAAAATATCGAAGGGTATATGACCGTTAATCCTAAAATAATCGGGATTAATGCGGATTTCATCTTGAGAGTTACTGGCGATAGTATGAAAGATGCGTATATAAATGATAAAGATTTGATTTTTGTCAGAAGAATGAATTTTCCAAACAACAACGATATTATCGTTGCTTTACTGGATGAGGAAGCAACGGTCAAACGATTTTTTCTTGAAAGTAATCAGATTCGCCTTCAACCTGAGAATCCAGACTATCAACCGATTTTCATAAATAAAAATGATCTTTATTTCAAGGTATTAGGAAAAGTTGGGGCGGTCATCCATAGAATATAAAATAGGGTACATCAATACCCGATTTTAGGAGGCAGACGAATGAAAAAACAATACAAAAATCTGGCAGATTGGAAAAAACTTTGGTTGCATTCAACTGATCTAAATGCGCTGAGAAAGTCGCTGAACCATATTGATAAGGTCTACGATGAAGTCCGAAATTCGATTGGACGAGTTTTAATGTCGATGGAGATGATCGAGATTCAGGAAATTTTAGAAAATCGAATCGAAGAATTGACCTCACAACAGAAATCGAGTAAAGTTGCAGCTTAAATAAAGTCGACGTACCCAATCATCAAAAGATATACTTTTCCCTATGGTTCACTTTCCTCTCTCCTGGGAAAGTTTTGATCCATTCAATTTCCTCGGAGTAGCCCTCTGCCGTAGTTTGCAGAGGGCTTTATTTTTAATACAACCTTTTTCCAACTCACCCTGCATATTAATATGAAGAACCACTGAGTCAATGAATGGAAGGATTAACCGTCATTTCTATATTTCCAGGGGACGAATCTCAGCGTTTCTGGCGCTCGTCAATATTTACGATCGTGGCAATGTGATGAACCTGAACTACTATTGGGCAACGCATCCCAGCGGTCAACCGTATTTGGTGAAAGAGAAAGAATATTGGTTTCGGCTGTTGCCTTCTGTTGGAGTGAGTTGTGGGTGGGAGCATTGAGTGAGGGAGAAAATGGTGTTTTATCCTTAGAGGATTAGGAGATGCACTTGATTTTTGATGTCATTACTAAGCTCAACAAAGTATTTTATTTATAAATTTTAGAAATTAAAAGTACATACTACCTTAAAATAATTATCGTGTAGACCTATTTGGGGCCGCAAAGCAATATTATTTATATTCAATTTTGATTTAAGATAAAATATATCAGCAATATTAATTGCTTCTCCTAAAAGAAATAAACCAAAAAAGTATCCATGCTTTTTTTGCTTATAATCATCTTTTAAATTACCATAATAATCAATCCATTCATATTTTTCCCACCTTATACTATTCTCATAATTTCGTTTTGCATCAAGATATTTTTTATGATAATAAAAAAATACTAATACAGATGATATTACACAAGCACCAGAAGTTGCACCAACTAATTTATGTTCTTTAATTCTCAATTGATATGTTCCTGGTATAAAATAGTTAATTATCTTGGGTTTATAAGTATCAAATAAGTCTATTATTTCATCAACAAAATGAATATTAGCAGATTTAAGGTTTATATTATATCCCCTTGAATATATGATAAGACCCTTAATAATTATTTGAAGATTAATATAATCACGTGTATTATCATTTGTAGAAATATGAAATTTCCCTTCACTATCGCTGCTTTCTATAATTCCTTTCCATGCATCTACATTTATTTCAACACTTGACAAAGGTTTACCATTAAGCAGTATTTTCCCTTCTATAGTTACCTTATTTTTCTCTAAAATGATTTGTCCATGGAGAATTGTAACATAAGATGTTAAAATCAAAATTATTCTAACAATAGTCATTATTTTAGTCTCCTATTAAATAATTTTAAAATTGTCTTATAGTAATATTATGATCTTTAGGGATTCTAAGAAGTTTTTTAAAAGTAATATTATTTTCACCTACAATCTGAAATGTAAGATACTTATTTAGTTTAGATTCTGGAATTTCAATAAAAAATTCACCCCTAGAATCAGTAGTCACTTTTATTACCTCTAATTCTTCTATTTTAACTGTAGCATTTTCTAATAACCTGTTTTTATAAATGACTGTGCCCTCAAGAGCAATTATCTTTTCAAATTTATTGCTATTTTTGATTCTTGATTCTTGAAATATAGAATCTGGCTCTATTACTGGCGCTTCAGGCTGCGCAGTCAAATTATGAAAAGGTTTTTTAGGTCTCAATTTTTTTCCAATTTGAATAGCTTCAGATATTTTTGATGAATCTATATATTCTCTTTCTTTTGAAGTAATTTTCTCTTTGCTGTCTATTGGTTGATTTTCAAGATTTTTGACTAAAGTCAAAAGAACCACGCTGAATAATATTAGTATTCCAAAAAAAATTGAAAATTTTATTTTGGCTTTATTGAAGGTTTTATCTTTTGTTATCAGTAGCAGTACTGCAAAAATAACAAGAATTAGCAAGGCTATTAACTTATATATTGTATCTATTCCAGTTGCTACCTTAAGTAAATCTTCAATAGAAGGCATTTTAATTTCTCCAATATTAAAGTTATCAAACGAATATTTCGTCACAAGACTTTCAAAAGTGTCAAGTCAGCTGTAATAATTATATTTGCCTCTACTACGACCGTAACGCTACTTTCTTTATATCCTGTCTTAAATGCCTTAACAACATACGTTCCAGGAGTAATATTATATAATCTATATTCTCCATAACTATTTGTATGGTCAGTGTGAGTTTCAGGTTCTGTAGAAATTAACACGCCATCTATTGGATTACTATTCTCGTCCAATACTTTTCCAATTATCGATCCTTTTTCTGTTTCACGTTTATACAATTGAATGTCTGCAGAAGTTGTTTTCCCGGGTCTAACCACTACATCGATTGAATTAGGCAAATAATTCTCTTTTTCTGAGTAGACTGTATAATCTCCTACTAAAATATCTGATATAGTGTAATCACCTGAAGCTCCAGTTACTTTTGTATCTGTGTTAGGTCTGGTGGTTACTGTTGCACCTCTAAGTGGATCACCATTTGAATCTGTTACTTTACCAGAAATAGTCCCTTTATTTACAGGTTTATTGATGTCATTATCATTGCATTTCATTCTTATAAAAATGAAAGTAAGTAAAAATATCGCTAATAAAGATATTAATTTTTTCATTTTGTATTCCTTCTTAATTAAATGTTGTCAATAAGTTATATTCAGCCGTTTCATTTTCAAAACATCTGATTTTAATATAATAAGTTCCTGGAGTAATATCCTGGTAAAATTCAACATAATCATCCGATGAATAGCCTGCACTATGGTATTTTACTCTATTACCCTCTACATTTAATAACTCAATATTACCAAGACCTCCAGATTTGTCCAACCTTATATTTGAGACCTTTATTGTTATCCGCCCATTCTGTGAAACATTAAATTTATAATAGTCTACTCCATCATGGTAATCGAAAAAGTTACTATATCCGATCAAACCTTTTACAGAACTTCCAACTGAGTAATTTAAAGCCTCTGATAGTGTATTATTTGGTTCATTATCACTTGTGGTGCTTGGTGGTGTTAAACTTGTTTCTAATTTATATTCAGCAGTTTCATGTGTTTCAAAACATCTAATTTTAATGTAATAATTTCCTGGAGCAATATCTTGGTAGAATTCAACATAATCATCCGATGAATAACCTGCACTATGGTATCGTATTCTATCACCTTGTTCACTTAATAACTCAATATTACCAAGACCTCCAGAGTTGTCCACTCTTATATTTGATACCTTTATTGTTATTCGCCCATTCTGTGAAATAGTAAGCTTATAAAAGTCGGCTACGTCATGGTAGTTGAAAAAGTTATTATATCCAATTAAACCTCTTGCAGAACTTCCAACCGAGTAATTTAAAGCATCTGATAGTGTATTATTTGGTTCATAATCACTTGTAGTACTTGGTAATGTGAAACTTGTTTCTAATTTGTACTCAGCATGTTCTGATCCATAACAATTAATTTTTATATAATACATTCCTGAAGCAAGATCTTGTGAAATTTCCCTAGAATCATCTGATCTATATCCTGCACTAGTGTATCGTATTATATTACCCTCTTCATTTAAGAACTCTATATTACCAAAACCTCCAGATTGATTTTCTGAGATATTTTCGACACTAAATTTCAATCTACCTGAAATCGGTATAGCTAATTTATACCAATCTATTTTATCATTAGTAATCCCTATTTTGCCAAATATTAAACCATTTTTTTCAATATCATTAGCTTGAAATTTATAATCATTAGGTTCAGTCTCATTTTCATATTCTGATTCTGTATTAAATATTTGCTGCCCACTCCATGTTAAGCCATTGTTATCACAAGAACCAACTCTAAAATAATACATAGTATTTTGAAGTAAATTTTCCAGGGTTATTTGATGATAGGTTGTATAAGAATAATCAATTTTAGGTTGATTATTCATATTCGTCGTAGGCCCATATTCTACTCGACTATCCGAAGCGGTATCGGTGCGCCATGAAATAGTAGCCGATGTACCAGTTATATTTGTAACTTGAATATCTAAGATTTCTGGACCACTTCCTTGTTTAAATAGCAAAATATTGACAATAGAAACATTCCCTTTTTGAACAGAGGTTTGTACCGAACTTTCATTATATCCATCTTTTTTTGCTTTCACTATATAAATGTAAGGTGGTATATTAGAATGATCAACAGTAATTTGAAAATATCCATTGGCATCAGATAAGGCTGTATGACTTGCTGGATCAGTTTCTATTTTAACATCATTGATAGCTTCACCTGTCTGTGCGTCAGTAATCCTTCCATAAATTATAGCATTTAATGATGCATTACTAATTAAAGGCAAATCTAGTATAACGATGGTATTCGACTCAACTGTCACACTCTTGCTGTTTTCTCGGTATCCTGATTTAAACGCTCTAACAGTGTAATTTCCTGGTGGAATGTTATCTAATAGATACTCACCATTGCTATTTGTATTATCTGTGTGAGTTTCTGGTTCAGTAGACAACAGCACTCCTTCAATCGGATCACTATTCTCATCGAAGACTTTACCACAAATTATGCCCTTTTCAGTTTCTCTTCTTTTTAAGATTAAATCAACATTTGTAGTTTTGTTTACGTTAACTGTAACTATCAATTCTTCAGAAAGATATCCTTCTTTTTCTGCTCTTACTTCGTATTCCCCTACTTTAATATCATCGAAACTGAAGGTACCTCCAGCCGCTGTGACCATTGATTGTTTTTGCGTTCCCGATGCAACTTTTTCAATGGAAACCAATGTTCCTCTTAAAGGATCACCATTAACATCAGTTATTTTTCCTTTAATAGAGCCATACTCATCAGATGTGCCTGAATCAAAAGGATTTTCACATTTGATGAGAATCAGTATTGATAAAATCAGAAAGAATAAGAGGAAGTTTTTGTAAATATTCATCTTAAATTCCTCCTTGCTTCCTTTATTTATAAGAAATTATATATTTAAAATTTTCCTGGATAAAAATCAACTCTTCTACAGAATTATAAAGTTCTTAACTTTATTAGCAAAAATTTTTTTCAATTTAGCGTGGTTGTAAGACTATATTCTGCTGTCTCTTTATCCCCATCACAGCTTATTTTTATGTAATAGATTCCAGGTGTTAAATCATGAGTGATTTGGGCATCATCTTGAGGGCCTGTATTGGATTTTATTATATTTCCGCTGTTATCCAATAAAAAAATTGTACCGAAATCTCCAGTCTTGTCCAATCTGGTATTTTTAACATTTAAAGTTAATTTTCCATTTTGAACAATAGTAAATTTATAATAATCGTTCACATTATGATAATTGTAAAAATTATTATATCCAATCAAACCAGTAACAGAGTTACCGATTGAATAATTTAAAGCTTATGATAAATTATCATTCGGTTCGTTATCACTGGCAGTGCTCGGTGGATTAAATATTGTTTCAATCCTATACTCTGCTGTTAAATTTTGATGAATACATGCAATTTTTATAAAATAATTTCCTGGAGCAATGTCTTGTGAAAACTCTACGTTATTATAAGAATAATTAGTATATGAATCTTTTACAATTGTTCCATCTTGATTTAATAATCCTACATGATTAAATCCCCCTGAATTGTCAGAGCGTATATTGGCAGCTTTTATTTTCAAACATCCATTTTGTGATATAGAAAATTTGTAATAGTCTTCTTCATCGTGATAATCAAAAAAATTATTATATCCGATTAAACCGATTACAGTCCCATTAATAGAATAGTTTAGGGCTTCTAATAGATTGTTATTGGGTTCCTGATCAGAGGTTATTGCTGGTGGATTAAAAATTGTTTCAATTTTATATTCTGCAGTTTGATTTATATCATTTGTACATCTAATTTTAATATAATATGTACCTGGTGCTAAATCTTGATAAAATTCAACTTCACCAAATAAATGTCCTGTTGAGCGATCATTTATTATACTACCTTCTTCATTAAGCAATGTGAGTTGTCCAAAGCCACCAGATTTATCAGAACGTATATTTGTAGCTTTTATTGTTAAACGTCCATTTTGTGATATTATAAATTTGTAATAGTCTTCTTCATCATGATAATCAACAAAATTATTATATCCGATCAAGCCAATTACAGCACTTTCAATATAATAATTTAGTGCTTCTAGAATTTTGTTATTGGGTTCCTTATCAGAAGGCATCGATGAATGATTAAAATCTGTTACTATTTTATATTCTGCATTTTCGTTGTTATTTGCTTGTTGAATTCTAATGTAAAATTTACCAGGTGCTATATCCTGATAAAAGTCTATATTATCAAATGAATATGAAGTTGTGTATTCTAGTATTTTATCCCCATCTCTATTTAAAAAAGTAATATTACCAAATCCTCCAATATTATTTTCAGAAATATTCTCAATTTTCACCTTCTGCCTACCATATTCATTTACAGAGAACACAAACCAGTCCTCTATATCGTTATTCATACCTATTGTACCAAATATTACACCTTCTTGTTTTATTTCACTTGCTTGAAATTTGTAATCATTTGGTTCAGTCTCATTCAGAAATTCAGCTTTCGTTGTAAAGGTTTGTTGACCACTCCAAGTTAATCCATTGGCATCACATGAACCAACCCTATAATAATACATTGTGTTTGGAAGCAAATCTTCCAGGGTTACTTGATGGTAGGTTGTATAAGAATAATCAATTTTAGGTTGATTGTTCATATTTGTTGTTGGCCCATATTCTATTCTACTATCCGAAGCGGTATTAGTGCGCCATGAAATAGTTGCTGATGAACTGGTGATATTTGAAACTTGAATATCCGAAATTTCTGGGCCACTTCCTTTTTTAAATAGGGAGATATTTACAATGGAAACATTCCCCTTCTGCACAGAGGTTTGTACAGAACTTTCATTATATCCACCTTTCTTTGCTTTCACCAAATAAATGTAAGGTGGTATATTTGAATGATCAATAGTAATCTGAAAATATCCATTAGTATCAGATAAAGCTGTATGACTTGCTGGATCAGTTTCTATATTAACATCTTTGATAGCTCCACCCGTTTGTGCATCAGTAATTCTTCCATTAATTAACGCATTTAGTGATGCATTGCTAATCAATGGTAAGTCTAATATATGGATACTATTTGGCTCCACCGTCAAACTCTTATTGTTTTCTCGGTATCCTGATTTGAAGGCTTTAACAACATAGTTCCCAGGCGATATGTTTTCTAATCTATACTCTCCATTATAATTAGTATGGTCTGTATGGGTTGCTGGTTCGGTGGATAAAAGTACTCCTTCAATTGGATCACTATTTTCATCTAATACTTTGCCACATATTATTCCCTTCTCTGTTTCCCTTTTTTTTAAAACGAGATCAGCACTTGATGGCTTATCTTTTTGCACTGTAACAATTTTTTGCTCTGATAAATAGCCTTCCTTTTCAGCACTAACTTTATACTCTCCAATTTTAACATTTTCAAATAAAAAACAACCATCAGCACCAGTTGTGAAATACTCACTATCTTTGCCAGATGAAATATTTTCGATTGAGACATTTGCACCTCTAATAGGATCACCATTGGTATTAGTTATTTTTCCTTTAATTGAACCATATTCTTCGGATTCTTTTGGAGAAGTAATTTTATCACATTTGATTAATATCAGAATTAATAAAACTAGAAAGATTAAGAGGAAAATTTTATTAACAATCATTTCATATCCTCCCTTACTTCCGAGGGGATAGTTATACTCGTTTAGGTTTAATTTTTCAGTCTAAAGGCTTATTACAATACTGATTCCATCGCTTGGAGCGATGGAATCAGTATGAAATTTTAAACCTTAATAAGTATAGCAATTATTATAAATAAATAGTGTATACATTTAATTTTAAAATAATTGACAGAGTTGAAAATACAATTTCTTGGTTCTTGATTTTTACGATTCCATAGACATAATATATGATGCCATTGGACATAATTATCAACGAATTCGATTCGTCAACATTGTGTGCAGTTGGAATATTCGGCGGCGTGATCAGGATAAGTTCTATTGAGCAGTCATCGGATTCGGGTTAGTGTCGGAACTTTCTGCTTCACAATATTGGCCATAAATATAAATATGTACTTTTTGCAAATATGAGTCTACTCTAAAAACCGCTTCCATCGCTAAAATCAGTCTGATTCATTGCATAAAAACAATAACTTATGGAAACGATGGAATCGGTAATCCACTTTTTTAGAGATCACTCAAATATATAAAAATAATTTCAAAATGTCAACTGAAAATTTATTTTTGGTAATAAAATATTTGTGTAAATGGAGAATTGCTAAATAGGGACATTGTAGATAATTAAAGAAATTTAAAAAAATTCCACATTCCAAAAGCCAAATTCCAAATAAATTTCAAATTCCAATTACGCAGCTTAGATAAACCAGAACCAAACCGCTAATTACACGAATTAATCGAATTTCGCCAATTATTAATTCTCATAATTTAAGAAATTAGCGAAATTTGCGGTTCAAAATCTATTCCAATCCGTCTGATTCGTTGAATCCGAGTTATACGCATTTAGGATAAGATTTTCATTTAGTCCCGTCATTGCGAGCGAAGCAAAGTTTTAATACTCGCAGGGTGCACAATCTCATTACTGGCTAAAAATTAAAAGATTGCACGCCAAGGCGCATCTTCGACTTCGCCGCTTCACTCCTCGCAATGACATATTAAATACTGAAAATCTAATCATTAACAAGTGTATAAATGATACTATTTTATTAACAATAGCTTTTTTGTCGCATTGAAACTAATGGCTGATAATCTGTAAAAATATATCCCTGAACTCAAGTTCTGACCGCTATGATCTTTTCCATCCCATTGTACAGTATGACTCCCAGCATTCATCTGCTCTTGAATCAGGGTACGAACTAATTCTCCTTTAATATTAAAAATTTTTATTGATACCTTGCCAAATACTGGTAAATCAAATCGAATTGATGTATTCGGATTGAATGGATTGGGATAATTTTGGTAAAGCGCAAAATGAGCCGGGATAGTGGCGTTTCTATTTTCAGAAACCGGCGTTACATCTAAGCCCTCGATAATTTGTACATCATCAATATACCAACCGGGAAGGAGCGGACCCTGATTGGCGTCGGATACCTTATGAAAACGGATTCGGACATCGGTATTACCGACTTCACAGTAATGACTTAAAGAGATGGCTTGCTGAGTCCATGCCCCGATAAATCCGTTGAGAACGGACCCGACTTGATTCCAGGTATTACCGCCATCTGTGCTGACTTCAATATAGCCAAAGTCATGGTTTAATTCTAAAAATACCCTGGTCCAGAACTTCAACGTGGCATGTTCTGTATTTGACAGATCAATCCCAAAATTGGTGGCAATCCAAACATCCTGGTTATTGGGATAAGGTGACTGGTTCGGGCTATCATTAATTGAATACCTACCCGAATAAGAAGATCCTAAATCGAGTCCCCAGCCATTCGGAGAAGCAATCCAATTACCAAGACCAGATTCAAAATCCTCATAACCAACAACAAAAGAGAAAACATCTGATTGACCTCTATTGGGTGATTCAGCTTTATCATAACCCGTAAAATAATAAGAAACAGTATCACTATAAACAAACACAGGAGGCATTTCACCGAGAAATTGCTCTGGATTATCGCCGAGCATTAACTTAACACTGTCAGATATTGATTTTGAACGATAATGGAGATAAACAGTACCCGTATCGAGCCCACTATTATCTTTAATGCCTACAAACACTGCTCGATGATCTTCACCGTTAATAGAGGATTGGAGTGGCAGATGACTAAAAGTTGGAGCAATGTTATCTGGTCCCACATAGTAACTGTAAAGTTGCTGCGGCGCTCCCGGTGGGGCAGTCCAATCATAATATGAGTTCATCATCCTTATATAATACTCGATGTTAGTAATTTCCTCTGGACCAGGAATATCAGTGCTGTATTGGTTATTACCGATATCGATCATTGGGATAATTGTAAATGTGCTGTCTTTATCTTTTCGCCAATAAAGTTCCATAGCAATTAAATCAGCAATAGCGGTACTATTTGTAATTTGCGTGATAATCGTTTTCGATTCTGTTAAATTTTCTGTATCAACTGGCGGTTCATGGTCAATGAAATTTAACCAGTTCAGGACTCGACCTAATATTTTAGTTCTTATGGGTGAAATATGGTCAGGAGGGGTGCTTTGATCCGAATCAATTGCTTCCAGTCCCATACCGAAATAAACAACTTTATGATCTCCCTTGTATTTGATCCCAAATTTATGATTTCTGCCACCTAAATATTCAAATATGGCAGTGGCGCCAGAATCAGGTTCAATTTCATCGGGAAATTGATAATCGCCTGGCAATCCGGGTTGCCAGACCGAAAATTCCAAACCATCCCCAATTGGATCGCCCGAAATACCTAAAACTTCATGCACTGGACTGTCGTCAGAATAATAAATGGCATGGAGATATTGGGCATAAAAATCACGCTGTGCATAGCCATAGCCACCAGGATCGTTAAAGTCCCAACCAATGTCCTGACCGGTAATAAAAAGACTACCACCATTATCTAAAAAATTAGAAATAGTCAATTGATCATCTGGATCAAGCGATGGGAAAGCCCAGGCACAAAGCCAGATGACGATGGGGAAATTCATCATTTGATCCGGTCCCAAAGCACCCATATTGTAACGATCCCATAAAGCGTAATTGAGGTCAAAGATATCAAGTACATTAGTATACATCTTCTCTGCGTATGGAAAGTAATCATTACCCTGATTTTCATCGTAGTCATCGTCCACCACAAGAATTGGAATTTTACCGACAATTATTTTGAAAGTATCAGCGCCACTATAACCGCCATCCGCCTGCCAGCCGACATAAAGATTGGTGGTTTTTCCCTTCGCATTATTATTCACCGTAAAAGTAAAAGTCAGCGGTATTGAAAGCTCCATATCTGGGGGAAAATATCCGAAGTTAAAAATCCCATTATTAATGGTCAGATCAGTATCATCACTGGTAATAGTAAATACCACATTTAAGCCGGGACTGACGGAGTAGTTACGATAAGTCGATGTCTTTACCTCGATCGTTTCGCCTCGCTCGAAGATATTATCATTATCACCACCAACTGAGTCGGAGATTATTATTTCGCCAATTAATTGAATTCTTGGTGCGACTTCAGCCGGGTTGATCTCTGTTAGTGCCCGATAAGCATTTATCCGCCCACTTCCTAATTGTTCTTCGTATCCGGGATTGAGATGATCAACATTATCAGCGGTTAGAATAACCTGCCGTATGACCTGATCGTTGCTCCAATTGCTATTTTGAGAAACAATGAGCCCTATTAAGCCTGATGTCAGGGCAGCGGAAGAAGAAGTACCTGCTGTTAATAATCCCTCTTTTGTTCTGGCACGATAGAAATCATTAAAGCCATAAGCTGGATCATAAAATACTGTACTGATTATTTCTGAGGGAGGTGAAAGTCTAAAATCACCACCAGGAGCTAAAACATCCACATAGATTCCGAAGTTAGAAATCGAAGATTTTCGATCTGCTTCACTACCAGTAGCTCCAACTGCGACAACTTTTTCAAATGCGGCCGGGTAATGCAAATCGTTAGAACCTTCATTTCCAGCGGCAGCAACTACGATTGCACCCTTTCTGTAAGCATATTCAACTGCATCATGCATAACGTTAGTATAAATTGGTCCTCCAATACTAAGGTTAATAACATGAGCGTCCTTGTTAGCAGCATAATGAATCCCTTTTGCTATATCATCGACCCAACCAGAACCCTCATCATTCATCACCTTTATTGGCATGATTCTGCAGTTCCACCCTAAACCAGCAATTCCTTCTCCATTATTTGTGGCAGCAGCAGCCAGACCTGCCATTTCGGTTCCGTGATCAACACCTTCATCAATTAGATCATCTATTTCAGGATCATTGTTAACACCGTCGGGATCAGGATTGGGATCGGCATTCCCCTTTTCAAAATCCCATCCGTTTATATCATCAATAAAACCATTACCATCATCGTCATTATTATTAGCTGGAATTTCATCAACATTAATCCAAATTTTGTCAATAAGGTCTGGATGATCTGTATCCACTCCAGAATCAATAATTGCAATAATTACTGTCGAATCGCCTTTTTCGATATCCCACCCAAGAGAAGCCTTTACATTACGGAGATACCACTGTTGATTGAATAACGGGTCATCAGGATCGGTATAAATGCGTTGTATATAGACAGGTTCTGCATACTCAACAAATTGATCTTTGGCAAATGTTTCTGCTAATATTTTTGCATTATAAGGTGAAGTATAACTGAATTTAAAAATTCTTGATAAATCGGGTAAATGCATATCTTGTGATTTGGGAATAGGTTTAAAAATCTTTTCGATTTGATTAATACCAAAATGTTGAATCTTGCTATCAATTGAAGTAATGCCGGAAAACATTGTTTGTTCAAGTGATTGAACTCCATGTACATTTGGTTTAAATTTTACAATAATAACCCCAGGAACATATTCTGATATGTAATTTGTGGATTGTCTCTTTTCTTTTGAAGTAATTATTTTTTCTGAACCAGCCAGATGAGTTTGGAATGCCAAACAGCAAAGAATTAAGATAATGAAAACAGAAACCACTCGTTGCATCATAAATTCTCCCTTTGATTAAATTATAGAAATTAAAAAAATAAATTAAAAGACTTTAACTGATTAATAAATAATCAACATTGTAAGTATAGAATTAATAAGATGTAAACAGTCTACCATGAATACGGATATTTTTAGAAAACTGTTTCTTACTTAACTTAAAAAAGTTATTTTATTAATCATTCAAACATCATAATAGATTATTCATTAAAAAATCTTTTAAGAAACTTCTCTGGATCGTAGAAATATTCATCTACTACAGTTTCAGTATAACATGTAAAAGTTTTCCTCTGATGATACTCGAATGCAAGAGACGGCAATTTCTTCATAATCTCCAGGTGAACGTGATTATATTCTTGACCATAGATTTCGAGTTCAGCAGGATTCATCAGGCGAGCAATCACCGTTTCTGTATCAACAATGTCACTAACTTTTACCTTTTCATCGATAATGTGAATATAGACACTCCAGACTGTATTGCCACCGGGCAGCAGATGTTCGATGGTAATTCTTCTTTGCGGAGGTGGATCCTCAATCGCAATCACTTTTCCAATAGCAATTGCATAGACAGGTTCGCCAGGGCTTCCAATATTCCCGTTTTGCAGATCGATACCCGTGTGATAATGAAGTTTAACAGGTCCAAACGGGGCTCGAAGAGCTTTAAAATGGGCGTCTGGTTCTAAAATTACGGTAGACCAACTTTGTCTGTCAATAGTATTCAGGGGTAGTTTCCAGACCGTAGCAATCGGTTGATCAGTTGAATTAATACCAAATATAATTAAATATATGATTAAACAACAAGTAAATATGATCAGGAAAGTTTTCAAGAAATATCTCCCTGCTGACTTCCCATAATTGTATTATTAAAATACTTCTCGCCCTCATTAGAATAATATGTCAATATTTATTGATTAAATCAAGAAAATTTTTAAAATTGAATGGTCGAATTCAACAATCGTTCTCGACTACCCAGAGTAAGTATAAATAAAACCAACATCAATACAACTTCAATTCCAGCGATGAAACCATTGATCGAAACGTTGGGCATCAAGAAAAACAATCGCTCCACAAAAACACCAGACATAACAACGAGTGCAATAATAGAAACGCCGATGGGGATCGATTTAATTTTTCTGGATAATAAAACAATGAACGGCACAAAAAACAGGGCACCTAGGACATATCGAGACATTGCTGTGAATAATGGAGAAGCCAATCTTTTTGTCGTAAACATCACTTCTTCAGGAAGATTGCCATACCAAATCGTTAAAAATTGGGCGAAGAACATCCCTGCCCAAAATAAACTAAAGCCAAACATAAACGTCGCCACATCCTTTAACGTTTTTCTCGCCTGCTCTGGATTTTCGAGTGAAGCATTGCGAAGGAGAAAGAGATAAAAAATCGCTGCGGTGGCAAGTCCCAGGTAAGTTGCTTCAATGAAGAAATATGCGCCAAATAGCGTGCTGATCCAGGGATATTCCAGCGACATCACCCAATCAAAACCGATCAGGGATTGAGATACGACAAAGCTTAAAATATAAAGCGCTGCCCAGAGATTCTTCTTTTCACTTTCTTTGATTGATTCCCTGGCAAATTTCCAGGCTAAAACGAATGAAGCTACCAGTAGCACAAAATTACGAATAATGAAAGACCATTCATTAAACCAAAAATCACTCTTTTCTTCAGTCCAATGATAAATATTCATCTGGCGGCTCATTATCAGGAAGAGAACGGCGATTAGCAAAATAAGCGGATAAACAGAAAGCAAGTGCTTTTTCAAAGGCGCAATCCATTTCCCTTTGGCAAGATCAGCAGCAGCAACTAATGCTATACATCCCTGGACAATCGCCACCCAGAACAAGAGTGTCAACAGCAAAGAACCGTAGTTCTCGGGCTTTAAAGTATTTTCTAATAAAAATATACCAATACCCACAATCAGAAAAATGATAATTAATAGCATAGGCTTTATTTCTAACTTTTTCATTATCAGTCCTCTTTATGAGATAAGCGAACAAAATCCCCATTTCCCATATTACCCTTATTACCTTTATTACCCAATTACCTAATTACTGCATTACCTAATTACCCAATTACCCAGTTACCCAATTACCTATTCAACCAAAATAACAAACTGGTTCCCATATTCCTCAGTTGATACAATATTTTTCGGACTCGGCAGCGCCGAAAGAATTAAAAACCCGCCGAATGTAATTAACGAACCAATTAAAATCGTTGTCGCAAATGCGATAATGATAAATGGGGGTATGGAAATCAATGGCTTTCCGCTGGTAATGATGGGCCAGTGATAGACTGTAAATATTGTAAAAGCAAAACCAGCAATAGTACCCAATAATGCTCCAAATAGCGCAAAAAATCGGACACCGCTTTGATGAAGTTCGAGCACTTCTTCCACACCATGAACATGATACGGCATGAAAACAGATATTTTTTTTGCTGAAACACCAGAGTCGATAAGTTGTTTTAATTTATTGAGAAATCCAGCTTGATCGTCAAACGCAAATTTTTCCATCAGTACACCTCCTCCTTGATTTCACTCATAGATAAGACGGGAAGGAGTTTGAGAAATAACAAGAAAAATGTAAAAAACATGCCGAAACTACCGATAAAAATACCAACCTCGACAAAACTGGGATGGTATAATCCCCAGGCATACGGCTCAAATTCCCTTGAAAGAGAAGAAATAATGATGTTGAAACGCTCCGACCACATACCGATGTTGACGAAAATGGAAACGACAAATAGGTAGACCAAATTTCGTCTCAATTTTTTCACAAATAACGAAAGCGGGATAATCGAGTTACATAGAATCATGATCCAATAGATCGTGGCATAATCGCCTACCGCACGGTATTTGAAAATGGATGTTTCAAAAATATTTCCGCTGTAAACGGCAATCCCGTACTCAACAAGGTAGGCGTAAGTCACGATCAGCGAGGTGAACAGCATGACTTTAGCAATGCCCTCGAATTTATCGACGGTAATATATTTTTCGAGCTTGAGAATTTTTCGCATGGGAATCACCAGCGTCATCACCATGGCTGTGCCTGAGAAAATAGCACCTGACACAAAATAGGGAGCGAAAATTGTGGTGTGCCATCCAGGTGTCACACTCATAGCAAAATCCCAGGAAACAACAGAGTGAACGGATATGACCAATGGCGTTGCGAACGCTGCCAGAAACAGGTAAAGTTTGTTATAATGCAGCCATTGTTTTAGAGAACCTGTCCATCCCAATGATAAAATGCTGTAAATTTTCTTTCGAATACCGCTGGTGTATTTTCTCACAACGGCGAGATCAGGGACAAGCCCAACGTAAAAGAAAACCAGGCTCACGATAAAATAAGTGCTCACTGCAAACACATCCCATTCCAGCGGCGATTTGAAATTAGTCCACAATAACCGTTGATTGGGATACGGTAGCAGCCAGTAAAATTTCCAGGGTCTGCCGAGATGAATGATCGGGAACAGGCCCGCCACCATAATGGCGAATAGCGTCATCGCTTCAGCCGTGCGGTTGAACGCATTGCGGAATTTCGCCCGAAACAGAAACAGCACCGCGGAAATCAGCGTGCCCGAATGCGCAATTCCCACCCAGAACACAAAGTTCGTGAGATAGATGCCCCAGCCTACGGGATTATTGATTCCCGTAACATAGAGTCCTTCTTTGATCTGGTACGCCCAGAGCAACGCCCATATTAAAAGCAGTGTACCCGAAATGCCCAGCGCAATCCAATAGGCTCTGGTGGGTTTCTCCATTGCTGCCAGAACGTCTTTTTCCAGTTGTAGAAAGTAGTCTTTTTGATTTGTTTTCATATTTTATTTTGAACGTTTTTTGAATGCTGTAATTATATTTATAAAATCAAACCTCAACATATCAATTTATTTTTACCAGGCACTAATTCTCCTTTTCATTTCTTCATTATTGATTAACCTTCCAGCATCGGAATCAGCAATACCTCGCACGATCATTCGTGCGAAAACTAACTCTCGAAGAATTTCATCATACGAACTGTATTTTGGTTGTTCCTGGATGATTTTGATCATTTGTTCTTTTATCGTTTCCATCTTTTTCTTTCAAAGAAAATATTTATTGCTCTGATTATGCTGAAACAGGAAGCACCACAAATTCTGCCGAACTCTCGCCATCAGGGATAGGCAGACCATCTTCAATAAGACCTTCAATATGAAAATTGATCGCTTCACACATTTTTTCCTCTACTTCGCTTCGTGTCTCAGCAACGGCAACACAGCCAGGCAAATCTGGAGAATATGCTCCGTAGCCATCTTTGCTTTTTTCAATAACAATTAAAAATCTTCGCATGATTATTCTCCTTTCAAACCTGCTTGTTTTAATACGCTGTTTAATGTTCCAACGGGCATATCTTGCCCCGCATTTCCTGATATCGTAACTCTACCAGGTTTCGTTGGATGTTTATGCTGACGATGGTCTCCCCTAGGTCGCACCAGATACCAACCATCTTGTTCAATCAGCTTTATGACTTCTTTTACCTTCAAAATTCTCCTTTCAAAAAAAATCTTCTTTGAATTTTTATATTCTCTGAAGGTACATTAACTTTCCCTTCTCCGCAAATAATAAATCCCAGGCTCTGTTCCCAACTGTTCAAACACCCGAAATACCTGCTCCGAATGCGCTGATTGATAAATCCTTGAGTCTTTATCTTTGATATTCCCGAACACAATGGCATTGGTCGGACAAGTCTGGGCGCAAGCAGGAATGACTTCTCCATCACGGACTTTTCGGTTTTCGTCTTTGGCTTTGTCCTTGGCGAAACGGATCCGTTGGATGCAGAACGTACACTTTTCCATTACGCCTTTGGGTCTCGCCCACATTTCAGGATTCACCATTTTATCCATCGGCTCAGGTCTTGGTGGCGTTACCCAGTTGAATCGGCGGACTTTGTACGGGCAGTTATTAGAACAGTATCTCGTTCCAACGCAACGATTGTAGACCTGGGCATTTAAACCTTCTGGGTTGTGATAAGGCGCATATACGGGACAGACCGCCTCACAGGGCGCATAATCACAATGCTGGCACAGCATGGGCAGAAAATGAGTACCCTCGTGCTTATCGTAATAC
>Ga0209636_10002268_pt1 | contig 19622 bp, 10 predicted proteins | sample DeeMarSWOR152_54_FD_187464 | JGI IMG/M metagenome (GOLD analysis project Ga0209636, IMG submission 187464) | Marine sediment microbial communities from White Oak River estuary, North Carolina - WOR-1-52-54 (SPAdes) (version 2) | ecosystem: Environmental > Aquatic > Marine > Intertidal zone >... | reverse complement strand
GGACTTACGGAGAAACACCGAGTTCGAAGGAAAAAGAGTCTACGAGGCCATCCAAAGTCGTTCACCGTTCCATAATCAGCGAGCTTGGCTGGTACGAGCCTAATTCGGAAGTTCTCAGCAAAGAAATAGCCGGTTACTACGAAAAAGCTGAGGTCAAACTGATAAGTAACGTAATAGCCATGATTTTGCCACACGCAGGTTATCGGTTTTCGGGTCAAATCGCAGTTCGGGCACTTAAAACCACCGATAAAAAATATGGTCGAATTATTGTGATTGGTCCAAGCCACACGACGTACATGGAAGAGATGCTGAGTGTGCCGCGTGTCACACATTACGAAACTCCCCTGGGCGAGGTTCCACTGGATGTTGGCTTCATTAACAAGCTTCTCGAATACCCTATGTTCCGGAGCCTGCCTTATGCGCATACAGAGGAACATAGCGTCCAGATAGAACTGCCACTACTGCAATACAACCGTAAGAATTTTAAGTTCGTACCAATTGTCGCCGGCCACTGCTCGCTTGAGACAATTCGCAAAGCAGGCAGCGTTTTGAGAAGTCTTGTTGATGAGAAAACCTTGATTATTGCGAGTTCTGACTTCGTTCATTATGGCCCAAGATTCAGCTATGTGCCTTTCAGAGACAACGTGGCTGAGCAAATAAAAAAAGTTGATATGGGTGCGTACAAGCACATAGCCAACCTGGACTGCAAGGGCTTTGTGAACTACAAGCAAAGGACGGGCGCAACGATATGCGGCTATGTTCCCATAGCGATATTACTATCGATGCTGGATAGGCCAGCCTTGCCCGCCACGCGGATTGGCGGGCGAGCCCACTTAATAGAATATGCAACCTCGGGCGAAATGACTGGCGATTACAGGCACTCGGTGAGCTATCTTTCGGTGGTCTTTTCCGGAGTCTGGCCAGCAAGTCCGGCAATTGCCCTAAAGTCAAGCAATCCTGAGTTGAGCGATAAAGATAAGAAACAACTGTTGATCCTAGCAAGGAAAACAATTGTTCATTATCTTCAGAACAAGCAAGTTCCGGAACAATCTGAGTTGGGTATTTTAATCAGCGAGGCGATGAGAGCCCCTCGTGCAGCGTTTGTGACGCTTAAAAAGGAATCCATTGTGCAAAAGAGCGGCGAAGAAAAAGCACAGAAGGTATCCCTGCTCAGAGGCTGTATTGGCGACATTTTCCCGCGACGGCCTCTATACAAATCGATTATCGGCAATGCAATCAATGCCGCTATTAACGACAGACGCTTTCGGCCGGTAACAATAGACGAATGTAACGACATCACAATCGAAATCTCCGCGCTGACAGCGCCTAAACCTATTGCGTCGCCGGATGAGATTAGAATCGGCGTAGACGGTGTTGTATTGAATAAAGATGGTCGGTCGGCGGTGTTTCTACCTCAGGTTGCACCTGAACAGGGCTGGGATTTAAACCAGATGCTCATAAATCTATCTCTGAAAGCGAGGCTGCCCGGCGATGCCTGGAAGGAAGGTGCGAGCTTTCTGGTCTTCCAAGCTGATGTTTTTGGTGAAGAAAGATGAGAGCTGCTCGTGCTTTTCTGATATTCAGTTACGGCCTGTTTACCATCGCGGCCCAGGCGCTTCTGTTTCGAGAGTTTATCACCACCTTTGAAGGCAACGATATAAGCGTTGGTATCTTTTTTGGCACGTGGTTCTTGTGGGTCGGCCTGGCAGCTATACTTGTCAATAAAGTCCCGGCTGCAGCGCACGCACTGCTTAAACACATAGAACTTCTGTTTCTGTGTTATCTGCCAGCCTTTATACTCCAAGTGATATTGATTATTCAGGCACGCGAGCTTGCCGGCATTGAATCCTACGAACTATTATCCATACGGGCTGTTCTGCTTTTATCAATAGTGATTAACGCGCCTGTCAGTGTTATTACGGGTATGCTGTTTCCCATTGCCTGCAGGTGGGTTCAGGAGGATAAAAAACTGCCTGTTTCGCGTGTATACATAATCGAAGCTGCCGGAAGTTTTTTGGGTGGACTTGGCGCGACTGTGCTCCTCGGTTTTGGATTAGAGTCGGCAACAATCTTTTTTTTACTTGCCTTTATTGTCTCGCTGTCAGTATTTTTTGTACAGCTTGCAAAGGCAAGGGGTTCCCCAAACGCGAAAGAATGCGTTTGGGGGCCCCAAAGAAGATGGGTTTGGATTTTTGCGCCGGCCTGTATTTTAATTTGTTTGATTGCCGGCGCCGACAAGGCCCTGATGCAACAGATGCGAATCGTAAAGTGGTGCAAGTTACTTCCTGAGGAAGCACTTGCCGGGTCATTTCAGACGGCACAGGCAGAGTACCTTTACGGAGTTTACCAAAACCAATGGATAGCCATTCGCGAAGGCAGCACCTGCGAAGTTTTGCCGGATGAGAGTAACGCCGGGCGAATCGCAGCTATAGGTTTGTGCCAAAATCCTGATGCCGAGAGGATCCTTGTTGTCGGCTCGGGATTGGGTCTCTGCTACAAATTCCTGCAGCTGCCACAGACCAAAATCGTAACCTGGGCACATTGCGACAATGAATATGTACAGAGGGTTGACAAGTTTATACCCCCCGAGCTTAAAATCACCGATGAGCGATTAGAAACCAGCGCCGGTGACGTTCGCCCGCTGCTGGCCAAAAAGAAACGATACTATGACATAGTAATCCTCAATTTGCCCGATGCAACCAGCTCGGTTCTGAACCGTTACTATACGCTTGAATTTTATCGCCAGGTTAAAGAGTCACTGCGGTCCGGGGGTGTGTTGCAGGTCCGCGTAGCCGGTGGTGAAAATATTATGGGCACCGAGCTCATCAACCTTGGTGCCTCAACGAAGCTGACACTTGAGAAAGTTTTCTCGCAACTTGTTCTAACGCCCGGTGAGGAGACATGGTTTATAGGTACAGAATCCGAAAACCTCACAAGCAACCCCGGCACACTACGAGACCGCTTTGCATCAATAAGGGGCGGAAGTGGTGTTTTCCCTCCGGAAGCTTTACTTTCTGTTTACTTGCCGGGCCGTGCCGCGGCCGCCCTCGAGAACTACTCGAACGCAGATTTGCCTGAAGAGCTTTTGATTAATCGTGATTCCAAGCCTTTGACTCACTTATACAGTTTGCTGCTTGCCGCGAAGCAATCGGAAGCGCCAATTGCAAAATTCGTTAAACAACTGGTTTTGGCCGGCCCATTAGCGTTTGTTGTCCCCATTCTGGTTTTTATAGCGCTGCGAATCATCTACATACTTGGGGCCCCCAAACGCATTCTATCGCGTTTGCCGAACCCTCTTAAAACAACTCAGCAGGAAGGCCCGGCTACGGCTCGCGTCTACGCCGAGACGAGCAAGTCCGGTTTTGACAGTATGTTTCTGGTTTTCTCAGCCGGTTGGTTAGGAATCGGAGCCGTGATTGTTTTAATGTACCTTTATCAGACCAGATATGGCTCGCTTTATCTGCACATTGGGATTATTTCATCTGTGTTTATGGCAGGCTTAACCATCGGTGCAGTCCTAATGAGGCATTTACTCGTTGGCGAAAGGAAAATCCGCCAAGGGGTGTCCATAGGGCTGTTATTTTCGGTAATACTTTTTCATACACTCATCCTCGCAACGATTGCCTTTTGGCCGACTGAAGAATGGACACACCTTATTTTTGCGAGCGCGTTTGTTTTATGCGGTCTATGCACAGGTTGCTACTTCCCTCTGGCTGCCAGAGGGCTTGCTGATTCCGGGTTTGAGGCAGGCCAGGCCGGCAGTAAGCTCGAAATGGCTGACCACATTGGCGCATCAGTAGGCGGATTACTAACAGGCCTTATCCTGGTTCCGGTGCTTGGGGCAAAGTTAACACTGTTTGTCTTTATACTGCTTACACTGGCCAATACGCCAGCTGCCGTACTGAGAATATATCCGGCACCAAAAGAGCTTCGCTCAGGACTCTTTGGTGCTGGACGCAGGTATGGCTACATACTTTTTGGCATTGGAGCATGCATCGTCCTTTGCTCGAACCTGCTTGCCGAGGCCGGTGCGAAGCTTAGGCCATCATTATCGCGGTATGCAGCTCAAGCGCTTGCAGGTGAGCTGGATATCGAGCAGAGATCAACTGTTCTTAGCGATAGCAATCGAAAAATCAATTATTTCTATGTTTGTGATGCCAACGATAAACCGGCCGGGTACGTCTTTAGCTCAGAAGACCTGGCACCTGAGGTTCGAGGCTTTGGCGGGAAGATGAATCTTGCCGTCTACGTAGATACTGCCGGCAGATTGATTAACTTTCATATAATACGGTCAAACGAAACACCTGCATACCTTGACCTCCTGAGCCAACCGGATGCACCAAGAGCTGTCCCACCTGGGACAAATGACCTGACCTGGTATGACCGTCTCAAGGGACGCAAGCTTTTCCAGCTTCAACCTTTTGCAGACGTCCACTCGGTGACCGGGGCCACAGTCAGCTCTGAAGCCATTCTTTCGGCACTGCAAATTTCAGCTCAAACTTTCGCCAGCCAGGCTCTGGGCCGTACTCTTGAACCTGAGTTCAAAGAAAAAACACGTCTTGCCAACTTGACAGACGTCCACGGGATATACTTGATAGGCGCTTTCGCACTTGCTTTGATTGTAATCTACAGCGGAGGATTCTGGAGCAGAATAGCAGTTCTTTGCCTTAATCTTGTAGTCGGCGGTTTCGTTTTGAACACTCAGTATTCCAGCGAACAAATAGCAAGCATACTGTCTTTGCAGACTCCTGCTGTGGGATTGTCGGGAGCATTTCTGCTGGTGATAGGAATACCAATTTTGGTAATATTTTTCGGAAATATCTTTTGCGGTTACATTTGCCCCTTTGGGGCTGCACAGGAATTGCTTGGGTATGTTGTCCCTGAAAGATTCAAACCGACGATATCAATAGAAACGATGCAAAAAGTGAGGTTCGTCAAATACGCGATTCTCTTGGTTGTCATAATAGTATTCTTTTTTTCCAGAAATCGAACGACTCTGGCAGCAGATCCCCTCATCTCAATTTTCAATTTTCAATTTTGGCAATCATCCATATTGCTAATAGCGACAATAGCTCTGATAGGCTCGGTTTTCTATACTCGCTTCTGGTGCAGGTATCTGTGTGCCGTTGGAGCTTTTCTGTCATTGTTTAACAAGGTGGTCATACTAAAGCGATACGTACCAGTAAAAAAGTTCGGCAGTTGTGAGTTTGGTCTTACCGGCAAAGACCAAACGGATTGCTTATATTGCGACCGATGTCGTTACCAGGTAAAAAAGGCTGTAAAAAAAGAACGTTTGGCGCGTCCCCATCTTGCGGCGGCAAAGCCGCAGTCCCGATATTTTTTAGTGGGCGTACTTGTATTAGCGGTACTTATATCGACGGTTTCTGTAAGCAGGTTTTTGCAGGTCACTCCGGCCGGCTTCGGCCAGTCCGCTGGCCCACAACTTGCTGGAGGTAAGCCAAGAGATGTTGACTTGCAGCGCATCCGCACAATGATTGGACAGAACAGGCTTTCCGACCATGAAGCGGAATTCTATAAGAAGGCTGAGTAGTCGTAGTGTCGTGGTATCTGCTACAAAGTGAGAAGTAACACGCTCTTCACTGTCGAAAATAGCATACAAGCCATAGAAAAACTGTCAGGATAATTGAAAGAAGCTCTCCAAATTAGTATGAACCTTTCTCCGGGCAAACAAAAAAAGCCATCACCGCTTAAGCGGTGATGGCTTCATGATAGTTTACTATCATTAGATGCTTATTTTCTCTTCTTCGCTTTTTTCTTCTTTGTTGCTTTCTTTTTAGCCTTCCTTTTTGCCATTTTAATGCCTCCATACAATTAATAAAAGGATTTATAATAAGCGGGTTCACGATTACCAGCCCCGCTTTTCTTGGGAGTTTTGTTTCCTTAAAACCTCCTTTCAACAAGAACCGCTAAAAAAGAAAAATTTTGTGATTATAGAGCAAATGGATTTTACAAGACTTCTATCATTAACTTTCTTCTTATATTTTTAGAACAAATTCCGGGATCAACTTGGCAACAATCTCTATTGCACCAATTTCCAAAGCACGCAGCACGACTCTTCGCCCTCTGTACTCGTAAGGTAACTCACGTACCTCAGAGACAATCTTCTTGCCCCTGTCATTTTGCATCTCAACCTCAAAATATCTCTTTCCGTCAACCGCCACCACCCTATTGACGGTTAAGATATCCGGTAAAACATATCCCCCGCCGTGAGGGATAATATTTGCCTTTAAGAGCCTGTCATAAACACCAAGGTTTTTCGCTCTTTTTTCAAAACCTAACAGCTCTATGCTTTCAGAGTTTAGATTGGGTTTACCTTTCACTAAATACGCAGGTAAATCTGCTCTTAAAGTAAGCGGGAAAAGAGTCGAAGGATTCTTTAAATAATGACAGCCTAATGCTATTTCATTCCTGTTTATGAGTCCCTGATGAGTCTCATTAGAAATTTCTATGTATTTTCCAAACAGCGATTCTGCGGCCATTTCCCTTTTCTTTTTTGAGAACTTCTCGACGAATCGATATCGTTCAAAATATTTCTCGGCGTCCTTGCCTGTAAGAATATGAAACTCGCCCAGAGGTGTTTGTATACGTTCGGCCATCTCGCTTAACTGCCTGCTTCTGTCATAATACATTCCGAAACCCGATTCGTTGTCTACTCTGAACTCATCAGCTGAACCATGTATTATAAAGGCATACGGCGGCAGATTTTGGTCCATTTTTGCAACAGGTTGTACACGAAACACATCTATAAAATGATTGCTTTTGTAAAAATCCCAGCTCACATTAACGCCGTCTAACTGTGTTGTGTTTGTTTCCATCCTATGTAATTTTTTAATTAAACTTTCAATATCGGGTAGTTCCTCCAGCCCCCCTGTCAGCATACCACATGCATTCGGTTTTGTATCAAGAACAACGAGGTCGTCATCACCCGACCCCCAACTTATTTTTCCTCCATAACCAAAACCGCTCTGCCAGCGGCTTGTGTTCCTGGTAATGGTCATATCCGGGGTGGAAATAAAAGTGGCATTCGGTCTTAAACCAAGTTGATTTTGAACATAATGAATGCCGGCGATCCCATATGCAGCATTAGCCCTGCACAGTTCTGCACCACTATCGTTTAATCCAATAAAAAAACAATGGTTCTTTGCATTCAATAATTTATTCTCCGCGTTCATAGACGTTTTACTCGCTGGCAGAATCTTCGAAATCATCCTCTTGTTCCTCGTTAGTCTGGCCGATATAATCCGATTCGTCGAAGGAATCTTCTCTAACAGGAAGACCTTTCTCCGACAAACCGGCACAAGCAACACAATATCGAGCCCATGGAATTGCTCTCAGTCGTTCTTTTAAGATTGGCTCACCATTGCCTTCACAAATTCCATATGTACCATCCTCGATACGGTTGAGTGCGTCATCGATTTCTGTGAGGATTTTTCTTTCACTCTCCATAAGCCCCAATGTATTCTCCAAATCATAGTTGTCGGTTCCCACATCAGCCATATGAATTGGCACATTTGATAAATCACTTTTTTCTCTTCGCAATGTTTCATTTTCCATGCACTCTACATTGCTGAGTATTTCATTTCGCTTTGCCAACAGGATTGCTTTGAATTTTTTTATTTCCGTGGGTGTTAACCTTTTTTTATTCGTTCTTTTTTTCCCCATACAAATTCCATAATCCACAAGTTGCCCTTATAATCTTTGGAGCTGCAATCGACATGGCGGCTTTCATGTCGAGTATTGACGCCCAAGAAAGGTAACTAAGCTCCTTACAAAAACACGCCTTAGAGGCTTAATGCTCGTTTCTATTTCGTCTGAAGTCATGCCAATCATAGCAAATGAGAAAAAACCGAAGACAAATCCCGCTACAGCACATGCCAGTCTTCGAACTTTCAAAGGGTCTGTTCTGGGTGAAAGATAGGCTGAAACCAGATCCTCAATTTCTCCCAGATAACGTAAATACGGTTCCTCCAGTTCATCCAGAGTATCAGACTGAAGCTTTAACAACAATTTTCCCTGGAAAAGCAAAAGGAACTCTTCCTTTGCGTCAACAGAAAACTCATAATGAGTATTCAACAGATGCTCTAACATATCTTCGAGATTTGCCGGTTTATCATCGTAAGGACGGAGCCGCTCAATTAAATGATCTACCGCTTCTGCGACCAGTGTAATAACAATTTCTTCTTTATCCTCAAAATGCTGGTAAAGAGTTCCCTTTCCCAGGTCGGCCTTTTCTGTAATTTCTCGAATCGTTGCGGCGTCAATGCTTTTTTCGCTGAAAACATTTAAGGCAGCTTTTTTCAGCCTCTTTCGAGTTTTCTTAAATCTTTTCTGCGCTCGAGGTTTCCTGGTTTTTGAGGTCTTGGCAATCATCTTTCGACCATTTAGTCATTTCTGACCGGGTAGTCAATAAAAATTTCGCCTTTCAATAAGAATTTTTTTCTTCTTTTTTTTGTAGAGACGACAAATAGGAGATGCCAATTTGCATCGCGTCCGCAAAATGACTGGGCAGAATAAGCTTTCCGACCTTGAAGATGAATTCTATAAGAAGGTTGAACAGTGTTAGTGTAGTGGTCCGCCGGAGGCGGAATTAACCATTTGAGTAATTAACAAATCACCAATTAACCAATACTTGCAGAGGATTGAAGATTAATATTCGTGGCCCCTGAACGCATTATTCCGCATTTGGGGAGCCCCGTTCCTATCGGAGTGAAATTCTTAATCGCCTGCACTCGCGTTACCTCCACGTTTGTCTGCAAAAGCGGACGTGGGTGTGCGGGCGGCAGAGTGTAAATTTACCTGGCAGGATTGTATCGCTCGGGACAGTCCGCAGGTTACAGCGGTGATGTTTTTTAGCTCCTCGTCAGTTAACTTGTTTTGGGAAAGGCGGTAAATCAGTACAAAACCCAACGACGAACCGAATCGGCGCAGGGGGAGCGTAATAGCAGAGATTTTACTTAGCCTAATTAAGTTGCCCTGGAGGCCCATTGCAAACATATCATCGAGGGTGCAAAGCTTGTTCGACTTGCAGATATTGTCAACCAGCTCAGGGGTGAAGCAATTCTCCACCTGTGCTTGCGCAACCACAGGTGCAGGCAAATGCTGCTTTTCAAGAGTAATTGCCTGCCCTTGCGTGACCGCAGGTATCAGTGGCTGGTCACTCTCGAACATATACAATTCGAAGTTGTCCTGTTGAGGTGGGACCCCATTTCGCGATTCTTTGCGAAATGGTAAACCAAGCAAAAAGAAGGTGACATATGAATCGGAGATTTCATCTTTGATAAGTTTGCCGGCGGTATATAAAAGGCTGCTCAAGTCGGTTGTTCCGAGAATTGCCTCGTAAAAATTCGCGGTGAAATTGATAGTATTTAATCTTTTGATAAAGTCCCCTTGCGCTGAGATGAAGTCATTGCAAAGAATATCTATCTTTTGGGCCTGCTTTTTGCGTTCTTTATTTAGCTTGCGAACAAGCAGACGTAGTCTTCTATGTCGTTGTTTATAGTCCACAAGACACCTTTTTGGACTCCCAAACGTATCGCTTCTCGTTTGGAGAGTCCCTTTCAATAATAAAACTTAGAATGGTCTCCGGATTTAAATTCGGATTAGTTTGCGGCTGGCTTTAAGAACAACAGATTCTTAGGAAAACTCTAAGATGCAGCCCTATAAATAATCAGTTATCAGCTCCATAGTGCTTAAGGGTCGGGTCAACAAAAGTGTGTCTTGACTCGTCGGGTTTAATTCGTCTGCATTCTCGGACCTACTATTGGAAGAGGTTCCCCAAACGCACTCTCTCGCGTTTGGGGGCCGGAAGCATAGAACAGCTTATCAACTCAAGCCGGAGCGACCTTGTCGTCACTCTAAGGGCAACGAGAAATCTCATGATAAATTTTACGCTATTGATTTCCGCTTTATCTTGCCCGCCTTTCGCTTTCTTCTATCCCCTATTACTATTTACAGGGCAACATTATCGTCACGGTGGTTCCACCGCCGGGCCGACTTATTATGCCAAGACTGCCCTTGTTTAATCGGATGACCCGCTGAGCGTAGGCAAGACCCATTCCTTGTTTTCGGCCTGCAGGCTTGGCGGAAAAGAATGGCTGGGTCGCTTTTTGGAGGGTCTCAGTATCCATCCCGCAGCCGAGGTCACTGATTTGTAGCTTTACAAAGTCCCCGGATTCCTCGGCAATGGCTGTAACCTTTATAGGGCCAAGACTGCCGGCATAGGATTCAATTGCGTTGGAAAAGACATTTGCAATTGCTGATGCAATCTGGGCTGAATCTACGAAAACGCTTTTTAAATCCTCGGCAACTTCGATTTGGACGTTAATATGTTCTACGCCCGTCTTTTGACTGGTTAATTGTAAAGCTTCATCGATTATCTGTTTGATATTTGTCTCGGCCGGCCTGGGTTCTTGCGGCCTGGCAAAGCTCATCAGCTCCTCGATAATCCGGGATATTTTGCCGGCGTTTTCCTGGATCTGTTTCAGGATTTGCTTTTTACCCTGCTCTGTCTCAGTCTGGTTGAGTAATTGTGCTCGGCCGGATATAACCGAGAGGGGATTATTTAGTTCGTGGGCTGCTCCGGCTGCCATCTCAACTAAAGCGTTCAGGGAGCTCTCTGTATCAATCTGGGGCTGCGTGTCCATGGGTTTTACAGGAAGCCGGGCAAACTGCTCGGCAAAACGCTGTTGTTTGACGGCGGCACAAGCCACATCTAAAATAGAACCGGCTATCGAAGTAGAGGCCCTGAACTTTTCCCGGAATAACTCTACATCTGCCGGATACCGAAGCTCAAAAACAATTGCTCCGATTGCTTTGCCGCGGGAGAGCAGAGGCATCAGCTTAGTCCGTTTCAAGTCAAAGTCAACGTCTAATTGCTCAAACAGCCAATCAACATAATCGTGAGCATCCAAAATTGAGAAGTCACGTGTTATCACTTTTGGTATGGCGGGTGTTTCGGCAGAGGCATTCAAGTAAACCAGCTTTGTTTGCGAGAGGCTTTCCACAACAACAGCTTCGATATATTGCGACTTGGCCTGAGGGGCAAAATACAAACAAACCGCACCTGTTTGATAAAACTTTTGCCAACGAGCAGCGAAATTTTCCGCTATATCGATGGCTCCGGAAGCCGAATTTATACTGAGCAGAAATTCTGTTATAAAATCGAAGTGGCTCGAAGCGCTTTGCAATTGGCGATTTTCAAGAGACAATTCTGTATGCTCATGAGCCAATCGTGCAGTGGTAGTGTGAACAATGTCACAATATGCCGCCGTGGCGTTTGGCAAATCCAGGCCTAAAATCTCGGATTTTTGTCTGACTGTCTCTGGCAGCTTTCGGCGGATTTGTTCCATCTGCTCGAAGTTTATTGCAAGCGATTGGGCGATTTGCTCCGCCGGCTCGGGTGGACCGAAACTGCCGGACTGGCCCAGGCCGGATTGGCGTGCTATAGAGTCAGCCAACTGCACGACTTGGGCAATTCTTGCTTCAGGCATACTTTGAGAAATCCTCACAACATCGCCGTGATGAAGCCAGATGGCAAGGGTAATTTGATTTGGCAGGCACCACTTCTGAGCCAGACGTTTACCAAGGATTGTGTGATCTAAGCCGAGGTGTTTTTGCTCGATAGTACAGGCACTGGCTCCTTTTGACTTTGCTTCTTCGAAAATATGAACAAAACTCTTGGGCATTATCTCTTCGAGTGCAAGTTTCCCGATATCGTGAAGCAAGCCGGCACAGTGAACCAAACGAGGATTCATGCGAGGAGACATGATTTCGGCGATATCTTTAGCACAACAGGCAGCTGCAAGGGCATGAAGAGCCAGTTCTTTCCTGAGCAAAGCTCTGTTGTCGTTGGCGTCGAAAGCCCCAAGAACCTTAATAGAAAAAAAAACCTCACGAATAAGATGTGCAGGCAGCTTATCAAGTACCTGACGGAGCGAAAACTTTTCACCAGAGAAGCTTAAACCCTGCTGGTGGATGAGCGAAAGAGTCTTGGCGGTAAGGGCCGGGTCTAATTCAATAATATCAGCTATTGCAGAGGGTGAGAATTGGGATTGTAAGAGCTTGGAAAAAAATTGTACCGCGACTGAGGGCAAGGTCGAAAGGGAATCGAGCCGACGAATAAAAAGCTCTATTTGTTGAGCAGACGTCAGGTCAGCCTTTTCATTTGGCATTTAGTTATATCCTCGTACTTAGTGGTTGGTATTTGTTCTCTGGATTCAAACGGTGTGTGTCATTACGACCGAAGCAATCCATTCCTTAACGATTACTCACTGATTTATTTCATCTGTAAAACAGAAACGATTTTGTCGTTCAGTTCCTTAATGTTAAAAGGTTTTTTTATGAAATCTTCGGCACCGGATTTCAGGAGCTGGTCGATCTCATCCTGTTTTACCACCCCGCTCACGATAATAATTTTGATATTTTCGAATTCGGGATTTTCTCTTATTGTCTGGCAAACGATATTTCCATTGACATCGGGCAGCATATAGTCGAGCAATATCAGGTCGGGTCGGAACCGCTGGGTCGATATCCCGGCCTCATAGCCGCTGGATGCGGTTTTGATGTCGAACCTGCCATCACGGACGAGAACGTCAACAATAAGCTCGACGATTTCGGAATCGTCATCAACAACAAGGACCTTTTTTTTGCCGGACTCGAGGTTATCGAGGGGAATATTGTTTTCCTTCATAAATTTGACGAGATTCTGGCGGGGAATTCTCCGGAATTTTGAGCCGGGAATACGAAATCCCTGCAGTCTGCCGGAGTCAAAACAACGGATGATTGTCTGCTGGCTTACCTTGCAAACTTCGGCGGCTTCACCGGTCGTAAATAAATCCTTCATCTTGTCTATTCCTCTTCCTCAACCAAATCCTTTGAGTACAAGGACTATCTAAATTGCCTTATTATCCTAATTTAACCATCGGGACTTGCTTTTGTCAAGGATAAAAATATTGAAAAACCGGAGTTTTAACTGTGATAGGATAAATTTTATCAGACTTTAGGTGAATTACAGAGGATTTCGGAGGGATTTTGCCGGGTTTTGGTCATTTAGAGCAAAGTGTTGAAAAAGGTCAATGAAAGAACAAATTTCAAGAAAACCATCTCACGTTAAGACAGCTGGATGAGGATTTCTCGGAAGAGCCGAACAAGTGGTTAGCTCTACAATACTTTTTGAAAAGTTTCTATAAATCATTGGCTAAAAACCATCCCGTTGCCTTAACCAATGGATAAATTGATCTCGCTTTTTCCACCTTCGGCCTTCATTGGTTGGAGAAAGGACCAAAGGCGGAAAATGTTCAAGAAATGAAAAAATAAGATGTTATTTCACAGGCCCTGGTTCATAGGATTTTGGTTAACTTTGACGCACACCAGGATATTGCCGACGCCCGCATCAAGAGAAGCAAAGAGCACAGAATCTCTTCATAATGATTCCGTCAGCCTTAGTGCCGGTCTTGATGTTATGGCTTACATGCAAATTCTACGCTTGTTCGAGCTATCTCTATGGGGCTTGCGGCCTAAGCACCGCGAAGTATTGCAGCTTGCTCTTAATTTTCTTGCAATATTTCCCGGTTGGATATAAAGTAAGGGAAAATTTATCGGAACGTTTTTGGCCCTTTAGAATTTGATTTTGCTATAGATGGTACCCTGAAAAACAACGAAATAATTGGGCAGCGCACTTATACTACATACTATAGCCTGGTTGCAGTCAAGGTTGTAGCAGGGAAGAATAAAAGGCCGAGAACCAAATTGGAATGTAAATACTAAAAACAGTTATGCCAACGTAGCTCAACGGTAGAGCTCTGGTTTTGTAAACCAGTGGTTGTCGGTTCGAATCCGACCGTTGGCTTTGCTTTTTTCCCTGTGCCGGCTAATGCCGAGCTGGCTTTTTTTATGCCCAACTGTTCGGCATTTAAGCAGTTATTGTTTTCGTTGTTTTTTGGGAAATTGTCCTGCTCATTGACAGCCGTCTCGTAAGTGAATTGCTGCATAACTCTGAAGTCGCCAGGGTTTCAATGTTCCCGGTTTCTTTGTTCCTTGTCATCTTGAGCGAACCTATCCTGCCTGCCCTCCGAAGCCTTATGCGAAGGAGGGAGCGTAGTCGAAGGATCGACGGACCTGGCCATCTCATATAATTCACGCTGCAATCTCAATAATCACTTTTCAATTATCATTTCTTGCGTCATTGCAAGTGCGCTATACAATTCTATATTATCAATTCTCAATTCTAAATTCTCTCTTTTTTACTTCAGAATACCACTCTAAACTCTCACAAAATCTTTAGTTTGAAAAGTAGATGGTGGCAACGAAAATCAGCAGGGTAATCCTTACCCTCCGGAATTTTACGATTATGATCTGAAGTTCTGTGATCACGTTCAGGAAACTGTGGGTGCTTATTAAGTTTCCAATTCCCTTTATTCTCAATATTGTGAAACGCAACCTGAGAATCACCCCTCAGCATATAGCCAAGCATGGCCGCTTCGCTTGAAAAAGGTGCATATCTACAAGTCAAAAAGTTCGACCTTATTTCCCCAATGTATTCTGCAACAGTTCCGTCTGTTCTCAATATCTTCGCCTCCAAAGGCCACATTACTCTCGGATTGCACCTCAGCTTGAATGCGATGTCATATTGAGGAGGCTGAGCGGGCGGACCACGCCAGCTTTCATGTTCATAAGAGCTGTGTTGAACGTAAAAAGGCTCAAATCCGGTCATTCCTTCACGAATCTTTGGTTCAAGGAGTTGCGTTATATCTCTCTCCAAATCTCTATCATTCTCGTTGAAATCAAACTGAGATAAACATTCCGCACAAAAGCTATCGTAACCCTTCCATACTAATCGCAAAAGTATTATCGAACCATCGGCCTTCCAACGTTGTAATACTTCGTTAAATTCCGGCTTATCCGGCCATCGTCTCTCTGAGTAGGTTTGTCTCGCTACCAATTATCTCTCCCCCATCATTTACTTACCTTGTGTTCCTTCGCGCCAAAGCATAATATCACCCGCTACTTCATCAGCATCTCTCATAGCTATAGACCTTGTCCAGTAACGAATCTGATCAGGCTTTACGATAAAAACCGTCGGAACCTCTTCTTCTCCTATCGATAACGTATCGTATACACGCGCTACTCGCTGATAGAAGATACCACCTTTCTCCGATTGCGAATTGGATTTCAGATATGTCTTCTCCAATTTATTTAATCTCTCGATTAATTCCTCCGAATCAATTCTTTCCTCGCAGATAAACGGCTCCCCTTGAGTTTCAAGATGTATACCAACCAACCGAACAGGTAGTAACGCATCGTTCTTTTCTGAAAAAATAGACGCTGATATCTTCTTTTCTTCACCAAATCCGGCTTGTAGAACACGTGTAAAATAGTCACAGTACTCCCTTAATACCATCTCTTCTTGCTCGCCATTGAAGGCGCGCGTCGGTCGGCGGCCTGGTGAATCCAATCCTCCTTTGAAATCTTGAAGTGTATAATTAAATAAGTCCTCAACTAATACCCATTCTGCATCTTTGAAGTCAAAAAGTTTTTTCACGTGCAGATCCACATCCTCAATTCTCTTAATCTCTTTCAACACACTTTGCTTGCACTTTGGAATGGGAATGCGTAGCAGGTTCTCCTTATTAGGAGATGGCCTATAGAAAGCAAATCGACCACTTGATAAAAGCGAAAAATAGACAGCAAGGATACTGTTCAAGCTAAGGCAGGCTGATTCAAGCATATACTCATACTCAATTGGAGCATGTACACTTATATATATTGAGGAGCAAATCATTGGGCCAAGTCTATCATTAGATTTTACGAGTGCGGCCGTAAATCTCCCTACATCATCCTTGCGCCAACCTAGCTTCAAAATCATTTGCGGAAGCTTGAATGCGCTTAGATCTTTAGAATGACCCTTGTATAGTAATGGATCCTCATTAAGATGAAACTGAGTGGCGTCAAGGTACATTATCGTACCCTTTGGGAAAGTTCTAGAATCCAAAATAGGCATACCAACAATTTCATCTTGGCGATCGACTCCCTTACCACGTCCAATACCCCTTCTTGTTTTAACTATTCCATCCTGTTCAAGTTTTTCAAGATTATTTTCCTTACACAAGCGACGCATAATTGAAAGGTCACGTTGTCCGCCCCACGCCAAGGTTGTCCAAACAAGAGGGTCTTTGGCTGCTTCATTTGGCCAGACTTTGCTCTCGTCGTAGGGTTCAATTATTATTCTATATCTTTCTTCTTCTGTATGAGAGCGCTTCGGATGAACGTAAATGATTGGCTCGCCGTCAGGCTTTGTTGGGGCCATCTTGACAATGCAGGCCGGTGATATTGCCCTTGGAAATAGTATAAATCTCAAGGCTGAAAGGTTGATTATTTTTTCTACCTTATATGTCTCAAAGAATTTGTCACGGAAATTTACTGCCGTCGATTCCCTATTAAAAAGCATAACACCTGCCGGTTGCAACATAGCGATTCGACCCGTTTTCTTGGTCAAGGCAGAGGCCTTGACCATAAACAAAGGTCCGATATTTTGATTGGGAATAGGCCATAGGTATTGTGGATCCCTTTTTGCCCACCGGCGAGCATATTCAGTCTCAGTTCCCTTACCCCAAGGAGCATTACCAATAACCAAATCATAGGATTCCTTGTTTACATTCGTAAGAAAGCCTCTGTGATTTTCTGCAAAAAAATCAGATTCAATCAAGCTTTTCTCTCGAAGGCGGGGAAACCACACATTTTTTTGCCATACATGCTTTGGTTCAATTTCATCGCACATTGCTAAATATAGACTGAAAGAGGCAACCCGCACAGCATCGTGGTCTTTATCAACCCCAAAAAGATTATTTATTAATAAACTCCTTAAATCTCCAACACTAGGTTTGCCGTTCCCTTTCTTCCACCTATGAACTAAACGTTGATACGCTTTCACCAAAAATATCCCCGAACCGCACGCCGGATCCAAGATTTTAACATCCCAATTATGACTATCCCAAGGAAGCACTTCATCAAGTATTAAATCAACTACATGTCCGGGAGTATAGTGAATCCCTATCGGCTTTAGTAAGACAGTCGTTTTTTCATCCTTCTTACCGCTAACAAACTCCTCGTAGATGCTACTAATAAATTCAAGCGGAATTGCATCGAATGCATATCTCCTCCACAAACAAAGCTGGCCTGTCGCCATTTCCATCTTACCGCTTACAAACTTCGCGAGTAAGTCTAGGTGAGGATTTTTCTTCACTTCCCGCATCTCATACTTCCACTCATCCTCTTTCTCTTTGGCCGTCTTGCCCTTACCCGGAAACAGGTCTCCATTAAATCTATCATTGAGTTCTCGGAAAAACCGATAAGTCTCCTTGTGACTTTGCAAAATGCTCACCAAATCTTTATGACGTTTCGATAAAACACCTTTATTGTGAAGGCTTGTGAGAACCTTTTCATTTAGCGCGGCGTTTCCTTGAGAATCCTTTCGCTGAAATAAAAACTCTACAAAGATCACCCTTGCAAGCAAATCGTGGCAAATATCCTCGGGTAAGTTCGCTTCTAAAAGTCTCTGTCGCAATCCCTTCAAGTCCTCAAGCATTAACTGGTCCGCGCGTTGATCCCGATGAAAGTATTTCGAATATGCCGGATTTCTAAAAAAACTTCCTGAAGCCAGTTCAACCCATTGAAGCGCCTTTGCTGCCTGCGCCGATAACGACCGATCTTTAAACAAATCTCTTTGGACTTTTTCTATACATAACTCTCCAAAATCTTCATCCTCTCGAACTGGGCGCTTCCAGCACGTCCAGACTCTAATTAAGCTTGGTTCGACGGTGACCAACATCGGTGAACGAGAAAAGCTCCACACTAACCTATGAGTTTCGCGCAAGATTCCTTTATTAATATTGTTTGCAAAATCACAAACGATTGCCAACGGATCTTCCGTCTTGTTTGATTGAGGATTAGCCGCTAAAACACCTACATGAACATCTACATTGATACGACTTATCGCCGTTTCTATTTTACGTTTCGCCAAGTCGGCAATAAACCGAGGGCCCGCCCCCTTAGGCCTCATTATCTCTTGTCTTGTCGGCCAACCCAGCCGTTTGTGAGTTAGCTCTAACACTCCGGACATAGTACTAATACACTCCCTAATAACTTATCAAACACAAAAATACTTGAGAGATGTTATCATTTCAAGAAAAATCGCTTTTCTTGGGTTGTTTCTAACCAAGCGCCTTATCCGGAAAAACTAATCCATAATTCCGCGAAACCTGTGTTAATCTGCGGTTAAATAAAGCACTTTTTTGGTCATTTTTTGCCTGCCCCGTGAGATAGTGAAACGTTATCTCACAGGGGTTATCTTTTGCCCATCTTTTGCGTATTTTCTGCCTGAAAAACACCCTTTTCGCCACACATCTATGCATTTCTACCTTCGGTTCGTATTTTCTTTATTCACTCCGGCCATAACGGGCCTACGTGACACTGTACGATGCTCATCGCGGCCTTCGGTAGAAATGCTATATTTTTCTCCCCTGATCCCTGACCCCCGATTCCTATTTCTAATTTTTTTCCTAAAATGTTGGAAATATATTGAACATTCCCGGCCGGTTTGGTATAATTACAATCGCCATAGAAATGGTAGTTTAGCGGAGAACCGCATTGTCCCGCACCAAATAGGCTGGTGCCGTGATTTGGTGCGGGGCACGAAAACAACCAATTTTTGTCAATAAATGACAATTTTTGAACATTTTGGTATATAAATGACCAAAAATAACCGTTTTTCACCGGCTAAAAACCCATTTTCTGGCGAATAGTCAGTGTTTTGAATATTTTAATTTAGGTAATTTGAATTTGTTTCGAATTTCGAGCTTAGTATTTCGGATTTCAGTATGCCGGATAACTCCTTACCCAATATGATGATACAGTCAAAAACCATTTACCGGTTACCAATAACCAATTATCATGGTGCCCCCGGCAGTATCTCTACACTTGTAGAGAGAACTCTACAAATCGCACCTTTTTTAACAAACAAAGCCAATTTCAGAAAAAGTCAAATGAACGTAACTTGTTTTCTAACAATGAACTACGAACAACGTACTATGAACTATGAAATAAAAAACAAACCCAATTCAAAGCCAATACAAACCCAATACAAACCCAATACAAACCCAAACAAACCCAATACAAAGCCAATTCAAACCCAATTTATCCCGGCGAAGCCGCATTTCATCGCAGTGTCGCCTCTGCCAAAGCCGGATTTCATCGCAGCGTGGCCCCTGCCGAAGCCGGAACAAAGCCAATTTCGAAACGTAGAAAGATTACTTGCTTTGGAACCAATTATTTTTATAATAGTTGGTTTGGAATAAACATAGGAGATTTTTATGTGTGAACAATGCGGCTGTGGTGCAGCGAACGCAGAAACCACATTTGAAGAAAAGGTCAGGGAAGTAATCGAATCGGTTCGGCCGGCACTTCAGGATCACGGCGGTGACATCGAGCTGGTGGGAACCGATGATGATAATACCGTTAGGGTTCGGCTTCAGGGGGCCTGCCAGGGCTGCCCGGGCGCTGCGATGACAATGAAAATGGGCATCGAGAGAATCCTCAGGGAGAAAGTT
>Ga0209636_10002267_pt1 | contig 19623 bp, 21 predicted proteins | sample DeeMarSWOR152_54_FD_187464 | JGI IMG/M metagenome (GOLD analysis project Ga0209636, IMG submission 187464) | Marine sediment microbial communities from White Oak River estuary, North Carolina - WOR-1-52-54 (SPAdes) (version 2) | ecosystem: Environmental > Aquatic > Marine > Intertidal zone >... | reverse complement strand
TTCCTTTGTCGCCTTATGGAATTGAGAAATTAACCATTGATAAATATTTGAATTATTATTATAAAGTTTTTGGTTTGCCTTATGTGTCTTTACGTTTGTCAAATGTTTATGGTCCAAGACAGAATTCAAAAGGAGAAGCAGGAGTGATAGCAATTTTCTGCGATAAAATGCTTAATGATGAACAACCGGTAATAAATGGTTCAGGTAGACAAACTCGGGATTATATTTATATTAATGATGTAGTTAATGCCTGTATTTCGGCTTTAAAAAAAAGGAAAATTGGTGTCTTTAATATTGGAACTACTAAAGAGACAGGCGTTAATACCATTTTCAGAAAAATTAGAAAATTAACGAACTCAAATTGTAAAGAAATTCATATTTCTGAAAAACCTGGTGAACAGAAAAGAAGCTGTTTAGATTATTCTAAAGCAAAAAAAGAACTTGGCTGGCAGCCGAAATATGATTTGGCTCGGGGATTGAGAGAAACAGTAGAATGGTTTAGGAAGAAGCCATTAAGCCATTAAGTCGCTGAGTTATTGAGTTATTCGCTGACGGCATTGAGAAAGTGTTTAATTTCAGCTTTTTTTGAATTCAAATCTATTTTTACTGAAATAACATCAATTTGCCATTTTTTATTTAATGGCATTTTGTTTTTGGAAAGCCAGATTTGAGCTGTTTTGATCAACTTTCTTTGCTTTTGGAAATTAACTTTTTCTTCTGGCGGAATAGAACTGTCTTTTAGATTATTATCCATGGAGTTAAGAGCAATAGTTTTCACCTCTACAAAAGAAATTACATTATTCTTTTTGGCAACAATATCAATTTCTCCGGTTTTAGGACCTAAAGCCAAACGAGTAAAAAAATTCCTGTCCAAAATTCTATATCCTTTTTTCTTTAAAAAATTCTCGGCAATTCTTTCACCTAAGTCCCCGATTTTTTTCTTAGAAACCTTCATATATTTAAAATTATAACACAGAGAATTTGGTAAAAATAGTTGTAAAAATTTTCTAAATTTGATATAGTTCATTTAAGGGACAAAGTTGTCCCCTTGGGGAAATAGATATAATTATTATGAAAAGGCTCACTTCACTTTCAGTTTTAAAAAGATTAAAACAAAAAAATATTAAAATTTTTACAACTTTGGATTTCCAAAGAATTTTTAATATAAATTATGAATCGTCTAAAAAAACTCTTTTGCGTTATACAAAAGCTGGATTATTTGTTAAAGCCAAGAAAGGATTATATTTTTTAGCCGACGATTCGCCCAGCGATTTTGAAATAGCCAATAGATTATATCAGCCATCTTATATTTCTTTTGAGACAGCCCTTTCTTTTTATGATATAATACCAGAAACAATTTTTGAGATAACTTCAGTAACCCCAAGAGTTAGTCGAGATTTTGTGGTGAGTAATTTAAAATTTTCTTATAAAAAAATGAAAAAAGAGTATTTTTTTGGTTATACATCAATAAAAACTGAAGGTAAAACAGTTTTAGTCGCAGAGCCGGAAAAGGCCTTAATTGATTTTCTTTATTTTGTTTCTTTAAAAAAGAGAAAGATGAGCTATGAGAGAATTGATTTAAAAAGAATAAAAAAACAGAAATTAATTAGATACTCAAAGTGTTTTAAAGACAAAAAAATTATAAAATTAACTAGAGAACTTTATGATTGATTTTGAAAAAATTAAAGAGTTGTCAAGAAAATCTCAATCAAGAATAGAGAATATAGTTAGAGAATATATTCAGCATTTATTTTTGAGTTCTCTGTATAAGCAGAAAGAAGCAGAGAATTTACTTTTTAAGGGTGGCACTGCCTTAAAAATAATTTATCGAAGTCCAAGATTTTCTGAAGATCTTGATTTTAGTTCAAAAAATTTTTTAAACAAAAGAAGAATTGAAAATATCTTTGTTAATACCTTAACTGAAATATCTAAAGAGAACATAAAAATTGATTTGAAAGAGGCAAAATTCACTTCTGGAGGATATTTAGGAATCCTTTTTTATGATTTTTATGATTTAAGTGGAGAGATTTTTTTTGAGGTTTCTTTAAGAGAAAAAGGAAAATTAGAGAAAGAAGTGACAACCATTGTTTCTGAATACTCTCCAACTTATATAATATTGCATTTGTCATCAAAACAAATTGTTAAAGAAAAAATAGCCGCTCTTTTAAAAAGAAGAAAAGCTCGGGATTATTACGACTTATATTTTATTTTGAGACATCCAATTTTAAATAAATTTTTACAGAAAGAGGATTTGAAAAAAGCAAAGCAATCTTTGTTGAAAGAAGAGATGAATTTTAAAAAAGAATTGGAAATTTTACTTCCAATCAATCACCATCAAATTTTGAAAGATTTTAAGAAAAATCTTATTTCTGAGATAAGCAAATTCACTTGAACCTTATTGACCCTTATTGACAGGGTCTTTTGTTTTTAATATACTAAAACAATGCCAGAAATAAAACCAAATGAGGTTTATACAACAGAAGAAGCTCGAGATTTTTTAAAACTCAGCGAAAGTACTATTAAACGTCATTTAAAAAATGGCATTCTTAAAGCAAACAAGGTCGGCGGCAGATATAGAATTTGGGGCAAGGAAATTTTAAAATTGGTCTCACCCAAAGTTGAGAACAAAGCAATTCAGGCATACCAAAAAGTAAAAAAAAGAGCCATAAAAACCATTGAAAAATGGTAAAATGTCTCAAATTTAGAAAATATGAGTTTAAATTTATTAAAGCAACAGTTAAAAGAAGCAAAGATAATTAACAAAGGAGATTATAGGTATATTATAAACACGATAACCGAACAAGAACCAGCATTAGAACCGGCTATTCTTAATGATTGTGCAAATAAGTTATTAGAAAGGTTAAATCACAAAGGCACTACAAAAATCCTTACGCCGGAAGCAATGGGAATTCCAATTGCAACTGTAATTTCTCTCAAAGCATCTATTCCTTTAATCATTGCTACAAGAAGAAAAAAAGAAGTCCTAAATGAGATTTCTGTTAATTATATTTGCGGTTACGAAAATGGTTATTTTCATGTTAATGGCATTAATAAGAATGATAAGGTTTTAATAATCGATGATTTAATCTCTACTTCCGGAACGGTTTTATCTATGATAAATGCTGTAAAGAAAATAGGGGCAGAAATAACGGATATCGGGGTGATATTTAATAAAGTTGATTATCAAGGAATGCAAGAATTAGAGAAACTTGGCTTTCAACCTAAAACATTATTAAATATAAAATTAAACGGAAGTGAAGTAGAGGTAAAGGATTTCAGTTAGAATAATTTTATAGATTTCTCATAAAAGGCATTATGAATATTAGAAATTTTAATGATTTTAAATCATTTTTATTTGAAAACAAGACCATTAAACAAACGATATTTAAAAATACTTTTTGGTTGGCAATAGCAGAAGGAACAAGCAAGTCTTTTAAATTGATTTTACTTATTTATGTTGCCCGAATTTTAGGAGCTACTGAATACGGAAAATTTACTTTTGCTTTAGCTTTTGTTTCTTTATTTGTTATTTTTTCTAATTTTGGTTTATCTCGAATTGTCACTCGAGAATTTGCTAGAAAAAAAGAAAAAGAGAAAGAATTCGCTTCTATCTTTTCTTTAAAAGTGCTTTTGAGTTTGGGAACGTTAATTTTAATCTTAGGCGGATCTTACTTTATTACTTCTGATTTACTAATTCAAAAACTAATTTGGATTTTGGCAGTTTATATTTTAGTTTATACTTTTTCAGAGATTATTTATGCTTTTTTAGAAGCTCGTCAGCAAATGCAATATGAATCCTTAGCAAAGATTTTGCAAGCTGTATTAATAACTGGCGCTAGTTTTTTTGTTCTTTTTAATTTTCCATCAGTTAAGAATTTAAGTTATGGTTATCTATTTGCCAGTATAATAACTTTAATTTCTATCTTACTATTTTTTCATTTTAAAATTTTTCCTCTCAAAATTTCTTTTGAAAAATCAATTTGGAAAAAATTTTTGTTAATGTCATGGCCTTTAGCTCTAGGCGGAATATTTGCTACGATTTGTAGTCAGATTGATTCAGTAATGATGGGACACCTTGGAATGATTACTGAAACCGGTTGGTATAATGCATCTTATAAAATTGCGGAAGTTATCCTTCTTCCGGCTGGTCTCATCTCAGCAAGTTTTTATCCATTCTTGAGTAAATTTTTTAGTGAATCAAGAGAAAAACTTCAAAATACTTGGAATCATTATATGAAATCAATAATTTTTCTTGCTGCACCTTTGGTAATGGGAGGAATAGTCCTTGCTCCAAGAATCATTGATTTTATTTATGGTCCCGACTTTAATCCTTCTATTCTTGCTTTTCAGATTTTAATAGTGATGACTGGAATTATGCTTTTAAATAGCCCATTCAATCAGGCCTTGATTATTTCTAATCAGCAGGAAAAAACTTTTTGGATTGTCCTATCAGGAGCTATAACAAATATCATTTTAAATCTAATTTTAATTCCTATGTTTTCTCTTTATGGTGCAGCTGTAGCTAGTCTTATTACCTTTCTTTTGATTTTCTTTTTGTTAGTCAAGTTTACTTTAAAATTTACTTCTATCAGACCATTTAATTTTATAATCTTGTCAACAATTATCGGCGCTATTTTTTCCAGTGGAATAATGTATTTTATAATATCCCAGTCGGTGATTTCTCGTTTCAATGTGCTTTTTCTTGTTTTAATTGGTGCCATTGTTTATTCTGTCTCCTTTTTTATAGTAGATAAAATTAGCATTAAAACTTACAAAATAAACAGAAGAAGGCAGATTTGAATTATGAAACATAGAAACAATTTTAAATAATCTAACAATTATGGAATCTAAAATTATTAAAGCAATTAAAAATCCTAAAAAGGCCATATACTTCCTTGTGGGGAGTATAATATATCTTCCCATAAATAAGGGAATATACTTTTTTATAAATGCAGTATATAATCCGTTTATTGATTTTAGAAATAAATTCCGAGGATCTGAACTCGTTAATGAAATTTCTAAAAATCTCAACTTGTCAGCATTAAAAGCATTTAACGAAATCAAAAAACACTCTTTAAAAAAAACAGATATTAATGACCATTTAATTACCTTATTTATAGAATCAATTAAAATAAAACCAAAACTTATAGTAGAGCTTGGCGTCAGGGGCGGAGAAAGCACATTTGCTTTAGAGCGTGTAGCTAAAGTATGTAATGCAAAATTAATCAGTGTTGATATTGTGGATTGTTCAAAAGTCTCTTCATATAAAGATTGGATATTTATTAAAAGTGATGATATAAAGTTTGCTAAAGAATTTAAAAAATGGTGTAAAGAAAATAACATTGAACCCCAAATAGATATTTTATTCATAGATACCCTTCATTTATATGAGCATGCTTTACAAGAGATAAAACATTGGTTTCCTTTTCTGTCAGATAGATCAAAAGTTTTTTTTCATGATACCAATACTAAGGGCATATATCAGAGAAAAGACGGGAGTAAAGGTGTTGTTTCGTGGAATAATCCCGGTTGGCGTAATGACAGAGGCGTGATAAGAGCATTGGAGAAATTTTTCAATAAGTTATTTAGTGAAAACGAAAGTTTTATTGATTTTGAAAAGGGATTTTTGATAAAGCACTATCCTTTATGTAATGGTTTGACTATATTAGAAAAAGATTCCTCTACTAAGACTAATTCATAAACATAAAGAAAAGATAATGAGCAAGAATAATAAAGTAAAAAAAGGTGAAATTGTTTTTTTGCCTAAGGTGTCGATAATAATACGCAATCAGAATAAATTTTCTTTATCTTCCGAGTGCATTAAATCTCTTAAGAAATTAACTTATCCAAACTTTAATATCATAGTCGTAGATGATGGTTCAATTGATGATTCGCCAGATAGGATAAAAAAATCATTTCCATATATAATTCTTATTCGCAACAGAAAATATTTAGGATATTGTAAAGCTAATAACATAGGGATACGTAAGGCTATTGAAAAAGGCGCTGAATATACCTTTCTTCTTAATAACGATACAAAGGATTTTTCCCAAAATTATTTAGAAGAAGTAATCAAAGTTTTTGAGAAAGACGAAAAAATAGGTTTAGTTGGATCTAAGGTTTTAGATTTCAAGGGTAATATAATTTGGGGAGGTGAGAACCATGAGAAGCTTGGGGTGGTAAGAAATACACCGGATTGCGGATTTATTATTAGATCAAAATTGTTTAAAGAAATTGGCTTATTAGACGAATCGCTTTTTAGGTATTTTGAGGATTTGGATTTTATTATCCGGCTTAGAAAAGCAAGATATAAAACAATTTTTGTTCCTTCGGTAAAATTTGCTCATATGGTAGGTGGAACAACATCACAAGTTGGTTTTATTTTTCATTATTATCGGGTTAGAAACATTTTTTTATTTTTAAAGAAGCACGGTACTGAAATGTCATTATCTTCTAAGGTAAAAAATATTATTCAGTTAATGGGTGTACATATAAATATTGTTATCTCCTGTTTGGTTCATTGGAAAATAAAAGATTTGATTCGAGTAGTAGGTGCAATATTTCGAGGGTTTATCGCTGGTTTATTTTTATTTTATAGAAAGTGAAAAAATATGAATGGAAATATTATAATTTGTGACATAGATGGCTGTTTAAATTTTTATCCAGATACATTTCTACGGTGGGTAGGATTACGTTTTGATATCCATAAAAAAGATATTGATAGCTTAAAGGATTTTTTGGGAAAGACAGAGTATAAGAAAATAAAGTTTGAATATAGGACATGTGGCATAAAACGTAATCTTGAAACCAGAAAAGGAATCACCGATATGTTTAGAATAATAAAAAAATCAGGCAAGAAGATATGGATATTAACTACTAGACCTACTTTTGAGCCGGTAAAAGGGGACACTGAATATTGGCTCAAAAATAATAAAATAATATATGACAAATTAATTTTTAAGAAAAAAGAAGAAAAGAAAAATTACATAGAAAGATGGAAGGAGAAAATTTATTGTATTGTTGATGATGATATTAATAATGCTATTTATTCAGCAGAACAATTGAAGATACCGGTATTTCTTTTTGGAGATAAACAAGATAAACAAAAAATATCTTCCCTGATAATTTGTGTAAAGTCGTGGCAGGATATAAAAGATTCATTCCCAAATATAGAAAAATTATGAAGGTAATTAGTACTATTAATACAGAGTTAGTTAGAAAAACAGCAAAATCTTTCGGGGTAAAACCCCTGAAACCTTTTTATACAGAATTTAATGACGGAGAGCCTTATCTACGTCTTGAAAATAATTTTAAAAATGAAAATATTATTGTAATTCAATGTTTAAGTAAACCAATTTCTCAAAATTTAATCCGTTTATTCTTACTTTTAGAAGCATTAAGCAGACAAAAACCTAAGAATATTATTTTAGTTTTATCCTTTTGTGCATTTAGGCGCCAGGATAAAATTGTTAAAAGAGGTGAAGGAGTCCCTCTTCAAATGCTTTTTCGCTTATTAGCAATATTTCCTATCAAGAAGATAATTACTATTGACCTTCATTCAGTTAAGTCGTTGCCGTCTATTGTTTATAATATAGAAACAACAACTCTTTTTGCTGAATATTTTGGAAATAAAAAAATAGATTTGGTTCTTTCTCCTGACGAGGGTTCAATAAATAGATGCGAAAAATTGGCGAAACTTCTTAAGTCGCAGATGCGTTTTGTTAAAAAACACAGGGAAGGATATAAAATTATCCTCCAAAAATGTTCTTTTCTAAAAGAACATAAATTATTAAAACAGTGCCGATCAATACTAATTTATGATGACGAAATTGATACCGGCAATACAATTTTAAAATTAATGAATTTATTGCCGAAGAGTTCGAAAATATATATTGCAGCTTCGCACGGAGTATTTTCAAAGATTAATAGAAAAATATTTAAAAGAGCTGCCGAAGTTTGTATAACTAATTCGATTCCTCAACATTTTTCTTTTCCAAATTTGAAAATATTATCAATTCACGAAATTATTTATGATTGTATCAAAAATCAATTGAAATGAATATTATGTCCCATTTTGAAAAAAATATTAAAAAAGCAATAGTAGCCTTGGTGCCGATAAAAGCTCACAGCGAGAGAGTACCAAATAAAAATATTCGCAGTTTTGCTGGGAAACCATTGTATTATTATATTCTTAATTCTCTCTTGCAGAATAAATATATACAGAAAATTTATGTAAACACGGATAGCAAAATTATTAGTAGGGATGTGCCAAGAATTTCTAAAAAAATTAAAATCATTGAAAGGCCTAAAAAATTAAGAGGTGACTATGTCTCAATGAATAATATTATTGCTCATGATCTATCCCAGATAGACAATAAATATTTTCTTCAGACCCACACTACAAATCCATTATTGACTGCCAAAACAATAAATAAAGCGATAGAAATATTCTTTGGTTTAAAAAATCACGATTCTTTATTTTCAGTTACCAAATTACAAACAAGATTGTATGACAAGAAATGGAGGGCTATCAATCATAATCCCAATAAACTTATAAGGACTCAAGATTTATTGCCAATATATGAAGAGAATTCAAATTTATATATTTTTTCAAAGGATTCTTTTGAAAAACAGCATAACAGAATAGGAGAAAAGCCGTATTTATTTGAGATTAATAAATTAGAAGCTATGGATATTGATACAGAAGAAGATTTTAAAATAGCAGAAACTATAAAAAAAGCAAATATTATTTAAGAAAAACATACATTTTATTTCTATGTCTTTAAAAAATTCTTTAATTTCTATTGTTATTCGGGCTTATAATGAAGAAAAACATATAAAAAAACTAATGGAAGGAGTTTTTAATCAGGATATAGGAGAACCATTTGAGGTGATTGTTGTTGATTCGGGTTCTACTGATAAAACATTAGATATTATTAGTAATTATCAGGTAAAGATTGTTCATATTGCTCCAAAACAGTTTTCTTTTGGTTACTCTCTAAACAGAGGAATTAAAGAGAGTAAGGGAGATTATTTAGTATTTATTAGTGCTCATTGTTATCCCAAAAGAAAAGATTGGTTAAAAAGTATAATTAGACCTTTTGAGGATGATAAGGTGGGTTTGGTTTATGGAAAGCAGAGAGGCAACCATCTGACAAAATTTTCAGAACAGCAGATTTTTTATAAGCTCTTTCCAGAACAATCAATGTTAATCCAAAAAATTCCTTTTTGTAGTAATGCCAATGCAGCTATCCGTTGCTCTATTTGGAAAAAAATACCTTATGACGAGACCCTAACTGGCTTAGAGGATTTAGATTGGGCAAATAAAATATTGAAATTTGGTTATCACATTTTCTATAATTCAGATGCCGAGATTATTCACGTTCACGAAGAGAGTCTAAAACAGATATTTAGACGTTATGAACGTGAATCTATTGCCTTGAAAAAGATATTTCCTGAAACATCGTTTAATTTCTTAGATTTTCTAAGATTATGTTCGTCAAATTTAATTTTAGATTATCTCCGCGCTCTAAAAAGTGATAGAAAAATGAGAGATTTTTGGGAAATTCCAATATTTCGATTTTTGCAGTTTTGGGGAACTTATAAGGGATATAATTATAAAAAACCAATTACAGATGAAGTAAAAAGATACTTTTATTATCCACGACCTATTAAAAAGTTTTCTAAAAAGAAAAATATATGAAATATATAGATATTTCCTTAATTATAGAAAAGAATATTCCCCAATGGCCTAAAAGTAGATCTATAGAAATTAAACGGATAATGAATTTAAATAGAGGTCGCCCGGCAAACGTAACCCGGGTTGAAATGGATGTTCACACTGGAACTCATATTGACGCGCCTAAACATTTCATAAAGAATGGAAGGTCAATTGATAAAATAAATTTGAATGAATTAATTGGTAGATGTTATCTTTATAATACCGGGAACAAAGACGAAATAAATATAGATTTTCTTAAAGGTCTTGATATACCCCGAGGAATAGATAAGATACTTTTGAAAACTAAAAATTCAAAACTATGGAAAGATAAAAAGTTTCATAAAAATTTTGTGGCCTTAACTCCCGAAGCAGCCAAATGGGTAGTAAAAAAGAAAATCAAGTTAGTGGGCATTGATTATCTTTCTATTCAAAAATTTAACGAAAAGGATAATAAAACTCATAAAATACTACTTAAAAATGGAGTAGTTATTATTGAGGGATTAAATTTAAACAGTGTTAAGCAGGGAATGTATGAACTAATTGTTTTGCCTATTAAAATTAAAGATTCTGACGGAGCACCTGCTAGAGCAATCTTAAAAATTTTATGAATAGTATAAAAAATACAAAATACAGAGTTCTTATTTCGGTATCTTTCTTGCAAGAAGATATTTCTAAATTTAGAAATATCTTTCAGAAAAACCAAGTTAAAATAGATATTCCAAAAATTAAAGGACAGCAACTTTCTGAAAAAAAGCTTTTATTAATGATTGATAAGTATAATGGAATAATATGTGGTGATGATATTCTTAGTGCCCGAGTTTTAAAAAAGGCGAAGAAATTGAAAGTAATAATAAAGTGGGGTACCGGACTTGATGCCATTGATATTAAACAGACAAAAAAATTAAACATACCTGTTTATAATACCCCTGATGCCTTTACTGAACCGGTTAGCGATACGACGATTGCCTTTATGCTTGCTTTTGCTAGAAATATACTAGAATTAGACCGTTCTATGAAAAAAGGGAAATGGCAAAAAATTCAAGGTAATTCCTTATCTGAAAAAACTTTAGGAATCATTGGTCTTGGCAATATTGGTCAGGCAGTAGCAAGAAAGGCCCATTCTTTTGGGACGAGAATTTTAGGATACGATATTAAAAAAGTTCCTAAAATAATTCTTAAAAAATATAATATTAAAATGGTGAATAAGGAAAAATTGTTATCAAAATCTGATTATATCAGCTTAAATTGTGCTCTCACTAAAGATACTTATCATTTAATAACTAAAAAAGAATTTAAACTCATGAGACCAAATGCTGTGATTATAAATACAGCAAGAGGGGCCCTTATTAAAGAAGATGATTTAGTAGAGGCCATAAAAAAGAGATATATAGCAGGAGCTGCCTTAGATGTTTTTGAGAAGGAACCTTTGTCTAAAAATAGTCCATTAAGAAAATTTGATAATGTTATACTCTCGCCCCATAATGCTAATAGCAGTCCTTACTATTATCAAAAAGTCCATGAAAATTCTATTAAAAAATTATTCGAGGGATTAAATATAAAATAATATGAGAAGCAATAAAAACAAAATAGTTATTATAACAGGGGTAAGAGGAGGAATTGGTAGAGCTACGGCTAAAGTTTTTAAAGAAGAAAATTGGTATGTGATAGGTATAGATATTAAGAAAAAAGCTAATTTTCCTTTTGTTGATGAATTCTATAGTATTGATATATCTAAAGACGAAGAGCTTAAGAAATTTTGTGTTTTAATATCTAAAAAGCATAATACTCTAAATGCAATAATTAATAATGCTGCCATTCAAATTCCTAAGGCTATCACTGATTTAACTATTGAAGATTGGGATAAAACATTTGTTACAAATGTGAAGCCGGTATTTTTGTTAGCAAAACTTTTATATCCTTTACTTAGAAAAGGTAAAGCATCAATAGTAAATATTAGCTCTGTCCATGCTGTTGCTACTTCTAAAAATATATCAGCTTACGTCGCTTCTAAGGGAGCTGTTTTAGCTTTAACTAGAGCGATGGCATTAGAATTTGCTAAGGATAATATCAGAGTTAATACAATACTGCCTGGGGCAGTAGATACCTCAATGTTGCGTGCCGGCTTAAACCGCGGACATCTAAGAGGAAATGATCTTCAAGAGCAAATTAAAGAATTAAGTCAACGTATTCCTTTGGGTCGAATAGGCAAAGCAGAGGAGATAGCTAGGACTATTTCATTTTTAGCTGATAATAAAAGATCATCTTTTACTACTGGACAAGCGATAGTAATAGATGGGGGGGCTATTGCAAAATTAAGCACTGAATAATTCATTTTTATGTCAAAGACAAAAATTTTATTTATATTTTCATATTACAATCCTCCTAATAATATTATTAAGCTTAATGACGATATTTTTATTGTTAAATTTATTTGGGTTAATCAAAAAGATATAACTACTTTGCTTCCAGACAAATTGATAAATTGGCCTGACGTAATTGTTGCCGATGAGAAACTTTTAGATAGGAGTTTCTCTAAACAAAAAGTGATAACTTATTCCGCCTTTCAAAGAAAATACCACAAGTTTATATCTGCCATACTTCCACTGAAACAAGAAGAAAATCTTCGTGTTGCCTTTTTCCCCTCTAATGATACTCATGTTAAACTATTTTTACCTCTATTAAGATTTTTGTCTGGTTACATTTTTTTAGTTCCTAGAGAGAAAGAGGAAGGTGCTAAAAAATTGCTTGAGAAATATAAAATAGGTTGGCAGACATATTCTAAAAAGAGATTATATAATTTTAAACCTGATACCTTAGTTTTAGGTAATGACTGGGGATTAGAAGAGAAATTGGCGATAGCAGAAGCTCGGCGAAATAATATTCCAACGATATGTATTCAGGAAGGACCTCTTGATTTTACTCTTGATGAGACACACCGTATGGGTTGGGCAGACTTCGCTTTTATACAAGGACCCATTATGACCAAATATTTACATCGCTCTTTATATTTTATAACAGGTAATCCTCGTTTTGATAAATTAAGTGAGTCCAATAAAGAAGGAGGAAATAAGGTCATGATTAACCTTAATTTTACTTACGGTATTGAAGAAAAAGCGAAGGATTATTGGCTTCAAGATGTTGTAAGTGCTTGCAGGAGTGTTAATTTGCCGTTTTTTATTTCTCAACATCCCAGAGATAAAAGTCAATTTAATAATCTGCCAGTAGAGAAATCAAATGCGGAGGTAATTTACAAACATCTTCAAAAATCCACTATTTTAATTAGTCGTTTTAGTACTCTAATCTATGAAGCTTTATTATCGGGAAGACAAGTAGTTTACTATAATCCCCATAAGGAAAAAATGCGACTATTTAATGAAGATAAATCGGAAGGAGTTTACAAGGCTTATAATAAAGATGAGTTAAAAAACTTACTTAGTAGGATTAAAAATGGAGAAGACAATAGAGTGATTAAGGAACGATTTATACGCTTTCACTGTATATCTGCGGACGGAAAATCGAGCGAACGGTGCTTTCATGCTTTAAAAATAATTTCTTCCTTTTATAAAAGTAAATTATCAACTGACTATTATAAAAAGAATTTTATTTATCTAAAAATTAAATGTTTGGTTGCTCCGTTCGTAAGGCCATTTTTTAGGGCCTTTAGGAATTTTACAAAAAATAGAAAAAGATTGTTAGATGAAAAGAAAATAATAAAAAAACAGTAGCAAAAATAAAAAAACTTCACTTCTTCTAATTAAAATTTATGATTTTTGAAATAAGCATAGCAATTCCAACTAAGGATAGAGAAAAAGATTTATTAAAATGCGTAGAATCCGTTAAAGATCAAACGCTTTTACCATTAGAAGTTTTGATAATAGATGATGGAAAAATCAGCGAGCTTACTAAAAGCTCGATTCAGAAGTTGTTATCAGAAAAACAAATTTCTTTTAGATATTTTAAAAAAAATAAACCAAGTTTGGCAGAATCTAAAAATTTAGGAGCAAAAAGGGCAAACGGAAACATCATACTTTTTTTAGATGATGATGTAGTTTTAGAAAGAGATTATCTCGAAAGATTACTGGAGGTATGGGAAAAGAATAAAGAGGATAAGAAATTAGCAGGTGTTTCAGGAATGGTTACTAATGTAAAAGAGAAATATTTAATAGAAAAAATTTTTAATAGAATTTTTTTTCTCTATTCTTTAAGACCTTGGTCTATTTTGCCGTGGGGATTTCAAACTCATGATTATAATTTAAGGAAAGAAGAAAAAACTGAATGGACTCCTTGTGGGTTCACAAGTTTCCGAAAAGAAATATTTGATCAATGTCAATTTAAACCTCTTCAATCAGGAAGAACTGCTTTAGAAGATATAGAATTTTGCTGGAGATTAAAAAAAGATGGATATTATTTTATAATAACTCCCTTTGCTAAATTGATTCATAATGAATCACAAACAGGTAGGGAAGAAGCAATGATTTCTGGTTACAAAGAGGGGTTTAATCGATGTTTAATATTTAAAACCCATACCCAAAAAACCTTTAAAAATTATTTATGCTTTTTAATTGCAACTCTGGGATGGATTATTAGACAATGGTTGGCTATTTTCATAGAACCTAGATTAGCTTTAAATCACTTTTTTTATAGCGTTGGACTTATAAAAGGAAATTTTTGTTTTTTGATTAAATATCTATGCAAGAAAAGACCTTTTTAAAAGAAATTTTATGATTAGTTTTAATATTTTTATTACTTTTTTATTAGCATTATTGAATTTCGGTATCATATCTTGGGTCTTTCTGCATTATAGACCCTTTTTAAATTTAGTTCACCTAAGTGCTGTTTCGATATTTTTTAATTTTACTGCTCGTCCTATACTTTCAGCCATTAACGATTATTCTTTACTTTATATTTCTCCTTTGGACGTTGAGGAAAGAGCTTCAATGATGAATCAGGCAATGCTGATTGGTTTATTTGCTACCATCATATTTTATATTGGATACTATCTTGTAATGAGAAAGATTCGTTATAAAAGGAAAGAACCAGTAATGCATTGTCGATATCATCATATGTTGAGCATTGTCGGAGCTTCCGCACTTTTAGTTTCGGTAATTGTTTTATACCATATTCTTACCTCTGGTCAGTGGTTGCCGGGGGCTCGGACGGTAGCAATTACAACATTAATACCCGGAGGGAAATATTTCTTCGGACTTAGTATTGTTTTAGCAACTATTATTCCTTTGATTGGCTATATAATTTGGTCAAAGGTAGGGTTATTTGGGAAAATAATAATTATTATTTCATCACTTACTGCCGTTATTTCCCTTTTTCTTCTTTACCAGCGCGGTTTTTTCTTAATGTTATTTATTTTAGTGCTTTGGTTTTTTGAAAAGAAAACTGAGTTAAGACTTAAACACTTGATAATTCTTTTTCTTTTTGGAATAATCGTAATAACATTTATGAGACCCCTCGCTTTTGGAATATCTCGGGGCACTATCGATCTCGATTTATTTTCTCTTAAACGTTTAAATCCTACAACATTATTTTTAAAAAGTCCAAATTTTGCTAGTCTAGATTCCAGTGTTGTCATGCTTGAATATATTGATGAGGAAGGATATACTTTTGGTAAAACATTTTTGTCATGGCCATTTAGAATATTACCCTTAAAAACGAGAGTAGATATTACAAGAAGTGCAAGTGATATATTAAATGAGTTTGTATATAAAGAGCATTATCGTGAGAAAGGTTATGGATTTGCTGTTGGCATTACTCACGAATTATATCTTGCTTTTGGTTGGATAGGTATCATACTTATGTTGATACCAGGCATTATTACGGGCTATATAGATAGATGGTTATCAAGAGTGAATAAAATAACAATAATAACTCCTTGGTTGGTGGGCGCTGCATTTGCTACAGGAGGATTTGCGGGCGAAGTAGCAGCCCAATTTCAATGGGCTTTACTTTATTTTGTAGTCGGGGTTCTAATTACATTTTTTTGTTCAGTGTTACTTAGTCCCTCTATTCGGGTTTACAAACTAAAGCAATAGAAAAGAAACAGTAGACAAGTATTAGTACCTAACTTAAATAAAGATATTCTAACTTTAGAGATTAAAAATACACATATATTTTTATTATGATTCAAAAAATACTTCATATTATTACTCTTTCTGAATGGGGAGGAGCCCAGAGGGTTTGTTATGATACTGTAACGAATTTGAATAAAGAAAAATTTTTAATTGAAGTAGCCTGTAAACCAGGCGGAATTTTAGTTGAAAAGTTGAAGGAGCTAGAAATTAAGGTCTATCCTATAAATTCATTTCGCAGAGAAATTTCTCCAATTAATGATTTAAAAACACTAATTTTTCTTTATTGGTTAATTAAAAAAGGAAAATATAATATTGTCCATTGTCACTCTACTAAAGCTGGGTTTTTAGGAAGGGTTGCAGCAAAATTAGCCGGAGTAAAAAAAATTTATTTCACTGTTCACGGTTGGGGATTTTACAATGAACAAGAATATGGCTGGGCTAAGAAATTGTTGATAGTTTTAGAAAAAATTGCTGCTTTATGTTCAACCAAAATTATTTACGAATCCGAAAGGGATAAAGATGAGGGGTTAAAAAACAAAATTACTAAAGAGAATAAATTTTTAATAATTAGACACGGAATTAACTGGAAAGTTATAGTAGATGTTGCAAAAGTAAGAGAAAAGTTTAAAATTAAACAAGAAGAAACAGTCTTTGGTATGGTTGGAAGATTAGTTTATCCTAAAAATCCTTTAGTATTTTTAGAGGCAGCCAAAATAGTATCTCGGTCTTATCAAAGAGTGAAATTTATTTTAATTGGTGGTGGACCATTATTTAAAAAATGTAAAAGTTTTATAAGAAATAATAAATTAGAAGATAAAATCTTTATTTTGGGCGAAAAAACACCAAAAGAAACAAGAGAGATTTTATCAAGTTTTGATGTTTTTGTTCTAACTTCTGAATTTGAAGGATCGCCAATCACTATGATTGAAGCAATGTTTGCTGGTTTGCCAATTATTGCTACTGATATCGAGGGGGTGAGAGAATTAGTGGTTGATGGTCAAAATGGTTTTTTAGTCAATCAGAATGCAGAAAAAGATTTAGTGAAAAAAATGATTTATTTTATTAAAAATCCTATGGAGATAAAAAAAATGGGAAAAGAGGGTCAAAGGGTTGTTAAAAAACAGTTTAGTTTAAAACAAATGATTCAATCCTACGAAAGACTATATAATAATTAACAAAGATTAGATATTTAATTTGTGTCGTGACAAATAAACCAATACAAAAATTCATTAAACGACAAGTTGATTTTATTATAGCTTTATTAAGTTTGGTTATACTAAGTCCATTATTTTTTGTTGTTGCTTTTTTAATTAAAATTGATTCTAAAGGACCAGTTTTCTTTCTTCAAAAAAGGCCCGGTAAAGACGCTAAATTATTTACTGTTATAAAATTCCGGACCATGGTTGATGGTGCTGAAAAATTCGGTCTTGATCTTAATAAAGATAATCCAAGAATAACCCGTTTTGGTAGATTTCTTCGTCGTTGGCATATTGATGAATTGCCGCAACTGATTAACATACTTTTAAGCCAAATGAGCCTCGTTGGTCCTAGACCACCAATGATATCTCAGGTAAATATAGAAAATAAATTTGAACAGAAAAGATTTTTAGTTAAACCTGGACTTACTGGCTGGGCGCAAATTCACGGAGGTAATTTACTTTCCTGGGAGGAAAGGGTTAAATACGACGTTTTGTATGTCAAAAATTATTCAGTTTGGTTAGACCTAAAGATTTTTTTAATCTCTGTTTGGAAAATTATTTTACTTGGAAGAGATTTATATAAAGAAAAAGAAAATAAAGGAAATAAATATGAATAAATTAAGTAACAAAACAGTATTAATAACAGGCGGAGGCGGATTTATTGGCTCTTATTTGACTCTGGCATTAAATAAAAAAGGATATAGAATAGTTGTTTTAACTAAATTTTTGCCTAATAAAAGAGATTTTCCTACTAAAGTAAAATTCTATAAAATCGATATTTGTTCAAAAAAACTTGATAAAATTTTTCAAAAAGAACATCCAGAAATTATTTATCACTTAGCTGCCTATTTGCCGAAATCAAATATTGAAAAATCAAATTCTAATATCGAAAATATAAAAAGTAATGTTTTAGGAACTTTGAATATTTTGGAACTCTCTAGGAAATACGGGATAAAGAAGATTATTTTTTCTTCCAGTGCAGCTGTTTACGGTAATCCAAAGGTTTTTCCTACTCCAGAAGATTATCCAGTAAAACCAATGTTCTTATATGGATTAGCTAAATTTACAGATGAGAAACTTTTTGAAATTTACTACAGATTGTATAATCTTCATTATATTATCTTTCGTTATAGTAATGTTTATGGTCCAGGACAGAAACCAAACAAACAGGGAAGTCTTATTGCTAATTTTATAGATAAAATTTCTCGAAATAAACAGCCAATTATTAATGGAAAAGGTGAACAAACAAGAGATTATGTTTATATTGATGATGTGATAAATGCAAATTTTCTAGCAATGAAAACGAATAAAGTTGGTATTTATAATGTAGGTGGAGGCATTGAAATAAGTATAAATGATATTTTTTATAAGATTTGTCAAATTTTCGGAAAAGAAATTAAACCAGAATATAATCCATTAGTAAAAGAAAAAATGGGAAGGAGTTTTCTTGAGATTAAAAAAATAAAAAAAGAATTGAACTGGCAACCCAAAATTAATATAGATGACGGTCTTAAAAAGATAATAAATTATCTAAGAAATATTTAAACTTTAAATGAAATTTTCTCAAAAATTTTTTAGAAGAACAACAAAAACTCGAATATTGTTTTTTATAATTAGTGATACATTACTGATTTATCTATCAGTTTATCTGGCTTTTTTATTAAGGTTTGATGGTAATATTCCGAGTCAGTATTTTGATGGAATCCTGCGGGGGATGATTATTTTGGCTTTGGGTTTCTGTTTATTCTTTTTTTATTTTTTTAAACTTTACTCTTTTTCATGGTCTTATGTCAGTACTCGGGATTTAATTTCTTTATTCAAAGCAACAGGGTTATCCTTTTTATTTTCTGGCGCTGTTCTTTTAATTTTCCGAGATAGTTCTTTTTTTACAGGATTTCCTCGCTCTGTTCTCTTTATTAGTTATTTTTTAATTTTTTTATTTTGTGGCGGTTTCCGTTTTTCAAAACGGCTTTATATTCAATTGTCTCAATCAAAACAAAAAGAAGGAAAGGAACGAACTTTAATTGTTGGTGCTGGTGATGCAGGGGAGCAAATTTTAAGAAGCATTCAGAGTTCTTTTGATGCTCCTTATACACCTGTTGGTTTTATTGATGATAACGAGTTTAAACAGGGAAGTTTAATTCACGGTGTCCGTGTTTTAGGAAAGGTTGAAGATATTCCAGATATAGTAAAAAAGCAAGATATTAAAGGAATGATTATTGCCTTGCCTTCAGCAGATTCAAGTATTACAAAAAACGCTGCAGAAACCGGAAGAATATCAGGTCTTAAAAATATTAAGATTATTCCTTCAATTACAGAAATAATTAATGGAAAAGTTTCTATCAGAGATTTAAGAAATGTTCAAATGAAGGATTTATTGGGAAGAAAACAAATATCTTTAAATAAGGCAGCTATTACAAATTTTATTCAGGGAAGACGTATTTTGATTACTGGAGCTGCTGGTTCTATTGGTTCTGAACTTTGTCGTCAAATAGCTAAATTTGAACCATATCTTCTTTTGCTTTTAGACCAAGATGAAACAGGGATTTTTAATATTTCAGAAGAAATCAAAAGAAAATTTCCAGCACTAAATTTTTCCTTTATTATTGCTGATATTAGA
>Ga0209636_10002266_pt1 | contig 19625 bp, 18 predicted proteins | sample DeeMarSWOR152_54_FD_187464 | JGI IMG/M metagenome (GOLD analysis project Ga0209636, IMG submission 187464) | Marine sediment microbial communities from White Oak River estuary, North Carolina - WOR-1-52-54 (SPAdes) (version 2) | ecosystem: Environmental > Aquatic > Marine > Intertidal zone >... | reverse complement strand
CGCTTCTGTCCAGCCTCTTAACTAATTCTTCTCTCTTAACTAGTTCTTCTTTTTCGCCTTCCCGACTGTTTGTAGCTTTGAGCGGCCTTACTATCTTATCTTTTGTTGGTTTCATGCTCAACATCTTTTTACTTTTTAATTTCACCCAATTACATTTCTACTTCCATGCTCCTTAGGAACAACAAGAAAACTATGTTAAGTGCAGGTATGAACAAATAGACGCTCATCTTTGTAAGGAACAAAATGTTGTAACCTCCCATCTCTGAGGATATCATGTTCATCACTGAAAACAGCGCTATTATGAAAAGCGGCGCTGCTATGAGTATACCTGTGTAGAATTCTGCGTACGCTGAGAGCTGCTGTAAAAATCGTTCACGCTTTATTCTCCATTCGAATAGGGCTTGTTGGCCTGCACTTTTTAGGTAGACTTTAACATCGCCGCCAGACTCTGTGGTTGTGACAAACCCCATAAGAGCCTGCTTGAAATCGTCCGACGGCGTCCTTTCAGCCACTTCTTTCACTGCCCGCAATGGATTGAGACCGAATCTTTCTATATTCCTGACTATTTTCTTCATCTCTTCTGAGACCTCGCCGTATTCTTCAAAATCGGCTATCAACCGGAATATTACATAAGGTGGGACACCCGACTCTGCTACAGCGCCCATATGCGTGAGTACGAATGGTAGGTTAGACTCTATGTTTTTCCTTCTGGTCGTAGCCTTTTGGTAAGGATAGAAAATCATGATAATGCCTGTTGTGATTGACGCAAGTATAGGTATGAAGACAAACATGACAACCTGCATGAGTAGAGACATTTCTATTATGCTAAATACGACAAAAAGCGCAGCAATTGCCGATATAAACACTATCAGGCCTGCAAAAAACACCAAGCTAACGTAAGTCCTAAATGCTGTTTTTATACCTGCTTTTGGCAAGGCCTCGCGTATTAGCAAAAACGATTTTCCGTATTTGTCTGGCACCCACCCAAACAATCTGACAGCAACAGATGTCAAAGATACCATTAAATAAATATTAGTGGTTAATTAAGAAAATCTTTTTGAAAACACATTAGAGGCGTAATCAACTAATGATTCGGCAATCAACTAAGAATCTGGAACACAGTCAACTAGCGGCCTTTGCCTTGAACCTACCTTGAACCAATTTTCTTCTCCAGGTTCTGTAGTTCTTTGACAAAATCGAGTTGCAAAAGGCTCAGCACAGACACCCACTCTTCTCTTAGTACCTTCTTTATCTCCTCTTTTTCCTCTTCTACAGGTTTGACAACCGGCTCCGGCTCCAATATTTCCTTTTCTTTTGGTTTAGGTTCCTTGATTTTGACTTCCTTTCCGGCCTTTCTCATCTCCTCTAGTAAATTTTTTGGCTCCTTGTAATACCTGTTTATTAGCTTTGTCACATCTTTGTAATATTCTATATCGTTTTCTACTATCCAATCTAGTATCTTCCTCCTTTGTTCTACCTCTTCCAAAGCCTGTTCTATTGTTTCTCCTTTGGCCTCAACCAAACGTTCCAGCAATGTGCTCTCGTTTACCTTTTTGTAGGTATCAGTTCCAGGGTCCCATCTGAAAACCACATTGCTTGTGACGTCGCCTGTCTCTGAATTTACGCTCTCTATCTCCACTATCTCTCTTATGCGTCTTGCGGACTTGCCTTTACCTTTCGCATGCACCATTATTACTACGACATTCAGACTCTCTATGAGAGTGGGAGAAAGCTCTATCGGCGGCGTTGTTAGTCTTTTTATCACGCTGTCCACAGAACCTGCATGAAAAGTGCTCATACTCGGGTGGCCAGAACTCATACCTTGGAACATGACATATGCCTCCTTACCGCGTGTCTCGCCCACGATGACATAATCAGGGTTCTGTCTGAAGCTTTCTTTTAGAAGATCGAATAAAGACACACCGCCGTACTTTTCGCCTGTAGGCATCGGAATACCAAAACCACTGCGGGCCAGAGTCGGTACCCAATGTTCGTTTGGTATTCGCAGCTCTCTTGTGTCCTCTATGCTGACTATCTTCGCTTCAGGCGGTATGAACATACACAACGTATTGAGAAAGCTTGTTTTACCTGTGGCCACTCCGCCCACTATGAGTAGTGATGCGCCATGCTCGATTACGTACCAGAAATACGCCAATAGCTCAGACGAGGCTGTCTTGAGTTTTATCTGGTCAACTGGAGAAAACGGCTTTTCACTGAATTTTCTGATAGTGAATGTTGGACCACGTGTTGCAACATCTCCTGCCAAGGTGGCGGCCACTCTCGAACCGTCTGGCAACGTACCTGATAATATGGGCTCGGCGTAGCTGACATAACGGCCACACCGCTCAGCCAGCTTTATTATAAATTCTCTTAGGTATTCCAAGTCGTGAAATATGATGTTTGTTTTTAACGAGCCGTACTTCCTATGGATAACATATAACGGCGCGCTTGTCCCATCACAACTTATGTCTTCTATGTACGGATCTTGCAGCAGCGGTTCGATTTCATTGAACCCGATAAAGTTCCTGTATATGTAATACATTATCTTTACATACTGGTTAGGTGTCAGGCTCAGAGCAAAGTCTTTTATTATTTTGGTTGCTTGCCTTTCCAGATATTCAGTGGCCTTGCCTTCGTCTTTCACAGCAGTGAGCTCAACTTCCACAAGTTCTATCAAAGCGTCTGATATCTTTTTCAACAGGTCCTTTTCTTTGTCCGACATGTCAGGCTCTATTGAGAGGTACATCAGCTCTTTGGTTTCATTAGACCATTTAATATTCACATATACAAAGGGTTCTATCAACGGGTATGTAATATTGAGTTTGGTTATGTCGTCTATTTTAGGAAACTCCTCTATATTCTTCATTTTTTTAAGTCTGAATCCTGGCAAGTCAATTTCTTTAACAGGATGGCCTTTGAATATCTGCTCTCTTACTATGTCCTCTTCTTTTTTCTTCAGTTCTCTCTCCTTAAGTTTCCTATAAAGGGAACCTCGTAGTTTTTTCAGTTTTTTAAAATTTTTAATAACCATCCACACACCATTTTGATGGCCAAACGTTTTGAACCAATCTCAAAACATTCGATTTTCTCTGAGATTGTTTCGTACTTATTATTCTCCGACTTATCTTCTTCTACGTCTGAATGTCTTTTCACGGCCTTCGTACTTTTTCCTGACAGACTTTCCTGGTTTAGCAATACCGCGGAACCGAGCACATGCCGGGCATAATCTAAGTTTCTTCTGCATCATGTGTATCATCCTTCTGTCTACTTGCTGCAGCAAAACGGGGTCTCGTATATTCATGCCGCTAATTTTAACAAACGTTTTGTATCTCGGTACTTTGCGGCCGCATGCGTCGCATGTCACAAGCTGCTCTTTACCACGACGTTTCGTGTGTTTGTACTCACGTTTATATGGCGCTGTACTAATCGGCATACTCTCACTCCTATATAATATTCTTTGTTTTTAGGATAATAAATTTCGATATTTAATCTTTTTAGTCTTTAAATTACTCAAATGCAAAAATAGATACATAATTAACGTCTAACTTCTATATGGGAATATCATGGATTTAAAAAGCCAACTGAAACAAATTAGGCCGAACGTTTGGGAGCTGCCAAAGGCAGCGAAGCGTGGAATGAGAGTGCCTGCTAGGTTGTTTTTGTCTGAGAGACTTTTGAAAGATGTGGAAGATGGCGCAATCGAACAAATAGCCAACGTGGCCTTTCTGCCAGGTATACACAAACATAGCATTGCCCTGCCGGACATGCATTTCGGTTATGGGTTTCCAATCGGCGGAGTTGCAGCGCTTGACTACGAAAAAGGCGGATTGAGCCCTGGTGGCATAGGTTTTGATATCAATTGCGGTGTGCGCTTGCTAAGAACAAACCTTACAGCAGAAGACATCAAGCCTAAAATACCCCAGCTGCTGGACATGATTTTTAAAAACGTTCCATCTGGTGTCGGAAGTAGAGGTAAAGTAAGACTGAACTATGCTCAACTAAAAGAGGTTTTAGAAAGCGGCGCAAAATGGGCTGCTCATAATGGTTACGGCACTGAACGAGATATCGCGCATTTAGAGGAAAACGGTCGGTTGGCAGGAGCTGATGCAAGTAAAGTCTCGGAGAAAGCGTTGAAACGCGGTGCTCCGCAGTTAGGTAGTCTGGGCGCTGGAAACCATTTCTTGGAGATACAAAGAGTAGAGAAGATATTTATGCCTGAAGTCGCCAAGGTTTTTGGGATTGCTCAGGAAGGACAAGTGACTTTTATGATACACACCGGGTCTCGCGGGCTCGGCCATCAAATCTGCACAGATTATTTGCAAATATTGGAACGAGCTTTCAGAGACGTAATAAGAGGATTACCAGACCGCGAGCTAGTATATGCGCCGGCTAGCACAAAAGAGTGTACAGACTATTTCGCTGCAATGGCATGCGCCGCTAACTTTGCATGGGCAAACCGACAGATGATAATGCATTGGGTGCGCGAAAGCATTCAGAAGACGCTCGGCCTTTCAGGGTCAGACGCTGGGATAGAAGTAATATACGATGTGGCACATAACATTGGAAAAGTCGAAAACCATGAGATAGGCGGAAAAAAGACAAAAGTTTACATACACCGAAAAGGCGCGACGCGCGCATTCGGCCCAGGTTCAGAGGATTTGCCATCAGATTATAGAAATGTCGGCCAACCTGTACTTGTACCTGGCAGTATGGGTACGGCGAGTTACATACTCGTAGGCACTGATCAGGCGAGAGAAGAAACTTTTAGTTCTGTATGCCACGGTGCCGGAAGGCTACAATCCAGAACAAAAGCGCTTAAGACTTACAGAGGCGAACAAATCAAAAAAGCGCTTGGTGACAGGGGTATAGTAGTAAGGTCAGCCAGCTGGAAAGTGCTCGCAGAAGAGGCGCCTACAGTTTATAAGGACGTGGATGAGGTTGTACGTGTATGCGAGGTTGCTGGCATAACAAAGACTGTCGCCAAACTAAGGCCAATGGGTGTTGTTAAAGGCTAAATATCTACGATAACCTGCGCCTTCCATTTTCCGTCTTCTTCTTTTATTTCCATCTTATGATAAGTTATTGCTTTTACTTCTGAATGTAGTTCGTGACTGCCTTTATCTATTTTTTCTCCCCAACAAACAGCTTTCAGCATGACCCTCTCCTTTTCAGCGTCTTCCCTTACATTGACTTCAAACTTAGAAAACAGCATGTTCTCCGAACTTGAGACATAAAGAAGCTCACTCAACCAACCGAACATCAATGATTTCAAATCGTATCCGCTAGCTTCTATAGTCATTTTTTCTGACGCTTTGACTTTTGACGTGTCAGTTATTATTTCGAATACTGCCAACGCCGCATTGGCAAAAACCTCGTTCATATCCTTACCGTAAGCAACAAAAGCGGCATCAGCCGGTGCAATATCTAAAAATTCGAATTTTTTATCATCGATCTTGCCATCTTCTTTCTTTCTGGCACTTAGTCCCATGGGCACCACTTTTAATACATTGAAACCCCAACGATAAAAAGCAAACCTTTAAATATTATTTTCGACCTAATTTAATATACGCAGTTAGAGAGGATGTCTTTAAGCCTTGCAGCTTCGGCTGCGTTCTCATAGCTTCTTCGGAAGCTCTGGGTTTGGCTTTCTGACCTTGTATCTGGCTGCGGGTGATTCCTTTCTTACTTTTAGTAACTAATAGAAAAATTTAAATGTTCGAATATAATATATATTAAACTCAGCGGTTGAGAATTCTTCGATGAAACTACGTACTTAAATATACAACAATTAACCTATAATTTGAAATTTGGTGAAATTTATGATAGAAGAAAAATGGACACCACTAAAGCAACTGCTTAAAGAGGAATCCAACTTTTATCATGATACAATTCAAGGTATGGGCGTTTCTTACCAATCAATTTTGAATTCTTATAATCATGTAGGGCCTGAAGGTTATAGAAGCAGAGGGTATCCTGAAGCAAAACAGTTACTAGAGCTCTTTTCAGTTTTTGTTCCAGAGGAACCAAATGAAAGTGAAAGCGGGCATTTTCCAAGGCTGTTAGGCTTGACTGAGAAAAGTGTACCATATTTGCCGATGATGGATGTTGAGTTGGAAATTATGAGACGTCTACGCAGCACATACATCGAACCTATGAAAGATCTTATTTACAAAAAAGTGCCAGACAGAATAGAAGAGTACGAAGGTAGAATGGTCTTATCTCCAGAGGAAGTTACAATCTTTTTAGAAGATGCTGACGCGATAATAACATATTACCAATATAGAGCAGGGCGAAGTTATCTAAACTTTGGCCATTTCGCAAACGGAGTCGAGGTAAAAGATTTGGTTAAAAAGTTTTTGCCTTCTACTGAAGCCTTCGCAAGAAAATGGGGCGGCCACTGGGTATTATATTCTGGAGATTCTGGCATAGACCAATTCGGGTTCATTAATCTAATGACAGTTGACTCTGAAGACAATAGTACTGTTTCTAGGACACTAGAAGCCACGAATCCAGGTAAAGTTATTTCTGAATATGTTCCACGACAAGGTTTAAATAAAGTAATTTTTGCTCCTGGTCGCCCTACATTGAGGGCCCGTATAAGAAACTCTCTTATAAAAGGTACTCACACAGAAGAGTGTTGTATCCCTAACATGCTGAAAAAAAGAGGTAATCAGGGAAAAATGTTAAAATATCTAAGAAAAGTCAAAAAGAAAGCTGGGGTCGATGAAAAAACCACATCCGGTGTTGTCTAACTGACATAGCTACTGTGTTTTAAACTACAATGAAAAATTATTACATCTTCACATCTTTACAAAAGAAATTTTATAGCAGGAATTTATACTTCATTCTGACCTGTATAAGGTACAAGGATATTTCTATTCTGTCTATTAACCAGTTTTACACTGGGGGCGGCTCTCATCGAGGTGTCGACCAATAGATTCATAATAGCTCGTTCGTCCATATTGGATAAACCTTCTTCAAATTCTATATAAGGCATCTTTCTAGTCAGCGATTTGTATATAGAATAACCCATATATTCTCTAAAGCTGGCCAAGTGTTTGCCGACAACGTTGTTTACTTTATCCAATCTAGCTTCCAATTTACTCAATGGTATATTGGCAGTTTTTATTTCATACTCTTTCCATCTTTCAGTTAAACCTCTATAAACCTTTTCCTTAGCAAACAGTTCTAACAACAAATCTCTTCTTTCTTGATATGAATTTTGGTTAGCTTCTTCTAAGTTCGCAAGTTGCGCAGCATTTACAAGGGCAGGAGTTGTCAGTTTCAATATGAACCCAGGGGGGGTTTTAATTTTAATATATTTATCTGTAACTTCCATATCCAACGAATTATAATCAACACCATAAATGTCAATATCCAATCTCTCAACGTGTCTTTCCAACATCTGCATAAAAAAGTCCTTCGCGGATAGTCTCTCTACCATTTTTCCCACCAAATATAATTTTCTCTAGGAAGTTTATAAAACTTTAATCTATTTAAAGTTATATTTCAACCTCTCAAACAACCTTTTCATCTTCAGCGAATCCTGCTCGAGGATCGGTGATTCTGAAATTATCGTAATGTCAAGCTTACGCTTTAGTACTTCTTGCGCAAGCGGTTCGAACGGTGGCCGGTGGTCGAGGACAAGATGGGCCCGTTCACCTTTTGCTGTGTAGTCTATGTTTGAGAAGTGTGTGTGCAAGTGCTTCAGTCTCAGTGGTTTTACTGTGTCTAGTACTTTTTTGTAGTCTATCTTCCCAACCTGCCGTGCAAAGATATGTGCAAAATCTATAACCGGCGAACAGCGATTCACTTTTTTACAAACCTTTACAATTTCTTCGATTGTGCCGAACGAACCGCTTTTACCGCCTGTTTCCAAACCAAGCTTTACGCTGCGTGGAGTTTTCTTTGCAAGCTCTTTACATACAACCAATACACGATCAAAGGCTTCTTCCTTCTCAAGTTTGCCGTAGAATCCCGGATGGAAAACAACTATGCCTGCGCCTAATAGCTCGGCCCGTAAAATGCTTTCCTCAATACGCTTTTTAGAGGCTACAATTTTTTCCTTTTCGTCTGAACAAAGATTGATGTAGTAAGGAGCGTGTATGCTTAGTAGGACATTGTGTTTTTTTGCCTCTTGCCCGACTTCTTCAGCCAACTGCATACCCATCCGTACGCCATGTGTGAACTGCACTTCCATGGCATTCAATCCAAGCTTTGCCACGTCCTTAACCGCCTCAAAACTCCCTCCTTTTGTGATTGTGGGCGTGCCGGCTGGGCCTAGAAATATATTCTGTTTTTTCACAATCTCACCACTGCTCACTATCTTAATATTATACACAGTTTGGTGATATTCCTATATTATTTTCTATATTATTTTATAGAAGTGACCCACGAAAGTGAATTTAAGGACCCACGAAAGCGGGTTTAAACAAAGAGGAACTTGAGAACGAGTTCAAATACCACAATCACAACAACAACATACACCAAGTCCTTCGGTTTCAGTTTTATCTTCTGCTTCCCTTCTTCTCCATATCTTATCAGTCCGCCCATTCCACTGGGCATGTAGACCTTGTCGCGCTTAGCCATGTATATCAAGTTCTGTTTTGTAATATTAAAATTTAAGTTTTTCCTTAAATCGTTTGAACTAGTTCGATGTTTCCAGCATCTACTCTATAAAGTGCATACGGCATATTGTCGCATTCTCTTTTGATACGCTCGCTCACTTCAAGATTCAGTAGGTTATTTTCATCAAAATGAACGTCTAAGACACACACCAAACATCTATCGGTGCGTTTTTCAATCCAACCAATGTATTCTCTAATATTCCCATTAAACTCTTTAGGACGGTAGAAAATTGACCATCTAGCAACCTCATTCAACTGACTAAGATTTAAATTGTAGGCTACTCGAAACTGTTCGAGATCCATCGCCATAAGATGAATTTTGAGTTAAAAGGATAAAAATAGGATGGCGCGCTGGTCATAGCCCATCTTCTGTTTCATCCAAATCGCAGCGCAATTTGAATTTAGGTAGCATTTGTCTGAGCGCTTTAAGGCTTGCATCACATCAGGACCAGCTGTCCGTTTCATCTTTCTCTGCCTCAACTCAGCCTCTCCTTTTTCAGGCCTTTGACAGCCCGAAAGAGCTTCAGCTACATTGTTGGCGAGGCAGGAAAGTTCCGTTTCTGATACAGCCGAATGCTTCTCAGCACGCTACTAGTCACGCTTTAACGCTTTCGCGCTTCCACGCTTTTGTAGCTCCCTTAGATGGATGGAACTTCCTCACCTGTCTTTTGACAGACATGCGAAGCTACCTAACCAGCTCGCCAAGAAACTATTGCTCCTACTTGCTTATAAAGCTTATGTTTTATTAAATCTGCTGGCCCAATAGCTTATTATTTCGGTTATTATAGGAGCTCTTGTTGGTGTTATACACGAACCGCCCTCAGTTAGCGGCTTATCACACTCGCCCCCTTCCAACCAAGACCATATTATTATACCGTCTGTATCAGAGTAATATGCCGCTTTTAAAATGTCGTCATAAAATTTTGAGCTTGTCGAGATATCGTATGAACCAATTTCACCGAAATAAACAGGCTTAATTAGTTCGTCATGCGATACTGCTGTCCAGTAAGAAACAAACTGTTCTATTTGGTCGCTAGCGGTATCTGCCATCTTAGTATCTGTCATCTTATACAGGTCTTCGTCGTATATGTGCACGGACGTTAGGCCTATATTTTCATTAAGATGTACTGATTTGAATTTTGACTTATCGAGAGAGCCGAAATTGTTCTCGCCTGTGGATATAAGATGGTTCGGGTCCAAACCTCTGATATAATTTGCAGTATCATCGTACCAATTTAACAAGTCTTCATAACTCGAACAATGCCGTTGGCCTTCGTTACCTATCTCCCATGCTAATATTATTCCCCTGTCTTTATACCTCGTTACTACATCCTTAACAAACTCTTTATATTCGAGGTTTACGTCGCTGTCGACTTGACAAATTTCTGTATTATTCCATTTTGTTTCACTGCCCATCCACTTGAATGTATAATAAGCGTCTGAAAGAACTGGGATTAAATATATGTTGTACTCTTCGGCGTCATTGACAAGTTCATCAAATTTCTGCAGAAACTGTTCCCTTGAATGCTTCCAGTTATTCGGGCCGAAGTAAAGGCATTGGTCTGACCAATACCCATTAGAGCACGTCGCCCAGAACCTTATAACAGTTATGTTATACTCAGAAGAGAGCTTGAAAACTTCTTCTCCGGTCAACCCGTGGAATTCTCCCCACAAATATTTTACAAGAAGGTTGAAGTGGTTCCCACCCAAGAACCTGAATCTTTGGTTCGTACTTTTCACTAACAAATGATTATTTTGCCGGACAACGAATGCATTATTTTCGTCTTTAGGGAACTTTAGAGAAATTAAAATTGCGAAAAGCACGATGGATAATAAGATTATAAAAATAAACAGCTCTAGCTTTATGTGGCCTTTTTTATTTAACAAAAGAGTCACCGAATTCTTTATAGGGCAAGCGGTCATAAAAACCTTTCTTTTATCAATCTCCACATTATAAGGAGGCCATCACGATACTTTAGTTTTTTCTGACCAACTCTTTCTTTGTATCTTATAGGAATAGATTTTATTCTAAACCCTCTCTTAACAGCTTCAGTAAACAAATTGGCTTCCAAGTCGAATCCCTTCGCCCTTATATTTGCACTTTGTAAGAATTGTTTCGAGAACGCCCAATACCCAGTGCAAAGGTCTTTTGGATTTTTGAAATACATCACACCTGCGGCAACGGTCAACACCTTGTTACCAACGTATGTGGTTGTTGACATCACGTCTCTTATACCCTCGAATGAAAGCCTATTCCCCATCACAATGTCCGCTTCTCCGTTTACGATTGGAGAAACCATGCTCCTAATCTCTTTTGGATCATATGTACAATCCGCATCTAACATTACATACGCGTCAAAACCGTCTAAATTGAAGTTTTTCTGGAAGGACTGGAAGGCCATGCCCTTACCGTAACCGTCTTGAAACATAGTTGCTACTTCAAAATTTTTTTTGCTAGCCTTTCTTGTCGCGATTATAGTATTGTCGCCGGAATATCCGTCAACTACGACTATGTTGCTAACCACAGGATTCGGCACGTCTTCTATAACCTTCTTAATACTTTTTTCTTCGTTCAAGGTTGGCAGTATCAAACAAATCTTCATAGGTACCGGCCTTTAACACTAGTCTTTGTATATGCGATTAAATTTAAATCATAAGCAGATGATGAGTTCTTAAATATTGAAGGTAAAAAGATATAAAGATTTTAAAAAACTACATAAATCATAAAATAAACATTGATACCATTTGATAGTAGTGGTATTTAAAATTTAATCTATATTGAATAATCCGATGTTATATGGAGATACTGGAAATAATTTTTTGGTCAAGCGCCTCGATATTGGGCTTATTCTACCTCGGTTACTATGCTTTATGCAAACACGTTGTGACCTCGAAAACTTTTGACGTAAAAAAGGACAAAAATTTCAGACCTAAGATAAGCATAGTTATACCCACGTGGAATGAAGAAAACACGATTGGAGGTAAACTGAAAAACACATTGGCATTGCAGTACCCTAAAAACAAGCTGGAGGTTATTGTCATCGATTCCGGGTCTACAGATAAGACCAGGGAAATAGTTAAAACGTTCGCTAAGAAATCCAAAAGGATAAAACTAATAGCCGAAAAGGAGAGACGTGGCAAGGCGTACGCATTAAATAAAGCGTTTAAACATAGCAAAGGGGATATAGTAATAATTTCTGACGCAGACTGTAGATTGAATAAGAACATCTTGCTGAAAAGCGTCCCTTATTTTCACGATCATTCTGTCGGAGCAATCACTGGAAGAGAATCTATAATCAACCCTGACGAAAACATAGCCACAAAGACAGAAAAAACATACAGAAACTTCTTTTACTTGATTCGAGGAGCGGAGTCTATACTTGATTCGACTTATGTTTTTGACGGGCCTTTTAGTGCCTTTCGCAGGGAGTTGCTAAGTAAAATAGACAGTAAGACCGTAGCAGACGATTCTGAACTGGCGTTGAAAATAAAGAAAAAAGGTTATAGGACATTATCGATTCCAGAGGCTCTTTATTTTGAGTATGCGCCTTCCAAGTTGTCACAGAGGACAAAGCAAAAATCTCGACGGGCCGAAGGCTTGACCCAGAGTATGATGAACCACTTTTCTACATTTTTCTTGAACACGGAATACGGTCTTTTCGGCTTGTTTATATTTCCAGCTGGCATATTCATGCACATAATTTCTCCATTTCTTTTGTTAGCTTCGATAATAACATTATTTTTCCTACCGCCTAGCCTCTTGTTTGTACTCTTAGCCATAGTTTTGGCAGGTATGCTTATACCTGATGTCCGTAGGTTTATTTTGACATTCTTGCATTCGCAGTACGCTTCCCTTGTCGGTGTGTTGAAGTATGCGACTTCGGCGCCTGATTATAGGTGGAAGAAAATTGAAAACACAAGAAGGTACGGAAAATGTTGACAGATAGAAAGAAAATAGAAAAAGTGGTTTTAATACAGCCGCCAGACCCAGAAGGTACGATTGTAATCAGAGACCATATGGGCAGATTTGGGATTAAGATAGAAAAGGCGTCTGCAAGTCGTTATGATGTATTTCCGCCGTTGAATCTCGCTTATTGCGCATCTTTGTTAGAAAACAACGGGTTCGATGCTGCCATAGTCGATTCACCGACTCTTAATTTAAACAGGTCAAAAATCTTAAGAAGAGTTGTAGGCGAAAATCCAGATTTGATAATTGTGAATACGTCTGGAGTTACAATATCGAGTGACTTGGATTTGGCAAGCTGGTTAAAAAACACGCTTGAAATAGAAACCATTGCAATGGTTCCGATGTACATCCCGGAAGACAAATTAAATAACAGCGACATATCTGTTTTTGTCTTTGGCGAGGCCGAAAATACAGTCTTAGAGCTTTGTAAAAAATACCCCGATATCAAGCAAATCAAAGGAGCCGCATATAAGTCAAATGGTAAAATCAGGTATAACGCGAAAAGGCCTCTGATTAAAGATTTGGACAATTTGCCTTTTCCTGCTTACCACCTTTTGCCGATGGAAAAATATTCCAACCAGATGTTCAAACAAAAGAGGTTTACTACTGCTTTGACAAGCAGAGGATGTCCATATGGCTGTATATATTGCCTATATCCGGCCGGTTACGGAGACGTGTGGCGCGGAAGAAGTCCAAAAAATGTAATCGAAGAGCTGAAAATTCTCGAGGAGAAACACAAAGTCAGAAGCATTTTATTCCGAGACCAAGTTTTCAATTTCAATATTAGGAGGGCCGAGGAAATTTGCGGCAGCATAGTTAAAGAAGGGATTGACATAAAATGGAGATGCGAGGCCCGTGTAGACTTGTTGCCGAAAAGTTTAATGATTAAAATGAAAAAGGCTGGTTGTGCTGGTATACATGTCGGTGTGGAATCAGGAGACCCGGTAATATTGAAAGCTATAGCTAAGAGAGGGATATCGTCAAACCATATAAATAAAATCAAGGCTGTATTCAGAGACGCAAAAGAAATTGATTTGGAGATATTGGCATTTTTTATGATTGGTTTTCCGGGCGAAACCAAAAAATCTATTTCAAAAACGTTCGAGTTGGCAAGAGAGATAAAAGCAAAGCAGGCATGGTTCACTCCGATCGTTCCTTATCCAGGTACAGCGCTATACGAATTGGCAAAGAGCAAGGGGTGGTTATTAACGGAAAATTTAGAGGAGTACACTGCTAGGGATGTTGCAATGCGAACCGATGAGCTTACAAAAGAGGATATAAGAAAAGCTGTGGACGAAGGCAACATGATATTCTCAAAAGACAGAACTCAGCTCCTGAAGACCATATTCAGTACCCAGGGCATATACTCTTTGTTGCTAAATCCAAAAAGGGCTTTGAACTATACATTAGGAAGAGTCTTAACTAAAAAATTTGGAGATGACCGATAGCCACAGAGAATTGGTGAGCATATGAAGATAATACAAGTTTGTCAAAGGTTCCACCCAGACATTGGTGGTATAGAGAAACATGTATATGAGATATCCAAGCGCCTTGCCAGGAATAACGATATCTATGTATACACGACAGACCCTAGTGGGAAACTGCCAAAAAAAGATTTTATAGATGGAATAAAAGTTTTTAGGTTCAAGTCATTCGCGCCGAACGAAGCGTACTTTTTCTCGCCGAGCATGTACTTTGCTCTTAGGAAGCAGAGTTGTGATATATTACACGCGCATTCGTTCCACGCATTTCCGGCCTTTCTGGCGTACAGTGCTGTTAAAAATTTCAGGAAATTTGTCTTCACGCCTCATTATCATCCTGTGGCCTCAACGCCGTTCAGAAATAACATGCACAGGCTCTATGACCCACTCCAAGTGAAAATATTCCACAAAGCGAACAAAATCATCTGCGTTTCTGATCATGAGATCGAACTAATCAATCAAAGATTCAGAATCCCAAAAGAAAAGATGGTTAACATACCTAACGGCATCGATGTTAAAAGATTTGAAAAATTAGCAAGATACAAAAAATACAAAAAGAAGGACAATTTTCGAATTTTGTATGTTGGCAGATTAGAAAAATACAAAAGGATCCAGTGGATATTGTTTGCGGTAAGAGAAATTTTAAAGAGATTCCCTGATAAAAAAACAGAAGTTGTCATAGTAGGCAAGGGCCCATTTGAAAAGAACCTGAAAGGTCAGACAAAGGAACTTAATTTACATAATATCGTGACTTTCAAAAGCGGCCTTAGCGATGCCGACCTTTTAGGCGAGTATCAAAAATGCGATGTGTTTGTCATGCCTAGCGAGTACGAGGCGTTCAGCATAACGACTTTAGAAGCGTTGTCATGCGGCAAGCCTGTGATAGTGAGCAATGTCGGCTTCCTTTCCGAAATCTCTAGAGGCAACGGCTTTACTATAGATTCAAAGGAAGACTTAGTAGACAGATTATCGATGATGGCTGAAAACGGAATAAAAGTGAATTTCGACTTCAAAAAGTACTCCTGGGATAGTATCACCGAGCGGATTAGAAATGTGTATGGGGATTAATATGAAAAATATTTTGTTCGTTGGGCCGTTTCCCCCGCATCAGAGAGGTGGAGGAGAGTATGTAGCGCACTCTATAGCCAAGGCTATGAAAAAGAAGGGGTTCAAAATCTTCGTTCTGTTCATGGGAAAGGACAAGTTTTTCGAAAGGTATGACGACCGTGGGACGAAGGTCTACAGAGTTGACAAGTTTTATAAAGGCAGGAAAGAAAGGTTCAGTTTGTTACAAATACTGAGATATTTCACGATAGAGCTGTTCAACCCTTTCGCCTTTCTTTTTACAATATACATGATTCTCAGGTACAAGATACATGTGGTTCACATCTCAACTTTTCATCAGATATCTGTGTCTCCTCTAATAGCGGCCAAACTGCTCTGGAGAAAGACAATACTTACATTCCATTCACATGAGCTTTTCTGTTTTATTTCAAGTTTGAGTCCGAACTGTCCCGGAGCCGAGAAGCACAAATGTGGAAAATGTATATTAAATAGCCAAGCGTTGCCAGATTTTTTAAAAAGGCACGAATTTGCATATAATAAGGCCTTACAAATTTCAAACCATTTGATAAAATCTACTTTGTTCTTTAAATCCAAGATGGCACAGCTTGCTAATCTGGCCATATTCCCGTCTGAATATTTGAAAAATTATTACGTTAAACACGGCTTCGATTCTAGTAAATCGATGGTGATATACAACTTTTTGGACAACCCAAAAGGCCGCAAAAAGAACATGATTAAATTAAAAAGCAAATTTGGAATAAAAAACGAGAAAGTAATTCTGTTTGTCGGCCATATGATAGCGATGAAGGGTCCGCAGATATTGTTGGACGCCTTCAATCTTCTGAAAAATAAGAAAAATTTGAAACTCATGTTTGTGGGATACGGGCCTTTAATAGAGGAGTTAAAGCAAAAAGCCTTAAAACTGAAATTGGATAAAGAAATAATCTTTACTGGTTGGATACCTCGCGAAGACCTTATGTCGGTTTACAATTTGGCTGATGTAGTTGTTATACCTTCGATATTCCCAGAAACATTTTCTTTGATTTTCCTAGAGGCATTTAATGCAAAGAAGATAGTCATAGCCAGTAACATCGGCGCTTTATCAGATAATATAATTAATGGCGAGACTGGGTTTCTTGTGAAACCCAACGACCCAAAGGAACTCTCAAAGAACTTGGAATTTGTGGTGACCAACCTACGAAAACTTGAGCCTATGAAAAAACGTGTCTATGAAGAAGCAACGACAAAATACGATCCTAGAATATTCATCAAAGAGTATGAGAGGTTATATGCATGAAACCAAAAAAAGAGAAATCGCAAAAAGGGGATATGCCTGTAAAACCGTACCAGAGGATATACTCACTGCTGTTTTTCTCTTCACTGCTCCTATTTCTAGTTAACTATATAATACAGGGACAACTTTTGTTTACTTATTTTGACTATTATGGAATAATCTTCAAGATGGGCTGGGCATACTGGTTGGGTTACATATTGTTATTAATACTGGTATCCTACCATTACACAAATTTCGAACACATTGATAGTAGATATGTATATTTGAGCCTGTTCTTGATGGTGACCTATTTTATAGCAACACCGTTTTTATACGAGAGCCTTCCAAGGTTCGAAGACACGTGGGGCCACTCTTTCCTCGCACAAGAGATATTCGGAAGCAAAAGAGTCAATATAGGTATCAGTATTTACGAGCAATATCCTGGATCTATATTGTTTTATGGACTGTTATTCCATTTCATACCGTCCTATTATGTGATGAAATTCTTCCCTCCGCTCTTCTACTATGTCGGCATACTCGTTGTGTACGTCTTGTTCAAAGAACTGTTCTCATTCAAAGGCACATCAAATGCGAAGATAGCGTTTTTAATCCCGATAATCTACATGTTCTTCAACTGGACAGTAGAAGACAACCACATTTCCCCTCAGTTCCTGATACTAAATCTCTATTTTCTGTTTATGCTCCTATCTGTCAAATTCCTTTACGGTGAAAAAGACAGAAAGAAGTATTTCGTTGCTCTTACTCTACTAGGCACGGTTATAGTGCTTTCGCATCCTTTTACACCAATATTCCTTCTTTTCATACTTGCATCTGTATACGTCCTATGCAAGGAACTAAGGGCAAGAATAATACCTATAGCTGTAATGTTGGCTGCCATTTTTGTTGTCCACAGCATGTATTATACAACTATATTCGACATAACTATGGACTACAGTAAAAACTTTATCGATGTTTTGATGCACGGATTGAAGTTCGAGAGCGTTGCACACAGATTAGAAAGCACGATAGTTAGCCGCCAGGTTTTCCTATCCTCTAGAATTGGGATAACGCTTATGTCTGTCATATTGGGCCTTGCAGGTGCGGTTGTAATGCGCACTGGAAAAGATAAAGCGACCAAAAAGACAACTGCCAATTTTCTATTAGGATGGTCATTTTCTCTAGTACCGTTCTTGTTGTTTGTTGCATTAGCTGTAAGGGGAGAATTTTATGAAAGATTTGCACTGATATCCTCGCTTCCATTGACAGCATTGACAGTGTATCTTTTTAACGAATACGAAATTAATTTCAGCACGTTGTTAATCTTTTTACTGCTTCTTTCGCCTTTCTATTTCATAGGAAAATATGGAAACGAGGCCTTTGAGAGCGTGTCGGTAGAAAAGCTGATGGCTAACTGCTTCTCATACGAATTCTACAGCCGCTGCGCCGAAGATTTCAGAATAGTCGACAGCCCGCTCAATTACGACATAGAAAATCTTAACAAATTTCGTTTCGTAACATCACGCGAAGAGATAATGGCCGGAGTGGTTTTCAATAACAAAGACATAGAAAGCGTAAGCAGTTTGATTTATGATATCGTAGAAGAGTACAAGCTACATAGAATATATTCGACAAGCGAGGCGTCGGTGTTCATCCAATAGAGGCATCGGCGTTCATAAAATAGTTTATAGGAACCTATTCTAGGAACCTATATTTTATTAAAAAGCTACATCTTTCTGTCAACCCAGAAATATATGTATGTCGCACTGTCTTGCAATGCAACCGGTCTTATGTTGACCTTTATTTTGTATTGGCCTGTGGTTGGGAGACCTATGTCGACTTTTGTAAGTGTTTCTTGAGCTGGTTCCAACTCCAGCAATTCACTGTACTGTAAATCACCATTGACCGACAATGTGACATTGAATTCGTATTTTCTGGCATAAAAGGATTTAATGACGAAACTTGTCGTGAAATTCTCAACGAATACGTATTCAGGATAGTTTACAAACACGACCTTTTCCTCGTCAAACCTAAGTGATGTAAACCCGCTTGAGCCGACAAAGAAAGTCTCGTAATACCTGTAAGGGCCTTCTCCACCTTCGCAATACTCTCCGTCACTGTCTACGTCAATACAGAACGACTTGTAGTCGCCGGCTTTATCTAAGTCGTTGAGTATTATGTTGAAAACTTTGTCGTCCAATCCCACTTTGCCAGATTTATATATACCTGAAAGGCTACAGTTGTCTATTGCACATCGAACTTCGCTTGTTCCTTGGAGGCCTTCTACAATCGACGTGGCCCAATAGAGTTCAACAAACTCCTCTTTCGAAGGCAAAAAGGCCGAAAGGTAAGACAACACAACTATCACGACAATCGCTAACAGCACATGCATATAGAAAATTTTATTTTTAGTTTTCTCTCTCTTCTTGGGTTTTTCTTTACGCAACAACTCTGGATAAGAGCGAGCGGACAGGATGCGCTTCAAACGGAATCGATGGGCAGGGATCAGTATGAATACTGTAATAAGCAAAAGGCTGAGGATGTTGACGATTTCTATCTTCAATCCTATAAAATAGATGACCATCGCGATCAATATTGTTAAAGACACGCTTACGCCGATGCTTGAGACCAATTTCTCCAAACCTTTCAACTTATTGCCAAACAAATAGTCCACAAACAAATACCCAGGAATGTACATGAGGAAAAGTATGCCTATGACATTCTTTGTAATGTTTAAAATCGGCTCGTCTGGCGGTGTGTCCATCAGAAAAGCCAACACCGCAGTCAACATTACTACTATGCCGACTACAACGAAGTTTTTGTATCTCATGTAATCTTACAGTTAACAGATTATATTTAAATGTCTATTCTGCAATATGCCTTGTACTGCAGATACGTAAGCGAGAAATAGACAAACAAGGCCAAGATGTACCACTGCGGTACTAATATGTAAGGCGTCGGCTGGCCAAAGACATCGAAAAACGGGAAATACTGCGCGTACCAGTTGCAAAACGGCAGAAGATGTTCTCCAGTTAATAAACTATTCCAAACGCTGCTAGCGAAGTCTTCTACTACTATTCCGAGAATACTTACCCTTGACATTGTGAACAAAGGGTCTGATGTTTTTAAAACAAAAGGCACAAGGATTCCGATATATACCAAAAGCGCCATTGCCCAATATACGTACGGATTGAATACAAGAGAGCTATAATAAG
>Ga0209636_10002265_pt1 | contig 19632 bp, 30 predicted proteins | sample DeeMarSWOR152_54_FD_187464 | JGI IMG/M metagenome (GOLD analysis project Ga0209636, IMG submission 187464) | Marine sediment microbial communities from White Oak River estuary, North Carolina - WOR-1-52-54 (SPAdes) (version 2) | ecosystem: Environmental > Aquatic > Marine > Intertidal zone >... | reverse complement strand
GGAAAGAGAGCCCTCGAAGAAGTCAATTCTCTTCCCCGCTGGATTCCTCCTGAAGCGACTTATATTGTGCATTATGTCCGCAGAGGAGAGACTCTCTCTGGAATTGCACAACGGTACAGGACATCTGTCTCAGCTATTGCCCGCTTGAATCGGTTGCGCCGTGTCCACCTCATCAGACCTGGTCAGAGGCTTAAAATTCCAGTGAGCTCAAAAAGATATAGAACCACACCAGTTCTACAGACAGAAAGGATCGGAGAGAAAATCACTTATACCGTAAAGAGAGGAGATTCTCTCTATCTCCTTGCTCATGCTTTCAACACGACTGTTCAGAGAATAAAAGAGTTGAATAATCTCAAAAGCAATGTCCTTAATGTCGGCCAAAAGTTGGTGATTCATTCCGGAAAACCCAAGGGGGCTGTTATTTATATTGTCAAGGTGGGAGATACGCCCTTCCATATAGCGAAGAACTTCGGCATGAGCCTTCAGAGTTTGCTCCGCCTAAACGGCCTCAGCACGAGGTCGAAAATTTATCCTGGACAGGAACTCTGGGTTATGCCTAAGAAATAAAAAAGGAGGGGTCAGGTCTCCAGATTCAAGATTTAATAAATCCTATCCCGCTATAATCTTGAATCTGGAGACCTGACCCCAAATGATTGTTGGTTATTTTTTAGGTTTTTCTTTTCCCTTCTTTTTCTTCTCTTTTTTCACATACTCTGAGCCGATGAGCTCAAGGTAGGCCATTTCAGCACCATCACCAGAGCGCGGTCCAATCTTTACAATTCTGGTGTAACCCCCTGGCCTTTCGCTGAATCGAGGGCCCAATTCTTCGAAGAGCTTGCGAACGACAGGCTTTTTATAAATAAACTTCAGAGCTCGACGCCGCGCCTGAAGGGTATCTTGCTTAGCCAGAGTAATCATTTTCTCTGCCAGGGGTCTAGCAGATTTGGCTTTGGCTAAGGTTGTCCTCATCCGCTCTTTCTCTAAAAAGGAGGTAACAAGATTGCGCAACAGTGCTTTTCGATGGGCAGTGTCTCGTCTTAATTTCTTTCCCTTTACCAGATGCCTCATTTAAGCTATTCCTCCTCTTCTTCTTCTCCTTCTTTCTTTTCAGACTCAACCATTTCCAATAATTTCGGGTGAAGCTCGAGATTCAGGCCTAATCCCATATTGGCCAAAGTCTCTTTAATTTCCGTTAAGGACTTTCGGCCAAAATTCTTTGTCTTCAGCAGATCATCTTCGGTCTTCTGCACCAGCTCATAAATTTTCTCGATTCCAGCCGCTTTAAGACAATTGTTAGACCTGACAGAAAGCTCAAGATGCTCTATAGACTTTGACAGGACTTCGGCCTGAGACATATAAGGAATCTCTTTCTTTGTTGGCATATGCTCCTTCTGGATAGGCTCATCAATAATGTTGAGAAAAATCACCAAATGGTCTCTCAGGATTTTCGCTGCTTGAGCTAGACCATCTTGAGGTGTGATGGCTCCTGTGGTCCAAACTTCCATGGTTAAATTCTCGTAATCAATTCTTTTCCCCACCCTGGCAGGTTCTACACGATAGTTCACCTTCTTGACTGGCGAGTGAGAAGAATCGAGAGGAATAAAATCAACACTCAATTCTTGGTCAAAATTCTGATCAGCAGAAATATATCCCCTGTTATTCTTAACGACCATCTCAATATCTAATTTTCCGTCTTTATCTAAGGAAGCAATATGAACGTCAGAATTAAGAATCTCGATATCAGAATCATGCTCAATATCGGAAGCCAAGGCCTCAACCGGCCCTACTTTTTTTAGGGCCATCATCTTTTGTTCGTTTCCCTCAAGCTTTAGAGCAATACTCTTCAAATTCAAGATGATATCCGTGACATCCTCAACAACGCCCGGTATAATTGAGAACTCGTGCAAGACACCTTGAATTCGTATAGCCGTGATAGCTGCACCTGTTATTGAGGAAAGAAGAATTCTACGCAGAGCATTTCCAACAGTTATGCCATAACCCCGTTCAAAAGGCTGAGCCGAAAAGCGACCGTAGGTACCAGTAAGGGTCTCATAATCAGGCTCAAGATATTTTGGCCTCTGAAAAGCCTCCTCAATCTTAATAACTTTTTTTTCTGCTTCCATAACTTTTCTCCTTAATTATCTATTTGGAATAAAGCTCAACGACCAAATGCTCCTTAACAGGCAGAGAGATGTCTTCTCGGGTGGGAAGAGAAAGGATTCTTCCCTCGATACTATCCCAGTCGACTTCCAGCCATCCGGGAACAGTCTTATTCTTGTTTGCCTTGAAAAGGGCTTTAAAATATTCATATTTTAAAGATTTTTCCCTGAAACTTATAACATCTTCTTCATTTACAATATAAGAAGGAATGGAAACTTTTCTGTCGTTAACTCTGACGTGACCGTGGATGATCAGCTGGCGAGCGTGAGCTCTTGAATGAGAAAATCCCATTATGAATAACACATTGTCCAGCCTTCTCTCCAGTATGGACAGCAAATTCTCACCGGTTATCCCTCTCTTTCTCTCAGCTCTTTCAAAGAAAAGACGAAACTGACTCTCTGACATTCCGTAGTATCTTTTCAACCTCTGCTTTTCCCGAAGTTGAATTCCGTATCCTAAGATTCTTCTCCTTGCTCTGCCGTGCTCTCCGGGAGCATACGGCCTTCGCTCCACCGGACATTTTTCAGTCAGACATTTGTTTCCCTTGAGAAAAAGTTTTGTTCTTTCCACGCGACAGAGGCGACAAACAGATCCCCTGAACCTTGACATATTCCTCTCCTTATACACTCATTCTCTTAGACTCTTCTTCGCTTCCGAACCCGGCAACCATTATGGGGAATCGGCGTGACATCCCTGATAGATTTTATCTCCAATCCTCCTGACTGAAGCGCCCGAATAGCTGACTCGCGTCCAGCCCCTGGACCTTTAATCCGAACATCTACGTATCTCACACCATATTCTTTGGCTTTTTCTGTAGCTTCTTTGGCTGCCAATTGGGCTGCAAAGGGAGTTCCTTTCCGAGCTCCTTTGAAGCCCGATGTTCCTGAGCTCGCCCAGCAAACTGCGTTTCCCTGATGGTCGGTTATGGTGATGATAGTATTATTGAAAGTCGACTGGACATGAGCGACACCAAAGCCGATTTCCTTCTTTACCTTTTTTTTCTTGGTTCTTCTTTTAGCTCGTGGCATCTAACACTCCCTTTTACTTTTTGATTTTCTTTATCGAATGCCCCCGAGGTCCTTTTCTTGTTCGGGCATTTGTCTTTGTTCTTTGTCCCCTTGCCGGTAACTTTCTTTTATGGCGCATTCCTCGATAACAACTGATATCCATCAGTCTCTTTATGTTCAAATTTATCTCTTTACGAAGGTCACCCTCTATTTTTTCTCGTTTCTCAATAATTTCTCGTATCCTTTTGATTTCATCCTCACTTAAGGCCTTAACTTTTTTATCTTTATCTATTTTAGCTTCCTGGAGGATTTCGTTTGACTTGGACCGACCTATACCAAAAATATAAGTCAAACCAACCTCAATTCTTTTTTCCGAAGGAAGCGTAATTCCTGATATTCTTGCCATTTTAACCTCTTTTTTAGCCTTGTCTTTGTTTATGCTTCGGGTTGGAGCATATGACTCGAAGCCTCCCTTTTCTCTTTATTATCCGACAGTTGCGACAAATTTTTTTTACCGAAGCTCTCACTTTCATCGTTATCTTCCTTTATTTAAACCGATAGGTAATTCTCCCTTTCGTCAAATCATAGGGCGAAAGCTCTACCAAAACTTTATCGCCAGGAAGGATACGTATGAAATGTTTCCTCATCCTTCCAGATATATGAGCAAGAATGACATGCTTATTGGCCAATTCTACCCGAAACATGGCATTGGGAAGGGTTTCGATAACTGTACCTTCTGTCTCTACGATATCCTGCTTAGGCATGGTGATTCCCCTTTATATATTGAAAATCGGACTCTTTGCCATCGAGGGCACTCAGCACCTCCAGCCCTTTTTGAGTTAAGGCCACAGTGTGCTCATAGTGGGCAGATAGGCCTCTATCCATAGTCACCGCAGTCCAGTCATCAGCCAAAATTTCTACCTTCCAATCTCCGACGGCAATCATGGGTTCGATGGCCAGCACCAAACCTTTTCTGATCTTTGGGCCTCGTCCAGAAGGGCCGAAATTCGGCACTTGAGGCTCTTCATGGAGGGAGAGGCCGATGCCATGCCCGACAAAAGAGCGAATGACTGAGAAGCCTTGGGCTTCAACATAGGTCTGGATAGCATGGGAAATATCTGAGATTCGATTTCCTTCCTTGATTTGCTTTATGCCTTTGTAAAAAGCCATTTCAGCTGCGGCTATGAGCTTTTTTGCAATTGGAGGGACTTTTCCCACTGGATAGGTCAAAGCCGCATCACCATAAAAGCCATCACAGAGAATACCAAAATCGAGACTGATGATATCTCCATCCCTTAAAGTCCGAGCAGAAGGAAGTCCATGGACGATTTCCTCATTTATAGAAGTACAGAGAGAAGCGGGATAGCCACGGTAGCCCTTGAAAGCTGGTCTGCCCCCCATTTCTTTTGCTCTTCTCTCGGCGTATTCATCAAGATCTTTAGTTTTAACTCCAGGTTTGATCATTGAACCTAATTCAGCCAGAATTTTAGCCACGATTTGATTACTCCTCTTTATACCTTTAACTTCTTCTTCACTCTTGTAGATTATCACTTTCGCACTTCCCTCTCTCTGGAATAGGCTTTTTCAGCCTCTAGGAGAGAATAAATCTGATGAAATACAGCTTGAATCTCTCCTGAGCCATCTACTCTTCGGTATGCTTTTTTTTCTTGATAATACCCGATGAGGGGCTCGGTTCGCTGATGATAAACTTTCAGGCGTTCCTCGATGACTTCTCTCGTGTCATCTTCTCTCTGGATTAGCTCAGTTCCACAATGATCACATCTTCCCTCTCTCTTGGGTTTTATCACTAGCAGGTTGTAGATGACTCCGCATCCAGGACAGATACGGCGAGCTAAGAGTCGCTCGACAATAACCTTTTCTGGCAGTTGAATATCAATCACAATTTCCTTTCGATGGCTGTCCATTCCTTCCAATTCTCGAGCTTGGGAAATGTTCCGAGGAAAACCATCCAAAACATATCCCTGGCGACAGTCATCCTTCAAAATCCGTCCTTTCACCATTTCCACCACCAGCTCATCTTTTACCAATCCACCCTTTTTCATCTGGGTAGCGGCCTTCTTTCCTAATGGAGTTTGTTGGGCGACTTCTTGGCGAAGAAGGTCGCCAGTTGAGATTTTGGGGAAACCGTATTTCTCTTCAATAAGCTCCCCCTGAGTACCTTTCCCACTGCCTGGCGGGCCGAACAGGATAATCCTCATCCTCTTCTCCCCCTGATACGACCTCGCCGCATAAAACCGTCATAGTGGCGCATGACAAGTTGAGCTTCGATTTGCTGTAAAGTATCCATGGCTACACCCACCACAATAAGAATAGATGTTCCACCAAAATAGATGTCTACATTCAATCCCTGGGTGAACCATTGGGGTAAATTTGCTTCTAAGAAATCCCCAATAAAGGGTAAAGCTTGGACCTTAAATCCAGTGATCATGAATTCTGGCAGGATAGCAATCGCAGCTAAATAAACAGCGCCAACTAAAGTGATCCGAGAAAGGACACCGTCTATAAAATCAGAAGTGTTTTTCCCGGGTCTTATTCCTGGGATAAACCCTCCGTATTTTCTTAAGTTGTCAGCAACATCTACTGGATTGAAAATGATAGAAACATAAAAATAGGTGAAAAAGATGATGGCCGCAACGTAAAGAAGATTATAGAGAGGCATTCCCCAAGCAAATTGCCGAGCGATTGTCTGAATGGCAGGGATCTTTATCATCTGGGCCACTGTAGAAGGCAAAGTTATGACTGAAGAGGCAAAGATGATGGGGATAACCCCTCCTGTGTTGACTCTTAAGGGAAGATGGGTGCTCTGCCCTCCATAAATTTTCCTTCCCACAACTCTTTTGGCATAAGAGACAGGAATGCGTCTCTGGCCTCGTTCGACAAAGACAATGATAGCTACTACAGCCGTCATCAGGGCTATAAGGAAGATAGCCCTCAGGGCGGTTATATTCCCAGTCCTCACTCCGTTTACAACATTCTGCATTTGCCTGGGAAAATCGACCACAATGCCAGCAAAGATGATAAGCGAGATACCGTTGCCGATTCCTCGCTCTGAAATCTGCTCTCCCAGCCACATGATAAAAACTGTTCCCGTGGTCAGGGTCAGAATGGTTAACAATTTAAATCCCCACCCTGGATTCAGAACAATGGGTGCTCCTCCAGGGCTCGTAGCTCTTTCTAACAACATAGCAATAGCGGAGGATTGGATAGCACAAATAAAAATTGTTCCGTACCGGGTGTACTGGGTGATTTTCTTCCTCCCCAGCTCTCCTTCTTTGGAGAGCCTTTCTAAATAGGGCCAGACAACTTGGAGCAACTGGAGGATAATGGAGGCACTGATATAAGGCATAATGCCCAGGGCGAAAATAGTCATGCGGGACATGCTTCTCCCTGTAAAGAGGTCGACAAATCCGAGGATTGTCCCTTTCTGAGTTTCCCAAAGTTCGGCTAAAGCGGAAGCGCTTATTCCTGGATTGGGAATCTGAGCACCTATCCGATAAATTGCCAGAATGAGCAGGGTAAAAATCACCCTCTTCCTCAAATCAGGAATGCTAAAAATGTTTCTTATGCTCTTTAACATGATTAACTTTCAATAAGGACAGCTTTTCCGCCCGCTTCCTCTATCTTCTTCTTGGCCGATACAGAAAACTTATGAGCGCAAATTGTCTTGGGAGAAGAAATCTTTCCCCTTCCCAAAATTTTTACACTCTCTGATTTCTTCTTGACAAGACCTGCCTCCATTAACTCCTTCATTGTAATCTTATTTTTATTGACTTTCTCTAATTTATCAAGATTGATGATTTTATATTCTTTCCTGAAAATATTGGTAAAGCCCCTTTTAGGAACCCTCCGATGAAGGGGCATCTGTCCCCCTTCAAATCCTATCTTCCTTGAATAGCCAGAGATTGACTTCTGTCCCTTGGTGCCCCGGCCAGATGTTTTCCCCATCCCTGAGCCAGGACCTCGACCTACTCTTCTCCTGCTTTTACGGGAGCCTTTAGCTGGATGAAGATTGCTCAGATTCATTTTTTCTCCAAAATTTCAACATCTAACAAGTGAGGAATTTTCTTAACCATGCCCCAAATCTCAGGAGTATCATTCCTGACGACAGCTGAATTGACTTTCCTTAATCCAAGCCCTTTTACCACCTCCCGCTGATATCTGGGGCGACCAATAACACTTCTCACTAGTCTTATTTTTAAGGCTTTCTCTGGATATTCAGGACTCTTCTTAGCCTTGCTCTTTTTCGCCTTTTCTTGAGTTGATTTTTTATCCTTCACTGCCATATTTCTTCCTTGGTTTTGCCTCTTACTCTTGAAATCTTTTCTGGATTCTTAATTTTTCTTAAGGCATCCATGGTCGCATTGGCGACACTGATGGGATTGTTACTTCGAATCGATTTGGTCAGAATATCCTTTATTCCAGCCAATTCCATTATTACTCGCACAGCCCCGCCTGCAATGACTCCCGTTCCTTCTGAAGCAGGCCTGAGAATAACCCGTCCGCCTCCTGCCTCTCCCTTGATAAAATGAGGAATGGTCGTTTTTGACAAGGGGACTTCGATAATATTTTTCTTGGCATTCTCTACTGCCTTGGCTATAGCTTGAGGAACTTCCCTGGCTTTTCCCTTGCCGATTCCGACCAGCCCATTCTCATTTCCAACAGCCGCTAAGGCAGAAAAGCTCAAATTCTTTCCTCCTTTAACAACTTTAGAAACTCTACGAATCGAGATGACCTGGTCTTTCAGCTCAAACTCTTCTTCTTCTTTGACTTGTTCTTCCTCCTTTTCCTCTTCTTCTGGAGTTATTTTTGGCTCTTCCTCTACTTTTTTCTCTTCTTCTGCTTCAATTTTGGGTTCTTCTTTGACTTCCTTTTTTTCTTCTGGCGTTGTTTTTTGTTTTTCTTGAGACTCCACTTCGGTGACTTTGCTTTCTTCTTTTTTCTTTTGTTCTTCTTCAGCCACTATTCCTCCTCTTGAGTATATCTAATTTCTTTAGTTTTTTTTGTTCATCTGGTGAGACTTTGACAAATCAAACTCCAATAATTTCCTTTCTTTAAGCCTTCAAAATAAAACCTTTTTACCATTCTTCTCTTTGCTCTCAACGGTTAACTTTCCTAAAAGGAAATTCCTCCCTTGCGAATGGAATCAGCCAAGACTTTAATCCGTCCATGATAGGGGTAAACACCTCTATCAAAAATGATTGTCTTTATCTTTTTTTCCTTCAATCTCTTGGCTAAGATTTCGCCCAAAGCCTGACAAGCTTCTTGGTTCTTATGGTTTTTATTTTTTACTCTAAAATTTTTTTCCAGAGTTGAGGCCGAAGCTAAAACTGCTCCCTCAACATCGTTTATAACTTGAGCGTAAACATAGCGGTTACTCTTGAAGACAAAAATCCTAGGCCGCTCCTCAGTACCTCTGATTTTCTTGCTGATTCTCTTCCGTATTCGTTCTTTGGCTCTTTTCTTTAATTTCACTTTGTCTTTATACACCGCTAACTCCTGCTTTTCTTTCTTTCTTATGCAACCTCTCTCCTACAAAGCGTATTCCTTTGAGCTTGTAGGGATCCGGCTTACGAAAATTTTTAATCTCTTGAGAAACTTGACCAACTCGCTGTTTATCTATTCCCTTTACAGTTATCAAAGTTGGCTTCTCCAGAATGATTTCTATATCTTCTGGAATCTTATAAATAATAGGCTTTGAATAGCCCACACTTAGCTCAAGTTTATTTTTATCGAGCTTAGCTCGGTATCCCACTCCCACAATCTCTAGCTGCTTGGAAAAACCGACTGAAATACCGACAACAGCATTGTCTGCCAAGCTTCGGCACAGACCGTGAAACGAGCGTAATTCTTTAGTATCTCCTTCCCTATTCAGAACAAGCTTATTGTCTTCGAGTTGAGCTCTGATTCCAGGCATTAATGGCGAAGAAAGTTTCCCTTTCTGGCCTTGGAACTCGATTCTCTCGGGAAGAATATTCACTTTTACTCCTTCTGGTATGATAATGGGCTGTTTTCCTATTCTTGACATTTTGTTACTCTTTTTCGAAATTTACCAAATATGACATAAAACCTCTCCGCCGACACCCATTTCCTCACATTTTTTTCCGGTGGCAACTCCCCCAGAAGTGGAGATAATGACCACTCCGAGACCATGAAGAACTTTGGGAATAGATTCTCTATTGCAATATATACGGCAGCCAGGCTTACTGACCCTCCGAAGCCCAGTTATGGCGCTCTGATTTTCATCCGTGTATTTTAAAGTGATGCTCAAAATTCCCTGTTTGTTGTCATCGACAACCTTAAAGTTTTGAATATATCCTTCTTCTTTTAAAACTTTTACAATCTCAACCTTCATTCGAGAAGACGGGATACTCACCTCTTTTTTCCTAACCAGGATAGCATTTCTTATCCTGGTTAACATATCACCAATAGGATCTGTTAAGCTCATGATCTTATCCTTCTCCTAAATTACCATGATGCCTTGACTATGCCTGGAATTTCACCCTTTAGAGCTAATTCACGGAAACACAATCGACACATATCAAATTTTCTGTAATATCCTTTCGAACGCCCGCAAATTCGACAGCGACTCTTCCTCCTGGTGGAATATTTTGGATCTCTTATATATTTTGCCATGCTCGATTTTCTAGACACTTTAACCTCTCTTTATCAAACTTCCCCAAAAGGCATTCCTAATTTTTTCAACAAGGCATAAGCCTCTTCATCCGTCTTGGCAGAAGTCACAATGGTAATATTCATGCCTCGCTGTCTATCGACTTTAGTGTAATCTATTTCTGGAAAGACAAGTTGATCTTTCATAGCCAGAGTGTAATTTCCCCTCCCATCGAAAGAAGAAGGAGAGACTCCCCTAAAATCTCTCACTCGGGGAAGAACAATATTGACCAGACGGTCGAAGAATTCGTACATTCTTATTCCTCTGAGAGTTACATAACAGGCAATGGGTTGGCCCTGGCGAAGCTTAAAAGAAGAAATGGATTTTTTGGCTCTTCCGACTGCGGGCCATTGACCGGTGACCAGACTCAATTCAGTCTTGGCCGCATCCAAAAGCTTGATATTCTGAGTAGCCTCTCCCACACCCACATTCAATACTATTTTTTCAAGTCTTGGAACAGCCATTTTGTTTTTTAAAGTAAACTCCTCTTGGAGAACTGTAATCATTTCTTTTTTATACTTTTCATAAAGCCGACCCATCTTTCACTCCTTACTTTTGCCGCTCGAGACTCGCCTCGCATTTGCTGCATACTCTTATTTTAGTGCCGTCATCCAATACTGTATTCCTCGACCGCACACCTTGCCCGCACTCAGAACAGTAAAGCATTAAGTTGGAAACATGGATAGGGGCTTCCTTTTCCATAATACCGCCCTGAATATTCTTACTTTGATCCGGACGAATGAACTCCTTGACAAAATTGACTTTTTCTACGACTGCTTTTCTCCTGTCGGGAAAAATTTTTAGAATCTTCCCTGTCTTTCCTTTATCTTTGCCTTTACTGACCATGACAAGGTCATCCTTTCTTAAAAATATCTTATTCATCAGAGAACCTCCGGCGCAAGAGAAACAATCTTCATAAACTTCTTATCCCTCAATTCTCTTCCCACTGGTCCAAAAACTCTTGTCCCTAAAGGCTCACCAAATCGGTCAATGATGACTGCAGCATTATCATCGAAACGGATGTAAGAGCCGTTGCGGCGGCGGATTTCTTTCCGGGTACGAACAATAACCGCTCTCACCACTTTTCCTTTCGGGATCTTGCTTTCGGGATCTGCCTCCTTTACTGTGGCCGAAATGACATCTCCGATAGAGGCAGTTTTTCCTACTCCGCCTCCCAAGGCAGTGATGCACATGATCTTTCGAGCTCCTGAATTGTCAGCAACTCTAAGCATGCTCTGAGTTTGGATCATTCTCCTTTTTCCTCAACTTCTTTTTCCTTCTTCGTCTCTTCGGGAGATAGACCGACTATCTCCAAAACTCGCCACCTTTTTCTCTTGCTCAAAGGCCTTGTTTCTATAATCTTTACGACATCTCCGACTTTGCATTTCTCATACTCATCGTGAACAAGAAATTTTTTCCTTCTCTTGACAATTTTTTTGTAAAAAGGATGTCTTACTGGCCGCTCAACAAGGACAGTAACGGTTTTTTTCATATTGTTCCCAATAACGACTCCTGTTTTAGTGGTCTTTCTCATTTTCTTCTCTTTCCTTCCTTATTCCGGCTCTTTACTCTTTTCTTTTAATATCGCCTTCACACGGGCAATGTCTTTTTTTATATTCCTAAGCTTGGCGGCATTATCAAGCTGCCCTAAAGAATGCTGAAAGCGAAGTTTAAAGAGCTGATCCCTTAACTCAGCCTCTTTGCTGTTCAATTCATCTTCGGATAGCTCTCTCAGTTCTCTTGCTTTCATCTTAATTCCTTTATTTCTCTTACCAAAAACTTCGTTTTAATTGGGAGTTTGCGGTCGGCCAGTTTCATCGCTTCTCTGGCTACAGTTTCGGGAACACCCTCCAATTCATACAGTATCCTCCCAGGTCTGATAACATCTACCCAGAATTCAGGATCTCCTTTTCCCTTGCCCATTCTTACTTCAGTGGGTTTTTTAGTAATAGGTTTCCAGGGAAAAATTCTTATCCAAAGCTTGCCTCTTCTCTTGACATGACGGGTGATGGCGATTCTGCCAGCTTCTATCTGCCGTGCAGTCATCCAACAAGGCTCCAGAGCTTGAAGACCGTATTCACCAAAAGAGAGACTCGAACCTCGATAAGCCTTTCCCCTCATTCTACCTCTCTGTTGTTTTCTGTACTTGACTTTTTTTGGCATCAGCATGGCTAAATCTCCTCAACCTCAGCAGTCTGGGAAGTCATCTTCAGTTTTTCAATATCGCCTCTATAGATCCAAACTTTTATTCCTATTTGACCATAAGTTGTGAAAGCTTCAGTAAAGCCGTAATCTATATCTGCTCTCAAGGTTTGAAGAGGCAATTGACCCCTTAAATACCACTCGGAGCGGGCTATTTCCACCCCTCCTAATCGACCCGAACACATCACTTTAATTCCCTTGGCTCCCATCTTCAAGGCCATCTCAACAGCTCTTCTCATGGCTCTCCGATAGGCTATTCTCTTCTCAAGCTGAATAGCGATACCTTCAGCCACCAACAAGGCGTTTTGCTCGGGCTTATCGACTTCTCGAATATCCACGTAAACTTCCCGCTGGGCAATTTCCTGTAGGAACTTTTTCAGGTTTTCGATTTCCTTTCCTCCGCGCCCGATAATAATACCAGGCCGAGCTGTCTGGATTACGACTCTTATTTTTGGACCCACTCGCTCCACGTCCGCCTCTGCAATCCCTGCATGAAAGTACCTCTGCTTAATCTCTCTTTTCATTTTCAAGTCTTCGTGAATCAAGCGACCATATTCTCTGCCTTTAGAGAACCAGCGGGAGCTCCATTGTCTATTAAAACCCAATCTAAATCCGAGAGGATGTGTCTTCTGTCCCACTTTTTATCTCCCTTTTCTTTCTTCTAAAAAAACATGTATATGGCTCAGTCTTTTTAGGATTCGATGAGCTCTCCCCATCGGAGCTGCCCTGAACCTCTTCCAACTTGGACCCTGATTAACAAAGATTTGAGAGATGAAAAGGTTATCCACATCAACATTGGGAACCTTCTGCTGGGCATTGGCAATAGCAGAACGCAGAACCTTCTCTACGATAGAGCTGGCCTTCTTCTTAGGAGAGAAACGAAGAATGGTCAGAGCTTCTCCTACATATCTATCCCTGATTAAATCAGTAACCAAGCGACATTTTTGGGCAGATACTCTCACATATTTAGCAGCTGCTTTGGCGACAAATTCCTGTTCTTCCATTTTCTTATTTTCTAATCTTTATTGTTCGAGCCGTCTTGGATGTATGACCTTTGAAAGTCCGGCTGGGGGAAAATTCCCCTAATTTATGACCAACCATATTTTCAGTAATAAATACAGGAATAAACTTTCTTCCGTTATGGACTGCGATTGTCATTCCTACCATTTCAGGAATTACGGTAGACCGGCGAGCCCAAGTCTTGATGACTTTTCTCTTCTCTCCTTTTTCCTCTAATTCCCTGATTTTTTTCATAAGCTTGGTATCCAAGTAAGGACCTTTCTTAAGAGATCTGCCCATAGTTATTTACTCCTTCTCCTTACAATGAAGGCTTGAGTCCGTTTGCTTCTTCTCGTTTTGTAACCTTTGGTCGGCTTGCCTCCAGGACTTACAGGATTCCGACCTCCCTTGGCCTTACCCTCTCCTCCCCCATGAGGATGGTCAACAGGATTCATAGCTGTTCCTCTCACATGGGGTCTTTTCCCTATCCATCGATTCCGTCCTGCCTTGCCTAGGGAAATATTTTGATGGTCAAGATTTCCTACCTGCCCGATGGTGGCTCGGCAATCCAGGTGAATTTTCCTTATTTCTGAGGACGGAAGCCGAACTTGAGCATACTTTCCTTCTTTAGCCAATATTTGAGCACCCGAGCCTGCCGATCTAGCTAGCTGGCCTCCTTTGCTCTTTTTCAATTCAATATTATGGATAATAGTACCTAAAGGAATATACCTGAGGGGGATGGAGTTACCAGGCAGAATATCGACCTGCTTGTCAGAAGAGACAATCTGCTGCCCAACTTTCAAATTGAAAGGAGCTAATATATATCGTCTTTCACCATCGACGTATTTTATCAAGGATATAAAAGCAGAGCGGTTCGGATCGTATTCAATCGACTCCACCACACCCGGGATATTGATTTTATCCCGCTTAAAATCAATGATGCGGTACCGTCTCTTATGGCCTCCTCCCCGATGGCGACTGGTAAGGTGGCCTCTCGAGTCCCTTCCTCCTGATTTGGAGAAAAATTGAAGCAATGGTTTATGAGGGCGGCTAGTCGTCAACTCTTCGAAAGTCAGACCTGTCTTGTGGCGGAGACTCGAAGTTCTTGGTTTATATTTTTTTATTCCCATTTTAGACAGCCTCAAAGAATTCGATCATTTTTTCGCCATCTTTTAGCTTCACGTAGGCTTTTTTCCAATCTTTCTTCTTGCCTTGTGATCGCCCGACTCTTTTCATCTTCCCTCTTTTGTTCTGGGTTCGGACTCTATCCACCTTGACTTTAAAGAGCTGTTCAACAGCCTTTTTAATTTCTGCTTTATTGGCTCTCCTGTCGACTTCAAAACAGACCTCTCTATTTACATCCTTCAGCATGGTGCTTTTTTCAGTTAAAACTGGTCTTAAAACTATCTGATAAGGATTTTTCACTTCAATTTCTCCATCAAAGACTCAAAAGCCTGCTGAGTAAAAACCAGCCAATTGTGTTTCAAAATATCATAAGTGTTGACCTGATGGTAATCTATTGTTTTTGTCTTCGGAACATTCCGGAGAGAGAGAAAAAGATTTTTGTTCTCATCACTATCAACAATTAATGCTGAATCTAACTTGAAGTTCTGGATGAGCTTAACTCCTTCCTTTGTCTTTGGTTCTTTGAATTCCAATTCATTAAGGATAATCAGTTGTTTTTCTGCATATTTAATAGCCAAAGCGGATTTCAGGGCATTTTTCCTTGCCTGTTTCGGGAGATTATAGTAGAAACTTCTGGGTCTGGGACCAAAGGTAATTCCGCCTTTTCTCCATAATGGAGAGCGAATGCTTCCAGCCCTTGCTCTGCCCGTACCTTTCTGTCTCCATGGCTTACGACCGCCTCCCCGAACCTCACTTCTGATCTTGGTTGAAGCAGTCCCAGCTCTCTTGTTCGCCTGGTGGCTGATAACAGCCTCGTAGAGAAGATGCTCTTTGACTGGATAAGAAAAGACTTCCTTGGGCAAACTCATTTCTGCTGTTGCCTTGCCGCTTTTGTCTAAAACTTGTATTTTGGCCATTTTTACTCTTTCTTCTTCTCCTTAGAATTCCTTTGCTCAGACTTTTTTTCCTCAGCGGCTTTTTTCTCTTCTTCAACAACTTGCTTCTTTTCCTCAGGCTCTTTCTCTTCAGGCTTCCTATCCTCCAGCTTCTTCTCCTCGAGCCTTTTATCTTCAGCAGGTATCTTCTTTTCCTCTGGGACTTGCCTCTTTTCTGCAGGGGCGTGAATATCAAAATTGGCTTTCTTCACCAATAAATATTCATTCCTGGCTCCTGGAACATTGCCCTTAACAATCAAAAGATTATTCTCTTTATCAGTCTGCACAACTGTAAGATTTCTTACTGTGGTTTTCCTGTGCCCCATATGACCAGGCATTTTTTTTCCCTTGACCACTCGGGAAGGAAAGGCAGAGGCTCCGATGGATCCAGGTGCTCTATGGAACATGGACCCATGGCTGGTTTTACCGCCTCGAAAACCCCAACGTTTAATGACGCTGGCAAATCCTTTTCCTTTGCTTGTCCCGGTGATATGAACTTTCTCTCCTTCCTGGAAAATATCCACTAAGATTTGGTCTCCTTCTTTTATCTCCTCTCCTCTCCCAAAACGAAATTCTCGCAATATTTTCACCGGAGGCACTCCAGCCTTTTTAAAATGTCCTTGGACAGGCTTTGGTGGTTGCTTCATACCTTTCTCTTCGACCAGGCCCAATTGGAGAGCGGAATAGCCATCTTTTTCTTCCGTTTTCTTCTGGATAATTGTACAAGGACCTGCCTTGATGACAGTCATGGGAATAATATTTCCCTTTTCGTCAAAAATTTGGCTCATTCCAATCTTTTTTCCTATCAGGCCTTCAACCATGGCTATTCTCCTCCGGTCCCAAAGGCTTGAATTTCCACATCGATTCCTGCTGGTAAATCTAATTTCTGGAGCTCTTCGATGGTTTCATTATTGTAATCGCTGATATCAATCAATCTTTTATGAATTCTCATCTCAAAGTGTTCTCTAGATCTTTTATCCACATGGGGAGAACGAAGGACGCAGAATCTATGAATCTTGGTAGGAAGAGGGATAGGTCCTTGAACGTTCGCTCCGGTCCTCTTAGCCTTAATAACAATGTCTTTTATAGACTGGTCCAAAAGGCGGTGGTCAAAAGATTTAAGTCTGATTCTTATTTTTTCCATTTTCTCTGTTCCTCAGTTCTCACCTCACCAGCTAGCCTAGCTATTGCAGCCGGTCTAGCTATTCTTGCTATTCTGATATATCCGTCACGCTGCCGGCTCCCACAGTACGCCCTCCTTCTCTAATCGCAAAACGCAATCCCTTCTCCATCGCCACATCCGATATCAACTCAATCTCCAAATTCACATTGTCCCCAGGCATCACCATCTCGACTCCACCCGGTAACTTCACCGTCCCCGTCACATCAGTGGTCCGAAAATAAAACTGCGGCCTGTATCCAGTGAAAAACGGCGTGTGCCGCCCGCCTTCCTCCTTCTTCAAGGCATAAATCGCTGCCTTAAACTTGCGGTGCGGCGTGATCGATCCCGGCTTCGCTAACACCATCCCTCGCTCTACCTCTTCCTTGTCCGTCCCCCTCAACAACACTCCTATGTTGTCTCCAGCTATCCCATCATCCAATGTCTTGCGAAACATCTCCACTCCAGTCACCACCCGCTTCCGCGTCTCCCCAAATCCTACTATCTCTACATCCTCTCCAATCTTTACCTTCCCTCGCTCTACTCGCCCCGTCACCACCGTGCCTCGTCCGCTTATCGAAAATATGTCCTCTATCGGCATCAAAAACGGCTGGTCCACTAACCTCTCCGGCTCAGGTATGTAACTGTCTACCGCCTCCAATAACTCTATGACCGGCTTGTTCACCTCAGCCTCAGGATCTCCATCAGACTGCATCGACTTCAACGCACTCCCCCGAATCACCGGTATCTTCTCCCCAGGAAACTCATACTTCGTCAATAACTCCCTCACCTCTAACTCCACTAAATCCAATATCTCTGGATCATCCACCAAATCCACCTTGTTCATAAATACCACTATCGCCGGCACATTCACCTGCCGCGCCAATAATATGTGCTCCCGCGTCTGCGGCATCGGCCCATCATCAGCCGCTACCACCAATATCGCACCGTCCATCTGCGCCGCCCCAGTTATCATGTTCTTGATGTAATCCGCATGCCCAGGACAATCTATGTGCGCATAATGCCGATTGTCCGTCTCATACTCTATGTGCGCTATCTGTATCGTTAAACCACGCTCCTTCTCCTCCGGCGCATTGTCTATCTTGTCAAACTCTATAAACGCTACCTTCTCTCCTATCTTCCGGTTCAATACCTTCGTTATCGCCGAGGTCAACGTCGTCTTGCCATGATCCACATGCCCTATCGTCCCTATGTTTAAATGCGGCTTCGTCCGCTCAAACTTGGCCCTCGCCATCTCATGACCTCCTTTTTGACTTGCTCAGGCTGCAAGTCTTATTTTTTTTAATTCACTCGCTTTACTCATGCGAGAGAACCTCAACTCGCTAGACTTGCACCTCATTGTTAATCTCTTTTTTCGACTTTCTCGCATCTTTATCCTCTTGTACAAGACTAGCTAGTTTAACTTAATCTAGCATCTTTTTGCTCATCAACGGAGAGGAATTCTCCCTTCAACCCTAGCTATGATTTCTCCCATTATGTTTGAAGGAATCACCTTATACCGGTAAAATTCCATCGAGAAAACACCTCTCCCTTGAGTTATTGTCCGAAGAATTGTAGCATATCCAAACATCTCTGCCAAAGGAATAAAAGCTCCGACGACTCGGGAGCCTCCTCTCATTTCCATCCTTTCTATTTTGCCCCTTCGGGCATTGATGTCTCCGACAATATCTCCTAAATATTCCTGAGGAGATACGACTTCTAAGCTCATGATGGGCTCTAAAAGAACAGGATCTGCTTTAGAGGCCGCATCCTTAAAAGCTAATGAACCAGCTATTTTGAAAGCAATAGAAGTCGAATCCACTTCATGAAAAGAGCCGGCGATAAGGGTAACTTTCACATCAGACAAAGGAAAGCCAGCTAAGACTCCTGTCTCCATGGCTTCCCTGGCTCCATCTTTAATAGAGGAAATGAACTCTCTGGGAATAACACCTCCCTTTATCCGCTCCACAAATTCAAATCCTTTGGATCTTTCCAGTGGCTCCACAACGACCTTGCAGTGACCATACTGTCCTCTTCCTCCAGTCTGCCGGATATATTTGCCTTCACCTTCAGCTTCGGTGGTGATTGTTTCTTTATAGGCAACTTGAGGCTTTCCAAGGTTTGCTCGCACTCCATACTCTCTTGTCATTCGATCCATAAGGATTTCCAAGTGGAGTTCTCCCATGCCGTAAATGAGAGTCTGTCCTGTTTGGGTATCCTGCATGACCTTGAAGGTAGGATCTTCTTTAGTAAGCTTCGCCAAGGTTTGAGCCAATTTAGAATGTTCGATTTTGGATTTGGGTTCAATAGTCGCTGAAATAACAGGTTCGGGGAATTTAATGGATTCAAGGATAATGGGATGGCTTCTCAGGCATAAGGTGTCTCCCGTTGAAACATTCTTCATGGATCCCAAGGCAGCGATATCCCCAGCAAAGGCTTCCTTTATATCCTTCCTTTTGTTGGAATGCATTTCTAAAAGGCGGGAAATACGCTCTTCTCCTCCTTTGGTTGAATTATACACTGTTGAACCTATCTTTGTTTTTCCTGAATAAATTCGGAAAAAGGAGAGGGTTCCCACATAGGGATCGTTCATGATTTTAAACACCAGGGCAGAAAAGGGTTCATCATTGGCAGCTCTTCTCGTTTCTATATCAAGTGTCTTGGGATGATATCCCTTTACAGGAGGAATATCCACCGGAGCAGGAAGATAATCCACAATGGCATCTAATAACGGATGAACACCTTTATTCCGGAAAGAAGCTCCGTAGAGAACAGGCACAAATTTGAGGGAAAGCGTTCCAGCTCTAATGGCTCTCTTTATTTCCGGGGCCGATATTTCTGCTCCCATCAAATATTTCTCCATGACCACGTCATCGGCATCACTCACCTGCTCTAACATTTCATTCCTCTTCTCAAGAACTTCATTCCTGTATTCTTCTGAAATGTTTCGCACTTCGAATTCTGTCCCCAACATATCATCTCCCCAGTCTACCTCTTTCATTTCTACAAGATCTATAACACCTCTAAAATTCTCCTCTATGCCTAAAGGAATCTGGATCGGCAGAGGATCGGCATTCAGTCTTTTCTTCATCTGCTTCATAGCTCTTTCAGGATCGACTCCTATTCTGTCCATCTTGTTAATGTAGACGATTCTTGGCACTCGGTACCGATCTGCCTGGCGCCAAACCGTTTCCGATTGAGGTTCAACTCCCCCAACTCCACAGAGAATGACGATGGCCCCATCAAGCACCCTTAAAGAGCGCTCAACTTCAGCCGTAAAATCGACATGACCAGGCGTATCGATGATATTGATTCGATGGTTGTTCCAGTAACAGGTGGTGGCGGCAGAGGTGA
>Ga0209636_10002264_pt1 | contig 19638 bp, 17 predicted proteins | sample DeeMarSWOR152_54_FD_187464 | JGI IMG/M metagenome (GOLD analysis project Ga0209636, IMG submission 187464) | Marine sediment microbial communities from White Oak River estuary, North Carolina - WOR-1-52-54 (SPAdes) (version 2) | ecosystem: Environmental > Aquatic > Marine > Intertidal zone >... | reverse complement strand
TCGCGAGTTCCTTCATGACTTCGTTGATTTTGACCTCGCCCTCAACCGCCTTTGCCACTAGATTACGGTACACTCTCCACTTCCAACTGGCAGCCGTGTAATAGCATATCCGCGTAGGAGAGATCTTCGTGGCTTTCAAGACGTTTAACGTGTCCTCGATTAAGTCGGTTATCAGGTTCTCCCGTTCCTCGGCGAGCACATCCACTTTGTCTTCATCAACCCGCGGCCACTCAGCCAAAGAAATGAAGTTCTTTTTTCCCGTCGCACACCACAGTTCCTCGCATACGTAAGGCGCGAAGGGTGCAAGAAGCCTAAGCCACACCTCCAACGCTTCACGAACCGCCTTAACTTCCGTTTTTCCTTTTCTGCGAATGTACCAGCGGAAATCATTCCAAACTTCAAATAATGCAATCTCCAAGGCTGTTCTCGTCTTCAATTCCTCAAGGTTCCCTGTGACTTCCGCAACGCGCTGCTGCAATCTACTAAGAAGCCACTTCTCCAGGTGCGTCACCTCGTTGCGTTTAGCCGTCTCGACTATGCTCAAAGCAAGATTGCGCAGGGACTCCAACTTGCCTTGAATGTCCGCGGCGTTCTCGCCTCTCCAGTCAGGGTCATCCATGCCCTCGGCGCCCAACAGAAGCGCGCATCTGGTGGCGTCAGCGCCATATCGCTCAACCGCGTTCTTCATGGTCACGAAATTGCCCTTTGACTTATGCATCTGCTTGCCCTCGATCATTAGCATGCCGTTCACGCCGATGGCGCGTGGCCACTGCTCCCGCGGAAACAACGCTGCATGATGAAAGATGCAGAAAGTCAAGTGGTTCGGCACTAGCTCTTTCGCTGAAACCCTGAGGTCAAATGGGTACCAGTACAGGAATTCCGCTCGCATTTCCCGCAATATTTCAGCAGCTATTCCTGACGCCTTGCTGAGCGGTGCTTCGTTGCCTTTCCCGTAAAAAATGTAATCGAAAACTTCAGGCGTGAGCGCTTCAGGTTTTATGCCGTGCTGTCGTATGTGCTTGTTTATGGTGTAGAACGCCATGTAAATGGTGGAGTCGCTGAGGGTTTCGATTATCCAGCCCTTGCCCCACGGCAGCGGCGTTCCGAAGCCTGTGGTTCTGGCGCAGGCCCACTCCTTCAGCCAATCAATAACCGCTATGAACCACTGCGTGGCTGTTTCAGGGTAAACCTTCATCTGGGCTACTGCCTCTTTGGCTTTTTCCTTCCAGTGTGAGGCCGAATAGTTGAGGAACCACTGGTCTGAAAGTATCTTAACTATGCACGGCGTCATGCATCTGCAAACCACAGGCTGAGGCAAATCGTACATGCTGTCGGCGGCACCTACCTGCTTGAAATCCCGCATAAGCATGTCTTTGACTTCTCTGATCGTTTTCCCAGCGTAGCGGCCACAGTTTTGCTTGAGCACTCCTGCGTGGAACTCTTTCTTGTACAAGGTTTTCGTGGCTTCGTCCGCCCGCGGATCGTGCTGGTCTTTTATGTCCATCTGCTCGACGATTTCGACCGCTGGGTACTCGCCGTAACCTTCAACCTTGATAAGCGAAATAGGCTTGATCCGCTTCACCATTTCAATGTCCACGCTGAAATCCTTCAACACTTCGGGTTTTTCCTGCAGATCCTTCAGCGCAAGCCAGTCATATGGCGCGTGGGCGGGCACGCTGTACACCACGCCCGTGGCCTGTTTTGGATCAACAAACCAGCCTGGCAATATTGGAAACTTGGCTTTTGTGAGTGGGCTTTCAAAGTTTTTTCCGATGAGCTCTTTGCCTTTGAATGCGCGTTTTACTTCGACGGTTTTTTCTTGTTCTTTGAGTTTTTCAGCGGCTTCTTGACTTATTATCCAGTTTTCCCCGTTGACTTTGGCTTCGACATAAGTGGCGTCTGGGTTTATCCACATGTTGGTTACGCCGTAGATTGTTTCAGGCCTGAATGTGGCGGCGGGCAGGAAAGTCTTCTCGTCCAGCTTGTACTTTATCAGCGTGTACTCTTCGGGTGTGACGCCTTCGCCTACTTGGCGGTCATGATCGCCCGTTGGGCTTTTGTCTTTTGGGCACCATACAACTGGGTGCGTTCCCCTTGTGACGTAGCCTTTCTCTCTCAGGCGCATGTACTGCCACTCTATAAACTTCTGGTAAACGGGCATTATGGTGTTGAATTCTCTTCGCCAGTCAATCGAGAAGCCTATTCGCTTAGCGGCCAAGCGGCTCTCGTTGGTATAGTACTGAGCCATATAAAGCGGGTCAACAAACTTCTTGAGTTCCGCTTCGGGCACGCCGTCGACTTCCCGTAAAACGCGTATGTACTCCTCGTCGCCTTTCGCCACGCGCTCGCTGGCGCCCAGTAACGGCTGGCCGGTCCAGTGCCAAGCCCACGGCCAAAGCACGTTGTAGCCCTGCATGCGCTTGAACCGCGCGTAAACGTCCACCCGTGTAGCCGTAAACGCGTGGCCCACGTGCAACGGCCCGTTCATGTAAGGATAAGGAAAAGTAACCAGCATTTTCTTTTTTTGCGGGTCGGGGTCAGCCTCGAATACTCGGGCGTTTTCCCAGTTGGTGCGCCATTTCTCCTCGATTTGCTTCATCTGGCTCATGAAACTTTTGAATTAAGCCGTAAGCTATTAAGAGTTTTGCTTCCACAAATGGGTAGCGCCGTCGGTAGAGTTTGATATTGAACAACTAATAATCAACACTTATCGACCTAAAATAGAAATACAGAATGCTCGCATAATCTATGGGTGATAATCATGAACTCTGAATCGAAACTGATGGACATTGTAAAGGGTATTATTGAAGAAAATGGAATGGACGCCGTAGAGAGAGCCAGAGAGGAAATTTTAGGCTTACAGTACAATGGCGGCGCTGTTTCTTCTGCTTTGAAATATTTCGCAAAAGTAACTCTTCGCGGCGGCTTACCAGTTTTTCCGGCCTTGATCTCCCTCTCATGCGAAGCCGTTGGAGGAAAGACTAAAAAAACGACTTCTATAGGCGCTGCAATGACGCTCGTAGCGGCAGCCGCCGACATACACGACGATATCATTGATCAGTCAAAGACCAAATATTCCAAGAAAACTGTTTTTGGAAAATTCGGTGGAGACATCGCACTTCTTGCAGGAGACGCGCTTCTCATTCAGGGATTAATGCTTTTGCACAGAGAATGCGAATCACTTTACAAAGAACAAGCTGAAGCAATTTTGAATCTGACATTTCAAGCTTTCGTAGAAATAAGCCAAGCTGAAGCGATAGAGACGAAATTGAGGAGAAAATTTGATACACCCCCGCAAGAATATTTCGAAGTAATCAGAAAGAAAGCCGTGATTCCTGAGTTACATTGCAAGATTGGCGCAGTATTGGGAAACGGAGATTCGGCAAAAATCGAGGGACTGGGGAGTTACGGCAGAGCCTTCGGCATAGCCTCCGCAATAAGAGAAGAATTCATAGATCTCTTGGAATATCCTGAATTACAGAGCAGATTAACAAAAGAATGCCCGCCTCTTCCAATGCTCTACGCTCTCCAAAACCCAAAAACAAAGGCTGAAATCACCCCACTTCTGGAGAGCCCAAAGTTTACTGAAAAGAAATCTCGCATAATTGCTGGAATTATTCTAGATACAAAGGAAGTAGCCGAACTCAAAAATGTGATGAATTTAGCGATCCAAGACGGACTTGAAAAGTTGCAAATGTTGCCTTCTTCTAAGGTTGTGAAAAACTTTAAAGCCTTAGCTATATCACTGAAGGAAGACTTCTAAAACTAAAGGGTTCTACCACCAACCCATTGCCCGAACTTTACGCCCTTTTTTCATCTTCCTTCCCCTTCTTGTGTATTTATGTAGAACAAATAGACTTAAAAGCTTTACTGTTTATATATTTGGAATAAGGTTCCAAAATTCTTAATGCTTATTTATACTTTTAATTAAGTTGTTTAAGAGGTAGCGATGCTAAGGGAGCACTTTTCCCAGAAAATTGGGACTAAAACCAAAGTTGCCTTTGTAAATATTGTTTTGATAGCTAGTGCTTTCACTTGGTACTTTTACGCTTTCAACGTTTTACGGGAAGTTATTAGTACAATAGAGTTATCTAGTATTGAATCCCTTATGGTATGGAGTACCAATTTTATAGGAATAGCAATCTCAGCTATCGTGGGAGCCATCCTGATTGATAAAATTAGACGCAGAATTTTTTTTATTCTTATATGGATGTTCGCTGGAGTAATTTTTTCATTAATCCCACTTATTATCGATATAACAACAACCACAGGTCTCATGACAGTGTCTGCCATTTTCGGGGCGTATTTCGGAGTAGGTATGCCTGCCTGCATGGGGTATTACGCTAGTACTACGGTTACAGAAAACCGTTCAAAATTGGGAGGGTTAACATTCCTTTCAATCGGATTAGGCTTTTTCCTACTAGGCATAATCGGAATCGAAAATATCGCGACTAACGCCATTATTCTATCAACGTTACGAGGCTCTGGCTTATTAATTCTACTTTTGCTAAGGCCAGATGAAAAGGTTATTGAAAAAAGTGACAAAGTATCCTTCACTTTTGTTATATCGAATAGGTCGTTTCTCTTGTACTTCGTTCCGTGGTTTGCGTTTTCCATTATTAATTACATGACCGTACCAATTCTTGCTAGTTCCTTTGAAGAAGAACTCGCGCGGTCTTTCTCTGTTATTGAAAACATCTTAATTGGAATATTCGCAGTTGTAGGTGGAGTTTTTGCAGACAGATTTGGACGCAAACGTTTAGCTATAGTTGGATTTGCATTGCTAGGTTTAAGCTATGCGATACTTGGGTTCTTTCCAAGGGATTTTTCTGGAGGATATGTCTATGTTTTGTATTTTTACACTTTCGTTGATGGTATTACTTGGGGAGTTTTGGCTACAATATTTCTCGTAACTATATGGGGCGACCTAGCCCACGGCAAAAGCAGCGATAAATATTATGCTATTGGCGCTTTACCCTATCTCCTTTCGAACTTTATGCGCATTTTAGTTGGCTCCTATGTTGGTGACGCCGTTTCAGTGAACACCGTGTTCTCGTTTGCTGCCTTTTTCTTGTTTTTGGCTGTTTTGCCTCTGATTTATGCGCCTGAGACTTTGCCTGAAAAAATTATCAAAAAAAGAGAGCTTAAGAGTTACATCGAGAAAGCCCAGAAAGCCAAGGAAAAATACTCTTAATAGCATGTTTTCACTTTAGAAACAAAGCATGTTCTTTCACGTGGTCCTGACGAATGAGTGCAATTTGCAGTGCAGGTACTGTTTCGGCGAGACTCTTGAGGATTTTGATGAGGATTACGCTGATTTTGATGTGGATTACGCTTTGCCCAGAAAAGCCAACTGCGATTTCGCGTTGTTAACCAAGTTTTGCAGCAAAGACAGCGAATGCGACATTTTCAACGTTTGAGGTGGCCGCTGTCTCTACGCGAACATAACCAAACGCTGGAACAAAGACGCTTACGCCGCGGTTTGCAACACCGTGAGAGGACTCGTAAACGCAGTAAAGACGGAACTTCCTCGGATCAAAGAACTAATTGATGACGGAAAAGTAAGCCTAGGTGATTTCGAGTTCATGAAGTACAACGGATGCGAGATAATTCCCTGAGGTTTTCCAGTCTCTGTGCGGCAGCAACCTTATCCTTTAGTGTTCATGGTGCTCTTTGCGTTGTGGTAATCGCAGTTAACATGGATTCATTGAAAATCCATTTTTCTTCTCCTTCGTTTTCTGGTTCGGGGTTAACTGGAATTTTTACAGTTACCGTGGTTCCTTTTTTGATTTTGCTTTCCACAGAGATTTTACCGCCGTGAGCCTCTGCTAAGCGTCTGCAAATGGGCAAGCCGAAGCCCATGCCTTTCGCCTTAGTTGTGAACAACGGAACTCCCCCCTTAAGGTTACTTAAGGTTTCTTCTGGCATCCCTGCGCCAGTATCCTTGAAGGCGATTTCCAACTTGCCTTTTACTTTTCTGCTTTTTATTGTTAAGGTTCCGCCTTCGGGCATAGCTTCAATCGCGTTTTGGATTATGTTGACGAAAACTTTACGTATTTTTTCCGTGTCAGCTTTGACCATTGGCTCGTTTTCGGTGGCGTCTACAACTTGGATTTTTTCTGGAACTCCAAGTAAAGACAACGCGCTTTGCAACATTGCCTTTGGAGTAGTCTCTGTGAGTTTCAACTTTAGGTCTCGTGAATATTCTAATAAGTCATTTATGATTTTATTAGAGTAATTAATGGCTTTCTCAAGAGTTTCAAGCATTTCATTTCCTTTAGCGCCTAATTCTGCGCCATGTTTGGTTTTCAAGTAGTATGCTGCGCCCATTATTCCTGTTAATGGATTACGCAGATCGTGTCCAACCATCGCAGCTAATTCGCCGATGGTAGCAAGTCTCTCAGACTTAACAAGTTTGGCCTGCGTCTGCTTCAACTGTTTCGTTCTTTTCTCAACTAGTTTTTCCAATTTTTGAGAATACTCTGCTAGTTTGTTTTGCATGATTTTCCTTTCAGTTATGTCTTCTCCTGAACTTAATGTACCAATGATCCGTCCGTCATTATTCCTTAAAACTGTGTGATGCCACCCAATCAGACGTATATCTCCGTTCTTAGCCAAGACAGGATTTTCATGGTATTCTGAAAAACTGGCTTTTCCTGTGAGTATAAGTTTGAAGCGTCTTTTTACGTCGCTCTTGACTTTTTTGGGCAGGAAGGTGTCAAACCAGTTCTTCCCCAGTGCCTCCTTTGCCTTACACTTCAAAATTGCGCATCCTTTCCGGTTCAGCATGGTGATGTGACCTTCAGTGTCCAGAGCGATGAGTATTACATCTGCAATATCAAGGTAGTTTTGTGCTCTATCTCTCTCTTCTAGTAGCTGTTTCTCAGCCCTTTTGAGTTCCTTAAATAACCTACGGTATTTTTTCTCTGAGGCTAACAGTTTTGCTTCTGCTTTCTTGCGTTCGGTGATGTCTCTGTGCAGTACCTCTATGCCGATAACTCTGCCTTTCTTTTTATACGTGCTTACGCTGACTTCGGTTGGGAGCGCTTCTCCCTTTTTGTTTACCTCCCTCATTTCGAATACAAGGGGGAGTTCTTCTTCTGGATACCTTGTTCTGTATTTTTTTAGAATCATGGCACGATCGTCAGGGTGGACAAAATCCAAGAACGTTTTATCTTTCAGTTCTTCATCAGTGTATCCAGTCCGTTTCTTGAATGCTTTGTTGTATTCTAGGAGATGACCTTCTCTTCCGACGAAAACGCATAAGGAATCTGGTATATTTTCATACAAGTTCCTAAGCCTTTCTTCTGACTCTAGAAGTCGCTCCTCCCTCCTTTTGCCTTTAGTGATGTCTCTGAATATCCCTTGAATCAGTTTTTTGCCCCGAAGTTCAAAGACACTGGCTTTGATTGCAACATCTTTGATTTCTCCCCTCTTGGTAATAACTTGTGCTTCCAGAATTTGCCCTTCTTTCTCTTTGAGATGCTGTTTGAAAGTCCTGCTAAATTCTCCTTCAATTTCTTCAGGAGGATGGAGAATCCGCTGATGCTCACCAACCAGTTCCGATTTCTCTCTGCCCACCAATTCTGATGCCGCACGATTACAGTCAATTATTATACCTGTTTCAGCATCAGCCACGAAGATAGCGTCAAGTGCCTCCTCAAACTGCTTTCTATATTTCTCCTCAGATTCCTTAAGCTTCTGTGTACTTTTTTTGACCTCTTTAACCTTGTCATTTGCAAGCGCTTCCATTTTCTCGGAATATTCCTTAAGGCGCCTCGCATTTTCTTTTCTTCGAGTAATGTCACGAAATATGACAAGATCAGCAGGTTGCCCAGCATAATCAATCTTTTTTGCTTTAACCTCGACATATCGTGCTTTACCCATTTTATCTGTGAAGTTGACTTCATACGGTTCAACAGGCAAGCCCTCTATTCTTTTCATCAGATTTTTCAGGAGGATAGCTTTGCTTTCTGCGGATAAATTACTCATTTCCAAGAATGACTTGCCAATCACTTCTTTCGTGCTGAACCCAGTCATTTCCTCAAGCGCATTATTTATTATCAAGATATGTCCTTTTTCGTCAACAATAACTGCAGGATCAACGATGAAGTCTAGAAGGGTCATGAAGTTAGTTTCATTACTTTTTCGGGGCTTATTTTGCATAATTCTTTCCCCATCATTAGATTGAATTCGATTTTCCCAGTTTTTCAGCGAGTGATGTGGCATAGGATAATTGTAAGCAATAACTAAAGGCTTATGAATCGCTCGTACAGATTCAGGTTCGTCTAGATTCCGAATAATACTGCAAAACGCTTGTTCAACACTCAGAGTGCATTTTTATTTAATAAAAGGAGAAATGAAACTCTAAAGTTTCTTGTAAACTGCATCTTTTTCTCTGGCTCGTTGCGCCAGTTTTAAGCCTATGCTTTGTCCTGTTTCCGCTCTTTGGATGTTTTTATGTTCGATCTGCATTGACTCGACGACTTGCTCAAAATCAGTTGAAGGCCCCTTGACGAGTATGCGTTCACCTATGACTAAAGGCGCTGTCAGTTCAACGACAGCGACGCTGATTTTAGAGAAGAAATGCGTTACGCGCCCAACCTCGACAATATTTTCCTCGTTCAAACACACCAACCCTCTTAATACGATATAGTACGACCAGCGCATAAAAAACTTGTTCAAACGAATTCAAAACCTATATGACAAGATTGTTTTTCAACAGATTTTTCCTGACAGGTATGTTGAAAAGGCTTTTACAATCTTAACCCGCAGCGTCTTGCCAAGCAGATCTTCTTGGCTCTTAACAGCGATGGGTTTGTAGGCGAAGTTGCGACCAACCCAAGAACCAGGAACTTTTCCCTTTTCGTCTATGAGAACTTCACCAGTCCAGCCGATCCAACGCTGGTTTCTCTCCAAAGAGATTCGCTTAACCAGTTTAGCCGCCTCGGTGCTTCTCCGCTTAATCTCGGTCAATTCCACGAATTCATCGTGCATCGCAGCCGCTGCCGTTCGGGGCCTAGCAAAAAACTTCGACACGTTAACTATGTCAGGCTTCACCTCACCGATTACTCTAAGCGTGTTTTCAAAGGCTTCTTGGGTTTCGCCTGGAAAACCACATATGATGTCTGTGGCAAGTGTAACCTCGGGAAAAGCGGCTCTAAACGCGTCTACAGTTTCTTTAAAATCCTGAACTGTGTAAAATCGCCGCATCCGCTTCAAAACCCGATTATCGCCGCTTTGCACTGGCAAATGCACAAACTTGAAAATCTTGCTGTTTTCAAAGGCTGCGATTAGGTCGTCTAAGATGTCTGTCACCATGCTCGGCGTCATCATGCCCACGCGAACTCGGAAATCGCCCTCCACATCGCCTAACGCGTTAAGCAACGCTGCAAGGTTCGTACCAATGTCCCTTCCGTAACAGGCTGTGTCTTGAGAGGTAACCCAGACCTCTTTTGCGCCCGCGGCTAAATCCCTCCGCACACGTTCAGCGACAGCTTTGATCGTATAGCTCCGCAACTGGCCCCTCGCAAAAACCACGCAACAGTAAGCACACGCACCTAGACAACCGTAATTCACCGGAATCACGCCTATCACGGGATTCGACTTTAACCTTGGAAGGCTCAGCTCAGGCTTGGCATCCAACGCGGCTTCTAAATCTACCACTTTTTCGCCTTCCAGAACCCGCCTCACAACATCGGCAATTCCCTTGCCAGCGGCGGGTCCAACAGCGCCGTCGAAATGCACTTCTCGGCGCAACCTTTCAAAATTGATTATGGGCAAACAGCCAGCAACAATCACTTTCTTGTCAGGCGGAACCCGCCTCAAGGTTTCAATTATGCGGTTTTCCGTAGGCCCCTTAACAGCACAAGTGTTGTAGACCACCACATCTGCCTCTGAAGCGGAACCTGTCAACTCATACCCAGCCTTCGCTAGGCAACCAGCCAAAACTTCCCCGTCAGCCAAATTCGCCGAACACCCGTAACTCTTCACGAGAACACGCATAACTCCACATCGCAATACATTAGATGCTTTAACAAGAAATAAAAACATACGGGTTGCTCCACACTGGAATTTACAAGAAACTGTAACATGAGTGATGAAATATTTATAAATTAAAGTACAAACATGTTTATTGCATATTTATTTCATAATATATAGAAGTATAACCACAAATCACAATCTTTCTATCCCACCGAGGGAGAGAAAACAAATGAAGCTAATCACTCTATATCTTCCTGAAACGTACATAAAAGCATTAGATCAGCTTGTGGACGAGAGATTCTATCCCAACAGGGCTGAAGCCATCCGCGTGGCTATCCGCGATATGATCAGTGTCGAGGTGTGGCGGAGGAAAAGCGTTGACTAAACAAACAGCTGATGAAACCACATCGAAATGCCACGTGACCATAGAAGGAGCTAACAAAGTCGGCGAAAGCGTCACCAAAATGATGGATAAGAACGCGCTCATTATCTGCGATGTAAATGCTATCCCAGAAAGGGAAGACCAACTCAAAACCACCCCAATCAAGACTGGAATAAAATCAGAAACAAACAGGTTGGGAAAAATCATGCCCGAACTCTACAACCTTGAAAACTGCATTGAATCAGAAAAGCCAGTGAAAATCAACTTAGACCTTTACCAGATGGAAAACTTCTAAGTGTCCACCCTTCTCTTTTTATCGTAACTTTTTTTTCAGAAACTGGATTTGTTTTTCAAGTTTTAACGTCGCAGGTATTGGCTTTCCAAAAGGTTGGCATAATCCCTTGGTTATCGCCTTAGCAATGGCGTCGACTTGCGGTTCCGCATCGATAAGCGTGTACGCGTAGCCTACCGCAGGACCGTAATGGGCATCGCTTCCTGCGACACGAGAAAGCCCAAAGCGGTCTGCGATTTCCTGCGCTTTTTTGGTGGAACGGTGGAAGAGAAACGCTGAGGCATTTATGGTTTCAATCGCGTCGAACTTGGCGCTGGTGTGTTTTCCTAGGCTTCCCTTGAAAAAGGCGAAGGGGTGGCACGCGACTGCTATGCCTCCTGCGTCGTGGATTTTGTCAACTGTTTCGTCTGGGCTTAAGCCTTTTGGGATTGGTTCCTGAAGGTTTAAGCCGATTATGTGACCGTTGCGGCTTGAAACCTCCATGCCTGGAATAATGAGGAAGTCTGTTTCTTTGGCTATTTTCAAGGCTCCTTCAATCGTGTCGTGGTCGGTTATGGCTACGGCTGTTAATCTGCGTTTTTTAGCGTAAAAAACGAGGTCTTTAGGGGTGATTAGGGAGTCGTGTGAGTAAATTGTGTGAACGTGGAGGTCGGCTTTAACTTGCATGTCCATTAACCACGCATTTCTTTTAGGTGGGTTTCGTCATGTTCTCTCTGACTTGTGCCAGCATCTCGTCGAGTTTCTTTTCGTCAGCGTCTATTTTTCGGAAGAGCGGTTTCGCCTTAGCTATTTTGTGCCCAGCTTCCAAGGGCTTCAGAGCTTCTTCCCACCTGCTCGTGTAGACGCTTCCTCTAAGGTTTAGTGTTTGCCAAAGTTGTTCCGCCGTGGTGGGGATGAAAGGCGCTGAGACTACAGCGATGGCTTTTACAATTTGCGCGGCTACGTAGAGGATGGCTGCTGCTTTCTCCCTGTCTGTTTTGATAAGTTTCCACGGTTCCTTTTCGTTCAGGTACTGGTTTCCAACGCGGCTTATGCTGATCAGAGTGTTTGCGGCAGACTGTAGTTTAGCGTCTTCGAACTCTTGGGCGGCTGCTTCCACTTTTTCTCTGATGGTCTGAAGGATCATTTCGTCTTCTGGCGTGAGTTTTTTTGGTTGTGGAATTTCGCTGTTGAACTGGGCGTTTATGAATGTCAGGGTTCTGTGGATGAAGTTGCCGAAGGTGTCGTTGAGGTCCGCATTGATTTTTTCAAGGAAGAAATCCCAAGAGAAGTTGGTGTCTTTTGATTCTGGACGCGTAGCTATCAGGAAGAAGCGCCAATAATCCGCTGGGAAAAGCTCTAGCGCTTCGTCTATCCAAATGCCGATTCTCTGGCTTTTGGAGGCTTTTTCGCCTTTGAACTGGAGAAACTCGGTGGCTGAGACGTTCCAAGGAAGATTATAGTCTTCGCCTGAAGCCAGCAGCAAAGCTGGAAGTATTATTGTGTGAAAGGGGATGTTGTCTTTTCCCACGAAATACAGCGTTTTAGCATCTTTGTTAAACCAGAATTCTCTCCACTTCTCTGGCTCGCCGATGCGCCTGCAATACTCAATGGTTGCGGAAACATAGCCTAAAACAGCTTCGACCCAGACGTAGATAGTTTTGCCTTCTGCTCCTGGAAAGGGTGCGGGTATTCCCCATTCCACGTCGCGTGTGACTGCTCTGGGTTTCAAGCCTTCTTTTATCCAGTTTAGGCTGAAATTTTTGGCGTTGGCTGGAAGTTGCTTATTATCCTTGATGTACTGGCTGAGCTGGTCTTCGAATCGTGACAGGTCGATGTACCAGTGGCGGGTGGTCTTCACGGTAGGCCTGTTCTTGCAGATTACGCAGTACGGCTCTATCAGGAAAATTGTTTCTAAAAGGCGTCCGCACCTGTCGCATTGGTCTCCGCGGGCGCGTTCGTAGCCACAGTAGGGGCATTTGCCTTCCACGAACCTGTCAGGCAAGAAGCGCTGGTCGTGCTTGCAGTACAGCATCTGCGTCTCTTGGGAGAAGATGTAGCCGTTCTTGTAGATTTTCATCAAGAGTTCTTGCACGAATTCTTTGTGCACTGGGCTTTCGGTTCGGGTGTAATTGTCGTAGGACGCGCCCCATTCTTTGAACAACTCGGCTACTCGCGCGTGGTTTCTGTCTGTCAGCGCTTTAGGCGTTATTTCCTGTTTTAATGCTTCGACTTCGATGGGCGTGCCATGCTCATCTGAGCCGCTTACTAGAAGTACATCATCCCCCCGCAGCCTGTAGTATCGGGCTGCAACGTCTGCGGACAGGACTGAGCCGACTAGGTTGCCCAAGTGAGGTATCACGTTGATGTAGGGCCACGCGGATGTAACTAAGACTTTTCCGAGTTTAACGCACCCTCCAGCATTCCAGTTTCAATGGCATAGAGATATAAATTCTATTACTTAATCATGCCGATGCACTTGAACCAGCACGTAATAGCTTTCGTGACGCTACTATGCTCTGCGGTGACTATAGCCCCCCTTATATAAGATTGAAACACTGCGCGAAGCAAGGTTTCAAATTTTTGCAGTTTCCTTTTTCTATTGCTATGCAGCATCTGTTCTTGTTTGATGCTCAAAAATGATTGAAGAAAAATATTGAGGAAATAAAGTTAGTTTTGGGTTTTTAGGTTATTTTTATTACTATGGTTTGTGAGAGGTGGTTGAAGAGTCTCTGTCTCCTTCTCGGGTAGAGAATCCATCCTACGATGCAATCCAATGGAAGCAAGAAAGCTTTTCCCAAGCTCTCCACAGCTGCTTTACCCATTCCTATTTCGCTGCCATCCAAACGTGTAATCTTTATTCGCATAACCATTTTCCCAAACGATTGCCCGTAAGCGCCATCCATGAACATCCAGTACAAGAAGTATAAGACGCCGCCTAGATTGAAGTTGAAGAATGGAAGCCAACTAGGCCAGCCAGACCACCACGTTAATGACGCAAACCACGCAAACAGCCCCAGTATGCCTACTACGATTCCTACGATTACGGCGTCTATTAGCCACGCAACGAAGCGTTCCCACCAAAACGCCAATTTGAACCCAGCAAATTCAGGAGCAGCGGGCGCAATTGGCACGGCGGGTGCAGCGGGCGCCTCTTCCATCGACACAGCGGTTCCGCAAACAGGACAATATTTCGCTCCTTCAGGGAGCTCCTTTCCGCATTTCATGCAATAAGGCATCACAGGTTCCCTCGCTGTACATTAAGGTCTAGAGGTATATTTTCTTTTTTGCCCTTTCAAGGCGTAGACAAGTATACGCTTGAAAATATTTAAATTAAAAAACCGCGTTACCGTAAAATGGGGTTCTGTGCAATATGCCTTACTGCCGCAAATGCGGAGCCAAACTGGACGAGGATGCAAGGTTCTGCCGTGTCTGCGGCACTCCAGTGGCCGCCGTGACCGTTGCAGCCAAGCCAACAGCGCCAAAAAGAAGGAGACCGCCCTACCTTTTACCCGTTGCTATTCTGATAGCCATCCTGCTCACGGCGATAGTTATTGGCGCCCTCGTCTTTTTGCCTTTTCGCCCTATGCATTTCGACCAAACAAACCGGGTCGCCAAGGCTGGTGTGGAAAACCTAGTTCTGGACTTCCAAGCTGATGTTGCTCAAGTGAACGTCTTTTTCAAAAATTTGTCTGACAATATGGTTATCTTGAATGTAACTGCAGACGGTTATATGGGCATCCTCCACGACCCAAACCGCGCGATAAACGTAACTTTTAACCACCAAACGGCAAACAACACCGAAATAGTCACCTATAGAATCTCTCGCGCTACTGTATGGCCTTTCTCTTACAACTTAAATGTAACCTGCAACGTTTACATAGACCCCTCAGCAAACTTGAGCCTGAATGTCCGCTCAAGCGTCGGCAATATCGTGATGAACGCTGAAGCCGCGATGACTCTGCAAGCTCTAGATCTAGAGGCGACAACAGGCAGCGTAGAAGCCCGCTTATCAAAAGGCGTGATTATCGCTGGCAGCGTCTCACTTAAGACAACAACTGGAAGCGTGCAGTTCCAAATTGATAAGGCGGAAGTTTCAGGCAACGTCTCAGTAAATCTGCAATCAACCACAGGTTCAGTGAACGCAAATGTAACAGCGGATCAGCAACTTTCGGGAAACGTTACCTTGAACGCGGAAACTACAACGGGCGGAATTAACCTCGCAATGGTCATCAACGACGATGTCGGAGCCAGAATCGACTCTCGCACGGTTGTGAGAGGAATAACCGTGGAACAACAAGGTTTCTCGGGAAACCAGTCGTCCCTGCAGTCTAATAACTACCCGGCGGGAAGCAATTTCCTCGTGACTCTATCAACAACCACGGGCGGAATCCACGTAAGCGCAACCTATGAGTCTTCCGTCGTTCTCAGCGCAGGCTCAACCTATCTCCCTTTAATAAAAGAGAAAGGATTATGAAACCAAAGCTGATGCTGAAGAAGCGTGGCTTAATCATTTTTCTTCTCCTTTTCGCTTCATAATCTCTGGTATCTTCCACTGCATCTTGGACATTGCTTCCTTCATGACATCCATCAATTCCTCGTTGACTTCCACTTCTATTGTGACTTTGAAGCGCCCTTTCTTTTCTTCAGACATTAAACCACCTCCTTACGCTTTTTTAGTTGATTAGGCAATAAATCACCGAGAACGTGAAGAGCTTGCTTAGAGGTCAAGTCCAAGTTGATCTCTATCTTGTAGTGAAACTTGCCTAGCCGTCTGGTTCTGGTTTCGAACATGGAAATTAGCCCTTGCTTTTTCCATTCCTTTAGCCTTCGCGTCAAGTAATAGGATATAGCACGCGGAGCCAAAGGTTCAAAAACAAAGGTAAACCTCAAAAGAAGACCGAAAAGCCTCTGACTAACCGAGCTTGCTATACCGCTTTCCCCCTATCCACTTTTCCCTATGAAGCTTAAATGTGAAACTGCTCTCGTTTTCCAGAAAACGACAGACATTGTCTTTAATATGGTAAAGCGAATTTTTTAAGTTTATGTGGCTTTCATAATCCAATAATAAAGTTGATCCAAATTGGCACTCAAGCAGTTAAATGAGCAAATTAAGAAATGCAGAAAATGCAGGCTGTGGCAGGGCGCCAAAAAGGCGGTCCCTGGAGAAGGGCGGCTTCATGCTAAATTGATGCTGGTGGGACAGAATCCGGGAGTGGAAGAAGACAAGACGGGCAAACCTTTCGTTGGGAGCTCTGGCAAGTTTTTAAACGCTGTGCTGAACAAGAACGGCATCAAGCGGCGTGACTTGTTTATAACAAGCGTGGTTAAGCATAAGACGCCAGACAACAGAATGCCCAAACCTGACGAGATTAAAGCGTGCATGCCCTATTTGACGCGTCAAATCGCGGCTGTTAAGCCCGAAATAATCGTTTTGATGGGCACGGTCGCGTGGCAAGTTCCGCGAGACAAAGGCGTAATGTACATTGAAACTTATCATCCTTCAGCTGCGATGCGCTTTCCGAAAATGAGAAAAAAATTTGAGGAAGACTTTAGCAGTCTAAAAGAGCGGTTGTGACGGGCGACTTCACCATTTCTGCGCGTATCTCCAGCCGCCTTCAAAGGTGCCTGCTAAGCATTTCACGCATTTGCCGTATTCCATGGTAGAAACGCCCAGTATTTTGTCGTTTAGCCATGCTATGTTGAAGACGATGCTTGCGAAGTTAATTGATCCCGAGTTTGCTTCTTGTCCTTTGTAATCAACGTATATCCGCGCTTTGGTTGTGGCAGTTGGTGCCAGTTGCTTCAGCTCTTCTGTGGGTTTTTCATTCACTGGCAAAATTATCATTAGGTCTTTGGCTTTCAGGAGCGGTTTTAGTTCTTCAAGCAGGCGCATTGGAATGTTGCTGATTCTGATTCTCCGCGATTTCTGAACCATGCGTTTGATTTCCGCTAGTCCCTCTTCGACCGTGGCGAATGTGGTGCCGATTTTTGCCTCGTATCTTCCATCCACTATTGGCATGTTACTTATTCATCTCCAGTCTGGCTTGCTGAACTCCAGCTTAGGCTACTCCATCCTTGGAAGCAGCGTTGGCACTCGTCGTAGAGCATTTCGTCCACGATGTACTTGTGGTCAACTGGGTCTTGAAAAGCTGTAAACGTTCTGCCCTCATCAAGCGTGACGGACATGGAAGGCACCTCCTTGTTCCGGACGATGATCACAATGGCTATTTCCGCCTGTTTGAACTCTACTCTTTGCATGTTTGCTGGTTTGGCTTCGCTTGGGAACAAGAGCACTTTGACCATGGCGTCTGGTCTGAAGGCGCCGCTTACTTTCTTCACGAAACTCGTGGTGGCGTTGTTGATTTCCACGGTTTTGGCTTTCTTAATTTCTTGTTTGAGGCTCTCTAAGCCTATGTCGAATTTTCTTATCACAAATTTTTCTTTCATGTCTTTCACCTCTTCTTTGAGCGTCGTCTGAACTGACTCCAGAAACTTTTCCAAGTCTCCTTTGACCTTCTCGAAAACCGTTAGCGGTGGGACGGCTTTGAACAGTAGTGGCACTCCAGAGTATACGCGAACCCAGCCCTTATTTTTCAAGGTTTCTAGTACTGAGTAAATTTTTGTTCGGGGAACGCCAGATTTCTCAGAAGCCTGTGTGGCTGTGCTCAGATGCGTGTTCAACAGCGCCAAATACGCTTTAGCTTCGTATTCTGTCAGCCCTACTTGCCGGAGTTTCTCGACGACGCTTTCCATAACGCATCCAATGCCCATAGTATCGCGGAAAAAATAAATAGTTACTGTAACTGTCTGCGGTGACATCCCTCAACAAAATGCTCAAAAATTTAGAATATATTGATTTCCCGCTTCGCTACTTCTGCACCTTCGTGGGTTTGTAGAGCAGAGTTAACGTATAAAACCTGTACATCTTCACCTACATAGGAGGAGCAAGCACCTCAGAGAAGTAACCCCAGTCCCAAAAACCTAAAGCCCAAGTTCGAGATACATGTAAGGAATGGAGTAGGCTCCGTGAGAGCGCCAACGTTTAGTCGTATTTTTTCAGTTTGATCATTTTTCTGTAGTTTTTCAGGTCTTTTGAAACGCATTTGAGGAGATGTAGTTCTTCCATTGTTTTTTCGAATTTCGTCATTTCTTCGTGGACTTCACGGTGTAGCGTTTTTTCTTTGCCCATGGTTTTCAGCCTTTTATTCGTGTAATTTTGTGTTGGAGGGTGTTTGTCATTGTTTGTTGGCTGTCCAACTGCCAATCCGTCATCGAGGAGAAAGGAGAAGGCTTCGAGAACGGAAAAAATTCTGTTGGCTGGTTGGTGTAGCCTTCAACCTCAATTAGCCCTCCACATTGCGTCATAAGACTTAAGATATTATACACTTATAAAAGTATTGCGCATTACAACTAAACTACAAACACAAACGCTTAGCCTATAGCCAAGACGCCTTCCAAAATCTTCTTCTCAGGAATCTCCAACTGCTTAGACAACCACATCTTCAAAAGCGCCGCAAATTTTGGAAGCTCACCGCTATACGTTATAATCTGATTACTCTTGAGCGCGTCAGCCTGAAAGGTCTTCTCCGCCTCCTTGCACATGAAAGATAATGTATGAGCCTGAAAAGCCAGAGCCTGAAAATCCTCCCACTGTTTACACCGCAAAATTACAGGCGGACCATGCATCATACTAGCCTGCACAACTTCAGCCTTCTGCTCCTCAGTCAGGACAGGAACTTCGCGAGGCGACGTTGACAAGTAATTAATCAGGCTACTTATCTCATTTTGCAAGCCGCTTATTCTTTCCTCTACCTTCTCCACTTTAGAGCTTAACTCGCCAGTATCGCCCAGCGCCGTTGCAACCGTACCCAACTCACTTATCAGCCTATCTAAGTCCTTCTCATGTTCCTTGAGAACGTTAACTATGAAGTCCAAAGCTTCTAATGCTTCATCCTTTGACTGCGGTTTCTTCGACATCGATTCCATCCCTGACTTTCAAATTATTCAATATAGGCTACCAGTAATAAACGTAGCGAATCCTCAAAACATATCCCTGTGACGACATAACCATACTTATTAAAAATAAGGGCTACAAATGGAGATTTCACCCGTGTAAACTCTTTCCTTTTTTATTTTTTTATTTTCTCCATTTTTCTTGCTTTTTTGTTCAACACAAAAACAGAAACGAAAAAGGCAAAGCGGGAGAAATCACCACGGAAGCATGCACCAAGAGTTATGTATACCTTTCAGAATCGAGTAAGCAAACACAACAACACGCTATTTCAACGCGGGTTCCAAACGCACCTAATTGCGTTTTCCATGCAAGCCAACACGCACGGTGCCTTCCCGCTCTCAGGCTTACACGGAGAACAAGTATACTTTATCTTCCTTCGATGCTGCTCTGTCACCGCCGCTACCATCTTATCCTCCAAGTCAATCAGTAAAGTCACCAATTCAAGGGCGGATTGCGGACATTGCACTACGCATTTGAGCACAAGTGTAGGTGTGAAGACGTCAACCCTTATTTTGCCATTCCTCAATTGTTTTGCCGATGTTCCTGTGGTGACTAACTTGCACGTATTCATATTTTTTTAATTTAGCTCACCTTTTCCACAATCAGAATAAAGCAGAGCCTTTTCAGCCTCTATTCAATGTGTCTTATTGATGACTAAAAAAGGGGGATGTGTGTGGTTTTTGCTGTAGGTTCAGCGTTTTCTTATCAGCAGCACGAGTAACAGTCCAACTACAACTATTGCGATGATGATGCCAACGGTGGAACCCAAAATGTACATGTCAGTCATCGGTGCCGGCGTTGGCGTAGGCGCAGGAGTAGGCTCCGGCGCGTCTGCCACGCTCATGTAGGTTATTGCGTGTGAGGGTCCGTAGGATCTGGATCCTGCGAACGTAGCGATGATAGTGTAGTCGCCTGGAACTGGCGGTTCCCACGTTATGCCATAGCCGCCGGTTATGTCGCTTGTGGTTCTGCCAATTTCGTAGA
>Ga0209636_10002263_pt1 | contig 19640 bp, 21 predicted proteins | sample DeeMarSWOR152_54_FD_187464 | JGI IMG/M metagenome (GOLD analysis project Ga0209636, IMG submission 187464) | Marine sediment microbial communities from White Oak River estuary, North Carolina - WOR-1-52-54 (SPAdes) (version 2) | ecosystem: Environmental > Aquatic > Marine > Intertidal zone >... | reverse complement strand
ACAGAGTGCTGAAATCCAACCGACAGCAATCAATGCATTCAAAATGTGGATTGCGCTTCCAGTCATATTTGTTACTGTATTTCTTCTGCTCTACCCAACGGGGTTCAACGTTCCCCTCACTTCAATTCCTTTTCTGGCTGGGTCAATCATATTTGGAGCGGGACTTGGTGACTTGATGTATCTAACAAGCCAGTCGCGTATTGGCGTTTCGCGAGCATTTCCAATTGCCATGATTTTTCCCCTTGTCACCTATTTGTTCTCTATCATCTTTCTCGGTGAAGCCTTACGAATTATCCGACTTGCAGGGGCTCTTCTTGCGGTAGTAGGAGTGAGCCTCATCACGAGAGAACAGGCAAAACAAGAAGCAGCGTCACAAAGTTTGGAATCTGAGGTTCAGAAAAGTTGGGATAAAATCGGTATAGCCCTCGCGGTACTCGCGGCGTTCTGTTGGGCGACGGCAACTGTGATTCTGCAAATCGGTCTAATTGGAGTGGATCCAATCGATGCCAACCTGATTCGAATCACGGTTGGTTCGCTTTTTCTTCTTCCGATATTTCTCATTGCTCGTAAGCGTGGAATGCCAAAGCCGACTAAACGGGCATCAAAAATCGTACTGGTTGCTGGGTTTTTCGGAATGGGTATAGGTTCACTTTTGTATGTTTCCACGGTGGCAATTACGGGAGCGGCTGTTACTTCAGTTGTTGCTGCTTCAGCTCCTTTATTTGCCCTTCCCTTGGCGATCTTCTATTTGAAAGAAAAAATTACGCCACTGATTCTCTTGGGAACACTGTTTACTGTGCTAGGAATTTGGCTTGTAATCCTCGGATTTTAGAAATCGTTGACCAATTCACAGGAATGGTGTCAATAAACATCATGCTAGTTGGAGTGGAAGAAAAAGAGGAATGGCAGTTGAGTGGGATTTCACCATCAACTGCAATGGTGGATCACTTCTTCAAATGTTTGAGAAACACGTTGTGATGGTCTTCTTCATCAGCTAAAATTCCTTCAAACAAGCGACGGGTGACAAAGTCTTGCTCTTCATCAGCCTGTTTGATTATGGTTCGATAGAGTTTAATCGCTCCTTCCTCTGCTTCGAGAGCGATTTGAAACATTTCACGTGGAGTCTTTCCAACTGTAATTGGATCTGGTTCAGTTGTGGGCTCTCCACCGAGGTAGTCTACGCGTTCTGCGATTTCCTCGGCATGTTTCATCTCGGTTATCGCGATTTTTTTGAATATATCTCCATGTGATTCTGATTCCATTCCAGCTATCTTTACGTGGTTCCACATGTACTCAACTGACACTCGTAATTCCCGGGCGATTCCTTTATTTAAGAGGTCAAGTAGCTTCCTGCTAGCCATTTTGATCCGTGCTCCATCATGTTATTTTTCTAAGAGTCCACTGAAAGTGTTGTGATGGTCTTCTTCATCTGCCAAGATGTCTTCGAAGAGTTTTCGTGTGACGATGTCACCTTCATCGGATGCGGTTTTGATGATTTCTCGGTAGAAGGCGATTGCCCCCTCTTCTGCTTTCTTATTAAGGCTGAGCATTTCTTCAGGTGTCTTTCCAACAGTGATGGGGGCTGGTTTCGTTGTGGGCTCTCCACCGAGGTAGTCTACGCGTTCTGCGATTTCCTCGGCATGTTTCATCTCGGTTATTGCAACTTCTTTGAGGATGCCACCTACTGATTCTGAATGCATTCCATATATCCGAACGTGTTGCCACATGTATTGGATACTAACTTGAAGCTCCATTGAGATTGCTTGGTTTAACATATCTATGAGCTTTTTACTCGCCATTGTCCTATCACCTCAAGTCAAGTGATTGGAAAACGATAGGGATGCCTTTTCTATAAAGGCTTTCGAATTACTGTGGGATTATTGGTGAATGAAGAAATGCAGGGATTATTTTTCTCGGCTTCCAAGCCGACCATCAAGCATGAATAAAGCGCCTTGATTATCACCAATCATGCGAAGAAGATCGGCTACTTTTTGGGTTTGTTCTTCTTCTTCAACCTGCTCTTCATAGAACCAATTGAGCAATGGAATAGCTGATTTATCACCCAACTTCTCTGCGAGTTTTCCTATCTTGAAGATACGTTCCGTTACAATCTTCTCATGCTCGTAGGCATTTTCCCATGCAGCCAAGGGCGAATCCCATTCCCTGGTTGGACCTTCAATGGTTTTAAGAATCACAAGTCCTGCACGATCCGAAATATGTTCCCAGAAACGCATGGCGTGTTCGTATTCTTCACTAGCTTGGATTTTCATCCAGTGAGCCATGCCATTCAAATTAATGGATTCGAAATAGGCTGCCATCGAAAGGTAGATGTAGCCTGAGTAAAGTTCAAAGTTAAGTTGATCATTAATTGCTTCTTGAAGCTCTTTGCTAATTTCCATGTATCATCACTTCTATAATTTTGATAAATTGATGCAAGCGATAATACTTCTGCTTTATATTTGTAGTGAACTTCGCACACCATCCTCCTTGTTTTCTGACTCCGATTTTTTTTAATTAGTTCAATACTCTTTTAACACAGAGAAATCTAAACAGTGTTGAGCACAATGAAAGCCCTAATTATCATCGATATGTTAAATGACTTTGTCACGGGTTCACTCAAATGCGACCGAGCCCAACGAATTATCCCCAATATTCGTACGCTCATCGACAGTTTCCATAAAAAGGCACTTCCAGTGATCTTTGCCAATGACAGCCATCTGGATACTGATTTTGAAATGGCTAAGTGGGGACCCCATGCCATTGAAGGCACAGAAGGTGCCGAAGTTATTCCCGAGCTTACCCCTGAAGAAGAGGATATTGTAATCGGAAAACACGTATACAGTAGCTTCTTCGAAACTCCATTGGATTCAGTATTACGAAGTCGAAAAGTTGACACGGTTGTCCTGACCGGTCTCCACACCCATTTATGCGTACGGCACACGGCCGCTGATGCATTCTTTCGAGGTTACAAAATCCTCATTCCTGAAGATGGCGTGGACTCGTTTACAGCTGAAGATCATGAATCCGGATTAGCGTATCTCAAAGAATATTATGGTGCCAAAATTACTGACGCAAAATCCGTCCTCAAATAAGCCTCGAAATAAGGCTATGAAGCATTAGAAGAATTCACACATTATTCACTGTGAAGGGAGGCACTAGCTTGTTCTAGTTTAGGGCTGAGTTTAACAGGGTAGATTGGGGAATCGGAGAGTAATCGATAGGGTTTAGGTAATCGGTTGATTTGTTGTGTACAGTATGCTCGACTTTCTTTTAGGGTCGGGAAGTTATATGTTAGACGTCCTTGTTCAATGATGGGGATCAATATGGGTTCTGCATCAGCAATCGGCTCATCCCATCTTGAAATTACATCACGATTAAACAGGCTATCGTCGTCTAAAAGGCGATTAATCTGCTTGCGATAAGGTACCAGAATCTTATCTGCACTGAGTTTAGTCTTTGGAATAGCATGACCGTCTTTTCCGATGCGTTCGACGAGTTTATACACGCCTGGTAGCGCTGAAACTCCTCCCTCTCGGGTAATGGGATTGAAGTTAGCACCTGTAACTAGCCGGGTTCCGACACCAAATCCATCAATCGGGGCCTTTTCCCGAATCATCTCCTCGATTCGATATTCATCAAGATCACTACTTACGAAAATCTTCACATCTTCAAATCCAGCCTTGTCCAATATCTTTCGGGCTTCAAAACTAAGGGGCACTAAATCTCCACTATCTAATCGTATTCCTTGCAATCTGTATCCCTGGTCTCGGAGTTCTTTACCAATAATGATGGCATTTCGCACTCCTTCTAGCGAGTCGTAAGTGTCGACCAGAAGAATGGTGTTATGTGGGAAAGATTTACTATATTCACGAAATGCCTCAAGTTCGGTTGGACGATTCATGATAAAGGCATGGGGCATCGTGCCAATATACGGAATACCCCATTTCTTACCAGCCAATACTAGCGATGTACCAGTCGCACCTGCTAAATAGGCTGCCCGGGCTGCAAGAATGGCGGCATCACGACCGTGAGCGCGTCGGGCGCCAAAATCCACTATGGTTCGCTGCTCTGCAATGTCAACCATCCTTGCAGTTTTCGTAGCCACAAGTGACTGGAAGTTCATAACGTTAAGCAAATACGTTTCAAGAATTTGGACTTCAATTGTGGGGCCGGTGACATTGATGATTGGCTCATTTGGAAAGACAATCGTTCCCTCAGGCACCGCATGAATGTCTCCACTAAATTTGAAGTTCATGAGGTAGTCTAAGAACCCATTTCTGAAATCCGGACCTGAAGTTGCTTCCAGCCATCCCAAATCTTTCTCTTCAAATCGCAGATTCATGATAAAGGCGATGACTTGTTCAAGGCCAGTAGCAACAAGGTAGCTTCCAAAGGGTAACCGTCTGACAAAATATTCTTGCGTGACGACGGCATGATTGTCATAATCGAAGTCGGTTTTCGCACTGGTTAACTCATAATAATCTAAAAACAGAGCCAGCTCGTTTGGTGTGATTAATCCTAGCTTTGGTTGTGGCATGCCATTTACCTCCAAGAACTCCAATGACTACGCCTAGATGCGGGGTTGCCCGTTCAAAAGCGTTTAGGCAAAGACCCCGTAGTAAGACCGTGGAGTATTTCCGTTTCCTTATGAAAAGGCTTTTGACAAAACACGCGCATTATCCCGTTTAGGAGGAAAACTTGTGTCTTCACGATTACAAATTGGTCAATCCGCCCCACCAATCAAACTCTATGATACAGACATCGAACAACGAACACTCAAAGAATTCAAAGGACAAATTGTTGTCCTTGCATTCTTTCCAGGCGCTTTTACTGAAGTCTGCACACGAGAGTTATGTCATTTCAGAGACTCCCTAGCCAACTTCGAATCCATGAATGCACAGATTCTAGCTATCAGTGTAAATGATCCTTTCACTAATCGCGCCTTCAAGGAACAAAACCGGCTCATGTTCCCAATCCTTAGTGACTACAACCGAGTAGTCGTCCGTGCCTATGATGTCGTCCAGGATGGATTAGGAAAACTCAAAGACTACACAGCAGCTAAACGAGCAGTATTCGTAATCAGTCCAGAAGGGTTCATTCGATGGAAATGGATAACGAATAATCCCTTGGTAGAACCACCCTATGGTGAGATCCAACACGCAGTAGATGACCTCGGACGCACACGAGCAGAATCAGAATAGTCGACTATTCTAATTTTCGTTATCTAGGCTTTTTCGGAACCTGATAATCCAATCGTAACGTTTTCGACTGGGATCTTTTTTCCAGATTGATTAATGGCGATTTCCACAATTCGCTGAAGCCCAGAACAGCACGGGACTTCCATCTTCACGACAGTTACATTCTGAATCGCATTCTGCTGAAAAATCTGTGTCAATTTATTTACATATCCTTGAGCATCATCAAATTTCGGGCATCCAAAAACTAACACTTTCCCAGGCAAATATTTCTGTTGAAACTCTGGGTACGCAAAGGGTACACAATCGGCTGTCAACAACAGACTAGCATCTTTGAAGAAGGGTGCTTTGATTGACACCAATCGCAATGCAATGGGCCATTGGCGTTGTCCAATAGGCACAACTTTTCCTTCTATCCGAGTTGCTGTTTCGGCTGCAGAAGCATCCACAACCACGTCACAGGAGGCACAGTCGGTGGTTTTCATTTTCCCCAAATGTTCCTCAACTGCTGCATGGTCAAAATCTGGTGCTTCACGGTGGATAATTTTGAGCGCTCCTGTTGGGCAATGACCTAAACAAGCTCCTAGCCCGTCGCATAAGTCATCTCGAATTAATCGAGCCTTCCCGTCGACTATTTGCAGGGCCCCCTCTTCACAATTGGGAATACATTCCCCACAGCCGTTGCACAGCTCTTCATCTATTTCGATAATTTCACGAACAGGCATGTTAACACTGTTAATTTTATCTACTTTTAATTCGTTCCGAATTACCAATCATATTGAAAATCAACAGTTCTCGCACTCAACAAAAGAAAAAAAGAGAAGAGATCCGCCCGACCCCGCTGGACGAACGGATGCTTGGAACCGGATCACCACTATGTGGTTTAAGCTTTTTTACGGCGACGCACGAGGAAGACCGCTGTTAAACAGGCAACCACACCGATAATTACGGCTTCCCATGGAAATCCAGGGATACCAGGCGGTGCTGCTTGGCCAATGTTTGAATAGGCGGTGTACACTGGGTCGTGTTCGATTCGATACCCGCCGAAACGTGGGAAGGCAATTGCGTACCAGAATGCTTGAGCTCCATAGAGTGTATTAGCATTGTCGTAGACATCGCGTGGGCCGTCATAGAACAGCTGTAGGGTAGGACTTACTGCATAAGCGAAGACGGAGAGAAAGTCCGCAGAAATTGGTAGTTGCCAGGCAAGAAAGAGGAGGTCACTAAGTACTGGCGAGAAGATCCAACTGATAGCAGGTAGACCTGATTCAACAGTGGTGGAATCTGTCTCGTTGATGAGGTCGTATGTACCTCGAACTCCTACAGCAAATGCACGTTCATTGCCTGCAGGATCTGTGGTAACGTTGGCAGTAATCCAATCCGCTGCTGGCATAGGAGTGGTTGTTCCTTCTTCGACCCAATAGTTGGAGCCAAAGACCGTCACAAAGTGAGCGGCCCCCACGGTGACGTTTGTGAGAGCTGCGTTGATTTCCGCAAAGTCACTGAAGGTCTGACCCAAGGCATAAAATGCTTGGACTTGACCAATAGTGTAGAAGGTTTCTGCGGTAATCTCACCCGTGTCTGTGTCAACTTCAATGTCGTAGGTGAAAGTCAGTTCACTGATTTGCACTTCGAAGAGTGGAAGATGGAGAGAAGCTAAGAATTCGACAAGCCCCGTTTCGATGGGGATGACGATTCGGCAGTACAGATTCTCGTAAGTCACACCAAATCGGTAATGTCCTGGTTCAGGATTGGTCACTTCAACGGCACTAGCAACAGGATCAGCTGTGCGGTTACCACCATTCCAACCGAAGGGAACAAGGAACCATCTTTCTTCAGCGCCATCAACAACATAATTCAAGTTACTGTCATTGAAAGCGTAGAGGAAGGCAAAGACTGCCCCAGCAAAGATTTCTTTACCGGACGGAGTCGTGAAGTGCATCGCAAACAACTGGTAAGGAAGTGTTGAGTTGGTGTCTTCTGAGTAGTCATAAACATCACCAAGAGCTAATAGGGCTGCATGAAATCCGCCCGTTCCACCATAATTGACGTAGCTCATGATGATCTCTGCACTATCATTAGTTGCATCATCCGTGAATGTTTTCTCAACGGTCCAATAATCCTCAGTGAAAGTGTGGCCGTCAAAGATGGCTGCTTCATCGCCTGGATTATAAGTTTCTGGGGGGAGTGCTTGGGTTGTCGCTGGAGAGAGAAGTACGAATGCAAACATTAGAAACACTGCGGGAAGAATTTTCCATTTTAGTTTCATTTTTTAGCTCACCCAAACCGCTTTGGGTTTGATAAAGCTCGTTAGTTTTCCCTCTCAAAATGCGAATTTAAAGAAGCTGATAAGTTTAGTTTTCTATCTAGAAAACTGCGGTTAACTAAGAAATCGGTAAAAAATTCGTGTAGTAGTCCTCGACCACTTATGCTCGAATAACCCAAGATCTAGTATATTGGCCAAAGAACCGGAGAAAACCCGCTTTACGCGATTTTATCAGACCAACAAGAAGATCAAAAGGAAGAATGAGTACTTTTGTCAAGGCGCGAATGGCTGCAGCATGGGGTATCATGCGAGCCCCACCAACTTGGATAATTTGAACACCAAGCATCATCTTACCAATTGTTTGCCCTCGATACCCTTCCATAATTGTAAAATACATCCACAAAATCGCTAGTACAAAAGCTCGGATTAACACTACAGTCAAATCGGGAGGGTATAACACCATCATCTCAATAATTCGCGTTAAAAAAACAGGTACTGGTATACTCCAGAGCCACCAAGCGGGTTCAAAAATTAGCGAAGATACATCTGCTGCGATGAATAAAAGGGACAGAATCAATGCAATATCAATGAAAAACGCTATTGTCCGACGAAATGCGAAGAATCCTGGTCTTTCACTTTTTGGAGTTTTAGTACCACTTAATCGACCTTCAAGCTGTTGCCACGTGCGATAAAGTTTCAATCCTTCTTTTGAAATGCGATATTGCCCTTCCACTTGGGCTAGAAAAGGTTCCAATTTCTGTAAATGGAAATTCAGTTTTCCACTTGAAATATTTACTCGAGTTAGGATTTGTGAATACGAGATATCGGGATGAGAATAAACGGTTTCGAGGATTTGACGGCGTAATGGATGTCCAATGGCTGTGAGGAATTCGTCAAGGTCTGTCATTGGTCAGCTCATCCCCGTCAAATCATGATTTGGTAGCTAGCTACCGATACTATCCTGGTTCTATATTCCCTGAAGATGATACGCCTTTATACATATCGTCACAAATCTGAGGGTCGTTGAGGGTTTCGGTAAACAAAGGACGGGGAAATCGCATTGGAGAGCACTCCATAGAATTAGATTCATTTTTGATTGGTGTGGTTGTTTTTCGTTCGCCCATTCGCTCGGATGACTTGAAGAACTACAATGATGAGGGCGATTAACGCGATGCATCCCAAGATAACTAACCCAAGGGGACTGGCGAATTGTCCTATATTCGAAAATGCAGTATACACAGGGTCGTGTTCAACACGATAGCCATTGGATTCGGGAAATGTGATGCCAAACCAAAAGGCGGCCGTATTGAAAATCGTATCTGCATGATTCAACACATCGAGTGGACCACTGAAGAGATTTTGTAGATAATCACTCATAGCATATGCAAAAATACTGAAGATAGTCGCTGAAATTGGTAATTGCCATAGCATTAGGATTAGGTCAATTGGCTCTGGAGAGAGAATCCAACTGTACGCGGGAAGATTCGATTGAATTGTTGTATCAGGATCAGTAGTTTCATTGATGACATCGTAGGTTCCTCGTGTTGTCAGAGCAAAGGCTCGTTGTCGTCCTCGCAAATCCGTTGTGATGTTGGCTAAGGATTGGTCGGTTCCACTGACTGGAAGTCCACCTGCTGTACGGACGTAGTATCTCGGAGTTAATACGATGCCAAGATGTGCGACACCAATTCCAATATCACCTAAGGCTTCATGAAAGTTGGGAACTGATGTCCCTAGAAATAGAAATTCAGTGACCTGTCCAATCGTATAATATGTCTCCGTGGTAATTTCTCCTGTTTCACGATCAATCTGAATATCATAGATTACTGTTAATTCACTGAATGTGATTTCAAATAACGGCATGAGCAAAGTTAGTAAAAATTCCCCAGCATCGTTGGCCGAAATCAGTCGTCCATACAGATTTTGATAACGAATGCCAAACTGGTAGTGGTCTTCAGATAGTTTCGTTACAGGAATCGCTTCGATGCTCAGAGGGGCTGTAGAATTGCCTTCGTTGAACCCATATGGAATGATGAAGAACCGGTTTTCCCCGGGACTTGGCACACCGTTGTGGTCTGTGTCGTTGAACCCGAAGAGGAAGGCCAGCAAGGATCCAGCGAAGACATCCTTGTTATCTTTGGTCGTGAAATGGAGACCAAAAAGCTGGTATGGAAGAGTTGATTGGGTGCCATTTTCGTTTTCTACAACACCCAAGGCGATGAGCATCGCCTGAAAGCTTTTTCCTGCATCTTCGTAATTCAAGTAGCTCGCTATGAACTGAACGGTGTCGTTGTTCTCCGACTCGAAGACGATGGAATCGTTGGTCCACATATGCTCCGCAAAGGTGTGACCAAAGAATTGTTGTTCAATTCCTGGTGTCCAGTATTGAGGAGGAAGTGCCTGAGATTGACCAGGAACAAGAAGGAAGAGTAACAAAAATCCGAAGAGGGCAAATGATAGGTTTTTAGCGTATCCTTTCATGATTGGGACCACTAAGTAGGAAACACGTGTTCATTACTACCAGCTGATTAGCTGTATTTAAACAAGCTGAAAAGTATAACTTACAACCTAGATAATTCTAGTTGGCAAAAACTACAACTGATGGAAAAAAGAAAGAAGGAGGGGCGAAAGCCCCAGTGTCCACCTAAAGCTTTTCGCCACATTCAGCGCAGAACTTACCCTTTGCAGGGGCACCACAGTTCGGACAGAACTTCTTCGCCTTCGCTTGTGCTTCGACTTGTTTCCGGAGAACCTTTCCACAGTTCGGACAGAACTTGGGCGCCTTGTTCTTGTGGAGTGGAGCTGCTTCACCACAATAGGGACACATTACAGCAGTGACCCCTGCATCTTGTGGTTTCTGTGACTGGCGCATCATATCGGCGAGTTGTGGTATGAGCACTATTCCTGAACCGGCAGCGGCTGCTCCTCCACCTTGACCTAGGGCTTCGGCACTTCGACGCATTGTCTCAGCGGTGAGGACCTGCTGACCAGTGACACCTTGAGCAGCGAAGAAGAGCCGTTCACGGTATTCGGGTTCAGTATCCATGCCGGCAAAGGCCATGTCTAACAATTTCAAACCGTATTCTTCGAATTTATCAGCTAATCGAGTCTTTGCCTTCATGCTGGTCTCATCAAGCCTGGTCATGGCATTTTGAAGTGAATAACCTGACAATTCGTCCATCGCCAATTCGACGAATTTGGATCGAATAAAGGTCGTGGCGTCTTGGGTTGTATAGTTCTCTCCTGCTACGACTTCGTTGACGAAGATTTGAGCGTCGTCGATTTCGTACCAGAATTCTCCATGAAACATGAGGGGTGCTAAATCACGTGTCTGCCCTCGACCGCCAAACTTCCCTTGGAATTTGGTCATGTTGATAAAGATGACTTCAGCAGTAAAGGGTGACTTGTCAAAGCCGGCAATCCTTCGAAGAATTCCTGTGAGAATAGGTACATTAGCTGTGGTGAGTGTGTGACGGCCAACACCCATTACATCAAGGGCTTTTCCATCACGATAAAAGACGGCTGCTTGGTTTTCGCGAACGAGACACTGACTGCCCCATTTCACGAGATCATTAGGCCAACGATAGACCATATCGTCCTTACGCATTTTCTTCCATTCAATAATCTCTGGCATGATTCTTTCTCCCCCTGGAAATCCAGTTGGGGGTTATAGAAGGTTTGAGGTGTCTTTCGTGCCCAGCCTTTTCAACTTTACTACATCACTCAAATTAATTTTAAACGAATGCAAAAAATTTACACCACAATATTTCGAAGAAATCACACTTGTGAAATCCCGCTGACGTATAAAGATTAACCATAGCCACCATTCATGATATCAGCAAATGGCCCAACCGATTTTCCGCTTAAGGAACTTGGTTGTTTTTGGTTAGTAAAGAAAAGAAAATCAGGGTCCAAAAAAGGACCCAGATCCATTTAGACTACTTCAACACCCATTATCACTTGCTCTCGATCTTTCCACTTTCGGCTCATTTCTGAAACCATTTTCCGAAGATCTTTGATGTGTCCAACGGCTTCATCAGGTGCATCTTCAACAAGCGTTAGAGTGTCACTACAACGCCGGTCAAACTCTTGAACCTGTTCAGTGAACCATGTGTCAAATCTGAGCATGTTCATGAGGTCATCTTCTTTAATTTTGATAGCATCGAAAAAGGGTCTGTATCCATAATCTGCATGTTCAATTTGACTGATGATTTTTTCAGTCCGACTCATTAGAGAATCAACAGTACGGTAGGCATATTCAATTTCTGCATCAACGACAGCTACTCGGATGTCTTGAATGGTATCTTGACAGCTACGAAGACGGTTAACTATTTGGTCACGAAGGATTCGATCAGCGTTGCGCCGTTCTTCCTTAATCCGGTATCCCCGCCATCCTGGGATCAATTTCATAATTTTTTGTGTAAGGGTGCGTTCGTCATCGACTTTTTCCATAATAGAGGGTTTATCATCATCTCCCAACGGGAGTCACCTCGACAATCACTATCTAGGCATTGTGCTAAGGGCTTATAAAATCTCGTGAAGAACCCTTCTTTCTGGTGGGGAGTGAATCAAGATCTTCGAATAGCCCGTTGAGAAACCTAATCATATACTGCGAACCTACAGGTATCGTTTGTATCCAAACAAGATTCAGCGCGAACGAATTCGGAAAAACACGGATGCCTGTCGGTTCGTTTATAACTGGGCACTAGAAACAAAGATGCGTGTGTATGATGAGGACGGCAAGAGTCTGAGCTGGTACGACCTGAACCACCTCCTCATACAACTTAAACAGGACCATCCATTTCTTAAGCATGTCAATTCCCAGTCCCTCCAACAGGCAGTCAAGCGGCTCCACCTAGCTTTCAAACATTTCTTTCAACGCGCCAATCACGATGAAAAAAGGTACGGATATCCTAAATTCAAGAGTAGAAAACAACACAGACAGTCCTTTGATATCCCACAATTCTTTACAGTCGACTTTGATACCCGAAGAGTGCGACTACCAAAGATTGGTCAAGTAAAAACCGTCTTTCATCGAAGATTTGAGGGCATTCCAAAAACGTGCACCGTTGTCTCAACCAACACTGGCAAGATCTTCATCTCTATTGTGGTCGAGGATGGAAAATCTCCTCCCAGGAAGAGAAGAGTCACTACAAAGAGTTCGATTGGAATTGATGTCGGTATCACCACATATGCCACCTTGTCGGGTGGTGAGAAAATCGATAATCACAGGCACCTTCGGTGCGCGCTCATGAGATTACGGTGTCTTCACAAAAGACTGAGTAGAAAGAAAAAGGGATCAAAAAATCGAACGAAAGCTAGACTGAGGCTTGCACGATGCTATGAGCGCGTCACTAACCAGCGTGTGGATTTTCAACAGAAGCTCTCAACACGACTGATACGCGAGAACCAAGCGATCATAATGGAGAGCCTGAATGTACAAGGTTTAATCCGAAACCGTAGACTAGCACGACATATCTCAGACGCGGCGTGGGCTAGCTTTCACAGGATGTTAAAATATAAGGCTGAGTGGTATGGCGTGACATTCATAACGTTAGGGCGGTTCGAGGCAACGAGCCAGCTCTGCTCAGCCTGTGGCTTCAAGTATAACGCGTTAACTCTCTCAGAAAAAGAATGGACCTGTCCTAAGTGTCATAAGCAGCATGATCGGGACTCTAACGCTGCCCAAAACATCAAGATGATAGGATTACGATCCATCATGGCACCGAGGGAACCTCGGGAAGAGCCTGTGGAGCTGTCAGCACTGGCTGAAGCGTCGAAGCAGGAAGCCCCAAGCTTCAGGGCGGGGTAGTTCACAAAATCTTGTTAGTCTCACTGAATCGCTTGCTGGGACTCGTTGTGGACCACTTTGTTGATAGTATCCTCTATTAGTGTGTAGTGAATCGAACCTGTAATGGTTTGGAGGGCTAGAGTCTAGCGTGCTCTTTCCGCGGTTACTCCTCGGGTAACATAGTAGAGCGTGAGTATTCCAAGGATGCCTGAAATTGTCGTTAAGCCAATTGCTGGATAAAAGAGATCCAATCCTGATATCAGATGAATCCCTTGGTATGACAAGAAGGCAACAGCCGCGCCAATTATTGTGAGTATAAACCAAAAGGCTGCAGAGCCTAGAGCCTTCAGTTTGAACCCTGTAGTCCGCGGAATCTCTGTGTAGATTACCCGGCCATTTGAAGCATCGAGTGCAGCCTCGTATGTTTTACCTCCACCCACAGTAAATTGAATGTGGTAGATGGGTACATGTATGTAGGCATGATCTGTAACAACGAAGTTCTCCTTGGCTTCTTCAACTCGTTCCGTTTCCCGGTTAATCCGTGAATAGATGATGTTCTTTGTAGTTCCTATTGCTTGTTGTTTTGCTGCTTCCTCTGATACTTTCGAAAATAGCACGTTGGCGGTATGTTGTTTGGCTTCTTCGAAATTGAAGTAACGACGAGATCGGGTTGCGATAGGATAGTTCACAATTTCTCCTCGAACCTTGGGGCCAGCATAGAGACGAATTTGTCGGGTTTGTTCTTGATGACCCGATTCTGCAACCCACTCCCAGTGAATGCTTGAATATCGTCCTCCTGACTGACCACGGAAACTTGCCTTCTTATCGATGCCCCGATAGGAAACGTCACCTTGCACGGTATAGACCCAATATGGATAGTACGTCATGGAGATCTCTTTCAAGGAAATTTGCTGTGCGAGGTCATTAGCTACGCCAGGCACCTTGACAAGATAGGCTTTGAGTGTGTCCAGTGCGTCACTCTCTGAGTAATTAACTTGGAGAGCAAAATGTTCCTTCATTTTTGTACCATCAGGTGTGAAGGATGTCCCGCAATATGAACAGGTAATGATTGCATCAGTTGGATGGATATCCAGTGCTCCACCGCAATTCGGACAATGTTTCTTTGCCATTTTTTAATCACCCATTTTCTCCATTTTGGATTTATTCACGCTTCTCTGAGCTTATCTTGAACGTTTGCCTAATTGCAAAGGCTGCAATGATAAGGCTAAGGATAACTACGGCAAAGGATAGCATTTCTAGCCCTTGCGGTCTAAGAAATTCAGCTACGAAGTAGGTTCCCACCGTACCGATGAACAGAAAGAGGATGCTGACAAAATACATTGCTGCGCGAAAGGCGGTGGTAACGGGGACTTCGCCTTTCAGCACCTTCTTTGTATAACCATCAATTCCAACTCGATAGGTTTCAGTACCAAATCGATATCGAACGAGCCAATGAGGGACGTGGAGAAGGTAGGAACCGGTTTTTTGGATTCTCGTATGACAATCCCAAATCTCCGTTGCCCTCGAATCAGCCCGGCTTCGATGGTCATCTTCAACATAGGTTTCAGCAATTTCATACGCATCGGCGTCGGTTAATTCGCTATTCAAAAAGAGGGGATTCTTTTCAGCTGCAGTGATCGAATTATAATTGAAAGGTTTAACCTCCCTCTTCGTTACTTGAAGTGCCTTATCCAGCTCACCTTGGCTATAGAATGTGGCGCCACGTCGGCATAGCACATTGATGGAGCGATTCTCATCAAAAGTTCCTTGAATCGGTTCGTATTCGATTTTGGTCCGTGAGCGGCGTTTACCCTGTGAATCCGTATAGTATTCGGTTTCTTGATGTTTTTTGTATCCTTGATATGTCGAGTGTGCGTGCATTTCTTCAACCCAAAAGGGTACGAATCGAAGAATTGCTTCTGTCACTTGAGCTTTACCACCTCGTCCTACCCAGTCAGTGACTTTCTCTCTAACATCTGAAGCGTCAACGGTGGGTTCCAACACGAAGTGATTATCAATTTTATCTCCTTCAATTGTAGTTGTGTATCCACAGTAACCACAAACAATAACCACGTCATCTGGTGAGACGGTGAGAGGAGCATTGCAAGATTGGCACTTCAATGCTGTCATGGTTTCAATAGGCTTAGTTGTGGATTCCATGACTTTTCCTAGGTTACACTTAGTTTATTAGGGTTCCTTGAGGATGCTTCCACACTGCTTCCAAGTTACCGAAAACTTAGTCTAAAACAATTTTAACGATTCTTTGGACTAAATTTGGCTTCAGGCTCTCAGCAAAATTGGAGAGCCCCCAGCTACTTGGTATTGCCGGGTAGCCTCCACCATCTGTGGTGTCATAGTATCCTAGACGGTAAGTCTTGGATAGGACAGTAAGTCCGCTTCCCACTCTTAGCTCTGTTGTACTCCGACTTCCATTGCCTTCATTATATGCTTGAACACGGAGTGGGAGATGTTTCTCATCTTGGGTTGATGAGCGTAATGTCATGAATTTCGGATAATCAAGAAATTTGAGGGCAAAAAGAATTGCCGCCGCTTTATGAGTATCTACTCCAATCAATGCTGCTAAGTCTTTTCCAATTTTTGAAGTATATGCTTCTGAACGTTCTTCAACTGGAATGCCTTCGAGTAATAGCTTATATTTGAGAATCTGTCGAAGATTATATTGAGGCATCTGCTTTATTCGTCGATTTGCATGCCTGTTCCGAGAACGAAATCTTCCTGTGTTTAACTTCCCTACTATGACCATTGCATCAAAATGTTGTGCAATTCTTGTTATAAGATTAACAAATTTGAAAAGATAGTGTGCACGTTTTTTTGCTGACGCAAACAAAAGGGTGAAACAATTAATTCGTCCCAATTGAATCAATTGCAGATTATCATCAAGAATAGCAAAGTCAACATGCCCTGAATTTATATCAAGTGCCATTACACGACTTCTGCTAATAATCTTTGGCGTTATTGTAACCGTAATTCGAACATCAAACCTTTTATCGTTTTCACGGCGCTTTATTATAACTTGATATGGTTTTTGTCCATCTAATATTTCCTTAAATTCAGCATAGTATTTGTCTGGAATGAATAGCGTCGTAACAATCCAGAACCTTCTGCCAATATTAATGCAAGTTTGATACTAGTATTTTCATTAATAACTCGAAGATTGAGATTGCCTTTCTTCGTTTTGTCCCCGCGTGATATGAGGATTGAGTTTCTCCGCTTCGTGTATTCCTCCTGAGAAATTTTTCCTGTCATTCTACTAAATTGATTATTCTTGCCACCAAAAGTAACACCTGTTGAAGGGAGATTCTTCACTGAGTAGATGGCATCCTTAATATAACGGGAATTTAAACCTGTTTTTTCTTGAAGGTGCTTCTCAATCAATGAATATGGAATTCCCTTATTACACAAAGTAAAGGCTAAACGACGTGCAATACAGAATTGTCGCATTAGATCTGTTAATGCTTTTTCCTGAGCAATGGTAAGATCACAGAGATAGCCAGGGATGGTAATTGCAATTGAAGATTGATACTCCTCAATACAACCGGGATGATAGGTTGATTCACAAGGATAACTTAAGGAGAGTTGATGATTGGCCCTCTTAGATGGCATTTCACTACTTTACTTTTGAATAAGCATTATAAATCCCCAAACTTCTCTGCTTCCTCCTTAACTCCAACATTACAAAGAATGCCCTTAACTGTTTCCTCTACTCTGTCGACTCTTCTAAAGCCCCTAAGAGAAAATGAAATGGTTCGACGATCCACATTTCTTACACGCGCCTTGCCTATCAAGATGTACAAGTGTGATATCGTAAGTTCGCCGCTTGATGAGTAATGCATTACATTGTCGACAGTAGCTGTTTTCTGAGGTGTTACCAGGCACATTTCCTAAATAGACATGGAAGAGTTCTGCCTTTTTTCCTAGGGCGTAGGCATGTTCAAGGGTTGAGGTTGGGGTGGGAGTATTCAGGCCATGTTCTCGGGCTTTGTATGCGGGATAGAACGCGCTCACATGCCACGGGACTTCTTCTCCCAGTTCATCATGAATACGATGTGCTATTTGTGCTAAACATCGATTCGAATCATTGAACCCCGGGATTACCAAAGTAGTAACTTCTATCCAAATACCCAGGTCACGTGCCAATTGAGCCGTGCTCCACACTTTTTCCGTATCAATTTTGCATAACTTCTGCACCGCCGTTCGGCAGCCCTTGATGTCTATGTTCATAGCATCCAATCCTGCTTCTGCTAATCGACGTAGCGTTGAAGCTGTCATGTAACCATTGGACACGAATGTGTTATACAATCCCGCGTTATGAGCGATTGGCATAACATCAAGAGCGTATTCGAAAAAAGCGGTTGTAGGCTCATTGAAGGAAAAGCTTGTCCCCTGACAACCGGTTCGGTGAACTTCCTCAATGAAATCCTGAGGTGAGAGGTGGTTACACTGACTAGGATTTGCGTGACGTTTGCTAATACTCCAGTTCTGACACCAGGGACAAGCAAAATTGCATCCCCAGCTGCCTATAGTGAGTGCTCGGGATCCTGGATAAAAATGGAAAAGTGGTTTTTTTTCGATGGGATTAGCACTAATTGAACTGATGTCACCATAGGTAAGGACAATTAATTTGCCATCAATGTTTTTTCGAGCTCCACACACTCCCCGGTTCCCTGGAGCTATTGTGCATCGGCGTTCACACACACCACACTGAACTTTGTCTGAAGCAAGCTGTTCATAATGGAGGGCAGGGCGTTGGCAAGGATTTGGATTTTGCAGGTTCATTCTATGAGATTAGTTCACAAAGGAGAATTTGAGCCTTTGGGGTCTATTACTCGTCCTTTCTCTCATGTACAGAAGGCTGAAAAAGGGCATTGAATAAAATCACATTGGTGAAGGCGTTATGACTGAAATAAAAGATGGTGACCAAGTTCTCTTCTATTTGGATGCCCGGAGAAATTGGTTACGCCGAGTTGATGCAGGGTCTTCTTTTCATCTCCATCGAGGAATTCTACAATATGATGATGTTATCGGTCAAGAGTATGGCAGTCTGATTTCAACGAGTTTAGGAGTAAAAGTTGCTGCATTGCCTCCACTACCTCGTGATCGTGCGGTGAAGATGGGGCGGCAAACCAATATTGTGTACCCGAAGGATGCTGGATTAATTCTATTGTTGGCTGGTATAGGACCTGGCTCAGTGGTGGTAGAAGCAGGGACTGGTAGTGGGGCTCTCGCCTCCTTGCTTGGATATCACGTTGCTCCTGCTGGTCATGTCTTTTCATATGAAATTCGTGAAGATTTCGCCAAGGCTGCAGCAAAGAATCTGAAGAAAGCTGGGCTTCAAGAATTTGTGACCATTAAACAGCAGGATATTCTTGAAGGGATTACGGAGACGAATGTTGATACCATTGTGTTAGACTTAGCTGTGCCGTGGGAGGTCGTCCCCTTAGCTTATACTGTATTGAAAGGTGGTGGTGTCTTTGTCTCTTTTTCACCCACTATTGAACAAACGCAGAAAACCGTTGACGCCTTATACACCTCTCATTTCACTGAAATCGTTACTCGAGAGCTTATTGAAAGAGAAATCATGGTTCGAAAAGGGAAAACACGTCCAGAAACTCGCATGATCGGTCATACAGGATATGTGACCTCAGCACGGAAGGTGTATCCACCCAAATCAAATAAACCTGAATGAGAGGGACGTTTGATTGGACCTCTTCCCTCTCAGATAGGTTGAACTGAATGATCCTAATCTATCGAAGCCCCACAATTATGACAAAACTGGGCTTCAGGGGCCGGAACTGGTGAACCACAACTGGAACAAAACTTTGAGGTACCAGTAGGCACTGCGGCTTCTGGTGCTGCTTTGGCAGGGACAGCCGCAAGGATGGGATCAAAAAGTGAATTATTCACCAACCGTTCTCCATCACCATGCTCGGGGCATAGAATCCGAACTTTTGTCGATAATTTGCCTGCATGCTGTCCGGTAATTTCAACAGGTTGCCCACACTTTCGACACAAAAGCACATGTTCTCGGATTATTCCACTGGCTGCATCATATAGACTCAAAGGCATCCGATAGACGACTTCTGAAGTGTGTACTGGGCAACGCATATACAGCTTAACCAGATCAGTTTTCGGTTTACTAACACGCGTTATGATTCGTGGTCGACCACATCGTCGACAACTCATTTTCTCTTGAAATTCATCTAAGGACATGAATGTCACGCTCTGGGTTCCATTATCGAAAAAGCATGCTTATAAACAATCGCACCACCCGCTAAACTGGAATTAATCGCTGAGAAATCGTTATCTAAGAACGCTGAATATCTCGGTTTAAGGAGATTGATGCTATGGGTCAGACTACAAAAAAATC
>Ga0209636_10002262_pt1 | contig 19640 bp, 14 predicted proteins | sample DeeMarSWOR152_54_FD_187464 | JGI IMG/M metagenome (GOLD analysis project Ga0209636, IMG submission 187464) | Marine sediment microbial communities from White Oak River estuary, North Carolina - WOR-1-52-54 (SPAdes) (version 2) | ecosystem: Environmental > Aquatic > Marine > Intertidal zone >... | reverse complement strand
AGCGAAATCAAAGCCGGCTTTGCTGTTACAGGTATGATAGATAAGGATAAGATAGTGACCAACGCCGGTGCACGCAGAGGCGATGTGCTTATCCTGACCAAGCCGCTCGGTACAGGAATTGTCGCTTTCGCCGCTCAGATCGGCCGGGCTGATACCGCCAGTGTCAAAGCGGCGACCGAGTCAATGACTACGCTTAACCAAAAAGCTTCGCAGCTAATGGTCGAGTTTGGCGCACATGCCTGCACCGACGTTACAGGTTTTAGCTTGCTGGGTCATCTTGCTGAAATGGCCTTATCAAGCGGTGTCGAGGTCGAGGTAATCTGGGATGATATCCCGCTGTTTCCTGGCGTGCTTGAATATGCGGCAGCGGGAATATTGCCAGGAGCTATTGAGCGAAACAAGGAATCCTCTGGCCAGCGCGTAGTCGTTACTGATTCCCTCCCCCAGGAGATGGTTGATATATGCTACGATGCACAGACTTCCGGCGGACTCCTGGTCGCAATTGCAGAAAGTGTTGCCGACGATTTCTTGAAAGCTCTGCACAGCGAAGGAGTCGCCGACGCTACGGTCATCGGCAGTGTTCTTGGAAAAGGTTCAGGACTTGTCCAAATCCGAACAAGCGGCAGCCGTAAAATACCTTCGCCGAAACCCGCCAAATCTGCCACTGAACCAGCTCCGACTAAACCGCAACCACAACCTGCTCCGGCGCAGCCGGAAATTGAAGAAGTCCCCTGCTGCGCTGACGCTATAGACTCCACCAGCGCAGCCACCGGGGAAGGGTCCGACATAGCTCAGATTAAGGCTAAATTTGCGGATTTCCTCAGCTCGGCAAGTTCCCCACACGGCCTGGATGCCTATACAAAGCAAGCAATAGCTATTGCGCTATCAGTTGCTACGCGGTGCGAGCCTTGCCTGAAAATGCACCTGAAAAAAGCAAGAGAGAAAGGCTTCACCCAGGATGAGATTGACGAGGCCGCCTGGATGGGTATCAGCTTCGGCGGCTCACCAGCTATGGTTTTTTACGAGCAGAATAAGAATTTTTAACAGAATTCAGATGTCTGTCTCCTGTCTCCTCCCTTCTGTCTTCTGTCTTCTGTCTTCTGCCATTTCCATTTTCAAAAATAATACATGACAAACAGATTACAATCTGATAGTTTTGTAAGTTGTGCACGGCACAACAACTTCTTTGACGGATCCCGTAGGTTATTGCTCTCTTCGACAGAGTTTACCATGAGTAAGGTGCGATGAATCGCACCAATTATTAGTAGCATGTAGCCTGTGCAAAATCAATTTTGCACATGCTGGAGAAGCATTTATGATATCTCTATGCAAATCACAAACGAGTGGTGTGAAATTTCGCTCCCTATTGTTTGAGCAGAGGTAAGAGAGAATTATGAAAGAGATACCGTTAGGTAACGGCCTTAACGCAAAGGTCGATGACGAGGATTACGAATGGTTGTCCCAATATAGCTGGTATGCCTACTACGACCCGCAGCGAGGAATGACGTATGCAGCCCACGACACACCAGACGGAAGACGGGTATTTATGCACGATGTTATTATGGGCCTTGATACGTTGGAAGACGAGTCGTGGAATTAAGCATTAAGAAACAAAACATACAACTCATCAGAAGACAGGAGCCTGCCCGGAGCTTGTCGAAGGGACAGATTTCGAGCATCGAGTATCGAGCATCTAATCCTTTTTTTGGGTCTTTGGTCTTGAGTCTTGGGTCTTGTGTCTTGTTTCTTGTGTCTTGTGTCTTGTGTCTTGAATAGGTAGGGTGCGATGAATCGCACCAATTATTGATAGAATAGAACAATGCCGACGGGTGACAGCTTTGTAGGTTGTGCACGGCACAACAATTCGTTTGCCGGATCCCGTAGGCTGTTGCTCTCTTCGACCGAGTTTACCCTGAGTTAGCCGAAGCCCTGCCTGCCCTCCGCAGCTTTAGCGAAGGGGGGAGCCCAGCCGAAGGATTGACGCATTTGTTTAAAGAACCCTACGCGAGATATGAAAGGACCTCAATCAAAGGGAGAAATAGGTAAGGTGTACCAAGATTTCCCTTTTTTGATTTGACGCGCGCAATTGCTGCAATGGCGCGGTAAGATTTGGCCCTTTTCAACCGACCGATTATGCGTAAAGCACTGAAAATTAAACTTATGATGCACATCGTTCCATCAACGATTTCGATTGTAATGCTCGTGCTCTGTGTAGAAGATTGGCCATATGTCTACTACAAAGCGCTGCGTTTCGTAATTTGCTTCTCAGCGTCCGTGTGGGTGGTGTTGTCGTATTTGGAGCAGATGAGGCAATGACAGAGGAAAAGAAGATTTCTTTGCACATAAATTCACTTTCACAGGCATTTTCGGATTGGTCGCACTCCTTTTCAATCCGTTGTGGCCTGTCCACTTAAGTCCAGATATCTGGGTGCCAACCGACGTCTCTACGGCAGGTATTTCTTTCATAGGCCTATTCGTAGTGAGGTTCCCACATGACGACATGGATTAGCAATGGTAAAAACTAGAAAAACTAGGAACTGCCATTCAAGACTGTCCCTAATATGTGAGGTGATCATGAATATTTTCCTTGACAAAAGGCCAAGGTTTGTTTTAGTATAATTACATATACTTAATTAATATAAGGCCAATGAACCCAGATCAGACGATAGCAGAGATAAGCAAAGTTCTCGGGATTGATACTCGGGTAAAAATTATCCGCTTGTTAAGCGAGAAGCCATTGTGCGTAGGAGCTCTTGCCAGACGGCTGGGTATTACACCAGGGGCGGTTTCGCAGCATTTGCGTATACTTAAGGCAGCCAGGTTAGTTGTGCCGGAGAAGAAAGGGTACTTCGTGCACTATAGCTTGGATGAAGAAAGGTTACGGAAATGGAAAAAGCAAATTAACAAGTTACTTGATATTTAAGGAAAAGATTATGTGCTGTAACAAGGAAAGTCAGTGTCAAAAACCGGAAAATCTACAAGACAAACCCGAAAAATGCTCAGAGGAACAGATCCGAAAATGCCATGGTGGCGTCAAAGAGCACCCTTGTACTGCTGGAAAGGAAATTGAACGATGATAGTAGCTATGAACCATCATGGCCACGGTTTTGGCTCACCATTTGGGATATGGTTGGTACTTGGCGGAATATTGCTGGTAGTTGTAATTGTTGCTTTGCTTTTATATTTTCGCGGCAGGCAGCCCGATGGCTTAAGCCGTTCGGAACGTCGTGAACTTGACCCCATGCAGGCCGGAATCCTTGCCATGCTTCGTCAGAATGGTGGACCTGTTGCACAATCACAAATAGGTGAAGCTGTGCCTATGGATTCGGATGAGACAGCTAACGCTTTGCGGGAACTTGAAAACCGCGGTCTTGTGCGACGCGAATGGAACAGCGAAAAACAGTCATATATGGTGTGGGCCAAATAACAATCAACTTGCAGGTCCGTATATATGAGCGATACAGTCGTTGACGTACAAGGACTGGTCAAACATTTTGACGGCGTGACTGCCGTTGCGGGCATTAGTTTCGCCGTTCAATCTGGCGAACTGTTTGGTTTTTTGGGGCCAAATGGTGCAGGCAAGACAACAACTGTCCGCTTGCTTACTGGAGTGCTCGAGCCAACTAAGGGCACTGCTGCTATTCAAGGCCATGATATTCGCTCTCAATCGTTGCTTTCACGAGCACATATAGCTGTAGTACCGGAAGAAGCTAATGTCTATCTCGATCTGAGTGTCTGGCAAAATATTATGTTAATGGCCGAACTATATGGCATACCAAACAAGCAGCGAACCCGAAAAGCTGTTGAATTGCTCGATTTGCTTGGCTTGACAGAGCGGAGTAAGCAAAAAGCACGGACACTATCGAAGGGGCTTCGGCAACGGCTAATGCTATGTACTGCCTTGGTGACGGAACCGGAGATACTGTTCCTGGATGAACCCACCAGTGGCCTGGACGTTCAGAGTAAACAAATCATCCATCAGATAATACGGCAGTTGAACAGCAAACGCCTTACCGTCTTTCTGACCACACACAATATGGACGAAGCCGAGAAAATGTGTTCCCGCGTAGCTATTATCAACAATGGGCAAATCGCTGCCATAGACACCCCTGAGGGCCTTCGCTCGGCAGTCAGGTCGCGACAATTTGTGGAGGTCAGTTTCTCTGGCCAACTACCGATACTGGAAGAACTGCGGTCTCTGCACGGTGTATCCTCTGTGGATTTTACCGACAACACCATTCGACTTTATAGCAAGGCACCCGGCCAAACAGCAGCAGAAGTTGTTTATTTTGCAAGAAGCAAAAATATTGAGATAGAGCAGCTTTGCACGAAAAAACCGAGCCTGGAGGAAGTCTTCCTTTACTTTACAAGTCAGGACGAAAAAGAACCGGTCCAATGACAGCGTATATGGAAAATACAAAGAGTTTGCGATTTCAGGCACACGGTGCGTTTGTAATACTTAAGAAAAACATTGTGATTTACTATCTCAAACCACCGGTACTTATATTCGGTGTACTGTTTCCAGTATTCTTCTTTCTGGCTTTTAAGATGGGCAGGCCTATCGCTGCCGAGAATATTGTGCCGGGTATGGTGGCAATGGCGGTCTGGTTTACTGCAAGTGCTGTCGGGCCTCTGGTAACACCCTGGGAGCGAAGAGCAAAAACTTATGAAAGGCTGCTTGCTACGCCGGTTTCACTACAGGCGATTCTTGCTGGCGACGTGCTCAGCGGCTTACTTTTCGGAGCCTGCCTCTCAATCATTCCGGTCGTACTGGGGTTCATACTTACCGATGCTGTAGTTTACAATCTCCTGTTTTTGGTTGCTGGTATAATCCTGGGTGCAGTAAGTTTTTCCTCTATGGGGGTTCTATTGGCTGCTCCGCCGGCAAGCAGTCCTTCCAACATTATGCTGCTCTCCAATCTGGTGAGATTGCCATTGCTGTTTGTCAGTGGAATATTTCTGCCAATTTCAGATATGCCTTTCTGGGCACGATGGATTGCCCCAGTGTCTCCGTTATCTTACGCGGGAGACCTTATCCGCCTTGGTTTTGGCCAAGAAGCGTACTTCCCAGCCTGGCTAAGCCCGCTCATACTTATTGGTTTTACCTCAGTTTTGCTGTGTGGCGCGTACAAATTCCATCGGCGATGGCGGGCAAGGGGACTATAGGAATATGTCAAATAAAATAAGTCTTGTAATACCATGAAAGGCTGCCTCCAGTCGTGTTCTCTGATATGATGGAGGACAAGAAAGGAGGCACCCATGAAAAATATATATTCAAGTATAACGTGTGGTGGTATGGATGTCCATTACAAATTTAGCGCTGTAACATTTCGAGATGAAGCTGGACGTGTTGTCCGGCGAGAGCGTCTGGAACACCCGCAACGTTGCCAACTGCGGGAACATCTAAATCGCTGGCCCAAGGGATTGCCAATAGTCCTGGAAGCTTCGTTCGGCTGGGGCTGGCTGAGCGATTTACTCAGTGAGGCGGGCCTTGAACCGCACCTTTCGAACTGTTACAAACTCGAGCAGATGCGTAAGGCCCGCGGCTGGGTCAAGACCAACAAGAAGGATGCCGACATGTTGAGTCTTTTACCGTTTGAGACAACCGCCTGGTGGGAGGTCTGGCGAGCCCCGCTCAAGGTCCGCAATCGGCGGGAACAGATGCGGTTTCGCGGCGATCTTGTGGCCTTGCAGACAGCCATCAAGAACCGTATTCACGCGATATTTCATCGGCATGGTATATTCCACCAGTTTTCCGATTTGTTCAAAGGCCAGGGTCGCCGCTTTCTGGCAGAGCTGTGCATCAGTGGTTCGGTGTATTTATCGTCGGAAGCTCTACAAGCGTTTCGCGGCCAGATAAAGCTGCTGGATCATCTTCGTAAACAACTGGCAGATATCCAGCGGATCCTCCGGCGTCAGTTGGACAAGACTCCACTGATTCGTCGGCTGATGACGATTGACGGCATTGGTCTGATTCTTGCCCATGTGCTGGCCGCCGAGATAGGCAGAATTGAGCGGTTCAGGAATCACAAGGGGCTTGCCTCGTACAGCCTGCTTGCACCTCGTGCGGATGATACCGGTCAAGATGATTCCGGGCATTCTCCGCTGGGACGTCATTTGGGCACGCGTGGTAATAAGACGCTCAAGTGGGCATTTATCGAGGCCGCTCACGGTGCGGTTCGCTCCGGCGGCCGGTGGCGAGTTATGTTTGATCGGGTGACCAACGGCGGCACGAAAGACCGCAATCGAGGATATATCAAGGTGGCCCGGGAACTTGTCAAGGTGGTGTATGTGGTATGGAAGAAGGATGTTGCCTACCGCGACATTCCGCCGCAGCGTCCCGGTGCCAATAGGAAAAAATCTCGTTCGGGAACGGGCCAGCTCTTGCACCCTATGGTCCATGCCTGAGGACATTGAGATCTCTTTGTATGTGGGCCGCCCGCACCGGACGAGATCGTGTGGCCGCAGTTGTAAATAGCGGTGAGCATGGCAAGACGCATGTGCACAAATGAATAGGTGGACCGAATAGAGTCCTTGACCGGTGCACGAACGAAAAAAAGAAAAAGACAAAGAAAAAAGATTGCGGTTCAAGGTAAAAAACACCATGGCAAACGTTGAGATTTTCCGCGACGAGTGCTGATGGTCCTGCGAAACTGCCAGCCGTGACAGAGAACATTAACAACAGGTAAGTATCGAGGCAGCAAAATGTTATTTGAAAACAACGAAAAGATGAACAAACAGAAAACATTACTTGACAATCGGCAGCCTTTCATGAATAGGGTGCGATGAAATCGCACCAGTTATGACTTATAACAATGAAGATACGAATAAAGCGGGCGAAGGGATTCGAACCCTCGACGTCCAGCTTGGGAAGCTGACATTCTACCACTGAATTACGCCCGCAAGAATATCTCTCTTCGGGTCGAATTTTCCCCCATTCCCAGCTTAATTACAATATTCTCCGTGAATTTAGTCAAGAAAAAATCAAAAAATTTGTCATCTCAATAAGAAAACGGCCGGTAGGGTGCAAAGAACAATAGAAGGAAGGCATGCCAATGTTGCCCGCCGTTTATCACAGATAGATTGCTTGCCATCGCTGCCGCAGTTGGGGGCAAGAATATTGACTACAAGGCAAGAAGTCTTTAAACTTAAGAACATTAAAAGAAATTAAATTAAAATGAGGTGATATATGAATCCCGATGAAAAATGTGGCCAATGCCGGTTCTTTGTGCCAACAAAGGTAGAAGAAAAGGTTGGTGAATGCCGCAGACACGCACCACGACCAGGCCCAAGCTTTCAAATAGGTGGTAAAGAGGTTGGACAACAGCCTCGATGGCCCGAAGTTGGCGTAAATACCTGCTGCGGTGAATTTGAACAAAAGTGAGCCGATGGTCACCCATAGACCGGGCATTTTACTAACGATGTTAACCCCCAATATTGGCAGTTTCAGAGGTTTTTGACAGAGAAGTTTTCACCTGATAATTAGAAGATAGGCCGCTTAGTTTCGCCTCCCGTCCGAGCGATTTTTTCACATCGCCTTTACTGGCAGGCCTACGGCGATTCAAATACTATTGGCTTTCACTAAACTTCCTTATCCAGTTTGACCAGCAGCACCCCCTGCAGTTTATGTAATTCCAAAAGGTAGCTCACGTATTCTGATGCTTTTGATTCATCTTTTGTAATTTTTTCTGTTTTTTTCTTTTTTTTCGCCGGTAGTGACCTTTTTATTCTTTTTCTTTTAGATTTTTCCATTTCTTTGTGATTTCCTTATTGACAAACCCCATATTTGTGTTTATTTTATGCTTTTAGAAAAAGATTTTAACAAAATATTAACCCAATTGTGAAAGATTGCAAGTAAAATTTCGTTTTTACGTAAAAAATATGAAAAATTTTGACGAAAAAGCGATAATTGAGCGGGTAAGGCTCATGCGTGACCGGTATGCAGGTAATAGAGGCAAAAGCAAATTTGCCCGGGCTTTAGGCGTAAGTGCTTCTACTTACAGCTATTATGAAAACAACAGGCTCCCCCCAATTGAGATTCTACTGAAAATATGTGACGTTACTGGAGCTGATTTGGAATGGTTGTTGACAGGCCATACAACCAAAAAAAAATTCGCATTTGGGCCAAATAGCGAACTTCTGCAAAAAATGGACAACTTGTTCACTCAAAATCCGGACTTGACCGAAGCGGTTCTCGCTTTTATTGAGCTTTTATCTCAGAAAAAAGGAATTGAAGGAGAATTTCAAGCCAGTGTTCTGCCATCTAAGCCGGATCGGCCGGGGTGGATCCCCGTTCTTGGAAGAACCGCTGCGGGGATTGTTCATTTTTGGGATCAAACGTTTCTGCCGGAGCCGCAGCAAGCTATCACCGAGCTTGATGAGTTGGTGAGAAAGCATATCGGCAAGGAAATCCTTGGTTCTGTAGATGGCACGGTGTCGATTGATTTGCAGGCCAGGCCTTTAGTCGATGGCCTCAAGAAGCAGCAGGCAAATCTTATTCAGGTTTGTGGGCAGGAACAGGAGCAAATAGTTGAGTTTATCCAGTGCCAAGATATCCATAGGCTATTTCCTGATAGTTTTGCCCTGCATCTTGACGGTGATAGTATGTCGCCGAGGATAAATGATGGTGACATTGTGATATTAAGTCCCTCAGTGCCGGCGGCGCAGGGGCAAATTGGGATTGCACGTGTTGCAAATCAAATAGGAGTTACCTGCAAACTCATTAGAACAACTCAAAAAGATGTCCATCTTATACCTATAAATGAGAGGTATGAAACAAAGGTTGTGAATAAAAAAGACTTGCTTTGGGCACTGGCGGTCTTGTGTCATGTAAGTGTCTGATTTTATTTATTGAACTTTGCGTTATTAAAGCACCTCTACGTACCCCCTCAAACCTCGTTCTGAGCTCGACGAAGGATTGTTTGGAAGTGCTTCCCTGCATCATTTCAATTGTATAGATAGGTTTTCACATCAAACATACGAGTAGGCTGAAAAAAGCAGGAAAAATAAGCAAAGTTTCACAAGAATGCGGAAAATTGATAAAAATTTGGTAAAGAATCGGTAGAGGTTGACATTTTTTGAGCGCTCGTTTTATTAATCCACCGTTTAAGTCCCTTTTTCAGTTTTGAGCTTTGAGTTGAGCAAATCTCTTGTTTACTCTCGATACTGCTCAGGCAATAAATCGGGCGCCGGTCTTGCTTTGTGGGCTGTCGCATGAGGCTTTGGCTGGCGGTTGCGCAGGCACAGATGCAAAAAAACAAAAAGTAGTTGCTGCGAGGGATTTTTGCACAAATTTTTCTTGAAGTGAAACTGGTTAATTTGGTATAAATAAGATTGATTGAGCTTGTGCCCGCGTAGAGTTTGCCCTGAGCGCAGTCGAAGTGGCGGGAATCTTTGTAGTTTTTCGATAGAGGAGGAGTTTTTATGCGAGGCACAAAGCCATAGAGGGACTTTGTGCCGCAAAGTGAGGATTTTTTACATTTCAATTAACAGCTAATTTCAGGCTTTTATGAGGAAGGAGGAAAAATCAGTCCTAAAAACTATTTGTACAGACACGAAATTTAGTGAAAGTGGAAGTTCTTATCGGTCGTTTTGTTAGAAGTTGTTGAGAACAACGAGTGTTTTGGTGTGTGACCAAAGCATAGTTACTGTTATATCAACTTCTTGAAGGAGGCGTATTATGTTTAGAAAATTGATTTTTGTATTATCTCTTGTTTTTGTGCTGAGTTTGGTAAGCGCAGTCCCGGCTCAAGACGTGGTCATCCCCAGCCCGGGGGCCATGCCGGTCCTCGATGGCAGAATCGATGAGGTATGGTTTTTTTCGACAGAACAGACAATAGACACCAGTCAAGTAGGAACCGCCCCCAGTTCGTCTGCAGATTGCTCTGGTACCTGGCGGGCCCTCTGGAACTGGGAATGTCTGTATGTGCTGGTCGAGGTGAAAGATGATAATCTGACTAACGACTCGGGAGGGGGCACCAATAAATGGAACGATGACAGTGTCGAAGTCTATGTCGATGGTGACAATAGCAAAGCAACCAGCCCGGACACAAATGACCACCAGTATACCTTTTGGTGGGGTAACGAAGTATATGAAGAACCCAGTGCAATCCACAACGGAGCTCCAAGCTTAGTGGGTGTTGAATACGCTGTAGCTACGACCGAAGACGGTTATCTTCTTGAAATCAAGCTGCCGTGGATGAGCATAATGGGCGAGTCACCAATGCCTGGCCAACGGATTGGTTTCGATGTATGGATTAACGATGATGACGACGGTGGTGATCGAGACTCGCAGATTTCCTGGTATTCAACAGATGGAAATGGTTGGCAAGATCCGAGTGTGTGGGCAGTTGCTGTACTCGAGGCGAGTAACAAGGCAGCTAATCCCAATCCTACTGACGGTGCCATCCATGGGGATACATGGGCAACTCTTAGTTGGCTGGCGACTCCCTCTGCTGTCTCGCACGATGTGTACTTCGGTGAAAGTTTTGCTGATGTGGAGGCTGGAACCGGTGATACATTCCAGATTAACCAATCCGCTACGTTTTATGTGATTGGCTTTCCTGGTTTTCCTTATCCGGATGGTCTTGTACCAGGCACGACGTATTACTGGAGGATCGATGAAGTCTGTGCCGATGGTACCATATACACAGGTGATGTCTGGAGTTTTTTAGTTCCCCCCAAATCGGCCTATGAACCCAACCCGGTTGACGACGGTAAATTTGTGGACCCGGATGTAATTCTTAGCTGGACACCAGGTTATGGTGCAAAATTGCACACCGTGTACTTCGGTGATGATTTCGATAGTGTCAGTAGTGCTACTGGAGGGGCTCAAATAGGAGTTACAACCTATGCTCCCGGCGCTCTTGAGCGAGAGAAGACTTATTATTGGCGGGTCGATGAGTATGACGGCTTCGTTACACATGAAGGCAATGTCTGGAGTTTTAAGACTGCAAAAGCTGGTGGAGGTCTGCGAGCAGATTACTACAAAGGTACGGACTTTAGGACTTTTATTCTGACCCGTACGGATCCTCAAATTAACTATAGTTGGGGCGACCCCGGCTCACCGGATCCAGCGGTCGGCGATGATGAATTCTCAGTCAGATGGAGTGGTGAAGTAGAGGCTGGATATACTGAAACCTACACCTTCTACCCCAAGACCGATGATGGTGTACGACTATGGGTAGATGGTAAACAGCTTGTTGATTCTTGGCAATCGGTTCCAATATACCCAATCGAGCACAGTGGAACGATTAACCTTATCGCTGGGAATACCTACAGCATTGTAATGGAGTATTTTGAAAACACGGGTAATGCCATAGCAGAGCTGCGCTGGTCGAGTCCCTCCACGCCAAAGCAGCTCATTCCCCAGGCTGCATTGGCGCTGCCTATAAAGGCCGGCAGCCCGATTCCACGTAGTGGCGCTACGGGTGTAAAGCACACGCCTGTACTCACATGGGGAGCAGGGGATTATGCCGTTTCACACCAGGTGTATTTTGGCACGGATGAAGAAGCCGTCAGAAGTGCCTCCACAGGTTCGCCCGAGTACAAAGGGGCCAGGGACCTTGGTTCCGAGAGTTATGAGCCCGGAAAACTTGCCTGGGAGAGTACTTACTACTGGCGCGTTGATGAAGTCAATACCGTTCATCCTGACAGTCCGTGGATAGGCAGTCTCTGGAGCTTCACCACAGCCGACTTCCTTGTCGTGGACGATTTTGAGGCCTACAACGACCTTAATGTCGAGGAAGAGGGGAGCAACAGGATATTTCTGACGTGGCAAGACGGATACGATGACCCGACAAACGGCTCGCAAGTAGGTTACACTGATCCTCCTTTCTGCGAGCAGACTATCGTTCACAGTGGCAGGCAGTCGATGCCGCTCTTCTACGACAATTCCGGCCCGGCATATTATTCAGAGGCGACCTTGCCCTTGAGTGACCAGCGGGATTGGACCGCGGAAGGTGTGGGAGTACTGTCGTTGTGGTTCAGGGGCAATCCGGCAGCTTTCATAGAAGCTCCGGCGGGCACCTACACCATGAGCGGCTCGGGCACGGATATCTGGAACTCAGCCGACGAGTTCCGCTACGCCTACAAGCAGCTCTCCGGCGACGGCGAGATTATAGCGCAGGTGCTCAGCGTAGAACAGACCGACGGCTGGGCCAAGGCCGGCGTGATGATTCGCGAGACGCTCGATGCCGGCTCTAAGCATGCGTTCTGTTGCATAACGCCAGCCAATGGAAAGTCCTTCCAGAACCGAAAAGAGACAGACCAGGCCTCATCGAATTCCAACACCTCAGGCTTTGCAGCGCCTTACTGGGTCAGATTGGTGCGTCAAGGCAACACATTCACGGCTTATCATTCGGCCGATGGCGTTAATTGGGAACTGCAGGCCGCGAGTGACGAAACAGCCAATCCGGAAACCATCCCGATGGCAACGAACGTATATATCGGCCTGGCACTGACCAGCCATAACTCTAATGCAACGTGCGTGGCCGAATTCTCTGACGTCCAGACTACCGGTTCGGTTAGTCCGGCGATATGGACGAACCAGGCCATTGGTGTAGCTATGGTTAGTAACGAACCTGAACCGATGTATGTGGCTGTAGCCAATGCTACCGGCCCAATTGCGGTTGTATACCACGATAATGCCGATGCAGCGCTGATAAATGCTTGGACGCGGTGGAATATCGATTTGACGCAGTTCAGTAATGCCGGCGTGGTCCTCACCAATGTCGATAGGCTCGCTATTGGCTTTGGCGATAGGAACAACCCGCAGGCTGGTGGTTCAGGTATGGTGTTCATTGATGATATTCGGCTGTATCGGCCGGCTCCGTAGCCAGAAGCTTAAAACAGCCGATAGTACGGTGGATTTGCACCACTTGTACCTGCCCGCAGCCCCGTCTTGCGACGAGAGTCGCTGGGGCTTGCGGTTACGCAAGTGCAGGTAGTTCAGGGCCTATACCGATTGGTTCGGTATGGGCCCTACTTTTTTTGAAGCAATAGCAGACGAAACTTTGCGAACCAGTTGCGACCTATTTGTTGAATTGTTCAATTTTCGGCCAAATTGAAGGAAAAATGGCGGTTGAGCGAACCGTCTTTGGTGGTACTAAATTGTTCCGAAATATTTATCAGGCTAATTTGTACTTTTTAACAGACGAGAACAATTATTCTGCCTCCACATAAGCGTTTATTTCTTGCACCTTGGTTTCAAGCCAATCTTTGTCTTTAGGTTCCGTAGAAGGGTCTTTGATGCGGTCCTTAATAGTCTTCAATATATTCTCTTTGAAGCCAGATGGTAGTTTTCTTATTTCCTGTTCTCCCCATATCCCTTCGTCTAAAATAATACTTCCAGGTTCTAAAAAGCAGTTGAGACACTGTAACATAGCCACCCCATAGAGTGCAATTGCAAGCACAACATCAGAACGTGACTTGTCATGCTCACTGAGGCGAGGGACGAGTTTTGCAAGATTTGATAACTGCACCGGTTTTTGGAATTCATATAATTTTGCAAAACAATATAAAGTCAATAAACATCCAATTGAAGAGCCTGAAGGATTAAACTGAAATGTCTCGCCTTCCAGAGCCAAACCTACGTCACTATCTTTCGCAAGAGGCTGAAGAAATTGTAACTGTGTAACAGTTTGTTGCATCAAATCAGCCTGATCCGTAAGCAAACCAGCTTTCTCTGTCATTATTCTGGATGCTTCGGATACAAGAGTTCTCATCTCCCCTATATTTTGCTGAGAGCTCACATTTTGAACTATCGAGTAAAAAATTGCCACCAGAGCCAGAACAATTGAAATTAGTGCACTGGCGAAGCTGACATAACTCACTATTTCGCCGCCTTTACCACCTAACCAATAAGTGATAATTGCTATTAGCAAGAACGTTCCGAAAGCTATCGTCCAACAAAAATGTGTTTTCCATTTATTCATTTTACCCCCTTTCAAAAAGTTCGCTTTTACCTTCATCATTTTAACGATTGCCCACGGAAGTGCAACCAGCATATTCGACCAAGCCTTTATTTGCTCCCAGGGGAAACCGATGCTCTTGGGTGTGGAATTATCCGCTGTGTGCAGGCGTGGTGTTGAATTCTGGTAAACTATACGATGCCGTTGAGACCGGTTTTTCAAGCAAAATCCATCATCCGCGGAAAGCAGCGATGTAAGCTGCTATCATGGCCAATAATGCAATTGCTGCTGCTATCCGATAATTCCAGATTGCTGCTTTAGTAGCAGTTACAGCTATCTGGTAATTTCTGGACGCAGTCTTGCAAGCATCAATCATTGACGCTGTTTGTAAGGCTTGATGGATATTGCTAACAAGCTCTAATTGTGCACCTGCAGCGTCAATGTCAAACCTTTTAACGGTATTTGCTCCAACTTTGATTGCTAATTCTTTTAGGGACAAATCCTTATCTTGTGTTGGATAAGCGTCTCCAAGAATGTTAGTTAGTTCAAGTCTATACAATTCACTTTCTTCGGGAGTCATTCTTTTCCCCTTTCAAAAAAGCTCGTCTATTTGTACCACAATATCTTCTCGTTTTTAGCGTCCAAGATGCCCTGTAAACATCGATTTTTGTACCAAATCCACAACCTATACGCAACCAGACTCAGGACAGATTTGCTAACCGACTTGTTTGTAGTAACTTGCATAAAACCAACGGCGGTGAGAGAAACCGTTACCTAAGTCAAATCGCTTTATTAAGCAAAAAGAAACCAGCGATTTGTTTCTCAAATCTTTCTTGACGCATCAGAATTTTTTTGTATTTTAGGAGAGTACAACAGCGGCTGGGATTCCTCTGAACGACGAAAAATTCGGGATGTTATACGGAAACCATATAAGACGCCTCATAAGAAAGCGAATTGTCGTAAGCGTTTTTAGAAAAGGCGCTTACATCTTGAGTAAAAACGCGTGTTATGCGGACAGTGAAACGGCTAACGCTTCTTATACTGAAACAATATAAACATAGTTCGTCAGTAGAAGAAATTACGGCAATATGCTCAAATCCAATGAATCATCTGGCGCTGAACAAGGAAACATGCGATTAGGCGTGTTTGGGTTTCTGGCTATGAATAATCCATTCCGTCGTTGGATACAGAAGCACGTCGAGTTCAGCATATTTAAAAAACAACTTGAAAAGCGGTGTATTGATTTGGAGGGTGGAGTCATTATGGATGCTGGGTGTGGTTCTGGATATAGCACACAGCTTCTGGTAAATGAGTATCATCCGTCTCATCTCGTCGCTTTTGACTATATGCCGGAACAAATCCGCTTAGCTCGAAAACGAAAATTGGAGGTTGATTTTGCAGTTGCTGATTTGAGGAAGGCTCCGTCAGGGGATGCAACATGTGATGCAGTATTCATATTTGGTGTGCTTCACCATATTGTTCAGTGGCAAAATGCACTTTTTGAGGTCGCTAGGGTACTCAAGCCAGGTGGTGTTCTCTTGTTGGATGAACCCAAGTACCGATTTACTTGGGAAGAGCTTGAATCAGGAATTCGCAATGTAGGTCTTGATATTCTTGATGTCTCTTCTTTCTTCTTCAAGTACTTCCATACTTATCTGTGTCAAAAACCGCCGAACCAGTCAATTGAGGATACGGCCTGAAAGGCCGCTCCTCATCTCTATCGTTACACGCGGTTCAACGGAATTCAATAGAATACAAAAAGTTCCCAACAGTGAAAGAGCTCAAAGCCGGCAAGAAACGGCTTGACCAAAAGCAACGATAGAAGTAAACTTTTCTAAACCCAAAAACGTAACTTATATAGCTGCCAGAGAGATTCTTAATTAAACAAATCAGTTCTGTAAATGATTTTAACCTTTGTAAGCAGGAAGGTTACAGAAATCTGGAGCAGTGGCCGAGCGGCTTAAGGCGACGGTCTTGAAAACCGTTATACCGAAAGGTATCGGGGGTTCGAATCCCTCCTGCTCCGTTAGGTAAGCTTACTTGCCGGGAGGGATTCGAACCCGAGGGGGTTTGGGGGAGAAAACTCCCTCGGGCCGTCGGGGGTGACAGGAGCGAAGCGACGCCAGAGGGGCAGAGCCCCTATGGAAATCTGCGAAGCAGATTTGGGTTCTAGGCCGCAGGCCGGAATCCCTCCTGCTCCGTTATTTATCACTTGGTGACATTTAATCTTTTTGGATGTTTAATACCTCCATTGATAAATATTCACTATTACTTCACAAGCAGTGTTTATTGTTCCGTTCCTTCCTGTCTACTTTACAAAATGCCGACAACCGATTATTATAAAAGGGCATGAAGTTCGATGGCATATTTGGGGAAAGATGATCGGGGTAGAAGCTTAGCAGGCTATGAAGGACCATAGGTTAAGACACTTGACTGGGAATAAGAAAATGAGCAAATTGGACCGATGTAAGCTCACACACAGCGCAGCCGTTGAGCTGGGCGCTTAGATACTAACGTAAGTTGTTGATGGGGATATTCAGTGGAGAATCGACTGTGAGAAGCAAATGCCTGCTGATATTAGCCTTTTTCAATTTGTGTGTCATTTCAGCCGTCTGCACCGCTAACCGTGCCGGTACGGAATCTCTTACAAAGAAAGTAAAAGAGATCAACGCGGCTACGTTGGAATCCGACAATTTTGTCCAGGTCGTTGTTGATGCAGCGAGTCCGGGCAAACCATTGCGGCATGTCTGGCAATATTTTGGCTATGATGAGTGTAATTACACCACGACGCCGCATGCAAGAAAGTTGATGGCGACGCTTGCAGATATAAACCCCGTTAGAAATTCAAAGGCAGACAAGCATACAGGACAAGAGGCGAATCTTTCTAACGGGGTAAATCCCGAGCAGGTATATCTCCGCCAGCACTTTCTGCTTGCCACCGGCGATGGCAAGCCGTCCCTGAAGTGGGGCTCCACCAATGTTTACACTGAAGATTCTGCCGGTAAGGCCGTGTACGATTGGCAGATCATGGACAAGATTATGGACGCAATTGTTGCCTCAGGCTGCCGGCCTTTAGTAGAGATCGGCTTCATGCCAAAAGCTCTCTCTGTTATGCCGGAGCCTTACAAAAGCAGTGACCCATTCAAAATGAAAGGATATGGAGTTTACTATCCTCCAAAGGACTATGAAAAGTGGGCGGAGCTCATACGACAATGGGCGCGCCATAGTGCTCGGAGGTATCAGGGCCTCGGCAAGACGTGGTTGTGGGAGCTGTGGAATGAGCCCAACATCAGATACTGGCAGGGAACCTTTGAGCAGTATTGTAAACTCTTTGACTATACAGAGCAGGCACTACACGAAATCCTGCCGGAAGCATCTCTTGGAGGGCCGCATACGGCGGGTGCGCCGCCATTTCTTCGTGAGTTTCTGGAACATTGTCTGCGCGGTAAGAACGCTGTCACCGATCAGCACGGTACGCGTCTTGACTATGTCGGGTTCCATTCCAAGGGCAGGACTAAATACGTCGATGGACATCCGCAGATGGATTTGGGGCATAACCTGTGGAACACGCGAGCCGGCTTTGTAATTATTGCTGAGTTCCCTGAATTACGCGACATCCCTGTCATCATCGGCGAATGTGACCCGGAGGGCGCGGCAGCGCTGTCTTCGCAAGTCCACCCCGCCAACGGCTATCGTAACGGCAGCGCCTACGCAGCTTACGAAGTCGCGCTAATGAAGCATACTCTCGACCTGGCGGCTCGCGAGGGAGTCAATCTGCAGGGAGTTCTCACTTGGGCCTTCATGTTCGATGGAAAGGATTACTTTGAGGGCTTTCGTACACTTTCGACCAACGGAATCCATAAACCGGTTCTGAACGCTTTCAAAATGTTGGGAATGCTTCAAGGCAGGCGAGTTTCTGTGACGAGCAGCGGTGCTCTCGGATTAGAACGAATTCTTACGAAGGGTGTTCGAGATAAACCGGACATTGACGGCTTGGCCACTGCTACTGAGGAATCTGTACAGACGCTCCTTTGGAACTACCATGACGATATGGTCAAAGTTGAGCCTGCCTTGGTAAGGCTGACCGTCAATGCTCCTGACAATGGTGCAAGACGGGCACGTATAGTGCACTATCGAATCGACGATGCTCACAGCAATGCTTATACGCGCTGGCTTGAGTTAAACAGTCCACAGAGACCAACGCCGCAAATGTTAGTCCAGTTACAAGTTGCGGCCGAGCTTGAACTTCTGGAGCCAGCCCGGTTTTGTGACGTTCGTAATGGAAAAGTGGAGCTGAATTTCAGTCTGCCCAGGTACGCAGTTTCGTTAATCGAGATTAGCTGGCGGCTATAACTACTACCATCTATCCCGGCTAAGATGCGGTAACGGTGGGCAGGGAAGCCTCAATAGGAGTATCTTATGCGACAAACAGCGGCAGCGACCCAAATCGTTTTCACATGTCTGGTCGCCATCGGATTCTTCGCTCAGGAGTCTCTGGGCCGGCCGAAGATCGAAATGGAGACCCCGGCAAAGAAAGTGGGCAAATACGAGAAGCTGGAACTGCTCATCCGCGTCGGTGCCCAGTATAACAATCCCTTCGACCCGGACGAGGTCGATCTGACAGTGCTGCTGAAAAGTCCCAATGGTAACCGGCTCACACTGCCCGCCTTCTATTGCCAGGACTACGAGCGACGCCAATTCGACCAGGGCCGCGGGAAGGCTAATTGGTACTATCCGATTGGCCGGGGCACATGGAAGGCACGGTTCGCCCCCACAGAGACCGGCACTTATTCGGCGATAGCGAGGTTAAGAGACCGAAGCGGCACAATCCAATCAGAGAGTGTTCGATTTGATTGCACACCTTCATCGCGGAAAGGCTTTCTCCGTATCAGTCGGAAAGACCCTCGGTTTCTGGAGTTTAGCGAGGGCGCTGACTTCTTTGCCATTGGCCAAAACCTGGCTTTTATTGGCGAAAGCCAATACGTTAACCTGACAAAGGCGGAAGAGATATTCAGCAAGCTCTCACGAAACGGTGCCAACTTCTTACGAATTTGGACGTGCTGCAAGGATTGGGCGATGGCCATCGAGGCAACAAAAAGTGCCTGGGGTCGATCCTGGCTGCGGCAGACACCTATTGTGCCTATACACGGCAGCGAAAACGACCCGAGTCCACGTAAGTGTGTGAAAATAGAAGGCAACGACGGGGCCTCAATCACTGTCTCACCCTCCCATCCGGTGGCACTGCATCCCGAAACGCGTTACGTGCTCACCGGGCAATTCAAGGCGGAGGGGCCGGCTGGGCTGCAAGTCGATGTTGGTCGTGGCAATGACAAAACAACCTTCGATGCTGCTCCGAAAGGCCGCTGGCAAAAGTTCCAGCGGGATTTTGTCACAGCAGAAAATGATTTCTGGCTCGGCAGAATAGCCTTCGGACTCGCCGGCTCAGGCACAATCTGGCTGGACAATCTATCGCTCAAAGAGGCCGGCGGGGGGGCCGAGCTGCTGTGGGAAGCCGACGCGAACCGACCGGCAAGGGGCGTCTATAATCAGCTCGATTGCTTTATGCTGGACAAACTCGTGGAAGCGGCCGAACGCAATGGCATCTATTTGATGTTGTGCGTGCTCACCAGAGACCTGTACATGAAATCGCTCTCCGACGACCAGAGTGCCGAGTACCAACGAGCAATTGAGGATGCTAAAAAGTTAATGCGTTACGCGGTAGCGCGATGG
>Ga0209636_10002261_pt1 | contig 19644 bp, 6 predicted proteins | sample DeeMarSWOR152_54_FD_187464 | JGI IMG/M metagenome (GOLD analysis project Ga0209636, IMG submission 187464) | Marine sediment microbial communities from White Oak River estuary, North Carolina - WOR-1-52-54 (SPAdes) (version 2) | ecosystem: Environmental > Aquatic > Marine > Intertidal zone >... | reverse complement strand
CAGTTAGCATGGGAGTATGTTGATTATGCGAAAGCGTGTTTTCTGGCAATTGTGCTTGGCTCTGGTCTTCTTGATGACTACTGAAGGGATCGGCCGGCAGCCCCAGCAGAACAGCAGAGGCGCGGCTAGGCAGCCGGGCCGCGCGCGGCGGGGTCCCACCGCGGATCAGTCAAAGCCGCCCGCTTCACATGAAGACCTGGATTACAAGGCATTCTTCCGGGAGGTGCCCGAGGACCGGTTCGATGCGGCCGTTGCCGAGAGTGCCGGGCAGGAAAAGCGGTATCCCGAGGGTTTCAATTTCCTTGATTTGGACTATCCCACTGGTGCGGATAATCCGACATCCTACCGCTTTGACATGGGGCCTGCCGATTCGCCGGTTGCGAAGGGCTGGACACCCATCACGAAAAACGATTTGTTTACATGGGAAAAGGGCTACGGATGGTCGGTGGATCTGCCCCGGGATGACTTCAGTTATCGTGGGCGCGAGAGTCTGAATTCCATCAAGGTTTTCCACTATGGGATAGTACAAAACCAGGGTGTGCGCAGCACATTTAAACGCAGAAAACGCCCCATCGACATTCCGCCCATTCGTGTATATGGCGACCCCTCAGCCTTCTACGAGGAACACATCGATGAAGTCACCCGGGACTCCGTCCTGGATCCGGAGAACCTTGCATTTAAGGTCGCCCTTCCCAACGGACGCTACTGGGTCTCGCTGGTGATTGGCGACCTGGAGATTCCCCGGTACGGCATTGACGTGTATGCAAACGGTTATCTTGTCGCGTCAAACATTTTCACGGGCCGAGTCATGTTCCGGGGTTATTCCGAGCCGGCCTTCCCTTGGCCCGTGCGCGTGGCGTTTCCCGTTCAGGTGGTACGCAATACGCTCCGCATTGCCCTGCGTCCTAATGACAATCTCTTCCGGGAACGCTGCGAGGTGATGGCCGAGACACCGGACTATAACTACTCGCAACTGGCCTTTGCTCGGCGCAAGCCCAGCAAGTTTCTGGGCAAACGTATGAGTACGCATGGTCCGGTGACCCAGATGGCATTGGCCGGGGTGACCATTGCACCGTATCAACATGCGCCCGTGGAACTCGTGCGTCAGCGAATCCTATTGGACAGCAACATACAGGACAAACACGCTCTGGAAGGTGTTTCGCTCTTCAACAAAGGCGAGTATACCGAGGCCGAAGCCGCGTTCGCCCGGATTCCGGATTCAACCTATATGCTCAAAGCACATGCCTATATGGCCTTGGCAGGACTGCTTGAGACACAGCTTCGGGAAGAGCAGGCGTATATCGCCAAGGCCCGGCAAATCATCGAGAAGGCGTTGCTTGCGTTTCCCGACGATGTTCGGGCGCTTGATCTTGCCCAGGTGCTGCGATACTATGCCCAGGCCCTGTACCTTATCGACCATGCGGCCGAGTATGACCTCAGCGTAGTACGCGCCGAGACCGGATGTCTTCTGAGCTGGGTAGGTTCCCACGACCTGTTGTATAGCAAGAAACTGGTCCATTATGGACGGGCGTTCGCAAGTATGGATCCGCACCGTTGGACCCCCAGTTGGCACATTGCCGAGGAGGCGTTTCTCCAACTGGAAGAGCGGGAGCCGGGTAACCGGTTCTCAGGCTACTATCTCTTCGGTAACCTCAAGGGGTGGGACTTGAAGGACTATCAATCCGATGTGGGTGACGCACCGCAGTGGGCGGTGCTTATGCGTGAAGCTTACAACCGTCTACTCGATCAGATCGAGTGGTGGGGTGAGCATCGACAACTGCCGGACGGCAGTCTCGGTGGTGGCTGGGGTGACGACGTAGAGATCGGCCTGGTCTGGGAGCTGATCACACTGCTTAACCCGGATGCCTCACCCCAGGCCATGGAAACCGTACGTGCGTTAGCGGAAGGCGTATGGTGGGGTGGCGAAATAGACCGCGATGCGGGCTTTTTTGACGGCCTCGCTGACGTTGAGCACACGGGCGAATGGACGGGCGACTCACAGGCCATTATGATTGGCCTGGATTATGGCAATCCGGTTTACTACGAGCGCGCTCTGCAAACGGCCCAGCTCATGCGCGATCTTTGGACCGATGTCAATAGGAAGGGGCACCGGCACTTCAAGTCCATGGTTCTGGGCAATAAATCCACGGGCAAGACATATGGCGGAGTGCATGACGCAGAGATAGACCATCCGCTGAATATGCGGGCTGCCTGGCCGGCCTTCTGGGCCTGGTGGTATTCGCCGACTGATGAGCTGGACAGCATCTTCACCGAGTGGGCCCATGCCTGGCTTGAGGATACGAATCGCGCAGAGAATGGGAAACCCGCAGGCATCATTCCCGGTCCTATCGGTTTCCATACAGACACCTTGGGTGGCAACCATGCCACGGACTGGCGGCGCGGCGCTCCCCAGACCAACGCCTATGAGAATCCCACCTACGTCCAGTACATGCTGGATCTGTTTGCCCACATGTATCGACGCACAGGGCAGGCCCAGTGGCTCACGCCGCGTATGGCGCGCATCAGCCTGGATGGCAAGCAAATCGACCTGGACACAGGGCCTACGGTCAAGGACATGGTGGCGGACTTTGAGATAAACAATTGGCGCCGGTTGCTGATCAAAGAGCTGGATCTGCCCGGGAACCTCAAACGGATCCGGGAGGCCTGGCCCTCTCTGACCTCGGAGGTCGCCAGCACGGACCGCATTGCTCCGCCAGGATTGCACGAGCTGCTGTATGCCTTGCTCGGGCCGAATTTCCAGGGGGGACTCAACAGCGCTCCGTTTACGCTGGAGAAGACGTCGCGCCATGTTGCCTTCCTATGTCTGAGCTCAGGAGAAGACCGGGCCAAGGCCCTGTTTTATAACTTCAATCCTGGTCCGGAGCGGGCGCACATTCAGTTGTGGCGTCTGCAAATCGGCGCAACCTATCATGTGCAGGTGGCCGAGGATAAAAACAGTGACGGTGTGCCAGAAAAAACGCTGGCAGGATTCGACTATCGTCACCTGCATCGCGGGGACGCGATCGCCTTCAATGTCCCATCCAGAAAACCGGTTCTGCTGAGTCTTGAGCGAACCTCTTCAGGAAAGGGAATGCCGAAACGTGTTGTTGACCTGGCGTTGGGGCCCCAAGACATACGTTATGATAACGGCACGCTACATGTCACCGTACACAACATCGGTAATCTCGACTGTGGCAGATTTACCGTGCTTGTTGAACAAGCAGACCGAACCCTGGCGGAATTTGACATCGACGGACTGGAGGCTCCCAATGACTTGGAGCCGCGCACCCTGACCAAGGCCATTCCCTGGGAGCTGCCCCAGCAGGCGAGTTTGTCTGCGCCGGTCCGCGTCACGGTCACGCTCGATCCAAACGACCGTTATTATGAGATCACCGAGCGGAACAATGTGGTGACACAAGTGTTTCCGCACGAGAAAAAGCCTTATATGATCCCCAAGGCCTGGCCCTCTCTTGCACGAGAACGCGCACACGAAGGCTATGAGAAGTATCAGCCTATTCCGGAATACCGATCCCGGCAGAATCCGGCGCCTGTGTGCCCCAATCAGTCCTTTGAAATCATCGAGGGATGGCGCGTGGCGTCGTTAGGGGGGAAGGGGCCGGACGCCGTCGACTACGATGACAGTGCCTGGGCCCTGGCTCGGATTCCTCATTCTGCCGGAAGTATTATTGCGCATGCTCATCCCCGTTTGCAGACACCCCTTTGGTATAGAAATACCTTTCAACTCCCGTCCCTGGCACCCGATCATCGTGTTTTACTCGATGTCAGTTCTGCCTGCCAGGCGCAGGTGTGGGTCAACGGCCGTGAGGTGACAACGGAATCCAAGGACCTGTATCACCTGCTGGTAGATATTTCAGATGTTGTCCATGAAGGCATGAACGGTCTCGCGTTGCACTGCATATCGCCGGGAGTCCAGGGCGGTGTGCGCATTCACGTGGCAGGGCCACAACGTCTGACTGCCCGGAGTGTTCGAATCGATACCCCGGATTGGCAGGGGGGGCCTGCACAGGTTCGGCTTCGGGCTGAAGTCATCAATGAGAGTGAAAGGCCATTCACCGGCCAACTCGTGGCCAGCTTCCATGCCCCGGACGATACCCAGTTAGCAACAGCCTCCGCCCTGGCAAGCTTGGCCCCTGGGGAACGAAAGCCGTTGACACTGATAACAGGTCCCATACGCGCCCCCCCTTTGTGGGACATTAACGATCCCAAGCTGTGCACAGCCTGTGTAACGCTCAAAGAGGGTGAACAAATCCTACATTTTGAAAAGGCGAGCTTTGGATTCCGATGGTCTCGCTTCGATCCGGAAGAAGGCTTCTTTCTGAATGGTCGCCGCGTGCAACTCAGGGGCGTTGTCTTTACTACGGGGCCCAAAAGACATGATTCCCACAATGCGGAGTATGCCTATGAAATCGGCCTGCTCAAGGAAATGGGAGTCAATTTTGTGCGTTTCAATCCCCAAATCGACCATGGTCTGATACCTGCGTGTGACAAGGCCGGTATTCTGACCACGGTGACAGTACATGCGTCCGCACCGAAAGAGACGCTCAGGCAGACGATTTACGGAGACGTCAAGGAGCTTTTTAATAGTCCTTGTATTATCGCCTGGAATTTTAATGGAGAGGGAAAGGGAGTTGACACTGCCCAGAGTTACAATGTGGCCGCGCAGATGCTGAGGGAGCTGGATCCGACACGTGCTGTTTTGTGTGTGGAACTGGGCTGGCGTTCTTCGGGAACCGTGGGCCTTATTGACATGGACGTCGCAGGTCAAGGTAATTATACGGGCTGGTACGAAGGAACCCTCGAACACATTGGGGCCTATATGGACCACTATCGGGAACTCTTACGCACCCGTTACCGCCGTAATGTCCCGATTATCATCTCCAACTATGGTGCAGCAGCCGGCTCAAAGGTCCATAGCGACCATCCCAGGCGTAACGACTATTCCCACGAGTACCACACGGCCTTTCACCAACGGTTTCTGCAGGAGATCGCAGCGCGTCGCTGGATTGCCGGGGCCACCCTGTTTTGCTGGCGTGACATACAAAGCCTTCAGCCCATTCCGCGCCATACCTGGAAAGGGGTGATCGATCTGCAGGAGGGCAAGCGTGACGCCTTCTATTTCTATCGCAGTAAGTGGACGGAAAAGCCCATGGTTCATATTGCCCAACACAACTGGTCGCCCCGCGTTGTGTGGCCGCCTGAGCGGCCCACTCGGCTCGAAGTGTTTAGCAACTGTGATACGGTTGAGTTATGGCATAACGGGACAAGCCTGGGATGGCGGTCTCTAAAGGACGGCTTGACGTGGACTGTAACGCTAAAGCAGGGCAGGAATACCCTGCGTGCGGCAGGCAAACAGGGTCGTACCCTGGTAGAGCATAAAACCGATATCGAGGTAAGACTCACGCCTCCACCGCCTGAGGTTCGGCTGAACCGATCTCAACAGTACGCCGACAAACTACAACTGACCTGGGATCCGATACCAGGCGTTAACAAGTACATCGTAGAGTACGAAGACGCCAAAAAAACCACGGAACCGCCGCGACGCGTCTTTGCAGTAACACGCACACCGAGCCTGACATTCTCCCCGCCGCTACGACCGGCTCGGTACTATGTCTCCGCTGTCGCACAGAACGAGAGAGGCGCCTGCTCGGAGCCGGTCGCCTGGGGGCCCGGCCTTTTACGCTGGCGTTTCGCCAACGAAGGGTGGCTGATGGCCTCGCCCGCGGTGGCGGATCTTGACGGCGACGGCAGGTTGGAGATTTTGGTGGGCTCCTATTCAGGAGAGGTCTTTGCACTCGATGCCTCTGGCGCACTGCTGTGGTCTTACAGGACAGAAGAGCCGGTAGAAACGATCCATTCGGCACCGGTTGTGGCAAGACTTGAGCCAGACGCTGAACCGTGTGTCATCTTTGCCTCGAGTCGCGCGCTCTACGTGCTCTCTGCTAACGGTGACCTGATCTGGCGCCAAGACGGACTCCCGCTCGTTGACCGAAATGTCTGCGCACCCGCGGCGGGCAACCTGGACGGCGGCAGCGACCTTGAGATTGTGGTTGCCTCGGACGACGGCCATATCCGAGCCTTCCGCCATACGGGCAAGCTGCTCTGGAAGTTCAGCACGGATGAAGGCGGCAACCGGGGATTGGTGCACGGCACACCCGTGCTCTTCAAAGAGTCACCTGATTGTGATTTGAAAACGCTTGTAGGTGCGGACAGTGGCCGCTTTTTTTGTATTGATGCCCAAGGCAAGCTCCGCTGGCGCACGGAACGGCGTCTGGTGAACTACTATCCCGGCCCCGTGCCCAGTATCGACGCTGCTGTGGGTACACTCGAACCGGGAGGACCGCAACGTATTGTGTTAGCAAGTGGACATAACGGGGTCTATGACACCAAAGGAAATATCATTCAGGCATTGCCCGGGCTGGGGGGAACGCCCCATGTCGTGGATCTTTTTGGTGACGGACGTCGGCAAGTCGTTTCAGCACGCAGCAGAACGCTGACCGTGACGGACCCCCACGGCCAGCTACTCTGGCAGACCCAACTGGAGAACCGGCACGATTTCTTCAGCCATCATATGAGCTTCGCGGACGTGAATGGCGACGGAGTACAGGACATCCTGGTCGGTACGCGTGCCACACGTTTGCGCGTCTACTCCGGCAGCGGTGAACCGCTCTGGCATTACACCAGCAGTGACGAGTTGAAGGCCCCGCCATTGGTGGCGGACCTGGATGCCGATGGTCTGCTTGAGATCGTGGTATGTTCGCGCGACGGTTATCTCCGCGTGCTCGGGGGCGGACCCAACCGGGGATCCCGGAGCCATTGCCTGACCTTTCGGGGCAATACGCAGCGCACCGGTTGTTTCGCACAAACGCATGCAGACGAGGAATCCCTGAGCTTTGCCGGATTCGTCAAAGACCTCTATGCACTCGAGCACCTGCCAAGTTTGGACTATCTTCCTACGCGTTTCATCTCCTCCTGGGACCGTACCGGGGGCAACTACGATGGACACAATGAGGCTCAAGTGCAGGGAAATGTGTATACCATTGCTTCGCTTAACGGTCCCGGTGTTATTCGACGCATGTCCGCGGCCAAGCCACACGGGCAACTCCGCATTTACCTGGACGGAGCCCACACACCGACCATCGATATGCCGGCCCAAGCCTTTTTCTCCGGAACCACAGCACCGTTTCTTCATCCTGTGGTGGGAGAGTTTGGACGCGGATTCTATTCTTACTTCCCCATTCCCTTTCGCAAGTCCATTCGCATCGCGATTCTGCGCTCGACCGATCCACAGGATGCCTTTGGCGGCTATTACCACGTCACCTATAATCCACTGCCTGCCGGCACGTCAATAACCTCATTGGGGCTACCGCTCCGTGACGATTACCGGAAGGCCTTCGCAGTAGCGGCGGAACGCTGGCGCAACCTGGGGCAGGACCCGAAAACGCCGCCCAAGACTTTGCAGACTACTCAGGTAAACAGGCGCGTCAGCCCGTGCCGACGTGCTGAACTCTGCTCTTTGGTAGGTCCCTCCGTCATTGACGCACTTTGCCTGAATCCCAGTTCTGATGATCCCCATGTGTTGCGAAGCGCTTTGCTGCAGATCTACTGGGACGGTCAGGAGAAACCTGCAGTTGACTGTCCGGTAGGGGATTTCTTTGGCAATGGATTCTGCCGGATTCCCTTCAAGACCCTGGCATTGGGATTGACAAAGGATGAATACTATTGCTTCCTGCCCATGCCCTTCAATCGCAGGGCAGACATATGTATAGTCAATGATAGCCCAGACCATCCAGTGACTGTCAAACTATGTGTTCAGCACCATCCGACCGATCCCCTAAATGGGACGACGGGTTACTTCCATGCCAAATGGCGACGCGAACAGGTGGAGGCGGTGGACCTGCATCAGAGTAACTTGACAGGGCAGGACAACTACCGGATTCTGGATGTTTTGGGCACAGGCAAGTATATTGGCATGACGTTAAACGTCTTCAACCGGAACCTGTTCTGGTGGGGTGAGGGCGATCCCATGATCTTTGTGGATGACGATATCTGGCCGCCCACCTTGCACGGCACCGGTACTGAAGAGCATTTTAACGATGCCTGGGGTTTCCATGATGCCGTACCGGCCGGACAGGAAGATCCGACGTTCCAAGGGGCAAACGCCATGCCGGTGGCTGCTGTGGTGCTCGATGGTATTGAGCCACAGCACTACTATGGTCCTACGGCGGTCTGTGGTCTGCATCTGGCGGATGCCGTTGGCTTCCGGAAACGAATCCGCGTGACCATCGAGCACGGCACGGAGAACAACCTTACCAACGACTACGCCAGCACGGCCTACTGGTATGCAAGGCTGGATGCCCGTGATACCTTTGTTATGCCGGTATACACGGACAGGCTCACTCTCCCGCAAAAAGACTGGTTGAAAAACTATGATCGGGCATTGATCGAGTTCACGCCGATACTCAGGCGCCAGCTTGAGGATGAGGCTGCCCAAGTAAACGCCATCCCCACGGACTTCTCGCTGCACCGCCGACGCATTTGGATTATTCGCCGTGTGTTTAAGAACGCTGAGTCTCTGGGTATTCCCCGCGAGATTGCGGCGCAGATGAACAGGCGCATGAATGCAGCGCGGCGTGGGCCTATGCATGAGCGTTGGGCAGTAATGGACATGATTGTAACACGATTGGCCGCGGCCCTGCCTAAATCCGAGGCCGAGAACAGGTCAACCAGCACAACTATAAGGAGAAGTGTCCCATGACAAACAACGATCATTCTCTGTTTTTGAATTGGGCGGTGTGCCTGGGTATTCTGGTCTTGGCAGGGTGCGTGTGTACAGGCCAGGACACGGCGTGGGATACGAAACCCGCCTCCGGCACGACATTCTGTATGTTGGAGCATGAGGGACGTTTGTATCCTTACCGCATCTTTTTCCCAAGCAGCTATCGCCACGCACCTGAGCAAGAGGGCGGTGACATCAAGAGATTTCCTTTGGTCATTGCCTGCCATCCGGCCGGAGGGGACGAAATTGCCTACTTCCAATGGAAGGGCAATGCCGACCGCATCCAGACCATCGCCGAGAAGCGTGCATTCATCGTCGCCTGTCCTGCGGGACCCGACCGGGCATGGCATGTACGAACCCAGGGGACTGCACCGGCAGTGGCCCCAAAACCCGAAGCCCCTGCCATCGTTAAAGCGCTGCTGCAGGAAGTCGTGAAACAGCGTCACATCGATACGACACGTATTTACCTGATGGGTGCGTCGAGCGGGGCCATTGCCACCTATGCTACTGCTGCGGCTTATCCGGACCGCTTTGCAGCCATCGCCGGCGTGTGCGGTGCTTTTTCGGAAGAGACGATTGACACCTTGAAGCAGACGCCTACGCTGATCTTCAATGCCCGGAAGGACAAATCGATTCCCCTAAAACTGATGCGTGAGCGTGCCCAGGCCTTGGAGAGAGCCGGTGGCACGGTCAAATTTGTGGAGACCCCCGGGGGACACGGTGGTTATCGCAACCTTGAAACCTATACGCTGCTCTTTGACTGGTTTGAAAAACACCGGCGTAAAGCACCTGAGCAGGAGAAATAGATGCGATTCGAAAGACTAACGCAAGAGGAATGTACGAAAGGGATATCTCGTCGACGTTTCATACAAATAGCAGCACAGGTGACGACTGCCGCCGGAATGGCGAGAACCTCTGTGGCGTCATTTGCCGACTCCACTGCGTCGGCATCTGTCAGAGACACTCGCCCGAACGTTCTGTTCATCGCGATTGACGACATGAGCACCAACGTCAGTGCCTTTGCGGACCCAGCGGTGAAGACACCGCATATGGAGGCTCTGGCAAGACGCGGCGTGGCTTTTGATTACGCCTACTGTCAATTTCCCCTGTGCAATCCCAGCCGAACATCGGTGATGACCGGTCTGAGACCCGAGACTTCGGGCGTTCTCACCAATGACGTCTACTGGCGTGACCGGATTCCCCACGCGCTCGATTTGGCGCAGCACTTTGCTGACCACGGTTATGATACAGTGGCCGTGGGTAAGATTACCCACATGAGGCAGCGAAGAAACCGGGGTGCCGGATGGACGCGTGTGATCCGTGCGGGTGGACTCTCGGATGGCCAGCGGGGAAGAGGCCGTGAGTTGGACGGCATGTTGCAGGATGCCATCAGGGCTGGTAGGAAACCCCCGCCTAATGCCTGGTACTACCAGTGGGGCCCTTCGGGATTAGACGGCGTCAACATGGTGGACGGGTGGTTCGCTGCACAGGCCAGTCGTTTCCTGGGTGAATCGCATCCCAAACCGTTCTTTTTAGCCGTTGGTTTCCACAATCCCCACCTTCCCTTTACTGCGCCGGATCGCTTCTTCGATATGTATCCACCGGCATCCGTACCTATTCCTCAAGTCCCTCAGGGCAATGCGGAGGGCCTGCCGTCGTTTGTCCGAAACGCAATTCCCAAGGATTTGGCGGGCCGGAAGCTCACTCCTGAACTGGTGCGGACGCTGAACCGGGCTTACCGGGCTTGCTGCAGCCACGTAGACGCGTGTATTGGCCAAGTGTTAGAGGCGCTTAAGAAAAATAAGCTTGAAAAGAATACGATGGTGGTCCTGTGGAGTGACCACGGATTTCTCCTGGGCGAACACGGTATGTGGGGTAAGAATTGTCTTTTTGAAGAAGCATGCCGGGTGCCGCTTATTCTTGCTGTACCGGAGGGAGATTTTGCAAGCGGTCAACGGTGCGGTGCTTTGGTGGAGTTGGTGGATCTATTTCCTACGCTGTCGGAGCTCTGCGTTTTGCCCATTCCTGAGACGCTGGAGGGGACCAGCCTGGTACCGCTGTTACGCGATCCGAAACGGTCGGGCAGACGGGCGGCGTTCTCGGTCGCCAAACGAGGCAACACCATGGGACGCAGTATCCGCACAAAAGAATGGCGTTATACGGAGTACACGGATGGTAGTGCAGAACTCTATGATTGTCGTACCCCTACAGCCACATCTACGAATCAGGTACATAAAAGCGAACGCAGGGATATTGTAGCTCAACTTCAAACCTTGCTGCACGCCGGTTTCAAAGTGAAATAAAACTAACACAAGTAGGAGTCGATAGTATGAAAAAGTTTCTGACAGATCAACGTTTCCTAATCTTTGGCGTTTTGTGCTTTTTGGCGGCGAGTGAGATCATATTTGCCGGGCCTGCGCCCGAATACGGTCGGGTGGAGTTGCTCCGCGATTCATGGGGCGTGCCGCATGTCTTTGCCGAGACAGACGAAGGTGCCATGTACGGCTTGGGTTACGTCTGTGCAGAAGATCGAGGTTTCCAGATGCACTACTTCTTGCGTATAATACAGGGGCGCATGTCCGAGGTGTTCGGCGTGGTAGACAAGCAGAAGGCCGGAGGCACCGGTCCTAAGAATACCCTGGAGCACGACCGTGTCATGCGCATGTTTGGATTTGCCCAGGCAGCGGACCGGGTCGTTCACAATCTGGACCGGAAGACACTGGGTCTGCTGAAAGCTTACAGCGCGGGGGTGAATGATCACTTTGCCCGGCACGTGGAAGACGAGCATTATCTCTTCCAAAAAACCGGTTTGCAGCGCGAACCGTGGACACCGGCTGACTGTCTGCTCTCTTGGTGGCATTTTGCCCAGTTCTTTAGCAAGAACGGCCTGCGTGACACACCGGCCTTGAAGTCTCCTCCGCTGCAAGGGGGCGGACCAGGCGTATTTGTGGATGATGAGGCCGCGGTGGTGCGCAGGGAAGACGTATCAGAACAATGGATCGAAAAGGTCCAAACCTGGATGCGCGAGATAGGGCTGGCACCGCGTAAACATCGAGGCCCGGAGAATCCCGATCCGAAGTTCAGTCACGCCTGGGTGGTGGGCGGATCCAAGACGACCACCGGGGCATCCGTGTTGGTGAGTGACCCGCAGACGCCCGTATGGAATCCCAGTTTTCTCTATGAGTTTCACATTCAGGGTGCCAGCTTTAATGTGCGCGGGGCCGGCGTGGCCGGCAGTCCTATCATCCTGATCGGCTTCAACGAACACGTCGCTTGGGGTATGACGGCCTTGGGGGCAGACCAGGCCGACCTCTTTATCCTCAAGACTGATCCGGCGTTTCCAAACCAATATCAGGTGGATGGCCAGTGGTTGGACATGACACGTCGAGAGGAAGTCATCAAGGTCAAGGGAGAGGAATCGCAACGTATCGGGGTGCGAGAAACGATCTTCGGTCCGGTCGCATCCGAGTTCGTGTGGCGTAATCCAGAAGGGCAGGAGGTGGCCCTCTGCCGGCTCCCTATGGTCGAGACCGAGCGCGAGACCATTCAGGGCGCACTGGTCATGATGCGTGCGCGTTCCTGTGCGGAGTTTGCCGCGGCGCTGCCGGGGTGGCGCTTTCCCACGGCTAACTGCATCTTCGGTGACAGCCGGGGCAGCATCGGCTATTGGTCACTGGGGGCCTTACCGGTGCGCTCTGCCTTGACCGGATTCGATGGTGCGCACGCCCAGGATGGTTCCACGCGCAAGGGCATGTGGCGCAACATGATCCCTTACGACATCCTGCCTCATTGCATTAATCCCAAACGTGGTTATCTCGTTACTGCCAACCACCGGACCATTCAGTCCTTCTATCAGGTGCCGTTTGGCAATATGACCGGTTCGTCGGGTGATACGGACCGTGGGCTCCGTGTCAAGGAACGGATCTTGGAACATTTGGCCCAAAACGACCGCTTCGCGCCGGAAGATGTGCTCGCTATCCATCACGACACGGTCAATGTGTGGAAGCGGGAAATCGTCCACCTGGGATTGATGGTCCTCGACAGGACCCCGGAGAGGCTCTCACAGAATGCCAGGCAGGCCCTGGACTATTTACGGGCCTGGTACGAGCAAGGCGCAGGCACGGATATGGCAGTGCCGGGAACGGAACTGGTCAACGAGATGAACGTCATCTTCCGCGGTGGCGTGTTCGGACTGGTGAGCGAGTACGGCGGAGGGGTCAGCGGACTGGCCCGATTTGCCAAGACCGTGCGCGCCCGATACACTGCCAATCCTGCGGCACTGATACCGGATGATGAGCGCAGCTTTGTGGATAAGGTCCTGGCCCAGGCATGGACAAGGACTCAAAATCGATACGGTGCCGACTCCGGCAAATGGCACGAGCGGGCCCGGGAAGACCTGTGTAAACAAAAACTCGGTTATATGGCAGGCCTCGATGGCTTCGGCTCTCTTGACGAACGACACGATGTACACCTGCCGCTGCTGCGCACGGTTGACGGCAGTACTATCCTCTCGCAGAAGGGTCAGGCCTACACCCAGTTTGTGCCGCTGCATGATATCGATAAGGCCCTGTCTATTCTACCTATCGGCAGTTCGGACAATCCGGAAAGTCCGTATCGTTTCAGCACCTATAGTGACTGGGCTCAGGGACGACTGCATCCTGCCCCACTGTCTCGTCAGGCAGTAGAGAGGATTAGTGTGTCTCGGTCCACCCTGAGTCCCGGACCGCAGACAGGGCGACCGGAAACAGCTTCTCGCCGGCAGCGCGCCCGAGGACAAAGCGAGAGACAGCGGGGCCAGACCCAGCAGCCCAGGAAACCTCTTCCGGGCAGGAAACCGGACGATCCTACCCTCGAGACGGCTATCCGCTATCTGAATCGACCGGAACGGACCGAGGAGGAGGTGAAGACCAGGATCGATGAGCTTCGGCGATACATCCGGGGTCATGAGGACCTGAAAGCCGAACTTGTGGAGGGATTAAAACTCTTTGTACACCTCATGAAAGAATCGCAGGCCGGACGCATTCCCGTCCAATATGGCACACCCCGAACGCTTGAACTGATCGAAGCGTTCTATCGTGAATTGACATCGCCCGCTGTTCCTCCTGCTGTCGGCTCCACGACTCCGAGTACCAAGGTAAAACCTTGTGGACGGATGGAGGTGATGCTCCCGGACGACCTGGAAGAGGTCATAGCGGAATCACTCGTGGCCCTTGTACCGCCGGGCAACTTCGAACACCATGGCTGCCAAGGTGGAGCGGGCCCCGGCCGGCAGACCGTGAAACGACACATTCCTCAGGGACTCCCATAGAAAGGATAGAGATGGAAAGCAATCGTAGGGATTTTCTTAAAGCAAGCGCAGGTTTGTTGGGTGCGAGTACGCTGAAAGGATATCCTGTGTGGGCCGAATCCAGCGGGGAGAAGACCAAAGGGGCAAGCCAACCCAGTGGCTTTGAACATACAGGTATCTGGTATTTCCTACCCAGTTTTTTTGAATATTCCTTGGGTCCGTGGCAGCCGACGCTTCCGGCGAATCCCGATCTGGCCGGGCTTTGGAAACAAACGATCGATTGGTATGCGGATAATGGGTTGAACTTCATCGTTATCCACCTGGGACCCTACGGAGGTGAATCAGTTCCCATTGGCCCGGATCGCATCCGTTTTGGCTGGGGGTATCATTATGTCCTGAACTTTGATCGCTTTCCTGAGGCCCGCTGCCTGGATGAGGACTTTGTTAAACGCAATCAGGATATCGTGCGTCAGGTCACTGAGCACGGCAGAGACAAGGGAGTGGCGGTATACACCCACCATTACAACTTTCTGGCCCCCAAGACATTTGTGGACGCACACCCGGAAATCACGCGTCTGGAATTCCTGCGTAAAGGTAGTTTTGTGGATGCGCACGGCAAGCTTCAGTGCTGGGACATGCGGCGGCTGCTATATTATGATGTCTGCTGGAACAAGCCGCTGTATCAGGAGTTTGTGATCTCTTGTTTTCAGGAGTACCACACGTTGTTTCCTGCGGCCGCCGGGATTCTGGTGACCCCGGGCGAACGGGCACGCTGTCAATGCGTTGAATGTATCGGGGAACGTCCTAATGCCCAGGCAGCAAAGGTGGCCCGTTATCAGGACAGCCCCCAAAAGCGGAGGACCATTGCCCACTTTGTCAAAGTATTTGCTAAAACATTGAACGATATGGGTAAGAAACCTCTGGTACGGAGCTGGATTGCCGGCGTGAATGAGCAATGGATCGATGTACTGCCTAAAGGGGTGACTTATGTGACGAAATACTCAGTATTCGACCTGACGGACGGAGGACCGGATCCCAAAATTATACCATGGATCAAAGCGGGTCACGATATGTGGTTGATGAAAGAGATATCCGGCGTGGAGAATGCCGGACCTCTGGTGCTGACACCGCCGGACGCCTTTGACCGGATCGTGGACAATTGCCGCTCGTTGGGGATTAGAGGTGTCATGGGTGTCTTCAATTCGGAGTGGGGATTACTATACAGAAGAAAACGAGTACAATATGCCAATGAGTTACTTTTCGCCAACAGCTTTGGCAAACGACGCGGTCATCCGTGGGAAATCTGTGCAGACTATTACACCGACATTTTTGGCCAATCCGGGCCGGCTGTCTTGAAAGCAGCGCGACAGTATATGGAGGTACCCTTTAATATGAGCAGGCTCATTGGTTCGAGGTTGGAAGGCTTTACCTGTGAGTTTGCCTATCATTTCGCGGATTTCTTCGGCAAGCGCAAGGGACATCCCGGAACGATCGGTATCGGTGAGGAACCCAATGAATGGCTGACACGTGAGATTGTCCCTCTTCATCGATATGTCAGCTACTTAAAGCAGCATCCCTGGGATAGAACATTCCGTGCTAAAGTAACGGGTGACGGCAAGGATCCCATCGAGTTCTTAGAGGCGATGACGGCTTCGGCCCAGAAGGGTTTAGCACGCCTTAAGGAACTCGAATCCCGGATTTCCTCGGAGGCCAAGGACGAAGTGGCCCTGTTACTCAACAGCGCCCGTCTGGCGTATCTTATTGGTTCGCAATGGACTCACTGGTTTGCGGCACGCCTTTACTATACGGCAGCCCTGGGAACAGCCCCTCTGGCGGTGCGTCGGGATCTGGCCCGCAAGGCGGTTAGCGAGTACGAGGCCGGCTTGAGGGACCTGCAGCAGAGGCTTCCCTTGCTGAAGGAATTGGCACGCATGAAGCTGATTGATCTGCAACTCAATCTGGAGAATTACTATAAGAAGCGCAACTTGCCCAATCGCCAGAATTATGAGTTGCCTTCGTTAAAGAGAGAGCTTGCGCCATTGCTGGGCTCATAAAAAAGGAGAAGACATGTTTAATATGAATCAAAAAACTGTGAAAAAATGTTGGGTCTTGTGGGCCACGGTATTGGTCTGTCTACCTGTCGCATTCGCGGCGAACAAAGATACGGACAAGGCAGTCAGCCGGTCAACGCGGCGCATGGCTACACGCGACAATCGGGAAAGGGTGGAGAACAGGGTCTGGCGATTTGACTGTGGCACGCCCGGGTCCCCGGTTATGAAAGGGTATCGGCGTTTAACCGCAGACGATACGTACTCTGCTGTACGTGGGTATGGCTGGCAGGGGGCCGATCCCACGCACCTGGAATTCAAACGTCCGGTACGTGATCGCCGATTGCGCGGTTCGGCCGGGCAACTACTTTTGGAAGAGGCCTATGATAATTTTCGTAATGCCCTGAACCGCGATGGCGTGGCCGGCAGACGGGATTTTGAATTTCGACTCGATGTGCCGAATGGCAGATACCGGGTCGCTGTCACCATGGGCAACCTTACACGTGCCATCGGATCGATTGATTTGAGTGTAAACGATACCGTTGTTGCCGACCAATTGGCGGTCTGGGCACCGGGAGGTTATCGCCTGCTGGACCGCACACCTGCCGGTTGGTGGACGACCTTTCGTACCACCGTCGAGGTGAAGGATGGTGCGATTCACCTCAGTTGGAAGAAAAACCAGACCACCTATGATGAACAGATGGCTGAGCAGGCCACCTGGGAGACACCCTACGCCCAGTGGTATCACCGTACGCCCGTTATCCAGGAACCGCCGTACCATTATATTGGCTATCCCTTTGTGGGACATAGCATCATGGCCATCGAGGTAACGCCGTATCGGCCCGGACCCGTGAGAATGGTCGAAGACAAACTGCAATTGTATGAGAACATCGATTCGGCGTCACTACATAAATCGATCGAAGAGTTCAATGCAGGCCGCTTTGACTCGGCGGTGGCCTCGCTCCAAGACGTGCGGGAGCCGGAAGCGCAGGTTGCCAAGGCGGTGGTCGGGCTTTGGCTATCCGGTCGCCTGGAGACCGAGGTCGAGCGAGAGCTCGTGCCCCAGGCTTTGGCTACGCTACGAGCACACCTCAAAGAGAAGCCCGATGAATTCGGCCTTGCCGAACTCTTGTCCGATGCGGAAATCTTTGAAAAGGCGATGCAGATCCACGTCAACCGCGGGGGAAACGCAGAGAGTAACCACTTTCTGGATAATGACAGGGCGATCGGCTGGTGGTGGATGATTCAGCCCGACTCGCCGCTTCGCGACAAGGCCCGGCTTCACCTCGCCCGGGCCGCTCACATGCTCAAGCCCTATTTCCCCATTCTCGGCACCGAGAAGCAGGTCTTTCTCGAACTGGAAAAGAAATGCCCAGAGAATCGCTTCGTCAAATATCACCTGCATCTCCAATGGGAGCCGCACGGCGACGGAAGCGGCTACTACGATTGGACGATGGAGGACTACGCGTCCAGAGCCGAGGGGGTTCCCGAATGGGTCCGGGCAACCTATCCGGCGTTTTGCGGATTGGTCGATCTGTCCGAATGGTGGATTCGGTTTCGCCAGAGCCCCCGAGGCGACATTGGAGGCGGGTGGAGCGATGACGTCGAACTTGTAGGCCTCTTCGGCTATTACGGCTACGTCGGTCGCGGCGTTTCCGACCTCTGCATCCAAGGTACGCGAAAGCTCGTAAACGGCGTCTGGAACCTCTCGGAGGTCGATCCGGAGATCGGTTACAGCCAACCCCTGGCGGACGCCGAGCACACGGCCGAGCCGACCGGCAACACGCTGGGCATGATGATGCAGTTGGATTACGGCAATCCCATCTGGATCGAACGCAGCATGAAAACCGGCAAGCTGATCCGCGATCTGTGGACTGCCTACAACGATCACGGCCGTCGGCATTTTCGGTCGAACTTCCTCGGCGCTACGCAAGTCGGCGCGGGCGACCAGATGAACGACTCCTGGATCAACTATCGAGCGGTGAGTCCGGCGACTGCCGTGCTCAACTACAACGGCAACCCTGCCATAGCCAAGCTCTATACGGAAATTGCCGATGGCTGGGTGGCCGCAGCCATGTCGACCGATCGAGGCAAGCCCAAGGGGGTGATCCCGGCCCAGGTCTCCTTCCCCGACGGTATCCTCGGCGGCACAAATTCGCCGAACTGGTACACGGCCAGCCATCCGCCGGGAACGGTCAACTACGATTGGCCTCACCAACAGTACAAGGGCTATTTGCTCGATATTCTCTTTGCGGCCTACAACACGACTCGCGACGCCAAATACCTCGAACCGATTCGGCTGGAATATGAATTGGCCGTGAAGCACGGATATGTTCCCGAGCCGGCCGGCCCCTTGGAGCGAACTCGACGCCGCGGGCCCGTCAAGGTCGACGCACCTGCCGGGAGCGAAAAGTGGGTCGCTGCCCAATTGGCACAGACCGAAAAGCAGTTTCAAGCGAAACAGATGCTCGAAGGACGCAGTGGCCCTCTGAAAAACCTTTGGAGCAAGGAGCAGATTATCGAAAGCGGAAACCGCGCGGCCGAGCACCTGAGAACTTACTGGCCAATCAGCACGTCCGAGGCTGGCCCCACCGATCGCGTCGGATTCGTCGGGATCGTCGATCCGTTCTTCATCTACACGGGCGGCTCGTGGGGCGGACCGCTGTTGAAGGCGGCCGCGACCTACGAAAACACCACCAAAGATTTCGCCGCGGCCGTGGTGGCGGCCGATCCTCAAGGTCTGCGGATCTGCTACTACAGCCTGGCACCGGGCAAGCGAACGATCGGCATCGTCCCCTGGGAACTGGAACCCGGTGGAACCTACCGACTCGTGTACGGCATCGACGCGGACGACGACGGAAAGATCGATACCCTCACCGAACAGCGCGACTTCGTCTTCCCGCAGCACGGCTCGCCCATTCAGATCGACGTCGAGCCGCGGACCAACTACGTCGTGGAAATTGACCAACTCCAGGGTGGCAGGCCCGCGGGCCCGGCACCCGACCCCGGTTTGTCGGCCGAGGACATCCGCTTCTACCCGGACCGAAATCTGCTCACGGCACGAATCCACAACGTCGGTTCCCTGCCCATTCGTAATGTCAGGATCGCCTTCTATGACGGCAATCCGGCGGCGGGCGGCAAGCGCATCGCCGTGCGGCAGATTCCCAACATCGAGGCTCCCAACGATTTGGAGCCTCGTATGGTGACCGTGGGCGTGAATTACCGCTTTGACCAACCAACCGATATTTATGTGGTCATCGATCCGGACAAAGAAATCAACGATGAGATCACGACCTTCAACAACGTGGCTCACGTATCCCTGCCCGCTGCAGATCAGGAGCAAGAAACACGAACGATTATTCCCCGTTCAACCTCCAGAGGCAGATAAGAGGAAACTTGATATGCCACGGAAATTGCTCGCGATGCTGATTCATCTTCTTGGTTGTGTTCGCGAATTGTGTCGATATAGTCAGACATTCCTTTGGGCTATCTTCTGCTGTCAATGGGCGCGT
>Ga0209636_10002259_pt1 | contig 19645 bp, 19 predicted proteins | sample DeeMarSWOR152_54_FD_187464 | JGI IMG/M metagenome (GOLD analysis project Ga0209636, IMG submission 187464) | Marine sediment microbial communities from White Oak River estuary, North Carolina - WOR-1-52-54 (SPAdes) (version 2) | ecosystem: Environmental > Aquatic > Marine > Intertidal zone >... | reverse complement strand
ATAGATTGGGTGATAGCTAACCTGCTGATATCACATAACTATTTTTTGAGGGGCATGAACTTCGGTTGGAACGAATGCAAGAAAGGGTAAAGGCGAACCCGAAGTTGATAAAGAAGCGAAAACAAATCATTGAGCATCCTTTCGGTAGCATTAAGCACTGGAATGAGCAGGGGTATTTCCTTATAAGAGGACTTAAAAAAGTACAAGCCGAGGTGAGCTTATCTACTCTATCCTATAACATAAAGCGGGCAATAAATATCCTTGGTGTGAAGGAAATGATCGAGGCTCTTGCATAGATGGCCATATAGCTACATTTTTTATGGTATATTTCAGTGACTTGTTTTGAAGAATGCACTCTAAGGGATGCTATAAATCCTTTTCAAAACATTCCTTGGGGGAAAACCTCTTCAGCCAGTATTGAATACTTAAGATTTGGAGTCAGTTTTTACGCAGTCTGGCGCCTGGTTCCATACCTCTGTTCTTCCTGCTTAGCTTGACAAACTCATCGCACATCGCGTCAATGGCTTCCTGGCGATGTCCTGCGCCAACGGGGTCGGCATACCATTTGGCGATGAAACCGCCCTGGGGACATCCTAGAATTTCAACCAAACGCCGGCAGTACTGGCGGATGTCATTGAGTGTACCTTGGACCATTGTGTTCTGGATATCAACTGGGCACCAGAAAGTGATGCGGCCACCGAACCGTTCTCCCAATAGTCTGAGCCCCACGTTCTCCTGTTGATCCATCTGGATGACGTCCAATCCGATTTCGATGAAATCGTCGAGGATGTCGACGATGTTCCCGCAACTGTGGAGGAACGTGAGCAGACCCGCTTTGTGCGCCGCCTCGTAGGCTCGGGCGTAACGTGGTTTCCATATTTCCCGCCAAGAATCAGGCGATATCATAAGTCTATCCTGCAAGCCCCAGTCGTCATAGAACATATAGCCGTCGGTCCCCGTTTTAGCATAGCATTCGATAGCATACAAGTTCATGTCTACTAGGATGTCAATTAGTCGGCCAAGGTCATGCGGAGCTTGATAGATGTCAGTCCATGTGTCTTCTAAACCCCGGATGAAGTTGACTCGTTCGTAAAGCGAAATACCCATTGCTATCAATAATTTGTCTCCTGCTCTGTCTCTCGCACCATCCAAAATCTTCCATCGTCTAGGGTCACTAACATCAGGAATGGTCAGTTTCTCAAAGTCATTCCAGTCCTTCAAAGGGAAATCTTTGACTTCTCCAAAGCTAGAGATCCTTATGTTTTCCCACAGAACACCCTACTTGTCTCGCTGGTTAGATGGTCTTGCATCAGGTGAGGGGTCCATACCAACACGAGCAAAGTCCGACCCATATTTCTCTGGGAAGTCAAATGCCAGGCGCTCTGCCCCTTGGAACCGTACTGTGCGCAAAACTACTTCTCTTCCTGTCATGCTCATAGTTTTCTCCTGCCCTGTGTCACGCTCAAGCTCACCTGCCTCTATGGAGCACCAGCGGAATAGCGGTCAGGTGGAGCGAGTTGTTAGCTGAAATTGCATTTCTATCTTTGATAAGTTATAAGTTATCTAGGCTGCTATTCGCTCTCTGACATTACTCTGGAGCTATACCCATTTTTTCTATCTCCTCTTTCATTATTTGCTTTCATTCAACACTATGTTCCAAAACAGTATCAATTTCATCGGCATTTTTTACCAATGCCTCTTCCAAAATTTTGAATCATCACATCATTCATGTGTTCCACGTTAAAATCATCATCAACAACATAGACTCCATCCACCATGGCTTCAAAAATAGAGGCGAATTTTTTGCTCTCTTTTTTGATCATAATTTTTCCCCATTTATTTTACATTATGTTCCACCATCCAAGACGAACAAAAATCTATCATGAAGGACATCTGGAAATATGTTAACTCACCAAGAAATAAAAGAAAACCAAAAACCAAAGCCTTTGTGTGGTTAGCAAATTTAAAATAATATCAAAAAAAGATTTCTTCATTTTTCTTCTTTTAATTCTCCATGGCCATATTATAGGTAACGTCAACATTTTTGTGTCACTGCAAGAAAAGGGGTAGCAACACCCTGCCTGAGATTCTCATAGGAGAACACGGCATAGAGAATTCTCTCCATACTCGTTCTATCTGAGAACACACCCATCGGCCTTGTTCTTCTCCTCACCTCCCGAAATCTACGCTCAATAGCATTCGTAGTGCGTATCTGGGACCAAAGGTTCGGATCATTTACCTGAAAGAAGCTCAACAGCTGTTCTTCATCGTTAAGCAGGCAGGAAACTGCCCTGGGATAGACATGCTTCCATATTCGAGTAAACGCTCCGATTGCCATCTGGGCCTTTTTAATGCCAGAGGCATACTGTATTGTATGCAAATCGTTCTTCATTGCCTCTCTATCAGCCTTTCTCACATAGTTGAGCACATTTCTGCTCTTATGGGCCCAACAGCTTTGTATGGGTATCTTTGGATAAACCGTGGGTAGCGCTGCGAGGAGCCCCCTACCGCCATCAGTTACAATCATCTCAACACTCTCTTCACTCAAGCCCCTGCGGTACAAATCAGTAAGGAGGGCTTCCCAGGCACCCTGGGATTTTCCCGGGGCAATGGAGAAATCAATTACCTCTTTTCTGCCCTCCGGTGCCCCAAGGCTACCAAGACCACTCTTTTCACTGAACCAGCCCCGGTCTTACGCTTGAGTACTACCCCGTCAAAGATAAGAAACCGGTATTGTCTCTTTATGGGTCTTAGATGGAATGCCGCTACTGTCGTATCGAGGCTTTTGGCTACGCGAGAGACTGTTGTGGCGCTAACAGGCTCTCCTAAAACAGGCAGCAGGGCAGTAGCTACCTTGCGAGTAGAAATGCCAAGCACAAAGCAAGCCAGGATCATCCGGTCTATGTGAGGTGCTCTTCTGGCATAGGCCCTGACAATACGGACGGGGCTGAAGCGTCGTGTTCTGGGGATATGGAGCTCAATGTCTCCGAGTTCCGTTACCAGGTGACGGGAAAAATACCTGTTTCTGCGATCATATTCTCCTAACCGGGCCATCTCCTCAAGATACCAGCAGACCCTTTCTTGCATCCGTCCCTCTAAGATTGTCTCTAAGGACCGGAGCCCTGCTTTTCGATACTCGGAGTCATCCTTATCGGTATCTAGATTCATTTCCTTGATTACTTTAAAGGCTTGTGGCAAACTGTTAATAACAATACTGTGTCTCATGGGGTACCTCCTTTCTTCGTGTTTGGGTTTTTCTTATAGGTGGTACCCTTTTTTCTCTTCTGACACAAATTATGATACGTTAACCTGATTAAAATGGGGTTTAGTTCCTTTCGGTAAGGTAGGATAAAAGTTTTGAAGTTAATTCAGCAAATGTAGCAGATCTCATCAGCCAGGGAAAATGCCTCTTCTATGAATACCCTTCCATGGCCTTGAGGGCGCTAAGGCGTCTTTTATCTCTCAAAAGAAGCTTAAAGAGACAAGGGCATGGGCTTAGGGTACGTACCCGAATCCATCTGGAGGCACAGTATTTTCCTGAGATGGATGGATTCTACGGACAATCGGAACATGATGGTTTGCAAATAGTCAAGTGGTGTTTAATTTAAATGTGCAAAGAGCAGACTGCTTTTACACATCAAGAGCCCTTTTTAAAATGTGGCCCATCAGGCAATTCTTGGCAAAAAGGATTTCGTTGAAATTTTATGGGAAAGCGAAAAGGAGCTGGGATAGCGGAGAGGCTGATCATCTTGCGTTTTAGCCACCTTGACGGGATCGGAAATCCTCGATCCATTTCATAGCATAAGGATCTCTTGCCATAATAAGGTCCGCAGCCTTCAATGCAATGACATCTTGCTTTTTTAGCGGGTTACAGATTGGGCAGCTCAATCCAGCTAAAACAGACATGGCTAAAAAATAGGAAGTAAGATTCTCCCGATCTGGCAAGCCGAACGAAACATTGCTAGCACCACTTGTGATGTTTACGCCAAATTTATCAACGATTATGGCAATTGCATCCAGAACCATCTTAGCTGTATCCCACTCGGCCCCCAGAGTTAAGACTAAAGGATCAATGATAATATCTTCCCGAGATATACCCAATTTTTCACCCTCTTCAATAATCTTTTCAGCATTTTTAACTCGCTCTTCAGCACTGTTTGGAATACCATTATCACCGTTACAAAGCCCGACAACAGCCACTTCATATTCTTTTATCAAAGGCAGCACCTCCTTAAGAGATGAGGACTGTGCATTCACTGAGTTCACCAGTGGTTTTGCAGAATTTTTACAGTAGAAGCTGAGAGCCGCCTCCAGTGCCTTAATATTAGAAGTATCAATGCAAATTATGCCCTCATCCGTGGCTGCCCCGACTTCCTTGATCATTTGGACCAGTAAGGAAGGCTCATCAGCCCCGGGAAGACCAGCATTGACATCAAGGACCGCCGCTCCCGCCGCGAGCTGATCTTTAGCGTCCCTTCGCAGAATATCAAATTTGCCAGCAGCGAGTTCTGTCTCCAGGCCCTTCCTGCCACTTGGATTTATACGCTCACCGATAATAGTTACCCCCTTATCGCGGCAGATTTCAACTTCTTTCTTCGATGATTTGAGAACAGTCGTGAGATTTCTAACCGCCATAATTTTTCTTTCTCCTCTCTTACTACATATGCTGCTTGATATTTAAGCAATGTATTTTCGTTTTGTCTGTGCTAAATTCTAGATCTTCCAAGTTTTCAGTATTATTAAGCACATTCACCAAAAAGAAGGCCCAGAGGTAAGCCTTTCAGTAATCCAGAACCCTAAGCTCCCAACCAGACCTTCTTTTAATGAATTTTTTTCTTTCTTAGAACGGGTTACCTAGAATCAAGCAATGGTCGTAACAATATGTGCCCTTATTCCTTCTTTTCAAATGCCCCTGGGCTCAACTTAAACTCACCGTGACCGTTGTATACTGGATATCCTTCCAAAACCCATCCCTTGAAAGCGTCATAAATATTCACAGTATTCTTATACCCCATCTCTATGAGTCTCTGTGTTGCAAAGGCGCCCCGTGCCCCTGTTCTACAATAGATATAAATGGTTGCATCAGTATCGGTAAGCTCTTTCGGGGCTACCCACTCAAGTACTCCGCGGTCTATGTGAATTGCCCCGGGGAGATGAGCAGCCTCATATTCCGCCTTTCGCCGAACATCCACTAAGACATATTTTTCTCCTCTGTCCATGATTTTTTTAAATTCCCTGGCTGTTACATGGGGCTGAGACTCTTTTATCGGCTTCCAAAGATTTTCAACATTCTTCTTGACTTGATCTATAGAAGGACCGGCAAGCACATTTGAAGGGAGTACAAACGCGATGGCCGTAAAGACAATAATCAATAGCAAGTTAACTCTGTTTACGAAAATTATTTTCTTCATGATTTACCTCCTTTATGGTTTAAAAGGAATTCCATGTTCTTATTTCAAGAAAAAAGTGGGCGAACACTTTGTGAGTGCCCCTTCGTAGTTTGAGCGAATCCTCCTTCGATGTCAATAAGTGTTGTTAATTAGCCTGCCGGCATAGCCATATTCGGTATCCACAAGGATAGGAATGGAAAAATGGCAACGAGTATCCAAACCACCCCAATAGCTATAAGAAAGGGCACTACAAATCTCAAGAGCCGGAAGTAAGGAATACCGGTGATTCCGGATGCCACATACAAATTCAAACCGTAGGGAGGAGTAATAAACCCTACTGAATCGCCCATTAGAAAGATACAAGCGAAATGGATCGGGTTTATCCCGATGCTATGAGCTATGGGTGCCAGGATGGGTGCCAGAATGATGGTATCGGGAATGGATTCCATTATGGTACCTCCGATGAGGATAATAAGCATCATTGCAAAGAGCATTACCCAATAGCCTCCCAGGCTGGTGACAAAGGCCGTGATTGCAGCTTTAGCACCAATAACGGACAGTATCTGCTGCATAACTATCGAGATTGCTATGATAGGGGCCAACAAGCCATTAACCAGGGCACTTCGTAACATAATTCTTGGCAAATTTCGAAGCTTGATTTTTCGGGTAAGGAATAATCCGGCCAAAAGGCAATAAGCAGCCGTAACACCAGAAGCTTCAGTAGGGGAAAATTTTCCCGTATAAATGCCGTACATCACTATAAATGTGGCAAAAAAACCGAGCTTGGCACCCCAGAAAGTTTTGGTTACTTCTTTAAGATTAAAAGGGCTAGTACTACCCCAACCCCTCCTTCTGGCCCAAAAAGAACAAGCACCAATAAGGCCGATCACCGTGAGTATCCCCGGCATAATACCAGCAAGGAACAGATCGCTAATGCAAACATTCATAAGAAAGCCGTAAATAACAAAGACAATGCTTGGAGGAATGAGGATGCCCACAGTTCCGCCTGCGGCTGCAGTACATGCAGCAAAACTCTCATTGTAGCCATCCCTTTTCATCTCGGGGATCATGATGCCACCTATCGCAGCAGTTGTGGCAGAGTTTGAGCCGCTTATAGCAGCAAATATGCCACAAGCGCCTACAGTTGCCATGGCCAGAGCACCTCTAAAGTGAGATAAGCAAGCTTGAGCAAAGCGAATTAGTTGGCTGGCAATACCTCCGGCGGAGATTAGGTCTCCAGTCAGGATAAAAAGGGGCATGGCCAGCAGTGCCCAACTGCTGATCCCCTGATAACAGGTGATGCCTATGTTACTTATAGTGAAATCAATGGCAAGTGAAGAGAATAGCACCCAATATGCGATACATAAAATAATAGGGACCCCTATAACAAAAAGTATACCGATTCCGATTGTTATGAGATAAATCAGAGTCATGTCTTCCATTACTACTCCTGTACTCCCGGAATTTGACCTTCCATCTTTAGGGGTTTTTTGTGTCTGAAATCCTTAATATCTTCCACCATATTCTGAATAGCGCGGAATACCAAAAGCGCCCATGAAGCTGGGATACTAAGTGTGGCAGGCCAGAGCGGAATGTATGTAGATCCATAGACAATAGATCCCATATCATATTGAAGCATCATTTGCTGCCAGGCATAGTATCCTACAACAATGGCCATTCCAATCCAAAGCAGGTTATCCAGAATCAGGCAGGCGAACTGTACCTTGTAAGGGAATTTATTGCGGAGCTCGGCAAGCCTCAGATGTGTTCTCATTTTGGTATTGTATGATGCGCCAAGCCAGGATAGCCATACGAACAGAAAGACACAGATAGAGATGGACCAAGAAATCTGGGTCCGAAAAATAAATCTCTGCATGACGCTTCCAGCCATTAGGGACATTATCGTAAAATAGGCTATGAACATGAAGACGTTCTCAAAATTCTCGTCTAACCAGCCAATACTCTTTTTTATGCTTTGTGTTGCTATCATTTGCCTTATTTCTCTCTATAAAGAAAGCTTTACCCTGCCGCTACAGAGGCAGGGTAAAGCTAATTTAGGCTCCCGTCCTTATATTGCCCTTTTTTCATGCTTTTCTACGAAAAAGCCCCTTCCTCTTTTCCAAACCCCTTTTTCCCACCATGCTGGATTGGGTTTCCACCAGCGATGAGGCTGGACGTCAATAGCATAGGAGCCCACTGGTACTTCACGAGCAATACTATACATCTCTTCATAGATGTCTCCCTTGCCATAGATTTCATTCATCCTTTTTCTCCAGTCTTTCCATGGATCTGGATTGTACTTGGGAGATATCTTCTTCGCTAGCTTTTCCATTTCCTCTTTAGACCACTGGATATTACGTACACCGGACCTCCAATGTTCACTATACACTGTTGGTTCTTCCAACTCACCAGCCCCTGCCTTTATGTATACAGATGCCTCCTCCTTTCCAAGGACAGTGCACTGGGTTACATAGGCGGCCTCCATGACCTTTTCCTTGAGCCTGTCGGGGATTTTTTCCAGACTTTTTGCTCTCATACCTGTAACCCAGTTTCCCGAACAATATCTGAGATTGAGGTATTGACCCGTGTAATGTGTAAAATGGATCATGCTAAAGGGAATTTCCCAGGCCTCGGCACCGTCTATAGCGCCTTGCCTTACAGCATCCACGACTTCCTCAAAGGAGATAGGCACAGGATTTACTCCCATAAGCTCCATACTTAGACGTCCAAAGGCGGTACCAGTCGTACGGATTTTGGCTCCTTTGATGCTTTCCAGGGTATCAAGCCGAGGCGTACCCTTACCATACTTTGTTTTAGACATAAAGAACCCACGCAGCCCATAGTCACCAAATAGCATCTCTACCCCATATTTCCTGCGCATGGGTTCCCGCCACAATTTTTCGCTCCTGTGATCAAATGCAAAGGAGTAAAGTGCAGCCCGGGAGGGCCAGAGTAATCCAAAATCTAGGATATTGTGGTAGATAGCAATTGTCGATGCGTTTTGTGTGGATGATAGATAGAAGTCTACGATTCCCTGAATGCACTTTTGGATACAGGTCATTTCCCCACAGATGGAGTTAGAGCCCATATGTTCGATACGAATTTCTCCGTCTGTCATCTCTTCAATTTCCCTGACAAATTGCACTGAGCCTACTTTTGCCACCCATGTGGTTTCCACACTGTGCCCCGCAGCACCATACCTCCATTTGATCTTCGGGTTTGTGTTGTAACGTTCTTTCTGGGTAGCTTCTGCCGCTTTGGCCAGCATCTGTGGGCTTGGCTTTACTCCTGCACTAGCAAAGCCGCTCAAGGCAAGAAGCGTTGAAGTTAATCCAAATGTTGAGGCTATTCGGGTAAAGTCTCTTCGAGAAACTTGTTGGTCCCATAACGCCTGTTTCTTTTTAGGTTTCTTTTCCATAATGCGCCTCCTTCGTTTAATTTGTTTAAGATGATTTTATCTATTCCCCTTTTTACTCCGGCTATTGAATTACAAGCTTTGCACTCCTCTACTTGGATTGTTCAGCCAACAATCTTTTTGCCAAAACAGAGGCCTGAGCTGCATCGGGCGCAAAGCCATCAGCTCCGTATTCATCTGCAAACCTTTGGTTTAGGGTTGCCCCACCTACCATAACTTTGACTTTCTCCCTTAACCCATTTTCTTTAAGGAAATCAATTACCTCTTTCATTTCGGGCATGGTAGTGGTAAGAAGCGCAGACATACCCAGGATATTGGCATTATGTTCTTTTATTGCCTCTAGGAATTCTTCTTTGGAAGTATCTGCTCCCAGAACAACAACATCAAGACCAGCCCCTTCCAGCATCATGCCGACTAGCTTGAGCCCTATATCATGTACATCTCCCTCTACTGTGCCCAAGACCACTTTTCCTTGAGATTTTCCCCCAGATGCAGTTAACTTAGGTTTTAATATGTTCAGCGCCCCCATCATTGCTTTAGCCGCTATAAGCATTTCAGGGATGAATTTGGTGCCCTCTTCGTATTGCTTGCCCACCGTATCCATTGCCGGAACAAGGGCTTTGTCTAAAATTTCCTCAGCATCCAAACCCTCATCTAGTGCCTTCTGGGTCAACCCAGGTGACTCAGTCTTCTTCATTGCAATGATACTTTCTTTGATCTCATCTAAAACGCCCATAGTCTATCTCCTTTATGCCTCAGGTTTTCCGTCATATCGTCCGTACTTTCTTGCTGCATAGACAACTGCATCATAATTGACAGGTGGGACCTTTGCCGGAGCCCAACAATTAGGACCTAAGACACATCGAAGATCACCTTCTTCTTCGATAGCTTTTATGACCTCTTTACATTCACCCTCTATCTCATCTGCAGTGCTCTGATTCATAGTCGAAGCATATGGTAGAGCCGTTCTTCCATCTGTCGTGCTTGGTGTTGCGGCCCCAATGTTTCCATTTATTGCTTTACAACGTGCGTTGCCTGCCTTGTTCTGCTCCGTGATCTTGTCAACACATAGACGTATATCCATGGGGCCTAGGAAATAGCAATCTGCTTGATTCTGGGCAACCAAATCCATTCTGTCGTGCCAGTTTCCACATGGATGCATGGTGATATTTACACCAGTTTCCCTTCTTATGGCTTCAATAAATTTCCTTTCCATCGGCTGGGTCAATTTCTCGTAATGTTCTCGAGATATGCAGTCTGCTGCGGACACGGGATCATTAACCCATACAATGTCTGCTCCAGCCTCAATTTCTGCTTTAACCATTTCAAACCATGTAGGAAAGGCTAACTCCATCAACTCCTGAGCCCAGTCAGGATCCTCGATAATTAGCTCAAACCACCGGTCAAACCCTGTAAGACAGGCGCAAGTTCTTGATGGACAGCTGCCCCATGTCATTATAGGCACATGCTGTTTCCCACGACCTCTCTTTATCAGCTCTTCCTTGAGGCGGCGGATAACATAAAGTACTTTGGGCATATTGCCGTCTTTTCTCGGATCAAGCTTCCAGTTGCATTTTTTTATATCCTCCTTTGTTTTGATAGCAGGCTCCTCTATCATTGGAACTTTATTCTCAGGGTATTTCAATTTGGTTCCTATAAACTCTTCAACCGGACCCATCATGTCATAGTCGATAACACAATCGTACTGATACCTTTCTTGGCCTAGGATCTGCGCTTTTACCCATAGATCCGGGTCATCCCAAGCTTCCTTGAAGGTAAGCCCCAGATACTCCAGAGGGGCCCATCTTGGATACACGTGCACTGGCACTCTGTCTGTCTTTTCGCCATTAAGAGCAGCTATCATTCTTTCCATTGGAGTTATTTCCGTTGTTTTACTTTCATACATAATATTTCCTCCTTTCCTGCAGGATTCTTAAGTTGGTCTTCTTAAACTCCCACGCATCACGCTTCGCTATTTGTTGGCTCTCACCCCCTTCCATTTTTTCTAAAAATACCAGAATTCCCTTCATGTGGACGGGCATAAATGGCATTTTTCAATGGCCCTCAATAAAAGCTCGGGGACCACACCCTGAAAAAGTAATCGCTCATCTCTTTGATTAAAAAGGCGAGCGTAATCCTCTTTAAGCAAGGCCGCGCCCTACAGGTAATTAAGACACATTGTATTCAAAAGGAAATATTTTGGCTTGTCAATAGGGGCTTAATAGGTAGTAAATAGGGTTTCAATAGGTAGTAAATAGGGAATCAATTTCACCATCAATTCTAGATATTAGCACAGTTCTTAGGTTTCGCTTCTTGTTCCTTATACCAATCTTTTCCCTTATGCTCTTTCTGTGAGAGTTAATGGTTTCTACGGAAAGATTCAATAACTGCGCTATCTCTTTTGTGCTCTTGCCATTTTTGACGAGGTTTGCCACCTGCATCTGTCCCGGGGTAAGATAAAGAGGTAGGTAGCTTTGGCGGCAAAAGGAAGTAGCAAGCTCGTGAAGATTTGCCTCCAGGATCTCTAGACAAATCCTTTGTCTCCCATCTAAATTAGTTTTCTTTAGCCTTTCTAAGCTGGGAAAAACTTGTTCCCTGACATTATACCATACGTTCTTTTGGAACTTTCTTTTGTCTTCATTTCTCTTTTCGAGCAACACGTTCAGGGCAGCGTTTACCTCCTCAAGCTTTCGTCTTTCAATCTGAATTTGCTTTTCCACTCCTTCCAGTTTCTTTTCTAGTGTCTTCATTTTGGTTACATTTCGGCTAAGCTGGATAATATTTACGATATTGCTGGATTCAGTTTTGATAGGAACCGCATATTTCTCCCAATAGATGTCCGTCTCTGTAGGTTCTGATTTATCCAGATTGACAAAGGCATATTCAATTTCACCCGATTTAAGACACATTTCGGCAGGGCATATGTCACAGGGGTAATCGCTCTTGTGGAAGGTCTTATAGCAAAATTCTCCTACCATATCTTCAATGGGCATATCCAGATCAGCAACGCACCTTCTGTTTGCCCATATTATTCTCAAATCCTTGTCCAATAGGAAAACTCTGTCAACTGAGATGTCAAGAATTGCATTTTTCTGCGCTTCACTTATCTTTAGGCACTTACTTGGGAATGTATTTACGAAGAATTTTTCTCTGGCCATTGGTCTCATCTCCCTGAAAATTCCCCATTATTAATGTTAGCAAAAAATTTAACAGAGTCAACATCAAAATTTCTCTTGTTAGTTAAGAATGGAAAGTGGACTTCCAAAAGGCCATAATCTGAAGCCAAAAGGAGGTCTTAGATTATGGCACAGTTACATAAGAAATTCACAGACAGCCAGATTAAAGAACTTATTGATCGCTACCTGAGAAAAGAAATTGAAAGAAAGTATATCCGAGAGGTTTTGGGCATTGGAAAAACGAGGTTTTTTGCTCTAAGAAAGATGGCTTCGTAAAAAGTCTAAAAACCCCCTCTCTCTCGATGGGAGAGGGTTGGGGTGAGGGTGAATAAGGCAGCATTTCAAGTACTTACCTCCCCCTCCCCTTAATCCGCCTCTGGCGGATTAATCCCCTCCACCAAGGGGAGGGGAGATGGGACTTTTTACGAGATCATCAATAAAAGAGTATCGTAAAAATTCAAACGAATTTTCTATCCAATACACAAGAAGCACCAAAACCAGAAAAATTTACGAAAGCATTAACGAATTGGATGCTGATGATGATGAAGAGGCATATGTTCAGAAACCCACAAGTGAGGAACTCCAAGACAAGATCAAGGAACTGAAAGAGCGCAAAGCTCACTTTAACGGTCTCAAGAAGGAAATGGAGGCCCATGGGGAAAGCCAGGTTTCTCTGACCGATCCGGATAGCCGATCCATGCCCAAGAGCCCGTAAGGTGGACGTAGTGTACAATGTTCAAACAGCAGTTGACCATAAGCACAAGCTTATTGTCCAACACGATGTTACCAATGCTGTCACTGATGTTGATCAAATGAGCGTGCTATAAAGAGGCAAAAGAAACTCTAGGTGCATGAGCACATCTTGGCCCATCTTCATGCTTTTTTCTGATCTTAGGAGTAAAATTGGGGTATTTTTCATCATTGGACCTAATAATTTCAATAGGTTATGCGAACAAGCAGTGAACGTAGTGACAAAAAGTTGTTTTATCACTTGACCTTGGGCCGGCTCTCTGTTACACTGTCTTCATGTTTATCCGTAAGGTCGATCACCAAAACAGAAAAAACCGCCGACAGTACTGTACCTATAAGCTGGTCGACTCGATTCGTACCGAGCGGGGGCCGCGGCAGAGGGTGATATTGAATCTGGGTGTGGATTTTGATCTGCCCAAAGAGCAATGGAAAGACCTCGCCAACTGCATTGAAGGCATTATTACCGGCCAAAGGCCCCTTATTGAGTATCCCAAGGAGATCAGGAGCCTTGGGAGCAGATATGCACGGCACATTATCCGTACGCAGGCCTCTGCTGTTGCCTCTGAGGGAGAAGATATCCCTCCGGATTATGCAACTATTGATCTCAATAGCGTTGAGGATGAAGAAGCCCGGACAGTGGGCGCTGAATATGTGGTGTATGAAACCATCAAAGAACTCGGGCTCGACCGAACACTGAGGGAACTCGGATTGAACAGACATCAGGTTGCGGCGAGCTGTGGGGTCATTTCTGCTCGAATGATTGCTCCCGGCTCTGAAAGGGCAACCCATCACTGGCTTAAGAACGTGAGCGCGGTGGATGAGCTCATGGGCGTTGATTTCTCTCACCTCTCCCTGGATCGCGTCTATAAAGTCTCCGATTGGCTCATGAGGCATAAGGATGCACTTGAATGGCACCTGCGCCAGAGCGAAGGCCAGCTCTTTGCGTTGGAGGAAAAGATCATCCTCTACGATCTGACCAATACCTTCTTTGAGGGTTCCGGCACGTATAACCCCAAGGCACGGTATGCGAAATCAAAGGAGAAAAGGAGCGATTGCCCCCTGGTGACCTTGGGGCTTGTCCTGGATATGAACGGATTCCCCAAGAACAGCCAGGTCTTTGAGGGGAACATCAGCGAGCCCAAGACCCTGGAGACGATGATCCGGAGACTTGCCGGCAGGGACATCTCGGTAGATTCCCTTATCAAGCCTACGGTGGTGCTCGATGCGGGGGTTGCCTCGGAGGCGAATATCCAATGGCTCAAAGACACACACTATCCTTACATCGTGGTCTCCCGCAGGAAAAAGAGGCACCTACCCCCTGATCTGACTATGGTTGCGGTGAAAAAAGATGATAAGACAAGCACTGTTTTAGTTCAAGCCGGCTTGGCCAAAAACCAGGAAACCGATGAGGTAGAACTCTATTGCCACTCCATTGACAAAGAGAAGAAAGAAGAAGGTATCAAAACCACGTTTCAGCAGCGCTTTGAGGCCGAGCTGTTAAAGGCACGCAATGCCCTTGGGCTCAGAGGCGGCACCAAACGCTATGAGAAGGTGGTTGAGAGGGTTGGTCGGCTAAAGGAGAGATACAAATTGGTATCTCATCTCTATAAGGTAACGGTTGAGAAAGACACCGAAACGGACAAGGCGAAGGAGATCACCTGGTCACATAAGAAAACAGCAAAGACCAGTGGCACCTACTGCCTGAGAACCGACCGAAAGGATCTCAATGAACAGCAGGTATGGGATATCTATACGATGCTGACTGATATCGAAGATGCATTTCGATGTATGAAATCCGAGTTAGGCCTAAGGCCGATCTACCATCAAAAGGAGACCCGATGCGATGCTCATATCTTTATCACCGTCCTTGCCTATCATCTGTTACATACCATTCGGTTTAAACTCAGGCAAAGGGGAGTTCGATTGTGCTGGACCACTATCCGCCAACAGTTATCAACACAGGTAAGGGTGACAACTACTATGAAAAGAGAAGACGGTAAAGTCATCCGTATCCGGAAATCATCAAAGGCGGAGCCGTCTCATCAAGCCATCTATGATGCATTAAACTTGACATATCAGCCGGGGAAAACAGTGAAAACAATCTTGTAGTTGATTCGAATCTGTAGTGCCCAAAAATAGATTGGGTGATAGCTAACCCGCTGATATCACATAACTATTTTTTGAGGGGCATGAACTTCGGTTAAGCGTTTTTCGAACGCGCCGTCAAGTGGACTTTTTGGGCGCTTCACCGTACATCTTGGAAAAATCTTTGTCAACAACAAAAGGTGGCGAAAATAAGAGGGAGTGGTAACAAAAAAAGGGGCGGCGGTAATTGCTGAATAAGGTTTCTAAGCTTGTTCAAGCTCCTTTTCCAATCGTTCAATGAATTCCTCGACAAAGCGTGCTCTCTCATCTACAATCTTTCTGGCAATATTCGTGTAGACCCGTTTTTTCGTATTTGTAATTCCTTGGCGCAGCAATCCTGGCACGTCGGCAATATCCCCTGAGTAATCCTTTCTTACCAAGATGGCCCTTGCTATCGCTCGTACAATGCCGATAGCGCCCAGATGATCAATGCGATCGGCATCATTTAAGATCTTCTCCTCGATGGATTTTGCTTCCGGTGCGTGCATGGCATGATGTTCAATGATGCTCCCAATTGATTCGACCTGCTCTTCTGGCACTTGCTTTTCTCTGAGAAACGCCTTGGCCATCTCGGCACTCTCTATGTGATGTTTATCCAGTCCCACTTTTTGAAGCCCTATGTCATGAAGGAGGGCTGCAATCTGAAGCGCTGAAAGGTCGGCATTGAACTTCTCTCCCATGTATCGGCACCAATGCTCCACCCTTTGGGCATGATCGAAGCCTGAAACCTTCTCTTGCTCGAGGAGTCCTTTCGAGTACTTGATAATTTTTTCTATGTCAACGTTCATGATCTTTTCCATTTTTTACGATGAAAGAGTATTGACAGTTTTTTCTTGCATCAGGACGGCAAAAGCCAAAGGTTAATAACAGGATCCTCTCCGATTTGATGTTTCTTGCCGATGAGACTAGTCGAATCCTACATTGCTTTTCCCCAGCTTGCAACTAAAATACTTGAACATGTTATGTTCCATTTCGTCTATGTGGATAGCGGCAGCGATCCCTCATCGAAGGGTAGGTATTAATGGCGCCCTCCCCCAAATATCGCTCTGGAGAATCTTTACCGGACATATGCCTCGAGCACGTAATAGGGGACATAAGATTATAAGTTAGTAGGAGTGACAACATGTTAGGCACCATAGGTGTCAGGTCGCAGCATGCAACGAACCAATTTTTCAAAGATAGCCATTGATATATTGAATTGATTTGTATTAAAGCCTTTGCCTCATTAACAGCCGCAGGATAATAGTCATTTTCGGCAGCACAATCTTCAAAGTTAGCAATAAGGAATTTATTGCTCTACAGCACGAAATGATACCCAGTATCAAAAAATAATTCGAAGACTCTTAGATGAGTATGCAGCACACCAATCTTAGGCCATCCATAATCGTGTAAGGTCTTCATCCTTGAAAAACCTATGTGAAAGTGTTTCCTTTTAATGCAGCTGCAATAGCCGTGAGGAATGAAGGCCTGGCACTCGATTTACTTTCAAAGGCCAGCCAGATAGGGGCACGTTTGAGCTAAATCCTTTCTTGACTTTTCCCCTATGCGTGTTACAGTGTCTTACTATGAATACATTAACCATCAGATTGCCGGATGACCTAAGGGCCGATCTGCAAAAACTCAGTCAGGAGCAAAACAAACCAGTGAGCGACATCGTGCGGGAATCTATTCGGCGATACGTTGCTGTGGAGAGGTTCCGAGCACTCCGGAGGAAAGTTCTGCCCTTCGCCGAGGCCCAGGGGTTTCTGACAGATGACGATGTTTTCAAAGCCATTTCATGAAGATAGTCCTCGACGCCAACGTTGTGAATGACAAGGGGCCGTTGCTTCTAAAACAACTCCCGAGTCAAGAAAGCACCGGAATGGGGCTGTTTGAAAGTATTTCTACCTGTTCGCTGGCTTTTCAGGTAAAAGGTTAAAATATTCTTGTTTTTCTAATTTTAGGGCAGGGTTAAGATATAATTGTATCTTTCAGTACTTGGTGATAAATTGTTTTAGAAGCAACGTTCCCCGTTCCTAGTAAGGATCCCCTTCGAGAATATTCTTCCGGTACATATCGACTTGGATTACTCGGATTCTCAGATCCCATCCTTGTGAGGATTACCTCTGCGGACACTCAGGTCATTCGATTGAGACGTATGGATCGTGATTTCAAGGCTGACCATGGGATCCTGATGCAGAGGTTTAGCCCAATTTAGGCAAAATACCCGCAACTCTCTTCAATTTCAATAGTTCTAGAGATCAGCCTCCCTAGCCATACTATCATTCAGGAGGTCCGGCGGAGCCAGGTAAACCAAAGGTGCCATATGGTGCGGCAGTTTTTCTATTGACACATAAGCCTAATTACTCCTATACTTGTTCGAGAAATAGAGAGTTCTTATCATTTCATTTTCCTTTCATTTGAATTGATCGACATCCTCATCAAAAACGCATGGATCATCGACGGCACCGGGGCACCAGCTTTTGAGGCCGACGTCGCTGTGGAAGGACGGACCATCACTGGCGTGAGTCAATTAGGCCAGAAAAAAGCTAAAATGGTTATCGACGCCAAGGGGTGCGTGGTGACGCCCGGCTTCATTGACATGCATTGTCACGCCGACTTCTCTCTGCCAATTCTACCCACAGCCAACAGCCTGGTGCATCAGGGCATCACCACGGCCGTGATCGGCCAGTGTGGGGTTTCGCCGGCACCGCTGTTTGACTGGAACCGGACAGAAGTCATCGCCGTGTTGACCGATGTTGTGGGCGGCCTCGACACTGAAATACCGTGGAAGGAGTGGTATTCCTTTGGCGAATACCTAGCCTTCTTAGATGGTCTCGGTGTTTCTCTCAATGTTGCGCCGTTGGTGGGCCAAGGTACCATACGTGCGGGTGTTATGGGTTTTGACGCTGGCAGGGCCAGCCAGGAACAAATGGAGCGTATGCAGGAAGAGGCGGTTAGGGCTCTGGGAGAGGGGGCCATAGGCCTGAGCACAGGTCTGATCTACCCGCCAGGCTCCTATGCCTCGACCGAGGAGTTGATAGAGCTAACCCAGGTTGTCGGCGAACGCGGTGGTTTCTACTTCAGTCACATCCGAGGGGAGGCCGAAACCCTGTTGGAAGCCGTGGCGGAGGCGATTCAGATCGGGCAAAAGACCGGTGCGCCCGTCCAGATTAGCCACTTCAAGGCAGCAGGCCGACAGAACTGGAGCAAGTCAGCCGAGGCCCTGAAGATCATTGACCAGGCCCGGGCCGAAGGTCTGGATGTAAGCGCCGACATGTATCCTTATACGGCTGGAAGTACCGGACTGGTGGCAATGCTTCCCGAGTGGGCCCAGGAAGGCGGAAAAGAAGCAACTCTCGAGCGTCTCGCTGATCAAACCTTGCGGGCCAAGATGGCGCGTGATATGGAGTCAGGTGGCTTCGCAAAGGGCGTTGACTGGGATACTGTGCTAATCAACGGTTCGCCAAAGCAATCCAACTATCAAGGGCGATTTGTCTCGGAACTTGCAGGCGAGGCTGGCCGGACGCCATGCGAGTGGATTTTCGACGCCCTGTTGGAGACGGAACTTCAGGTGAGCATGGCTGTGTTTGCAATGTCGGAAGACAACCGCCGGCAGGAGATCAAACACCCGGCCATGACATTTTGCACCGATGGCTTGGGCTTAGCTGTGGACGGTCTATTGGCCAAGAGCCTGCCTCATCCTCGTAGTTACGGTGCTTTCGCCAGAGTGCTGTGTCGCTATGTGCGCGAGCAAGGCGTACTCTCGCTTGAGGAGGCCGTCCACAAGATGACCGGCCTGGCGGCCAAGAGGCTCAGACTTAAAGATCGGGGTTTGGTGCAGCCCGGTCTGGCAGCTGATTTGGTTATGTTTGATTCGACGACTGTGACTGACAGGGCTACTTACGAGCAACCACACCAGTACGCGGAGGGCATCCTTGAGGTCATAGTCAATGGCGAAATGGTCATCCACGATGCGGCCCACACCGGGGCCCGACCGGGCCGGGTTCTTGTGGGAGGTTGAGGGCTTGTTAGGAGTCGTGTACTAGCGAGCGCTTATGCAGAGTTCGGGTTCAGGTGAGCCGTCCATGATGTGAGCGGCTAACCGGAAAATCGAAAAGGGGCTAATTTGGTCTGGCTGGTAATCATTCCTTCGGCGTTGTTCTTGATTGCCGGTTCAGCTTTGGCCTACGTCTTCGGCGCGGCGGCGGTGCTGTCGTTCATCGCCGTTGACAAGGTGCGGTTCCTGGCCATCCTGCCCCAGCGAATCTTCAGCCAGCTCGATGTCTTCGCCCTGATGGCAATGGTACTTTTCATGATGGTCGGCGAGGTCATGAATCGTATGGGCGTGACCAAGCACCTGATCGACTTCTCTATGTGCCTAGTTGGTCGGTTCAAGGGCGGGCTGGGCCACGTCAACATCATGACCAGCGTCTTCTTCGCAGGCGTGTCCGGATCGGCCGTGGCCGACGCGGCCGCGCTAAGCAACACCCTGGTGCCAGCGATGCGCCAGCAGGGCTACACCAACCGCTACGCCGGTGCGGTAACCGCCGCCTCGTCGATCATCGGCCCGATCATTCCGCCCAGTATTATCCTTATCTTCTACGGCGCCTTGATGCAGACCTCCATAGGCGGACTGTTCGCGGCCGGCATCCTACCCGGTTTGGTCCTGGCCGGGGCGCTGATGCTGGCCAACGCAGTTTTCGCCCACCGCCAGAATCATCCAGGCGGCCGGGATGCAGCCATACCGCCTTTTCTGCGCACGTTGCGCCGGGCCTTGCCAGCGTTGA